>Ga0164315_10000187_pt1 | contig 38829 bp, 33 predicted proteins | sample GuaBasSedimGuay6_FD_113737 | JGI IMG/M metagenome (GOLD analysis project Ga0164315, IMG submission 113737) | Subseafloor sediment microbial communities from Guaymas Basin, Gulf of California, Mexico - Guay6, Core 4569-2, 0-3 cm | ecosystem: Environmental > Aquatic > Marine > Hydrothermal vents... | reverse complement strand
GGTCAAGTAAAAACATTCATAGATATATATTTGCCTTACTGAATTTCAATGTGTATCTTGTCCCCTATGGAAGCTTCCGGGAGAACAAATATTGATTTCGCTGATGAAACAAGGCAGTTTTTCTCAGTTCAGGTAGCCCGGTATCTTGGAAAGCGCCCATCACAGCGTTTTACCGGCTTAGCGGAGCATGATGCTGTTCTCTCAATGATTCAGGATGCCTGGGTGGAGCTGCGTGCTTCCGGCCAGCTGGAAAATCTGAGCAGTGCCGGCCGGGAAGCGGTTTATGTAACGACGATAATCTGCTTTCCTACATTTGTTGCAGATGCGGGTTTACGCTGCATTCCGGTGGACTTTATCAGGGGACAGCGGCTGGGTGAAGAGATTATTGCCGTAGCTTCACGCCCCATTCTGGGTCTATAAATAGACTGATTGGGTCATTTTGATACTGTTTCTCCAGTTATATATCGTAGTGGGTCATCATGACGCATACATGACTCTATGAACGCCTGCTTTGTGTATCTTTTTCATACTGATTGCTTCGATTCTGGCTGATATTTTTTTTAAATGGTTATCAGTCAATAAAATAAATACTTCTACTCCACTATTGGCATATTACTTGCTTAATAATTGGACAGGAGGCTTTTATGAAGTACGACGATGATTCAACACTGTCCCTCTACCTTAAAGAGATTAACAAAATTCCCCTGCTCACCCGGGATCAGGAAGATGAAATATCCAGAAAAGCAATTACCGGCGATAAGGCAGCTCAGGCAAAACTCATCGAAGCGAACCTTCGCTTTGTGGTTAATGTCGCCAAAAAATATCAGAATCAGGGCCTGCCCCTGGACGATATCATCAGTGAAGGAAATATCGGTCTGATGAATGCTATTGAGCGCTTCGACCCGGATAAGGGCTATCATTTCATCTCTTATGCCGTCTGGTGGATTCGTCAGGCAATTCTCAAAGCTATATATGAGAAATCCAGGATGATCCGTCTTCCTTTGAACAGGGCTAATGAGCTGGTTCAAATTGAGAAAACCAGAAAAGCAATGCTTACCGAGATGGGCGAAGATCCCAGCGATGCAGAGATTTCCAGGCTTACCGGAATAAAAGTGAGTGATGTAACCGATCTTCAGGCCATCAGCCGGGATCTGATTTCCCTTGAATCGCCGGTATACGACGAGAGAGATTCTTCCAGCCTGGGTGATTTTATCGAAGACAGTGCCAATATCGGCCCTGATGAACAGGCTCTGATGCTATCCCTTTCAGAGGATATAGAATCGATCCTGGGAACTCTGACAGATAAAGAGTCGGATATACTCCGGCACCGCTTCGGTCTTGGTGATAGAAAACCGCTTTCACTGAAAGAAATCGGTGATCGTTACAACCTTACCAAAGAACGGATCCGGCAGATTGAGAAGAAAGCCCTGGATCGGCTGCGGCATCCTTCCAGGAGTCAGCTGCTCAAGGACTACATGGCCGCTTAAATTAAAGAATCAAACCCGGTACATTCAACAGGATCTACCGGGTTTTTTTTAGATCATTAATATTGTGAATAAAACGTGTCACATTGACATAGCAATGTGCATATATTAATTTTTATACAGTCAAATCAAAGAGAAAGCGAGAAAACTAATGAGTAAACAGTACGTCTACTATTTCGGCGGCAAAAAAGCTGAAGGAAAAGCCCAGATGAAGGAAATTCTGGGCGGAAAGGGTGCCAATCTGGCGGAAATGACCAATCTGGGTATCCCGGTACCTCCGGGATTCACTATTTCCACAGAAGCCTGTGATATGTATTACAAGAACAACCGATCTCATTCCGAGGACGTTAAGGCACAGGTTATGAAGAATCTGGCCCTTCTTGAGAAAGAGATGGGAAAAACATTGGGTAATCCTGATGATCCTCTTCTGGTCTCCGTAAGATCCGGTGCCGCTGTTTCCATGCCGGGAATGATGGATACTGTTCTCAATCTGGGAATGAATGCTGCAGCTGTTGCCGGGATTGCTAAAAATACCGGAAATCACCGCTTTGCCTGGGATGCATACCGCCGTTTTATTCAGATGTACGGTGATGTCGTTATGGGTGTTGCCCACCATGACTTTGAAGAAGCTTTGAATGCTGTCAAAAAAGCCAAGGGTGTGGAGAATGATGTTGACCTTGATGCCAAAGACCTGGAAAAAGTCGTTGAAGGTTATATGGCGGTCTATGAGAAAAGTGTTGGAAAGAGCTTTCCCCAGGATCCCAAAGAACAGCTTTGGGGCGCTGTAGATGCAGTTTTCGGCTCATGGAACAATGACAGGGCCATAAAATACCGGAATATCAATAAAATCGGCGACCTTCTGGGAACTGCTGTTACCGTACAGTCCATGGTTTTCGGAAACTGGTCTGAAACTTCAGGCACAGGTGTGTGCTTCAGCCGGGATCCTTCAACCGGGGAAAATTACTTTTACGGTGAATATCTGATGAACGCTCAGGGTGAAGATGTTGTTGCCGGTATCCGGACTCCCAAGCCCCTGAAATCTCTTGAAGATGCCAATCCTGTTATATACAAGCAGCTTGTGGATGTGAAAGTACGTCTGGAGAACCATTATACGGATATGCAGGACATGGAGTTCACCATTCAGGACGGTGTACTCTTTCTTCTCCAGACCAGAAACGGTAAACGTACCGGAAAGGCCGCTGTAAAAGTGGCAGTGGATCTGGTGAACGAGGGAATGATCAGCAAGGAAGAGGCTATTACCCGGGTTACCGCGGATCAGCTGGACCAGCTGCTGCACCCGATGATTTCCCCTGAGGTAAAAAAGACTCTTAAAGTAATTGCAAAAGGTCTGGAAGCCTCTCCGGGAGCAGCTGTGGGTAAAGCTGTTTTTACCGCCGAAGATGCCGAAGCCTGGGCGGCCCGGGGTGAAAAAATCATCCTTGTTCGCCGGGAAACCAGCCCTGAAGATATCGGGGGTATGCATGTCGCCGAAGGTATCCTTACGGCAACCGGCGGAATGACCAGCCATGCGGCAGTTGTAGCCCGTGGTATGGGTACTCCCTGTGTTGCCGGCTGTAAAGCTGTTGTGATTGACGAGAAGGCAAAATCTTTCACTGCTGACGGTAAAGTTTATAAAGAGGGTGATTTTGTTTCCCTGGACGGTTCCGATGGTGAGGTTTATGCAGGGTCTGTGGAACTTGAGCAGGCTGAACTCGGCGGTGAACTGAATGTTCTTCTCGGCTGGGCTGATACAATTCGGCATAGTGCCAAGCGAGAGGGCATTGCCGACGGATTTATGGTTCGCACCAATGCTGATCTTCCTGAAGATGCCCGTAAAGCTATTGAATTCGGTGCTGAGGGTATCGGACTTACCAGAACCGAGCACATGTTTTTTGAGGAAAGCAAGCTCATCCCCTTCCGCCGGATGATTGTGGCCGACAGCCTGACAGAGCGTCTGGAAGCCCTGAAGCCTATTCTTGAGCTTCAAATCAGCGATTTTAAAGGAATCTTTGAGGCCATGGATGGTAAGCCCGTTACCATACGTCTTCTGGATCCTCCTCTTCATGAATTTGTTCCTCACAGTGAAGCTGAAGTCAGAGAACTGGCTGCAGAACTCGGTAAGGACCCCGATAAATTAATTAAGAGAGTTGAGGGTCTGCAGGAGCTCAACCCCATGCTCGGCCATCGCGGCTGCCGCCTTGGTATCACCTATCCGGAAGTTTACGATATGCAGGTAGAGGCTATTATGAAAGCTGCCGTGGCTGTGGCGAAAGCCGGTGTATCTGTTCATCCTGAAATTATGATTCCTCTTGTGGGAACAACTGCGGAATTGGAATTTCTCCGGGCAAACGCTCAGAAAGTAATCGACAAGGTTCTCTCTGAAACAGATGTAAATGTGGAGTACCTGATCGGTACCATGATTGAGATTCCCAGAGCTGCGTTGACGTCGGATTTGATTGCACCTCATGCTGATTTTTATTCTTTCGGTACTAACGATTTAACTCAAATGACCTTCGGTTACAGCCGGGATGATGTGGGCAGCTTCGTACCTGAGTACATTGAAAAGAAAATACTCAAAGACGATCCATTCCAGACTCTCGACACCGTCGGTGTCGGACAGCTTGTAGAAATGGGTGTTGCCAAAGGTCGAAGTGTTAAGCCCATGCTGAAAACCGGTATCTGCGGTGAGCATGGCGGCGATCCTGATTCCATTGCTTTCTGTTACAAGGCCGGGTTGAATTACGTTTCCTGCTCTCCCTACCGTATTCCTATTGCCAGACTTGCTGCAGCTCAGGCTGTTATCGCTGCGAAGTAATTTCATTTCAGTCGGCTGTCCGACTGAAGCAGAGCCGTTCCGGGAAATCGGAGCGGTTTTTTTTAGATTTTTTTTCTGCAGAAAAAGCATCTCGACAATCAGGTACCAGCCGGGTTAGGCTTTTCAGCGATGAATGTAGTCATTCTCGGTGCCGGACTCGTCGGTTGGCGGCTGGCCCGTCAGCTGATCAGCGAAGGTAAAGAAGTCACAGTTATTGAGCGGAATCCGGAAGAAGCACGGCGTGCTGCAGACCGTCTGGACTGCCGGGTAGTCACCGGTGAAGGTAACAGCGTACCTGTTCTCAAAAAAGCGGGGATAGAACAGGCTGACTTTTTTGTCAGTGTTACCGAATCTGATGAAATCAACATGATTGCCTGTTCTCTGGTAGCAGCTGAGTATTCCGATCCGGTTACTGTAGCCCGGGTGCGTAATGTGGCCTATTCCACCAGCCGGATGGTCAGGCAGCGGCTTTATGGCATCGATCATGTCATTAATCCTGAAATAGAAGCCGCCCGGGCTGTTATCCGCTCTCTGGAAAGGGGTGCGGTGGGAACTGTTAATCTTTTTGCCGATTCGGGTCTTACCATGACCTCCATAACGATAGATACCGGCTGTTCTCTTGTCGGCCGCCTGGTGATGGACATTCGAAAGTCTCTCAGTGGAGATTTTCTGCTTCCTTTGATAATAAGAGACGGTAAATCAATGATTCCCGGGGGAGAGACCATGATTCTTGCCCAGGATATGATTTACATCATAGCCGGAGCTGAGGGCACTGATGCCGTAATCACTGCTGCCGGTCTGCGCCGGCGTGAATTGAAGAGGATTGCAATTGCCGGAGGGGGCAGGATCGGCCGATATGTTGCCGACTATCTTCTGGGACACGGTGACGATCATGATGCTGCTACATCCCCGGGTGCGCTCTCAAAGCTCATCGGGCGCCTTAAGAAAAAACCGACAAACCGCAGTGTCCATTTTATTGAGCGGGATTATGCGGTTGGACGAGAACTGGCCGAGAGTTATCCCTCTGCTCTGATAACAAACGCCGATATATCCGATGAAGAGGTTTCTGACTCAGGCATCCTTGAGGGATACGATCTGCTTGTCTGCGCCACTGGCAATCAGGAACTGAATCTTGTCAGTGCCATGCACGCCAGAAATCATGGTGTAAGCCGGACAATAGCCCTGGTTCGAAAAGCTGCTTATGTCAGTATGGCCCGGGAGATGGGAGTTGATGTTACTGTCAGTGTTACCGATACCATGGTGGACAGTATTCTCCGCATACTCCGAAAGGGAAATGTCCGCAGTGTACATACGATAGCTGGAAGTGATTTTGAAATTATTGATTTTCTTCTGGATGTCGACTCATCACTGGTGGGTAAGCTCATCAGAGATTTGAAACTGCCGAAAAACAGCCTTATCCTCATGGTGAACAGGGGCAGTGATTACCTGCTTCCCGACGGAAATCTTATGCTGACTGAAAAGGACCGTCTGATGGTGATTACTCCCCGGGAGGCAGTTAAAAAACTTGAGGAAGCGGTTGCCGGATCATGATCCGTTTCTCACCGGTACTTCACATTGTCAGTCTACTGCTGATACTCATCTCACTGTTCATGCTTCTTCCTGCGGGTATAGCCCTCTATAATGGGGATATCGAATCTGCTGAGGCCTTCGGGTTTACGATAATTTTTACCATAGTTCTCTGTACTGTTCTCTGGCTGCTCTCAAGACCGAAAAACGGTACGAAACATCATTTGAGAACCCGGGAAGGTTTTTTGATGGTTACGGCAAGCTGGATTGCCGCTTCTGCGGTCGGAGCACTGCCCTTTGTTCTTTCTGGTGCCATTCCCTCATATACGGATGCATTTTTTGAAACCATGAGTGGTTTTACTACTACCGGAGCATCGATTCTCACCGCAATTGAACCCCTTCCACGTTCAATACTGTTCTGGCGCTCACTTACTCACTGGCTTGGCGGTATGGGGATAGTGGTTCTCACTGTGGCGATACTGCCTTTTCTAGGGGTAGGTGGTGTACAGCTTGTTCGGGCGGAGTCTCCCGGGCCGACTCTGGATAAAATAGCCCCGAAAATAACTCAGACGGCAAAGATTCTCTGGTATCTGTACCTGGCTCTGACGGTGCTTGAAACCATTCTGCTCATGCTGGGGGGAATGGATCTTTTTGATGCTCTCACTCACACTTTCGGTACTCTGGCAACAGGCGGATTTTCACCCCGAAACGCCAGTGTCGGGGCCTATAATTCCGGGTACATCGATTGGGTTATAACGATTTTCATGATGATGGCCGGTATGAACTTCGGTCTTTATCATAAACTTCTTAATGGAGATATCAAAGATATCTTCCGTAATACAGAGTTGAAAGCTTATCTGGGTATTTTTGGCATCTCGGTACTGATTATCACGATTTCATTACTGGATATATACGGCGGATTTGGAAAGGCTTTGAGATTTGCCGGTTTTCAGGCTGCTTCGTTTATTACAACGACCGGCTATGCTACAGCGGATTTCGATCTCTGGCCCATGGCGGCCAAGGGCGTTCTATTTTTTCTGATGTTCGTTGGTGGCTGTTCCGGGTCAACCGGCGGCGGCCCCAAGGTGATTCGTCTTGTCGCTTTATTCAAGCTGGCATTGAACGAAATGAGATACATGTCCAGGCCCCTGGGTATTTTCCGTGTCCGAATTAATGGTGAACCGGTAAAGAAGGATTTTCTCTATGCTGTCAGCGGTTTTGTACTTTTATATTTGCTCTGCCTGATGGTGGTAACCATTGTTGTCAGTATTTTCGGGACCGACATCACAACCGGATTTACCACTGCTTTGGTAACTGTCGGTAATATCGGTCCGGGATTCGGAAAAATCGGCCCGACGATGAATTATGCATTCTATAATCCTTTCGTGAAATGGGTGCTCAGTGCTGCTATGCTTGCCGGGAGACTGGAAGTTTATACGGTACTTATACTTTTAACACCGTCGTTCTGGTCCAGGCGTTAAGCCCTATAAAAAAGAATATGGAAATGCTGTACGAAAAACTGATTGAAGCCTCTGATTTCATACATACCCGGATATCCGGGAAGCCTGAGATTGCCGTAATACTCGGGTCGGGTCTGGGAACCTTGAGCGATCAACTGGAAACCACCGTTGTTATACCCTACAAAGATATACCTCATTTTCCTCTCTCAACGGTTGCCGGTCATGCCGGGCAGCTTCTTTTCGGAAGTCTTCACGGAAAGTCGGTGATGATGATGGAAGGCCGGCCTCATTATTATGAAGGTTATTCCATGAGGCAGATTGCCTTCCCTGTTTTTCTGATGAAGTTTCTCAGTGTAAAAAAACTGGTAATTACAAACGCCTGCGGAGGAATCAACCGTGATTTCTCACCGGGAACTTTGATGATAATTGATGATTTTATTAATCTGGTATCGGATAATCCTCTGATCGGTATTAATGATGAGAGAATCGGACCCCGCTTTCCGGATATGAGTGAACCTTACAACCTGAAGGTGATATCACTGGCTGAAAAAGTTGCTGATAAATTGGAAATTGAGTATTCCCGGGGTGTTTATGCCGGGTTTCAGGGTCCGTATTATGAAACGGCTGCGGAAATCAGGAGTATTGGGCAAATGGGTGCAGATGCAGTGGGTATGTCTACAGTTCCGGAAACAATTGCGGCTAATTATGCGGGGATTGAGTGCTTTGCCATTGCCTGCATCACCAACATGGCCACTGGAATTCAGAAGATGAAGCATTCTCACCAGAGGGTTCTGGATATTGCCCGGCTCTCGTCTGAAAATCTGGCCCTCTGGATTTCTTCCCTGATAGAGGTTCTTGAGAGTTCCGATGAAGAAACCTGAATTACTGGCCCCTGCAGGGGATGATGTATCCCTGAGAGCGGCATTGGATGCCGGTGCCGATGCGGTTTATTTCGGTGCCGGAGCTTTCAATATGCGAAAACGAGCTCGGAATTTCAATCCGGATGATATTTCCGATGTGGTTTCTCTCTGTCATGAATACGGTGCCCGGGCCTATCTGGCTATAAACATTATTGTGTACGAAACAGAGTTTGCCCTGTTGGAATCAACGCTGGATAAGGCTTTAGAGGCCGGGGTAGATGCAGTAATCTGCTGGGATTTTGCGGTTATTGATGCCGCTTTAAAACGGAACCTGGAGGTTCATCTTTCCACTCAGGCTTCTGTGAGTAATTCAAGGGCCATTCTCCAGTACTACAGAAAGAGCGGTATCCGCCGTTTTGTATTGGCAAGAGAGTGTTCTTTGGACCATCTGAAGAAAATCCATATGAATCTTGAAGAAGAACTGGGAGAAGAGGCGGCAAAGATAGAGCTGGAAGTTTTTATTCACGGTGCCATGTGTGTATCTGTCAGCGGAAGGTGCTTCATGTCGGAACTTGTCAGCGGTGAGTCGGGTAACCGCGGAGCCTGCCTGCAGCCCTGTCGGCGTAAGTACAGGATTATTGATGTAGAAGGGGAGTATGAGTACGAAATTGGCCAGGATTATGTGATGAGCCCCAAAGATATGTGCACAATGCCCTTTTTTGAGAAGATACTGAAATCGCCGGTGGCTTCTTTGAAGATTGAAGGGCGGATGAGGAGTCCTGAGTACGTTTCCACCGTTGTCGGCGCATATCGTAAGGCCATAGATTTCTACTTTGATATAAACAATTCAACCGATGAAGCGGGGTTCAGCGGACTGAAAACCCGCCTTACCGATGAACTGCGGACCGTGTTCAACCGGGATTTTTCGGATGGTTACTACATGGGACGACCGGTGGGGGATTGGGCGAAAACACCCAACAGTCAGGCTCGTATGCGTAAGGAAACCGTGGGAATTGTTGCAAATTACTACCGAAAAATCGGGGTAGCTGAAATTAAAGTACAGGGGGCCTCTTTCGGTATCGGGGATGAGCTTCTGATTCAAGGGCCTACCACCGGAAATCTCTCTGTGAAAGTTGAATCGATTCAGATTGAGCATAAAGCGGTTTTATCGGCTGAAAAAGGTGATCGTATTGCCGTACCGGTTTCCAGGCGCGTGCGCCTTAATGATGCGGTTTTCCGGCGTTTTAAGGTGGCTCAGTAAGGGATGGGGCTGGAAATATAAGTATAACTGAAAAAACTTCTGTTTTTTTCAGTTATACTTATAGATTATGCAGCAAGATGATGCGATACAGCTCCTTACCCCGAAAATTGAAGAACGGATTCGAATCAACCCTCTTTTGAATATTGATACATTTATTATTCCTTCTCCCTACATCAGCGATCCCACCGCACAGAAAGATGCCGAACACAGCTATGTCTGGACCGAAGAAGGGGAAATACTGGGTTATATACTTACCTATGTTTCCACCGACGGGTCGAATTTCCTTATTTACAAACTGGTAACCAGTCCATACGGCCGGGGCCGGGGGATCGGGACAGCCTTTATCGAATACCTGGCGGCTCATATACCCGAGAAGTCACATCTTTACCTCTACGTCTGGGAAAAGCAGCATGATACGGTGGAATTTTTCCGTAACAAAGGTTTTGTTCCCGGGGATAGTATCGTTTACCGCAATATGGTGTATCACAAGCTGAATGCCGTGCGTGAGGTGATACTGGCCAAGGTGGGAGGGGAAGAGCGGAAAACTCCGGCGGCTGATGAAATCGGGAAAACCCGGCATGATGCCCGTAAAACCCTCAGTTCTCTCAATGCCATGGTAAATGCTCTGGCACCGGAGAATGCCGGGCGTATTATTGAAGATATAAACCGGGAAACCACCACGCTGCTGAATATGCTGAATATGTACAGAGATTCAATGTCCATGGCTCATGAAGTGAACCTGCAGGATCTCATCCTTGAACGGCTTGTTCCTTATGTTGAGGCCAGCCGGGAGAATGTGGAATTGAGCATCCATCTCTCGGCTACCAAACCCACGGTTCTGGGGCATTGGCTGAATATCGGCCGGGCTCTTGTGAATCTGGCGTCAAACGCAATAGATGCCATGATCGACTGTAACCGTCCAGGCAGACTTACCATATCTCTTAAAGACGGGAGTGAAGGGTTTGTTACCCTTCATATTGAAGATAATGGAGCCGGGATTCCCCCGGATCTCCTGAAAAGGGACAATGAGGGCAAGCCCTCTTTTATCGGTCAGTCCACTAAAGCTGATGGAAAAGGTGAAGGCTTCGGAACCGCTCAGGTCTGGAGCACCTTCGGATCTAAAAGGCTCGAGATTCACAGTAAAGTCGGGCAGGGCACCGAATGGATTATCCGATTTGAACGTTCAGCCATCGGACTGACCAAGGCCTTCACCTCTCTGCAGAGGCGTTTTTATGAACTTCAGGGCTTACAGGAAGAAATTGAAATTACTCAAGAAACTGAACGCACCGAGGTAATCACAGCCATATGGCGTATCCGCAAGAAAGAAATTTTTCTTTTTGAACTCCTGGAACGTTTCAGCCGTCAGCATAATATCAGGGATTTATACCGGGTTGTCCTTTCCTACTTCCATGACAGAATGGACGAAGATGAGTTCAAGTCTCAGGTGAGTCTTTGGAAGGGAGACCATCAGGCACTGAATGCCTGGCTTTCTGCTACTGCAAGAAGTATTCAGCGGCATAAAATGAAATTATCCGCCAATGTTGATGTGAATGAATATCAGGGAGCCTTTTTCAAGAGTTACGGGCAATCGGTGGATAAGGTAATTATTTTTACAATTAATCCGGCTACCGGTAGATTTCTGGCAACTGACAGAAAACTGGCGGAACATCTGGATTTTGCTCCCTATCTGGGAGAAGATCGGACAAAACTGCTCCGGGGAGAGTTTGTCGGTGATGTCAATATCGACAGCAACCCGATTTATCTGGGGGTGTGGTCTGTTGACTCAAAAGAAGATCTGGCGGTTAAGCTGGAACTGCTCAGGGAAGGTGCAAGGGCTATACTGGATTTTGGAATACATCCCGATAAACGCCTGGCCCTGTATCAATCCACCTATATCCGATATGAAAGGGATATTGACTCTGATGCTTCCTGTACATTTGGTGAGTTCTCCACATTGACATTGAAAGAGTTGGAAAAGCGTTTTGTACGGGAAGCCGAGGATGAGATGCAGGGATTTCTGGCCGCACTGGACTAACCCTGCACCCTTGACTCCCTCTCCATGTCTATGATATTTCAATTACCGGCCAAAGCCCTATCTTTTAGTTCAGTACGGAGAATCATTCTATGCTCAGTGTCTCGGATATCAGCCTTTCATTCGGAAAACGACTGCTTTTTAAAGATGTCAGCATCAAATTCACCCCGGGTAACTGTTACGGTCTCATCGGTGCCAACGGATCAGGTAAATCAACTTTTTTGAAAATTCTCTCCGGAGAGCAGGATTATGATTCGGGACAGATTCACATTCCTGCGGGAATGAGAATGGCTGTTCTGGCACAGAACCGGAGTGCCTATGATGAATTCCCTGTTCTGCATACAGTTATCAAAGGACATACCAAACTGTATGAAGTGATGAAAGAGCGGGAGGACATCTATTCCAAAGCCGATATGACTGATGAAGAGGGCATGAGAGTTGCCGAGCTTGAAGGTGATTTCGCCGATATGGGCGGATATGAATCCGAAAGTGAGGCGGCGACGCTGCTGGCGGGCCTTGGTATTAACGGAGACATGCATGAAAAGCTTATGGCGGATGTGGAAGAGGATATAAAAGTCCGGGTTCTTATTGCCCAGGCTCTCTTCGGTAATCCGGATATCCTTCTTCTTGACGAGCCGACAAACCATCTTGATATCGAATCGATCCGCTGGCTGGAGGAGTTCCTTCTCAAGTTCAGCAATACCGTTATTGTTGTCAGTCATGACAGGCACTTCCTGAATAAGGTGTGTACCCACATTGCCGATATCGATTACGGTAAAATCAGTATTTACGCCGGTAACTATTCTTTCTGGCAGCAGGCCAGTCAGCTCATGGCCAGACAGCAGAAAGATCAGCATAAAAAAGCTGAAGCCCGGGCTGTTGAACTGAAATCATTTATTCAGCGGTTCAGTGCCAATGCTTCGAAAAGCAAACAAGCCACAAGCCGTATGAAGGAACTGGAAAAACTCGACCTTGAAAACCTTCCTCACAGCTCCAGGCGCTTCCCTTTCTGCGGATTTACTCCGGAAAGAGAGTTGGGGAAAATAGTTCTTGAAGTGGAAGCTTTCGGAAAAGGGCTCGATGGGGAGCAGCTTTTCAGTAAATGGGATCTTAATGTACAAGCCGGTGATAAAATCGGATTTGTCGGGCCGAATAATCTGGCAAAAACAGCATTTATGGATACTATTTCCGGTGATGATAAAGCCGATGCAGGCAATTACAACTGGGGGGTAACCACTAAGTTCGATTATTTCCCGAAAAATAACACTGAATTTTTCAATAACGACATGAATATGACAGAGTGGCTCCGTCAATATTCAGAAGAACAGGATGAAGCCTATATCCGGGGGTTTCTGGGGCGGATGCTCTTTACTCAGGATGAATCGCTGAAAAAAGTAAAAGTTCTCTCGGGAGGCGAAAAGGTTCGCTGCCTGCTTTCGAAGATGATGCTCAGTGCTGCGAATGTACTGATACTCGACGATCCGACAGGTCACCTTGATCTTGAATCCATCACCAGTCTGAATAACGGTTTAATCGATTTTTCAGGTGTTATTATATTTGCCAGCCACGATCATCAGTTTATCAATACCATTGCCAACCGGATTATCGAGTTTACCCCGGGTGGTGTGATAGATCGGCGTATGACTTTTGAGGAGTATCTTGATAACCAGGATGTGGCCGCTCTTCGGGATAAGCTTTACGGCGGTCACCATGAACGTCTTAAAATATAAAACCTGCAGGAAAAACCTTCCGGTTTACCCTTTCAGTCGTCAATACCCCGGAGAACCGTCAGTACGGCATAGCCCGATGAGAGGTCTTCCTGCATTACCAGCACACCATCAGGAACTCTGAGTCTGACATTGGTAAAGTTCCAGATTCTTTTGATACCGGCAGCCACCAGATTGTCACAGACTTCCTGGGCTACTTTGGCCGGTACAGTGATTATGGCCAGCCTGGCTTCTTTTTTGGTAACAATTTCCGGCATCTCATTCATGGGATACACAGTTGGAGCATTGTCCCTGGGGCCGATTCGGTCTATGGACATGTCAAAGGCCGCTACCAGGGTAAGACCATGATCTTTCAGCTCCTGATAGCCCATTAAGGCCGATCCCAGGTTACCTGCGCCGACTACAATGGCCCGGCAGCCCCGGTCCCAATTCAGAAATTTTTCAATTGCTGAAATCAGTTTAACAACCGGATAGCCGACCCTGGGTTTTCCCACAATACCGGTAACCGCAAGATCTTTGCGCACCTGTATGGCTTCCAGTTCCAGTTCTTCGGCGATGACAGTACCTGAAATAACAGTAAATCCTTCCGATTTATATCGTTTTACCACCTGAAGATAGGATGGAAGGCGACGTATGGTTGGAATGCTGGCGGATAGCCTCTTTGCATGCTGTGAAATCCGGGTCATATAAGCCTCATAAATTGTATTTTTTTAATTAAGATTTTTTTATCTTATACGAAATACCACGTTTACGCTAGTTTCCTTCGGGGCTTCAACGGCATATAGTAAATAACAATGATAAAAAATGAAATTGAAGTAACAATTGAGAAACTGATACCCGGCGGAGACGGTTTGGCCCGTTTGGACGGACAGGCTGTTTTCATTCCCGGTGTTCTTCCAGGAGAACGTGTGAAAGCTGTGGTTGTTGAGCAGAAAAAAGGCTGGATGAAAACAGGGGTGCCGGAAATTCTTGAGGCTTCTCCAGACCGTCAAACGCCTTTCTGTCCATTGTTTGATGAATGCGGAGGATGCAGCTGGCAGCATATCGCCTACGATGTTCAGCTCGAATCCAAGGCTTCCTTTTCCAGGGAGGCCCTCATCCGTCAGGGAGGTTTCTCTGATGATGAGATTCCGGATTTCAGAATAATCTCATCTCCACCTGAATCTTACCGCTCCCGGATTCGACCAACTATTCTTTCCGATGGTAAAGCCGGTTTTCATTCCACGGGTTCCAACCGGATTGTTCCGGTACCGTTCTGTCCGGTGGCTACTCCCGGTGTGAATCGTTTTCTCTCCACTCCTCCCGATGAGTTGAAAAATGGTGCCAATCCGGTAGTCTTCGGTGATAACAGGGACTTCTGGACCGCCGGAATAAACCCGGAGGCCCGGGTGGTGATTAAGAGTAAAGCTTTTACCTTTCCCCCTGAGGCTTTCTTTCAATCTAATATGTATCCCCTGGCAGATCTCATTGATTTCGCCCTCAACGATGCCGAAAGTACGGGGAACAGCTGCGCAATGGATCTCTACGGCGGCGTCGGACTCTTCGGGGCTTTTCTTGCAGACCGCTTCGAAGCTGTGGTGGGTGTGGACCGTGATAAGAGAACCAGAAAGTACTGGAAGCAGCATGTGGGTAAAAGCGGTACCTTCCACCCGGTATCCCTTGAGGATTATACCCGGCGGAAAATTGAGCCCAAACCGGATTTTATTATCGTTGATCCTCCGCGTACCGGTCTTTCACCGTCGATTCGAAAAGTCCTTTCCAGACTCAAAGTGCCACAAATCTCCTATGTTTCGTGTAACCCCGTTACCCAGGCACGGGATATTAAAGAACTCAGGTCTGCAGGTTATAAATTAACCGATTACGGGGTGTTCGATCTTTCACCTCAGACAGCTCATGTGGAGACGGTGGCCCGGCTGGCAATATGAAGCTTCCCGGGGGCCGTCCCTTTGCAGCGATTTTTCTTTTTCTTTTAATTGCCGCTCTGCAGTTCTCCGCTGCTGAAGAAGTACTGATCGATACCAATCCTGTATGGCGTCGAGCTCTTGGCGGAGAAATCAACACTTTTGCCGCCCAGGGGCCGGGAGGTGATGTTTACATAGTTGCCGATGACAGGGCCCTGCACAGTCTGAACCCCCTGAGTGGAGAGTCCAACTGGATCTACCGTCCCGGAGGAAGGCTGCGTTCGATGCTGATGGTGGCTCCCGATGGCACCGTATACGTACAGAACGACCGTCAGGAGCTTTTTGCCGTAACACCCGGGGGAACCGGCCGGTGGAAACTCCGTATGGGAGCTGAGGCCGCTTCACTGCCGGCAGCCGCTCCGGACGGCAGGGTTGTTATCCCATTGGTAGGCGGTCGCATCGTCTGTGTTTCCCGTTACGGTGTTATTCTCTGGAGTATTGATGAAAGCGCCGAGGCTTCGGCGGCCCCGGTAATCAGCTCTCAGGGTTCAGTCTGGCTTCCCCTCTCCGACGGGCGGATTGTTGTCCTTGATATCTGGGGAGATGAAATTGCCCGGGTATCAATGGGGTCTGCCGTTTCGGTTCTGGCAATGGATTCATCAAATCGAATCTGGGCCGGCGGATTTAACGGCAGAATTGCAGTTTTTCAGGAAGTAAATCTTCTTGAATATCCTATGGATGATACCGTCAGTCTGATACCGGAATTTGAAATCAGATCAGCCTCTTCCAGAGTATCTGCAATACTCACAGATGAACGGGGATATGCTCAGGTATTCCTGGCAGATGGAGATGCAGTTCACTATGATAATCAGGGAAATGAATTGAGCAGGGAACGTATAGCCACCAGCGGAGGGGCTCCTTCGGCCACTGCCGGCGGCATTGTTTTTGTACCTGCCTCCGACGGGGGTATACGTATTGTCTATCCGGATCTTCCTCCGGGAGAATTGAGGGGAAAATCTGTTCTGGCGGAACCTCTGCTCAGTGATGAGGGCATGCTGATTGCCGGCGGGGGAGACTGGCTGCTCTACGCCTGGAGGGCCGGGAACCCCGGGGCAGGCTGGCGGCAGTTCAGGGGAAGTTCCCGGAGATCGGGAACCTTTCCCTGGGAACCGGTACCCATGAACAGGCAGGAAGCCCGGCGTAATCCCGGATTCTTTTACAGAGAAAAAATGGCGATTTCAGATGATATTTCCCGGAGAATGAAATTGATAGAGGAATTGGAATCCTATCCGGATTCCAGGACTATGCGGCAGGAGCTTCCCTGGGTGGATCTCTTGATGGAAGATCTGGTTTCAGTGGGAACAATTCGTGCTGTAAGTCTTCAGGATCTGTCCCTTCTCTCCCATCCAACAGTTCGGGCCCGGGCTTATCTTCTGTTGGCTGAAGGTGAAGATTTCCGTTCCAGAAATCTGATTCTTGAATGCCTGAAATACGAGGACGATACGGCTGCCCTGGCTGCTGGTTTCCGTGCATTGGGATTAGTCGGATCAGACTGGGATGGTGCCTCAATGAGGTTGATTGCCCGGCGTTACCGGGAGTTCGCACCGGCAGGGGAGATGCTGACATTGGAAACCGGCAGAGCTCTGGCAGACCTGGTACGCTACAATGGTGATATAAGCGATCCGGCAGGTAATGCTCTGATGCTCAGTCTTTTAAGCAGCAATCTCTCTGCATCCGGCCGGGAAGAACTCATTGCCATAATCCGTAATGTTGCAGGTCTTTAAAAAAAAACCGGACATCCGGTTTTTCAGAGACTATAATTTATCTTGAGGAGCTTCTGAATGACTCGAAACATTTATTCCCGATTCATTTTATTATTAACCGTTTTACTGGCTGTAGGTACAACTCTCTGGTCTGAGGATGTGCAGGTAGATCGGGATGAACTGGCCAGTATCGGGGATCAGTCCATTAAATTCATCAATTACGTCGGCCCTTATGAGTTTATCAACACTCTGGACCAGATCAGGGGCATCGGGCGAACCCTGGGGGAAGGAATCAACCCCCGGGAATCCGGAGAAGCTTCTCTTGGCGGAAAGTACCGCATACTTCACATTGTCAGCCCTGAATTAGAAACAGGACTGGATGCGGATATTTTCATCATTGAAGATGGAGCCGCAGTGGACCATATAAATAATCTGCGCACGATGATAGCCGGATATCTTGAAACAACCTACGGTTTCTCCAGCAGGGATGCCTATCTCGTAGCCGAGTTTGTTACATATTACAACGCCGTTTACCGTGGCGATCTGGAAATGGCAAAAGAACGATATAAGAAACCTGTATTTGATGCTTTAAGTGCTGAGAAAATGGGTTTGGATACCCATTATTCCAACTGGCCGGGTAAAACACAGATTCTTATACCCTTGAGAGCCGGTGGTTTCACTCTCGGAGATTCAGCTCCCGTGGTTGATACCGGCGCTATCACCGACGATCAGGTAATCGATGAAATTAGAAAAGAAGAGGATATGGGCATTGAATCCCGGCAGGATATGGTGGAACTCCGGGAGAACGAGATTGATAAAGAGCAGGCTCAGCTGGATGAACGCCGGGATGAGGTAGCTCAGAAGGATGAAGCTGTCAGTGAGGATCTGGGAACTCTGACTGACAAAGAAGAATCCGGGGAAGAGTTGACACCGGCGGAAGAAGAAACAAAAGCCGCCCTTGAGGAGGAACAGGCCGCTGTTGAAGAAGAAAAATCTGTAATTGAGGAAGAACAGGCTCAAATCGATGAGCGTACCGAAGAAGTTCTTGAAATGAGGGACGACATATCTGAGGATAAGAACTCGCAAATTGAGGAATCATCAGCAGTGAGTACTTTTACTTCGGCTCCGCAGATTACCCCGGTCTGGTTTCTTATGGTGGATGAACAGGGAGACGGCATCCCCTTCGGACGGGTTGTTCTATACAATCTGGATGATGGAAAAAGACTGGCTGTCAGCAGCGTAACAGCAGTACGGGGCCGAACTCTGGCAGTTCTTCCGGATTCTCTACTGGTAATAGCAGGCAAAGAAGGGGGCAACGGCAAGGTTCGTCTGATGCTTCTGGATCAGGAGACTCTTGAAACACAGAAAGAAGGCTCAAATGATGTATTCCCCGGCTCTTTAATGACGGTTAAAGGAAGTGATATCTATCTGGTAACCACTGAGAACGGAGAATGGCGTCTGGGAAAGTTTAATACTTCATTGGAAAGATCGGCGGTGAGTGAGCTGGCTATTGAGCCCTGGACATCGATTTCCTTTGACGGTGCTTCTCTCTTTGTTCAAGGGGATTCGGGTGAAATCCTCAAGCTTTCATCTTCTACACTGAAGGAAGAAGCCAGTCTGAAATAGACTGTTAATCCAGAATACTGGAGGTGTTGCTGCTGTTGTCTGAGCCGTTGTTTATACGGTTCGGGGAACTGCCGCCATCGAGATAGAGCGGGTCCAGTCCTAGCTCGGAAAATAGATCCCTGGTAAAAGCAGCACTGCTGCTGCTTTCGTCGTACAGATTTGTCAGGGATGAGTCAACAGAAATTTTGATAATCTGATCTTCATCACGATCTTTTTCAAAGGCCGCCATGTTACTGCGGGTTTTCGGCTCGGTACCGGCAATGAAAATCTCATTTCTGAGTTGATCTTCCGGTGTATCTTCATCGGGAAGCATTCCGGTTCTTTTATCAATTTCCACTTCAACAATGCCTGTCTCAGGTCGGGGAAAGTCAATTCGAGGCAGGTCTTTGTGTATTGTTTTCATGTAGCGGGCCCAGACCGGCCCTGTGGAAGTTGCGCCTGTCTGATATCGTCCCAGTGAGTTGCCCCGTTTATCGAATCCGATCCAGATTGCTGTGGTGTAGTAGGGTGAAAATCCCATAGTCCATGCATCTGTCCAGTTCTGTGTTGTGCCGGTTTTACCGGCGATCGGCATGCCGTCAAATCCATCAACGGTTCTTCTTGCATAGGCTAATGTACCCCGGGTTACAGTGGTCTGCAGCATGCTGGTCATGATAAATGCCGCCTGGGGTGACATTACCTGCATGTCCCGTTTCTCCTGGGATTCCCGGAGTTCCCGTTCCGGATTTACAATGATATTCCCGTCACGGTCTTCAATATACCTGATGGCAATTGGTTCCACCGCTCTTCCCCGGTTGGCCATTGTTGCATAGGCTCTGGCAAGCCTGACAGGAGCTATACTGAGGGTTCCCAGTCCCAGAGGATAGACACGGTCGAAAGTTTCACCGATTTCCTGAGGGTCTGTAATTCCCAGAAGGGCTGCTGACCTGCTGATGGCAGCATCAAAACCGATTTTTTCCAGAACGGTAAGGGCGGGTATATTAAGTGACCTTGCCAGGGCATCCCTTACGAGAACATATCCTGCCCAACGACCAGCATAGTTCCCCGGAACATACGGTGTACCGTCCGGGCTTATGAATACCCTGGGACTGTCATAAATACGGGTAGCCGGGGTTACAATCCCGGAGCTGATTGCAGCCGAGTAGTACAGGGGTTTGAAAGCCGAACCCGGCATCACCTTGGCATCCATGGCCCGGTTGAACTGGTTGTTTCTATTAAACTCACTTCCGCCGATCATAGCCAGGATGTAGCCGTTGTCATTTCCCAGGGTAATCAATGCTGTTTCGACATTGTTCATCTGGTTATTGGTTTTGGTTTTCTTATAGGTGATATTTGTCAGGGATTTCAGGTCCGTCAGGCCGAATGTCATAGCCATCATATCCATTACCGGGGCCAGCTTATTTTCAAAGTACTCTTCGGCCCGGCGTTTTTCCTGGGCTCCGGCCACCCGGATTTCAGGAATATCAAAAATCAGAGATATCAGATCGATGGTTTGAACCAGATCGCTTGAGGCATAATCTGTTTTTGTATCACGGTCGTATCTGTAGGATTGATTCCATTGAATCAGGCCCTTGGATACTTCGATATCCGCTTCTCTCTGGAAATCCAGATTCAAAGTGGTATGTATGGTGTATCCGTCCCGGTAAATATCCTGTTGTCCAAAGAGGTACTGCTCGATTTTTGTCCTGATATACTCACTGAAATACGGAGCTTTATCATTCGCCAGGCGGTCGAAATACGGTGAGTCTGATGCAGATCTGGACCAATCAAAATTACTCCAGTAATTGTTAAAAGATGTATCAGCCTCTTCGGAGCTGATGTGTCCGGCAGATACCATCTGGTTGAGAATCTCTATTTGCCTGCCCCGGGCGGCATCCGGTTTGATGATGGGGGAATAAAGACCTGATCCTGCCAGCTGAATTACCAGCATGACAGCCTCGGCAGGTGAGTTCTCCACCGCCGAATGTCCGAAAAAGAACTGACTGGCGGCTTCCACCCCGTAGGTGTTATGTCCGAAATAAACAGAATTCAGGTACTGCTCAAGTATCTCCTCTTTGGAAAAGCGTCTTTCCAGCTGATAGGACCACCAGATTTCCTTGAGCTTTCGGCTTACAGAGATATCTGTCCGGTCTGCATGCCTTGCTCCGGCTACCTGCATCGTCAGGGTGCTGAACCCTGAAAAATAGCCATTGTTGGTTATTATGTAGAGGGCATTGTTGATAACCGCACGGACCAGCCCTCCTAAAGAGACACCGGTATGCTTGTAAAAAGGTGCATCTTCCCGGGTTAAAAGAGCGTATATCTGGTTTTCAGGCAGGGAGGTGATGGGGATGATATCCCTTTTTTCGTCAGAGAAAAACTCGGTTATAAGTTCTCCGTTGATATCAAGAAGCCGGGATGGGATGGCCGGCCGGGAAGCCATGATTTCATCCATATTCCGAGTGTTCTGATTGGCTGCCATACTCAACCCGAGGGCGGTGCCCAGGGCGGCAGCTACGGCAAATAATAAGCCCGCGAAGAGCAGAACGACGGTCCGTCGTTTCCCGGTAAAATGCATGGCTCATACCGTACGTTTGAGGGGATTGCTTGTCAAGGATGCTGGGACAAAGAAAAGGCCGGTCTGGAAGGACCGGCCACCCTGCTAGAGGGGTCGGTCACCGACATAGTGAACTGGGAGGGGTACTATCCCGAATGAGCCGACACAATGATTATCGCACTATTTGTGTTAAAACTTAACTCAGGGATATTTCCGGGTTTTTTTCAACCATCGCCAACCCCGTACTCACTGCCTGAGCCTTCTCCCACATCTACGACTTCAATATCAATGATAAGCTTTATTTTTACTTTTCCACCCGGCCGTACCGTGAAATGGCGATTAACCTCGAGATTCCCCAGGCTGTAGGTGATGATGTGATCGCCGGGAGTTGTTTCCAGTACAGCCAGAGAATCTTCGGTCTCCACAGTTTCTCCATCCAGAAGTATAAATGCACCTTCGGGAATGCTCACTGTTATTTCAGGCGGCCGGTAATCCAGAGGCAGATTCAGGGCGAGTTCCTGTCCCGGTTCGATTGCTATGGTCTTTTCAACTGTGGGTGCATGGCTGCTGCTGATCCGAACTCTGTGGATTCCCGCAGATAGAATTGTTTCCTCACCGGGGCTCACCTCAGCACCGTCAACCGTGATATTAACAATTTCTTCAGGATTTCCTGATGGGTTGGCAATACTCACTGTCAGTGCACCCTCATCTTTCCATAAGGGAACAACACTGATGCTCAGGTTCTGCTGGAATGCGGAATCCGGGATTCCTTTCATTACAGGCAGAACAGTCACCAGCAGGGGAAACTGCTCAGGACTGACAGGAACCGGAAGGACGTCGGTAAGAGCATCGCTTGAAATACCATGATTATCGGTAAATGGGATTCGGATAAATGCGGTAGTCCGTGAAGGCAGTAATCTCATATAGGCACGGGTACCGCTGTAACTGCGGTTATCAAGGGCTGGGGAGGGTGTGATATCTCTGAATATCAGCAGAGCAAAGCTGTTCTGATATCTGTTAAGAGCCTCGGGTATCTCCAGGCGCAGCTCGATGCCTTCCTGAAATGCAGGAATGGTTCCCGAATCAACGATTACTATATTTTCCGGATTGAAAACGATTCCCGGACCGCCGATTTGAGCTGTCCCTGCAATCTCTCCCCGGATATTTTCCCCCCGGGCAGAGACGGTAATAAGGGAGGCCAGTAATATAGCTGAGATAATTCCAGCATAACGGCCTGTGAATTGATTAGGTTTCATTGTTCTTCACTGCTCCCAAAAAAATTATTGATAAAAGGATGTTATTCTGGACGGATCAATTGGTTTTCCATCCCGGCGAATCTCAAAATGCAGGTGCGGGCCTGTGGAAATACCGGAATTCCCTGACAGAGCGATTCTTTCTCCGGCATTTACGGTCTCCCCAGCAGATACAAGCACTTCGTTCAAATGCGCATAAACTGACTGATAACCGCCATCATGATCTATTATAATGAAATGTCCGTAAATTTCCAATGTTCCGGTTTCTTTTACAATTCCATCCCTGGCTGCAATAACAAGAGTTTTCATACCGGCTCTAAGGTCCACACCGGGATGGAAACTCATGCCCCCGGTAAATGGATTGGAGCGGTAACCGAAGGGAGAGGTGATTTTTACATCTCTCATGGGTGCGGAAAACAGACTGCCCAGGAATCTGATCCGCTCAGCTGAACTGAACTTCTCACCGGAAAAAAACCTAAACGTTTTTATTTCTCCGGATGTTGAGCCGACTTTAATGCTAACAGGTTCGGAATCCCTGGAATTATCGGCTAATTCCCTTTGCCAGTTCCCTTCGGGGGTTTCAGGTACAAACAATCCTGGAATATTCGGGATAAGTACTTCTTTTTCAGGGCTTAGCAGACCCGGTGCATCCCATTCATTGAGAGTTGCGATACTTTCATAGGGCAGATTGAAGGCTGCTGCAACCGAAAAAAGATTTTCAGAACTCCGGGGGAAATAGCGGAATATCATCAGCGGCGGTGAATTCTCCACGCCGGAGTACCAGAGTTCCACATCCTGCTGCTGCTGACTGTAAAGGGGGTCTCTTGATTCTATGGTGTACTGAATCAGCGGATATTCGGCAAAAACGGAAGTACTTCCAGCAGCAAGAATGAGTGCAATAGATAAAATAAAGGTTTTAAGCATCGCCAAAGGCATCCAGCAGATTATCTTCCAGGGGAACTCTGCAGGGCCCATAACCCAGACGCCGGTCCGGCCGCCCGGAACCGTGGAAGTCGGAACCTCCGGTAATGAACATGCCGTTTTTATCCGCCAGTTCCTGCAATCTCACAGCTTCCCGGCGGGATGCTCCTGAATGGCGGGCCTCAATACCGTCGAGCCCCTGTTCCTTCCATTCGGGCATGTAAGCTCCAAGTCGGCCCCAGGAAATCCACAGAGACATAGGATGAGCGATTACAGCTTTCCCCCCGGAATCATGAATGGCTTTGATAGCATCTTCCAGTACCGGGCGATGTTTGGGAACATAAAATGGGCATCCGGGTCCCAACCACTTTTCAAAACAATCCGGTATATTTTTAGCATCTCCCCGATCGATGAGCCAGCGGGCGAAGTGCATACGTCCGGTAATCTCCCCCCCGGCGATAATATCAAGTTCTTCCAGGGTAATCTCTAAACCTTCAGCTCTCATCAGATCTATCATTTCCTGATTACGGCTCACTCTCCGCCGCCTGATTTCTTCAAGAAAATCTTCAAGTGGGCCGTCGGGGTATCTTTTCATATCCAAACCCAGGAGGTGAAACTCTCCTGGTTCGAAGTTAACTTCAGTCTCCACACCGGAAATAAATCTTATTCCCAGTTTTTTTGCCGTTATTTCGGCTTCTGATAAACCCGACATGGTATCATGATCTGTTAAGGCCAATGCTGTGATACCTGATTCGTCCGCCAGCTTGAGCAATTCTGATGGGGATAGTTCTCCATCGCTGGCATTCGAATGGCTGTGAAGGTCGATCATAATCTTAAGAATACACAGGCAAAGGAATTGTTGACAGGCCTATGCAGTGGTGCGTATTCTTGTGGACAAGACCTAAGGGAGTTTTCTTTGCCTAAACCTGTCTTTTATCGAGCAAATGCAATTATCTACTTCCAGGGCGATAAAGCCGATGGAATCCCCATTCTTAAAGAAGGGAAAGTTGAACTCAATTATGAAGACCTTGAAACCGGGGCCGATATTCGGGAACCAATAAAAACCGGTGAGTTTTTCGGAGTGAAAGCGGCATTGGGAAGAAACCCCCATGATGAAACGGCAATGGCAGTTACCGATTGTACTGTTATTCACTTTTCAATTCCCGAGTTTGAAAAGTTTGTTTCCGGTAATCCACGCATCCTGATGAAGATGCTGCAGGTGTTTTCCACGCAGCTGCGCCGTATACATCACCAGGTTCAAAGTCTGCTCTCCTCCGACCGTATCAATACCAGTCAGGAAGCCGGTATGTTTGCTGTAGGTGAATACTATCTGAAGGAACAACAGTATCCACAGGCATCCCAGGCATTTAAAAGCTACCTTAATCATTGGCCCAGCGGTATTTATGCTCCCCAGGCAACATTGAAGGCCGGGGAGGCGGATGCAGCACAAATTGATGTAATGGAAGAGCTGAGTGAAGAAGGTATTCCCGGGACGGATTACTCTGTAATGACTTTTGTCGAAATTAACAACCACTACAAACTCGGCCGTTACAAGGATGCCATGAAAGGTTTTCTCTCTCTGATTAAGGATGAAAGGGAGACGGAACATCTGGCCTATGTCGAGTTCCGTGTTGGATGCTGTCTGTATTACATGGATATGTTTAAAGATGCGACAAAACAGCTGGCTTCAGTAATCCGTAAATATCCCAAGCATCCCTACCTGGGCGAGGCGATTTACTACATGGGTTTGAGCCATGAGCAGATGGGCGATGAGCAGAAAGCCCTCGGCTTTTTAAAGAAAGCCGGACAGCTGGTTCCCGAAGGCGGTTCTCTGTACCGCCAGGTACTGAAAAAAATCCGGGATCTGGGAGGTGGCTCCCTATGAGTCTGGATCTTTCCAAATTCGAGAGGTTTGCTAAAATCTACAAAGCCGGTCAGATCGTTTTTTGTGAATATGAGCCCGGTGATGCTTTTTATCTCATCCAGTCCGGCCGGGTGAAGATTGTAAAAATCTTCGGCAATATTGAAAAAACCATCGATATACTCAAACCCGGAGAGTTTTTCGGAGAGATGGCTTTGCTGGAAAATGCACCCAGATCTGCTTCAATTATTGCCCTTGATGATTGTAAGCTGCTTGAATTCAACAGAAGTAACTTCCAGGTTTTGATGACCGGGAATCCCCAGATGGCTCTAAAACTCCTGGGTCTCTTTGCAAAAAGAATATACGACCAGAAGAGACGCTTTGCCATACTCACGCTTTCTGATGAACATGCCCGGGTGGCGGATGTTTTTGTTATGCTGGCTGAGGGTCTGGATCCTGAGGATACCGATGCGGACAGCGGTAAAAGAATGTTCAACCATTCAGTGGCGGATATTGCCCACTGGGCGGGAATGAGTCCCGACCGCTGCCGTGACATTCTGAACCATTTTCAGGAACAGAGAAGGGTGAGTGTTTTTCAGGACCGGATTGAAGTAACCAACATCCACGACCTTATCAGATTTGTCAGTTCCCGGAGAAAGCTTCAGGAAAGTCAGGAATCTCAGATTTAATATTCCCCCGGATAAAACTCATAAGAGATTTCCAGAGATTGTTTTTTATGATTTTTTTCAGTTATTGAGGAAGGAGAGTTCTTTCTCAATCTCATCTTCAGAACTGACATTCAGCTCCATCAGCCGGCGCAGGTGAATCATACTGTCAGCTTCAATGGAATCAAATCGGAAACCGTAGTGCTGGTCTTCCTGATGCATCAGTTTTGCTTCAGTTAATATACTGATATCTGAATGGGGAAGGGATATTCGCAGAGGGTATGTTTTTCCCAGCTCAGGGCAGGCTTCGTGGTCGGGAACAACCAGTATTCCTTTCAGAGAAATGTTGATGACACTCACCGGGCATTCCTCTTTATCACAAGTTACAAAGCCTTTTACGTTAAAATCTGTTCTTTTAAACCTTCTGTTTCCCATGTTGTCCATGATTCATTATCTTAAGGGAATTACATTCAGAGTCAAGTGACCTTGACCCGATCATTCCCTCGGATATAATAATCCGCGACCGCCAAAGTAGCTCAGGGGTAGAGCAACGCTCTCGTAAAGCGTAGGTCGTGAGTTCGAATCTCACCTTTGGCTTTTTTTAAAGTCCCATTCCCTTCTGAATCTCTTTATATCCCGGAATGCCATAGGCGGATTCTGCGGCCTTTATCCCATTTAAAATGGCCTCAGTCATAACTTCTGCCGCTATTGCCCCTACGGTAGTGGGATCACTTTCCACCTGACCGGTTGCCATGCAGAAGATCGTGTCGCCGTCAAACATTGTATGTATTGGATTTATCGCTCTTGCAAAACCATCATGAGCCATCATTGCAACCTTGGTTGCACCTGCTTTTGTAAAATTGGCGTTTGTTGCAATACAGCCAATTGTTGTATTCCCTGCAAAAGCATTGTCACTTCCCTTTGCCACAGAAGAAATAATATTCATGGTACCTGCAAATCTTTTTTTATCTTCTGATAAAACACCGGCAATTATGTTTCCTGTTTTCGGGTCTATAATATCACCGTAGCAGTTTACAGCAACAATTGCTCCAACGATCAGATCTCCTATTTTTCTGCTGGCGGTTCCAAGGCCGCCTTTCATACATAAATCACAACCCTTTATTTTGCCTACAGAAGCTCCTGTACCGGCTCCGATATTGCCGGTTTCAGTTAAGTTGTCAGTTGCATTCAAGCATGCCTGGTATCCCATTGCATTATCAGGACGGACATCCGCTCTTCCAACAGGAAGATCAAAAAGAATAGCTCCGGGAACAATCGGGACAACCCCGACACCGACATCAAAACCATAGCCCTGTTCTTCCAGGTACTGCATTACTCCTGATATTCCACCAAGTCCATAAGCGCTTCCTCCGCCAAGGAAAATGGCATGCGCTTTTGAAACCAGGTTAACAGGATCTAAAGCTGAAGTAGAATGTGTCCCTGGAGCTCCGTCTCTTACATCCACTCCTGCTACGGCTCCGTCTGTATATAGGATAACAGTACAACCCGTCCCTGCATCTTTATTTTCTGCGTTTCCCACCAGTATTCCCGGTACATCTGTTATTGAGTTATTGATCATGGGATTATTGTAACAGCTATGGTATTCAGTATGAAATAGAACCCGTCGGCGGACAGGCTTATCGACCTCCACAGCTCCCATGGTTTAACATGGTTGCGAACCTGGAGGTTTGAAAAATGCTGAGAAATATAGATCCTGTTGTATCCCCGGAATTGCTGGATGCCCTGTTCCGTATGGGCCATGGTGATGAAATTGTCCTGGCGGATGCTTTTTTCCCCGGAGACAGTATGGGTAAACGTGTTATCCGGGCTGACGGCATCGGTATTGCCCGGCTGCTGGAAGGTATCATGCCCCTGATTACCCTGGATGGTTTTGTGGAAAATCCTCTCTTTATGATGTCTCCGGTTTCCGGTGATGAGCTGGATATGAATGTGGAAAATGCTTATCGGGCGGCCATTGATAAAACATGGCCCGATGCGCCTTCGGTGATGAGGGTAGAGCGTTTTGCATTCTACGATCAGGCCAGAGCGGCTTATGCTGTGGTGATGACCGGTGAGGTACGCAAGTACGGGAATATCATCCTGAAAAAGGGTGTGATTAACCGTTGATGTTTTGTAATTGACCTCTATCGTCGGGCGGCAGAGGTCAATTATCAGACAAACTCTTTGGTGAGTATCGCAACAACCGTATAAACCAGAAGCATCGCCATCACCAGGAAAAAAATCCGCCGGTGCAGAGGCTTCTCCAGATATTTTGAGAGGAAGGCACCGGCCAGGGCCCAGAGGGATACAAAAAAGTACGTTGCCAGGGGCAGGGTGAAGGAAAAAACCATAATCTGATACCAGTGGTAAGATCCTGTAACAAAAAGTGAATAGAGGGTCATGCTGAAAAACAGCGCTTTGGGATTGACGAATTGAAGGGTTAAACCTTTAACAATCGAGGCACGGGGGGCCGGCTGCTGCTTACCATCTTTTTTTCTCACCATGCTGAAGGCCAGCCACAAAAGGTAGGCTGAACCGGCAATTTTAAAGGCAAGAATATTCCGGTAAAAAAAATCACTCACCGCCATCTTCAAAAGACCGGTGAGAAGTAGAAGTATGGAAAGTCCCAGATACACCCCGAGTATGAATGGAATAGTACGTCTGTATCCCCTATCCAGACCCATAGCCGCGGCGTTCAAATTGTTCGGTCCCGGGGTGATGTGAGCAACAAAAACAAAGCTTAAAAAAGGCACCCAGTCGATATCCATGCAATTCTTTAACAGATTGTCCGATTTCTGTCCACTTCTTGTAATTTCACAATAGAAACAAAAAAGTGTAAAATGAATACACGACTGTTTCGGCAGTTCAGCTATCCCGGACTGCGTATGCAGCAGCTCTCGGATCAGTTGGGTCTGAGCCGGAAAACCCTGTACAACCACTTTCCCGGAGGTAAACGGGGTATCTGGATGTCCTGTGTGGAGCGGGAGATGCTTGATTTCTCCGATCGTCTGTCGCTCATTGTTGAAGACCATGAAAGCGATTATGTGGACCGGGGCGGTCGTATTCTGGATATCGGTCAGGAGGCTGTAGATCTTTCCAATGGTGCTGAGGGGTTTATTTCACCTGGGGAAAAATCTCCTCAGGAGTAGCAAACGCTGAGGCCGGAAGCGCCGCTTCGGGATGGAGTACCCGCTCCCGGGAAAACGAACTACGATTCGGAATATTAACAGCAGCTGAATATCACCGACAGATAAAAAGAACTGGGCTCCAGGCTTTCGGACTTAACTCTCCAGATTTTTGAAACAGGTATTCTCCTGGAAACAGAATACAGGGATACCAGCAATTGTCTTCAGCAGATAATCCTGGCCGTATCGGCTCTGGGTATTGAACGACAGAATCTCCTTTTGAGTCTGGAACGGGTTACAGGGATCAGCGGTCTGGAGTAAAAATTACCCGCTGGTCTACAGCGGGTAGTTCAGATAAAAATTACAATTAACTCTCGATGGCTTTTTTTAGTTCTTCAACCATCTCTTTTTTCATATTGAATGAATGTTCTGCAGCAGGGAATGTTTCACCCTGTATATCAGAGATAAACTCTTTTACAGCGTCTAACTGGGTAGTATAAAGATCTGTATATACCTTAACGAACTTCGGTGTAAATCTTTTAAATAACCCGAGAAGATCGTGAAGAACGAGAACCTGTCCGTCACAATGAATACCTCCGCCGATCCCAACTGTGGGAATCTTAACTTTTTCGGTGATAATCTGGGCCAGCTGCTGGGGAATAGCTTCAAGAATAAGAGCAAAAGCACCGGCATCTTCCAGGGCCAGAGCATCATCAAGAACCTGCTTTGCCGCATCAATGGATTTTCCCTGTACTTTGAACCCACCCATCATGGCAGCGGTCTGGGGCGTCAGGCCAATATGGCCGAACACAGGAATTCCCGCTCTATGAATTGCTGCAGCAACAGGTACAAAATCCTCTCCGCCTTCAAATTTTACCGAATCACAGCCTCCGTCCTTGTAGAGAATTCCTGCATTGGCTACAGCCTGTTCTACAGAAATGTTGTAGGACATGAAGGGTAAATCACCCACAATGTGGGCTCTGTTAACGGCTCTTACTACAGGTTTGATATGATTGAGAATCTCATCCATGGTTACAGGAACGGTATCACTGTAACCGAGTTCCACCATTCCCAGAGAATCACCAACAAGAATGATATCAATTCCGGCTTCATCGACAATTAAACCCTGGGGATAGGAATAGGCTGTAATCATTGATATTTTCTTTTTGTCTGCCTTCATCTTAAGAAGATCCGACACCAATAATTTTTTTGTTGCTTCAGGATGAGAACTCATCTATAAGCTCCTTTTTCTAATAATAGACATGAAAAAGTATATTAGACTAAAGAAAAGCTTAGCACAACAATGAGAACAAGTGATTCACGGGGGAGTGATACCTTTTATTCCATACCCCAAAAAAGGGGCTGCCCTCAGGACAGCTCCCTTGTCTTTTTCACGGTTTGAATTTTACTGCTGAAGTTCCTTTGTCATTATGGCTGTCCAGTTATCTGCCCAGTCAAAAGTTTCAACTTTCTCCACCGGTTCATAAGCTCTGAGTACTCCGGTCCATAATTTACCCCGGGGGGTTCTGACAACATTGAGATCACCATCCAGCTCCGGTTCACCGCTGGCAAGGAAAGTAATCGTATAAGTCCCATCGGCATTAGCTATCATGTCTAAAGAGTTGATGGCGTAGTTGTCGGTTGCTATCCATCCATTCTCATTGTAAATGGTGAAAGAAAAGAAACCTCCGTCCTCAAATTTCAAGTTCGGTTTGTCTATACTGAAGGTTCTTCTTTCCCCAGTTGCTGTAAATGGAGAATAAACTGCTTCTGTACCGCTTAATCCGCCCCAACCGATGGCAATCATTGTTTGGGCCGCGGCTTCAACCCGTTCTCCCACTTTCCCGAAGCCGTCTCGTACAAGGTACTTGGAAGGGTCTTCTGCAAATCGTTCAAATATCTGATATTTCACCGCATCAAGGGTGCTGAAATCATAATCAGTTCCATTGAACATCTCATTCGAACTGAATTTTACTTTTATTTCATCCTGCGCTTTCCGGGCTTCATCCAGCGTTGGATTACCGTCACTGTCACGATTAACACCGGTTCTGATAATGATGTAGACAAAATCTCCTTCGGTTAGCATTGAGGAATCCAGTTTCAGCGTCCCTTCCCCTTTCTGCACTGCTATCTGACTGTGATTGATATCAAGTACATTGGCAGTCTGGTATCCATCATAATTTCCCAGTGAAATGGTGGCTCCGTCCTTTACATTGAGAATAACCCTGGAATACAGGGTGTCCCGATTGGACCTGACGACATCCTGGGTATCGGGTGTGATGAAATCTCTCTCATGAACAATTACGTTCACCTTACCGCTGGATTTAGCGATTTGCTTGTTGTAGGCTCTGGTTGAATCTGCATGAATAAAGTTATCCAGATTAACAACAACACCATCCTGCACTATGGGTTGAACCGTCTCTTTTGTCGTACAGGAAGCCAGAACCAATACCAGAAATATTGTTAATCCCCAGAATATTCGTTTCATTTTTGTCTCCATAAAGTTTGTTCTATATGCGTGATAAAATTAGTGGATTCAATACTGTAATGCAAGGATTTGAGCTATTTTTTCCTCCGACATGTGTTATTGTGTCTGAATCATTAAACGGAGTAAAAATGGAAAATTCAATTACCGATATACCGGGCATAAAAGTCGGACATGCCCAGAACCTTGAGGCTGGAACCGGCTGCACAGCCATTATATGTGAAAATGGAGCTGTTACAGGTGTTGATGTTCGAGGCGGCGGCCCGGGGACTAGGGAAATTGATGCTCTGGATCCGGTAAATCTAGTCACAAAAGCTCATGCTGTGTATCTGGGCGGTGGAAGCGCTTATGGTCTGGAGGGTGCATCCGGGGTGATGCAGTACCTGGAAGAGAAGGGTATCGGCTTTGATGTGGGTGCCGGGATTGTTCCCATCGTACCCGGTGCTGTTTTATTTGATTTTTTTGTCGGACGTCATGATATTCGGCCGGATAAGAAGATGGGATACCAGGCCTGTGAAAATGCATCTGACAAGAATACATTACAGGGGAATTTCGGTGCCGGAACAGGTGCAGCTGTCGGGCGGATGAGAGGCCCGGAGTTCTTTATGAAGGGCGGACTGGGCACTGCCAGTCGTCAGGTTGGTGATTTGATTGTAGGCGCAATCGTAGCGGTGAACTGTTTTGGGGATATTATTAACCCCGGAACCGGTGAATTGGTTGCAGGTATTCTGGATGATGATAAAAAAGGATTGGGTAATACCATGTCCATTATATCTTCCGGTAAATCAAATGGTACGGATGCTTTTTCAAGTAACACGACAATCGGCTGCATTGCCGTCAATGCGGATTTCTCCAAGGTGGAGTCAACCAAGGTAGCCATGATGGCTCATGATGGTTTTGCCAGAGCTATAAATCCCATCCACACAATGACTGATGGAGATACCATCTTCTGTATGGCCGCCGGAGGGGTTAAGAGCGATCCGACAACTGTGGGGGCCATCGCAGCGGATGTGATGGCTGAAGCCATTGTGAATGCCGTGAAAAATGCAGAATCAGCCTATGGAATACCGAGCTATAAAGAAATAAAACAGAATATAAGAAGGGTACGATGAAAATATCAATTATCGGAGCCGGAGCCATGGGCTCCCTCTTTGGCGGAAAATTATCGCTTAACGGTATAGATGTTGTTTTATATGACATCAATAAAGCTCATGTGGACCGTATCAATTCAAACGGCCTTTCCATTGAAGAATCATCTACAGGGGAAACCCTGAAAGCTTATCCTCTTGCATCCTCCAACCCACAGGATGTTCAAGGATCCGATCTGATGATAGTTTTTGTTAAATCAACAGCTACCGATTCGGTTGCCCGGCAGTTTGTCAAATATGCCAAAGAGAAAACCATCGTTTTAACCCTGCAGAACGGTCTTGGGAATGAAGATATACTGCGGAAACACTTCGGAGAGAATCGAACTGCTGCAGGGGTTACTTCCCAGGGGGCCACATTCCTGGAACCGGGTAAAATTCGTCATGCAGGAAGCGGACCCACTCATATCTGCATGTCTGATAAGAATAATGGAAAACTCACAGATATCGTCAATGCTTTCACAGAAAGCGGTTTTGAAATTGATATAGCAGAAAATATTGCCGATCTGGTTTGGAGCAAACTCATTATCAATGTCGGTATTAACGCGGTTACGGCTCTGTCCGGACTGGAAAACGGTAAAATCCTGGAATATCCTGAACTGAAATCTCTTATGGCCGATCTGGTAGGGGAAGCTGTAAAAGTTGCTCAGGAGAAAGGTGTAAAACTCAGTTATCCTGATCCGGTTCAGATAGTTTATGATGTATCAGAAAAAACTGCATTAAATAGATCCTCCATGCTTCAGGATTTTGACAGAGGGAGCATGACTGAAATAGATTTCATTAACAATGCCATCGTCAGAGAAGGGGCGAAACTCGGAATTGATACTCCATACAACAGCCTTATTACCAAACTTGTTAAATCCATGGAATTGATCAACCGGGAAAGGAAGGCTGCAGGTGCTCAGTGATTATGAAAAGAAACTTCTCACATTTATTGATAAAGATGAACTTGTAGAGCTTACAAGAAGTCTGATAAAAATTGACTCTGTTATCCGTCCGGAAACCGGGAATACAGAAGCTGAAGTTGTCCGTTTTATTGCTGACTGGATTAGAACTGAACTGAAAATGGAACCTGAAATAAACGAGGCAGCACCGGGAAGAGAGAATATCATTCTAAGAATCGATTCAGGTAAACCCGGAAAAACCCTGATGTTTGAAGGGCATACTGATGTTGTTTCAGAAGGTGACCGCTCCCTCTGGAAGCACAATCCTTTCGCAGCTGATATTGAAGATGGAAAAATATACGGCAGGGGATCCTGTGATATGAAGGCCGGGGTTGCTGTTAATCTTATTACGGCTAAAGCTCTTCTGAATTCAGGTGCGGATTTCAAAGGTTCAATACTTCTTGGGATACTCTGTGATGAAGAAGATTTAATGCTGGGGGTGCAGGATTTTATTAAAAAAGGGCATGCCGACAATGTAGACGCCTGCCTGGTTTCAGAGCCAGAGGAGAATCAGCTCTGCATCAGTATGAAAGGTGCCCTGCGGATTAAGCTGACAGTTCATGGCAAAATGGCCCACGGCGCCATGCCTTTAACGGGAATAAACCCGAATACAAGACTTGCAAAGGTTATTGTTGCCTTTGAAGAGTTTGAATCCCTGCAGAAAAAGAAGTTCGGGAAAGATGAGTACCTGGGATGGCCATCTGTTACCTTCACTGTCATTCAGTCTCCGCCTCCTCCTGAACCTCCTCAGCTGAATGTGATACCCGGGGAGGCTGTTGCCTATGTGGATATACGGACAGTGCCGGGACAGAAACACACCGGGATTCAAAAGTCACTGGCGGCGATTATAGACGATTTGGGAAGTCAGGATTCCAACTTCGATGTCACTCTGGAGTATCTGGCAGACAAACCGGTTGTAAGTATGGGTAAAGGCGAACCCATCGTTGTTGCTGCAGCCTCTGTTTATCAGGATGTAACTGGGAAACCGGCTGTGTACAACGGTGTTCCCGGTGCAACAGATGGAACCTTCCTGCGGGATCTGAAGGGAATCCCTTGTCTGGTTAACGGGCCCGGCCCCAGGCATCTTCCTCATCAGACCGATGAATATGTTGAAATTGATGAATTGATTGAATCGGCAGAGCTCTACCTCCTTACAGCGCTTCGATTTTTAAAATAAGCGATGAGTGGGTGAAGAATTTGAAAGAACAAAAAAAATATATATGGTTCGATCTTGGCTATACCCTTCTCCATTTAAAAAGAGATGTGTCCTTTCAACAGATACTTCAGGAAATGGGAGTCTCTCTTTCTGCTGACGAAATTGAAAAAGCTTTTCATATTACAGATAAGTTGTTTATGAGAGAGTATCCGGGAGTTCTGGGGAAAAAAACCGGATATGCCATGCCGCTGTATCTGGGAAACATGATGTACCTCCTTGGGGTTGAAACTGATATTTGTCCGTTGTTCGAATCCTGGAAGAGAGAACTTAAGAATCCCCTTGATGTCTGGGTTCCCTATGATTTTGTAAAAGAAGAGCTGAGGAAACTCTCGGATGGAGGTTTCAGGCTCGGGGTTATATCGAACTGGGACAGTTCCGCCCGGCCTATTCTGGATCTTCATGGTTTAACTCATTTTTTTGATGACATAATTATTTCATCGGAAGTCGGAGTTGAGAAACCCGGGGTGGAAATATTTGAACGGGCTTTCTCTCAAGCGTCGGTAGCTCCCGATGAATGCCTTTATATTGGAGATAATTATTACGACGATGGGATCGGGTGTACAAAGGTGGGTATGGATTTTGTTATTATCAATCCTTACGGAACTCTGGGTGTGGAAGAATTAAAGGACTGCAGTGTTCTCCCTGATATTTGCCATCTGGGTAAGTTTTTATGAAGTTAACAGTTATAGGATATTGGGGTGCCTATCCGGGGCCGGGAGAGGCCAGTTCCGGTTACCTTATTGAAGAGGGTGAGGAAAAGATTCTACTGGACTGCGGTTCGGGTATTCTCTCAAAGCTGTACGATTATGCAGATATTGAAACTTTGAACAACATCGTACTCACTCACTATCATGCGGACCATATTGCTGATATCGGTTGTATTCAGCATGCTGCAAAAGTCCAGAAGAGTCTGGGTGAACGCAGTATTCCTGTTACCATTTATGGGCATGATTTAACTGATTTTTTTAATAATCTCAACTTTGAGGATGTTACCATCGGTAAAGTGATTAATGAAGGTTCCTCAACTGTTATCGGGCCCTTCATGCTTGATTTTAAAAGAACAGCCCATCCGGTTCCTGCTTTTGCCCTGAGAGTTGAATCCCGGGGAGTCTCCATTGGATATACCGGAGATACCGGCTGGAGTGAAGATTTGATTGCTTTTTTTAAAGGGGTTGATCTTCTGGTCTGTGAGTCCAGTCTCTACAATCAATTTAAAGGACGGGTTGATGGTCATCTTACCGCAGGGGAAGCGGGGATACTGGCCAGGGAGTCCGGGGCAGGGGAGCTTCTCCTTACTCATCTTCCCCACTTCGGCAACCATCAGGATCTGGTTCTGGAAGCTTCAGAAGAGTATGGTGGGAAGGTTCTTCTGGCAAATTCCGGACTATCATGGCATAATTAGAGGTAATATGGAATTTTTTCTATTTATTGTCAGGCGCACCTTCAGGCTCATACTGACGATACTCATAATCTCAACAATCATTTTCTTTGTAATAAGGGTGATACCCGGGGATCCTGCTCTTGTGATAGCTGGAATTGATGCTTCTGAGGAAGATATTCAGGCGATACGTGCAAGACTTGGAACGGATATTCCTGTTATTGAGCAGTACGGTACCTGGCTGCTTGATATCGTAAGATTTGACTTCGGAGAGTCCATGATTTCCGGAGCTTCAGTTAATAAACTGATAATGGAACGTTTCCCTCTTACCCTTTCCCTTGCGGTTCTCGGAATAATCTTAGGAATCATTATTGCTATTCCCCTCGGTGTATTATCAGCTGTTCACAGGTGGTCTTTCTGGGATTATTTCGGAATGGTCTATTCTCAAATGGGGATGGCTATTCCCAGTTTCTGGCTGGGGATGATACTGCTTCTTGCTTTTGCTGTAAAAATTCCCATTTTTCCACTATTCGGTTCCGATAGTCTTAAAAACCTGGTCCTGCCTGCACTTGCCCTGGGTTTTGCCAGAGCAGCTGTGATTCTCAGGCTTACCCGTGCTTCTATGGTGGAAGAATTAAGTAAAGAGTACATCATAACAGCACGGGCCAAGGGGTTAACGGATAAAATGATCCGGTACAAACATGCTCTTAGAAATGCCATGATTGCCGTTGTAACGGTTACCGGTATCCAATTCGGATATATGCTTGGCGGTGCTATAATTGTAGAGCAGGTGTTCTCTCTCCCCGGCCTGGGACGCCTTTTCCTGTATGCCATCTATCAGCGGGATTTTCCTCTGATTCAGGGTGGTGTTGTTTTTATTGCCGTCATCTTCTCTCTGGTTAACTTCGGGGTGGACATTCTTTACAGTTTTCTTAATCCGAAGATAAGGATTTCCTGATGGCTGAGACTAATACTCTTGAAATAAAAGATCTGGATATCAGCTTTATTCAGGGTGAGAAAGAGGCCAACGCATTAAGAGGCATCAGTCTTAAACTGAAAAGTAAAGAGGTTCACTCACTCGTTGGGGAATCAGGTTCGGGAAAGACTGTTACTTCAACCTGTGTTATGGGCCTTCTCCCTGAGCAGATTGCCAGAATTAACAGAGGTGAGATATTCCTGGGGGACAGAAATATCCTTTCACTTGATGAAAAAGAGCAGAGGGAGATTCGGGGTAAAGAGATTGCCATGGTTTTTCAGGAACCTGCCCGTTATTTGAATCCCACAATGAAAGTCGGTGAGCAGATTACTGAAATGCTGAGACTTCACCTTGGAATGGATAAACATCAAGCTGTAGAACGGGCCCTGGAGATTCTCTCCCTTGTCGGGCTTGATGGAGGGAAACGGATTCTAAACAGTTATCCCCACGAATTGTCCGGGGGTATGAAACAGCGGATTATGATAGCGATAGCTATAAGCTGCGATCCGGCATTTTTAATTGCCGATGAGCCTACCACGGCGTTGGATGTTACCCTGCAGCTGCAGATTCTGAATTTGATTCTGAGTTTGAAAAACAGTCTTGATATGGGAATCCTGTTCATCTCCCACGATCTAAGGGTGGTTAAGGATATTTCAGACTGGGTATCGGTTATATATGCCGGAAGAATTGTCGAGTCTGCATCCAAAAGTGAGTTATTTTCTAATCCCCGGCATCCTTATTCCCGAATGTTGTTTGATTCAATTCCTGATGCTGCGAAAAGAGGAAAAAGACTTAAAGCCATCCCCGGCAAGGTTCCTGATGCAGAAAATATACCCGAAGGATGTGCTTTTCATACAAGATGCCCTCTGGCCGAAGATATATGCAGAACTGTTCAACCTGAAACAAGGGATGTGCCCGCGGTAGGAGGTGATGAATCTCACACTGCTGCATGTCACCTTATGGAAAAACAATGGAAAAACTGATTGAACTGAAAGACATACATAAGGTTTTTAAAAGCCATAAACTCATTTCTGTCAAAAAGGATGATTATGTTGCTGTTAATGGTGTCAGTCTTGAAATCAGGAAAAACACAATCTTCGGCCTGGTTGGAGAATCCGGCTGCGGTAAAACCACCCTGGCTAGATCGGTTATGCTCCTGGATCCTCCAAGCTCTGGTGAAATACTGTTTAAAGGGGATGGAATAACCAATCTGACAGGAAAAAAACTCAAAAGTTTCAGGTCGAAGATACAGATTGTTTTTCAGGATCCTAACAGTGCCCTGAACCCGAAAATGTCAATTTACAACTGCATGAAAGAGGGGTTGGTAAACCGTAAGTATCCAAAGGCCCAACTTGAGGGACGAATCAGGAAACTTCTTGATATGGTTGGAATCTCCCCGGGGCATATGAAACGCTTCCCCCATGAGTTTTCCGGTGGGCAGAAACAGCGAATAGTTATTGCAAGAGCCTTGTCCATGGAGCCTGAATTCCTTGTTCTCGATGAGCCTGTTTCCAATCTGGATGTCTCCATTCAGGCACAGATAATCAACCTCCTGCTGGATCTTAAAGAGAAATTCTCCTTAACATACCTTTTTATCTCTCACGATCTTAATCTTGTATCTTATTTGAGCGATCATGTGGCGGTAATGCTCAAAGGGCAGATTGTGGAGACGGCAGAAACAGATTTAATAATGAAAACTCCATTGCACCCCTATACTCTCAAACTTTTTTCATCAGCACCGGGTCAGGATAGCAAGGAGTTGTTTGAGGCTGATAAAAATTACCGTAAGGGCCTGCCTTCAGGGTATACTTATTTTCCACCGAAACCTGAATCGGTTCTGCATCTTGTGGATACCGGGAATGGTCATC
>Ga0164315_10000186_pt1 | contig 38865 bp, 31 predicted proteins | sample GuaBasSedimGuay6_FD_113737 | JGI IMG/M metagenome (GOLD analysis project Ga0164315, IMG submission 113737) | Subseafloor sediment microbial communities from Guaymas Basin, Gulf of California, Mexico - Guay6, Core 4569-2, 0-3 cm | ecosystem: Environmental > Aquatic > Marine > Hydrothermal vents... | reverse complement strand
TTGCCTTGAGACCTGGCGCCAGTGACGGTATGAAATGTATTCCTGCAAATAGCAAAATGCCCAATACTAGTAACGCCATTCGATTTTCCCCTTATCCTGTTGCTGTTCACATTCAACCTAGAAACCGCAGTTGGGCGTGAAAAGATGTGTAAGATATTGATGTGCATGGGGAATTTGAAAAACGCGTGGTCACCTTATTGGTGATGAGCACTTTTTCAAATTCTCCAGGTGCATCAAGAGCTTGTGCAGACTTTCGTGATCCAACTGTGGTTTCTAGGTTCAAGGATAGCAGGCTGACAGGGGAACGTCATGGTGCAAAGCAGTGATCCCCTGCAAGCCCCAGGCGAATATGGATTGACCCTCCATGGTCAGCGGATTTCGTAGCCTAGGGGAGTCGGCTCCGTTAAGATTGTCACATGTATCCGGACGAAATCAGAGATCTGCCCATCAGCGAGGTTCTAGACCAACTCAAGTTGCGTCTGGGCGAAGGCGATGAGGTGGTACTGCAGGCGCCCCCGGGAGCGGGTAAGACCACGGTGGTACCCCTGGCACTGCTGGACCAAAACTGGCTGGGCGGCCGCAAGATTCTGGTATTGGAGCCGCGCCGCATGGCCACGCGTGCGGCGGCGGCGCGCATGGCACAATTATTGGGAGAAGCGCTGGGGCAAACGGTCGGCTATCGCATCCGGTTGGACACCTGTGTCGGCGAGAACACGCGTATAGAGGTGATTACAGAAGGCATCCTCACCCGTCAGTTGCAGGGGGACCCGGGCCTGGAAGATGTGGGTCTGGTGATCTTCGACGAATTCCACGAGCGTAACCTGGATTCGGACCTGTGCCTGGCACTGGCCCTGCAAGGGCGTGAATTGTTTCGCGAAGGCCCGCCACTGAAGGTACTGGTGATGTCCGCCACCCTGGATGGTGCCGCGGTGGCCAGGTTGCTGAATGACGCCCCACTTGTCACGTCCCAGGGGCGCCAGTTCCCTGTGGAAAGTAGCTACGGTGAGACATACCAGCTGCGCGATTCTATTGTCCCACCCACGGTCAAGGCAGTGCTGCGCGCCCTGCGCGAACAGGATGGCAGCGTGCTGGTATTCCTGCCCGGACAGCGTGAGATCAACCGCGTGGTGCGAGAATTGTCTGCGGCCCTGCAGCAGGCCGGGGAGCAGCACGTGCTACTGGCTCCCCTATACGGGGGTTTATCCCTGGAGCGGCAACAGCAGGCGATTAATCCCGCCCCCGATGGCATGCGCAAGGTGGTGTTGTCTACCAATATCGCTGAAACGAGCCTCACCATTGAGGGGATACAGGCGGTAGTTGATTCGGGGCTGGTGCGAGAAGCGGTGTTCGATCCGGCCACCGGGATGACGCGCCTGGCGACACGACGTATTTCTCGCGCCTCGGCACAGCAGCGCCAGGGTCGGGCGGGGCGCCTGGGTCCGGGGCATTGCTATCGGGTGTGGAGTGAAGAGCAGCACAAGCGCCTGGTGGCACACGCCACCCCGGAGATCATGCAGGCGGATCTGGCGCCGATGGCGCTGCAACTGTTGTCCTGGGGTGTAGAGGACTTCTCTGAACTTGCCTGGATGGATCCACCACCAACGGCCCCCTACCAACAAGCCGTGTCGATTCTGGAAGTGTGCGGCGCGGTATTCCGGAATGCCTCAGGCGTGTATCAACTCACGCCCCACGGTGTGCGACTGGCGCAGATGCCACTGCATCCGCGTCTGGCGCATATGCTGTTGGTGGGCTGCGACATTCACGCTACAGAGACTGCCTGTCTGCTGGCGGCGGTGCTCTCTGAACGCAATCCACTGGCTGAGCGCGGTGTGGATATCGCCCTGACCCTGGCCGTGTTGATGGGAGAGAGCCGCTGCCAGCCGGAGTTGCAGGCCTGGTTCAAGCGAACCTGGCAACAGGCCCGGCGCTTTGCCCGTCTGGCCAGTGAAATTCACAAACCGCGTAAATTTGCCATTGGCGTGGCGCAACAGGATGTGCTGGGTGTGTTGTTGGCAAGTGCCTACCCGGATCGCATCGCACATCTGCGCCCGGATGGGGATGGCACCCAGTACCAGTTGAGCAATGGCCGCAGTGCAGTTGTGCCGCTGGAGGATGAACTGGCGGGCCGGGATTGGCTGGCGGTGGCCGAGTTGGGCGGGCATGTGGGAGAGTCCGCCGACCGAATTTACAGCGCCTGTTCACTCAATCCGGCCAATTTTCGAGAGATTCTGTCGACCCTGGTGCGCGAAGAGGAGCAGGTGGAATGGGATTATCGCAAGGAGCAGTTTGTCGCCCAGCGGCGTAGTCTGATCGGTAATATCCTGCTGTCCGCGGAGCCACTGACACATGTCTCAGAGGCGGCGCGCGGGGAGGCCCTGTTGGGTGTTGTACGCAAGAAAGGCCTGGAAATCTTACCGTGGAACAAGAACCTGCAGCAATGGCGCTCCCGCGTGATGCTATTGCACCGGGTGCAGTCAGGTGGCGAGAAAAACCGTTGGCCGGATTTGTAGGATGAAGCCCTGATGAGCACACTCGAGGACTGGCTGCTGCCCTATCTGGGAGAGGTCCGGCGTTTACAGGACTTCCAGGCGCTGGAGCTCAAGACCATTTTACATGCGCAGCTGCACTGGCCGTTGCCGTTGGAGTTGGAACGTCTGGCACCGGAGCGCCTGGCCGTGCCTTCCGGTTCCAGCGTGGTGATCGATTACAGTCAGGACCCGCCGGTGCTGGCGGTGAAGTTGCAGGAGATGTTTGGCTGTGAAGAGACCCCGACCATCGCCGGTGGGCGCGTTGCACTGCTCATTCATCTGCTGTCGCCGGCGCAGCGTCCGCTGCAGGTAACCCAGGATCTGGCCAGCTTCTGGCGCAGCAGCTACCAGGAGGTAAAACGCGAGATGAAGGGGCGCTACCCCAAGCATCCCTGGCCGGATGATCCGCTGCAGGCGGTGGCTACCCGATACACCAAGCGGCGTTCTAGTTGATGGCGCTGGCCTGCAGGTCGTTTGCCAGGGAATCGCGTACGGCGGGGGCTAGCAGCATACTCTCGACTGTGTAAGCGGGGTGATCCACACCTGTGCAGACAGTGCCGCCTCTGTGCACGGCGGCAATCATGCTGGGGGTCAGCTCGAAGCGCAGGAAGTGCACCGATGAGGTCTTGTGTTCGTTGTCGCGCTCCAGGTCCTCGTCGGTGATGGGGTAAACCCGCTCACAGCTCTCCACTTGCAACCACACCTTGTCTTCAATCCCAATCATTTGGGACAGCTGTTGCGCCCGTTCCTGTGGCTCATCGTACTCGATCATAAAAGTGGCTTTCCAGTTGTGGCCATCGGGAATCAGTGGATTGTAGGCCTCCAGTTCCTCGTTGATGCCATCAGCCTCGAATACTTTTTCGATACGTAGCATCTCCTGGATCTGGTACCTGATGGTGAGTTTGTCCTCGAAATACAACCGGGCGTGCTCTCCCAGGGCCACCTGGCGGTCCTTTTTGTGCGCCATTATCTCGGTGCGGAATGTGGGGCGCCTTTCGGCATACTCTTCCAGTGACCAGAGGTCGGCGCGTGATAGGGCGGTCATTGTTATCTCCTGCTAGAGGCCGTAGGCCATGCGCAGCAGCGTCATGGGGTGTTCGGCTTTATCCACTTTTTTCGACAGGTTGGCAATATGGGTGGCGGCCATGGGGCAGTCACTCATGAAATGGTCCGGTTCCTGCTGGTCTATTTTACGTATTACCGGGCGTGCGATCTTCACCGACTTGTCATGAGTTTCTTTTTTTACCGCGTAGGTGCCATCGTGGCCGGAGCAGCGCTCATGGGCCGTAACGTCCGTGCCGGGTATCAGGTTGAGCACATCCCGGGTCTTAAGGCCGATATTCTGTACACGCTGGTGACAGGCCACCTGGTAGGCGATATCCCCCAGGGCATTGGGAAAATCGATGTTCAGGGCACCCCCCTTGTGCCGCAGCCACAGGTACTCAAACGGGTCGAAAAACGCAGCCTGTACCTTCTTCACGTCTGCATCGTCGGGATACAGCAGCGGCAATTCCTGTTTGTACATCAGTACACAGGATGGAATGGGTGCGGTCAGGTCATAACCTTCATCCACCATTTCGGCCAGCACCGGGATGTTGGCTTCTTTGAGTTTGTTTACCGCTTCGAGGTCGCCCAGTTCCATTTTGGGCATACCGCAGCATTTTTCTTTTGGCACCACGTCGATATGGATGCCGTTATGCTGGAATATCTTGATGAAATCAGTACCGATGTGGGGGCTGTTATAGTTGCCGTAGCAGGTAGCGTACAGCGCAATTTTACCGCTGGTATTTCTCACCGGGGTTGGCTGGATGTCCCTTATCAGGGGTTTGACCTGCTTCCTGAGTGTGTTGCTGTGGAAGGCGGGTACCGGTGCCTTGCGGTGTATCCCGGTTGTCACTTCCAGTACCTTGCGAAAGCCGGCGTTTCTGTTGAAAGCATTGACGGTGATGTCCACCAGGGGAATAGAGGTCATCCTGAATACGGTGTCAGTGCTGGTAAGCACCCTGTCTCTGAGTTTCGCTCCATCCTCCTTGAACTTGACGGCTTTGGCGCGAAGCATCAGGTGAGGGAAATCACATTCCACTCGTGGGGTGGTACGTAGGGGCACTTGGTCATATAGCACAGGTCACACAGGTAACACTGATCCACCACCTTGATGTAATCGGCCTTGGCTATGCCGTCCACCTCCAGGGTGTCGGACTCATCCACCAGGTCGAACAGGGTGGGAAAGGCGTCACACAGGCTGACACAGCGGCGACAGCCATGGCAGATGTCGTATACCCGTTCCAGTTCCTGCTCCAGGTCGGCCCTGTCCCAGTATTGTTCGGATTTCCAGTCGATAGGATGGCGGGTAGGCGCCTCCAGGCTTCCTTCTCTCACGACATAATCCCTCGTTGCGTGACAAGGTGTAAAAAAAAGAGGGCGGGTTGGCCCGCAGACCTACCCGCCGGGCTGGATCAAGCGTCCAGGTTGTCCAGGGCTTTCTGGAAGCGGTTGGCGTGGCTGCGCTCGGCTTTGGCCAGCGTTTCCATCCAGTCGGCGATCTCATCGAAACCTTCATCGCGGGCGGTCTTGGCCATGCCCGGGTACATGTCGGTGTACTCGTGAGTTTCACCGGCGATAGCCGCCTTCAGGTTATCGGCGGTGGCGCCAATGGGCAGGCCGGTGGCGGGGTCACCCGTTTCTTCCAGGTATTCCAGGTGGCCGTGGGCGTGGCCGGTTTCACCTTCCGCAGTGGAGCGGAATACGACAGCTACGTCGTTATAGCCTTCAACGTCCGCCTTGGCGGCGAAATACAGGTAGCGGCGGTTGGCCTGGGATTCGCCGGCGAAGGCGTCTTTCAGGTTTTGTTCGGTTTTGCTGTCTTTCAAGGACATACTACGTCTCCTTAGTACTGGTTATCATCACCACACCTAGCGTGTGGAACTATTAAAAATAGTACAGACCTGGCGATCTGACTAATCAATTAATCCTAATGAGTTGATTGTAATTATTAATTACACTGTTGCGGCCCCCTCAGGCGGTCTTGTTGTCGGTGCAGTTGGCGTCAGAATCTGTGTTATGGCTGCGTTGCCCCCACAGGAGGAGGATGTCCTCCAGTATCAGGTACAGGCAGGGTACCAGGAACAATGTAACAAGCGTACCAAGCAGTACGCCGAAGGCAAGGGATATAGCCATGGGCACGAATATGACGGTGGAGACTGTGTTGTCCATCATGATGGGTGCCAGCCCCGCAAAGGTGGTGATGCTGGTCAGCACGATGGGGCGGAAGCGCACACTGCCGGCGTGACTCACTATCCGGTCCAGGCTTTGGCCGGACTTGCGTTGTTTGTTGATGAAATCCACCAGTACCAGGCTGGAGTTCACCACCACCCCGGCCAGGGCGACGATGCCCAGCAGTGAGAAGAACACCAGATCCCTACCGAGCAGCAAGTGACCCAGGATAGCACCTACGGCGCCAAAGGGAATCACACTCATAATAACCAGTGGTTGCAGGTAAGATTGTAGCGGGATAGCCAGCAGGGCATAGATCAGCAGTAATGCGAGAAGAGTAGTGCTGATCAGCGAGCTCATGGATTCGCTGCGCTCCTCCGCCTCACCGGCCAGCCCGAAACTGACCCCGGGATGGCGGCTAATGATGTCGGCCAACTCGTTGTGCACGATGGAATTGATAATGGACTCCGGTGTGGCGATAGTGCGATTTACATCCGCGGTAACGCTGACCACACGTTGCCCATCAACCCTGCGAATAGTGGTGTAACCCCTTGCCAGGGTAGCCCGGGCGACACTGCTGAAGGGCACCTCGGTACCATCCGCAGTGCGGATTCGCATAGCCTCCAGGTCTCCCAGGGAGCGTCTTTCATCCTCAGGGTAGCGCACCATCACGCGGACGTCGTCCTTACCTCGTTGTATGCGCTGCGCCTCGTAGCCGTAAAAGGCCTGTCGCACCTGCTGGCCCAGGTCCTTGAGAGTCAGGCCGAGATTGCGCGCCTCAGCTAACAAGGTCAGTTGCACCTCCTGTTTGCCCGCCCGGAAAGTGTCACTGGCGTCCTGTACACCGTTGTAGCCTTGCAGGGCGGTATGCAGTTGGGCTGCCGCACTGCGCAATTCATCAAAATCCTTGCCGTATAGTTCAAACTCAAGGGCCTTGCCAATACCAAAAGCCTCGGCGGTGAAACTTTGTTCGATAGCGTCGGGAATGCCGCCGGTCAACTCCCGCCAGCGGTTGGCAAATTCCCGGGGGGAGGTGCCGGAATAATTGCGCGGCAGGTTCAGTTCTATGCCGATCTCAGCCAGGTTGCTCTGGGAGGTGGTGGAGCTACTGATACTGCCCTTGGCGATGAAGGAACCTATACTACTGAACACATGGGAAATCTTACTCGGTTCACCGGCGGCCAGACCCTTGTCCAGTTCCAGGCGCAACTGCTCGGCTGCGATTTCCATACGCTCTACGGCGCGGGCGGTTTGTTCTACCGGAGTACCCTCCGGCATGGTCAGTTTGGCGTACAAATGTGTGCCTTCTACCGATGGGAAAAACTGGAACTGCATACGCCCGCTAACGAACAGTGACACGGTAATAGCCAGAATCGTCAGGCCAACGGCCAGGGTCACATAGCGCCATTGCATGGCGTGGGTTACCGCTGGCAGGTAGTAGCGTGTGGCGGTTATTTCCAGTGAACCGGCAATCCGGTCCTGAATTTCAAACCAGCGATTCAACGCGGCATTGGTGCCGGCTTGTCTTCCCACCTTGCGGTGCGCCAGATGAGTAGGCAGGATCAGCTGTGATTCGATAATACTGAAGGCCAGGGCGAAAATGACGGTATATCCCAACGGCGCGAAAAAGCTACCTATGGGGCCGGGGATGTTGACGATGGGTATAAAGGTGGCCATGGTGGTTAGCACGCCAAAACATACCGGCAGGGAAACTTCCTGGGTGCCTTCCACTGCAGCCTGCAGGCGCCCCTTGCCCTGTTGTTCATGTGCATACACCCGCTCTGCCACCACGATGGCGTCGTCCACCAGGATGCCCAGCACCAGGATAAAGGCCATTACCGACATGGTGCTGATGGAGATGCCCACTATGGGGAATAGCGCCACCGTGCCCAGCAGGGCCACGGGTACGCCCGCCGCCACCCACAGTGCCAGGCGAAAGTGCAGGAACAGGGTCAGCACCAGTAACACCAGCAACAGGCCGCTGCGTGCATTTTTGGCCAGCGCATCCAGGCGATCGACCAGATCCTGGGATTCGTCCTGCCAGATGGTTATCGCAATGCCCTCGGGGATTTCCCGGCGGGCCTGCTCCAGATACTCCTTGACCCGGCTGGCGATGTGCATGATGTCTTCCTCGCCCACTCGCGAAACTTTCAGTGACACTGCCGGGCTGCCATCAAAGCGAGCCCGCAGGTCCGTGTCCTCGAAGCCGTCGACTACCGTGGCAATATCGCTGAGACGGACGTTGGTGCCATCCATACGGGTGAGTACCACGATGTCCTCGAATTCCCGGCCGTGATAGGCCTGGCCCCTGGTGCGCAGTAAAATTTCCCCGCCCTCGGTTTTCAGGGAGCCTCCCGGTATATCCAGTGAACTTTTTTCAATGGCCCGGCCGACTTCGGCCAGGGTCAGGCCGTGGCGCCTCAGGGTTTGTTCCGATACATCCACCGAGATCTCGTAGGGGCGGGCAAACTGTAGCGCCACCTGTGAAACACCCGGTAGTGCGGCGATATCATCGCGCACTCTCTGGCCTATGAGCTTGAGCGTGCGCTCATCGGCGGGGCCGGAGATGGCGATTTGCAGCACTGTGGCGATAATGCTTATTTCAGCGGTGACCGGCCGTTCGGTTTCCTCGGGAAAAGAGTCGATGGCATCAACCTTGCTCTTGATGTCGTTGGCCACCTTGGTCTTGTCCACACCCGCCACCAGTTCGATAATTACCGAGCAGAAACCCTCCGAGGCGTTGGAGCTGATCTTATCTATGCCTTCAGTGCCTTCGATAGCTTCTTCCACGCGCACGCAGACCGCCGACTCTACCTCTGCGGGGGCGGCGCCCAGGTATGGCACACCGACCCGCACGGCGTCCACGTTCAGGGTTGGAAATTCTTCCTGGTGCGTACGGGGCAGGGCAAGCAGGCCGCCGGCGATCAGGATAATCATCAGCAGATTGGAGGAAACTGTATTGTGGACGAACCAGTTAATGAGTTTGTGCACAGTGGTGGCTCTATTGCGTGACTGGGCTGACGAGCATGCCGTCGACCACGGCCTGCATGGGAGACACGCACACTAACTCACCATCGGCCAGGCCTCCATCGATGAGCACGTCGTCGTGTTCCAGTCGCAACAGGGATACCTGCCTGAAATGCAGGCGATTCTCAGCATCCACCACCAGCACCCGGTTATCGTCGCGCATGGCGGAGCGGGGCAGGCGGATGACATCTTCCACCTTGCGACCACGGATTTTTGCCTGTACAAACATGCCTACCGACAGAATGGGGCTGTCTTCATTTTCTTCCATGCGCAGGCGGGTAACACCGTAAATCATGCGGGAGCGCTCGTCGATTTCCGCTTCCAGGCGCATCAGTTGCCCTTCCCGCAGTGAACGTCTGTCACCAAAGTCCGAGATGATAGTGACGGGGGGGCGCAGGTTCTCGGAGATTTGCCCGCGGGTCGAGACAGGCAGTCCCAGGTAGGCCAGCTGGGTGGCGGAGATGGGCAGGCGCACTTCAACATAGTCTGTGGCGTAGATGGTGCCAATACTCTGCCCACGGGTAATAAACTGCCCCAGGTCTACCTGCTCATTGCGCACCAGGCCGTCAAAGGGTGCGTACAGTTCGGTGCGGGTGAGGTCGCGCTGAGCCTGCTCCAGGCTTGCGCGGCTTTCGCTGAGATTGGCTTCAGCCACCTGCGCAGTGCGGCGCGCATTATCAAGTTGCTGCTGGCTGGCCAGTTGTCGCTGGTGCAGGCTTTTCAATCGCTTGAGTTCATCGGAGGCGTGGTCGTACTGAACTTGTGAACGTTTTACTGTGGCTTCGCCGCGCTGTACCAGGGTGCGATAATCGGCGTCATCAATGCGCAGTAGAGTATCCCCCTGGCGGAATACACCGCCGCCCACCAGGGAGTGAGATGTCCAGACCACGCGGCCTGACACTTCAGGAATCAGCTCGCTCTGGCTGCGCGGTTGTACGGTTCCCTGGGAACTGACGCTGAGATATTCCACCGCGGCCTGCACTTTTGTCACGCGCACGGTGGTCGCCATGGGCACATAGGGCTGGGGGACCAGCGCCGGCTTGTTGACGGCTATCACAACAGCAACGCCCAGGCCCAGTGCAAGCACCAGGATGGGGTAGAGGATTTTCCTGTTCACGGCGATTCCATAGCAGGGCGCTATGATGCTGGATAATCTATTGATTTTTCAGGCATTAACAAAACTTAACTTTCCATACTGGAGTGCACCAGATCCACGGATGCACGCAAGTCCTCCGCGCCCATGGCCTGCGTTGTGAAGTATCTGACAATGCCTTGACTGTCGAGGGTCACCAGGCCGGCGCCCGAGGTGATCATTAGTGACATGCCGAACATAAAGCGTGCGATAGACATCTTCCAACTCCTGTTTATTACGATAGTTTTGCCAGGGGTTACACTGGCGGTCGCTAGCGACTGGATTTACGCCTGGGTCTGGCCGGTGTGCGCGGCAGGCCGTTGTGCTGTGTGGCAAAGGGCCGGGTATCAGGGGGCACCACACCGTGGCGCTTGGCTGGTTGCCGCGCAGGCACCAGGTGCATTTTACCGTTGCCAATCAGGTCGGACCTGCCCAGTTTCTTCAGTGCCTTGCGCAGGGTTGGCCAGTTGTCCGGATCGTGGTAGCGCAAAAAAGCCTTGTGCAGTCGGCGCTGCGACAGGCTTTTCACCGTGGGCATGGTATCACTGTGGCGGGTGATACGCTTTAAAGGGTTTTTCCCGCTGTGGTACATGGCGGTGGCGGTGGCCATGGGCGAGGGATAAAAAGTCTGCACCTGGTCCGCGCGAAGCTTATTGCGCTTGAGCCACAGGGCCAGGTTCATCATATCCCTGTCTGAGGTGCCCGGATGGGCGGCGATGAAGTAGGGGATCAGGTACTGCTCTTTGCCAGCGGCTTTGGAGTACTTTTCAAATAGGGCCTTGAAGCGGTCGTAGGTGCCGATAGCGGGCTTCATCATTTTGCCCAGGGGGCTGTCTTCGGTGTGTTCCGGTGCGATTTTCAGGTAGCCACCCACGTGGTGGCTGACCAGTTCTTCCACGTACTGCGGAGTCTCCACCGCAAGATCGTAGCGCAGACCGGAGGCGATCAGGACCTTCTTCACACCCTCCACGTTGCGCGCCCTGCGATAGAGCTGTATCAACGGTGTCTGGTCGGTATTGAGGTTTTTACAGATGCCCGGGTATACGCAGCTCAACCTGCGGCACTGGGCCTCCACCACCTTGCTCTTGCAGGCCAGGCGCCACATATTGGCGGTGGGCCCTCCCAGATCGGAGATGATGCCGGTGAAGGCGGGAGAGGTATCGCGAATGTGTTCCACCTCGCGAATGATAGAGTCCTCCGAGCGGTTCTGGATAATGCGTCCCTCGTGCTCGGTGATAGAGCAGAAGGTACAGCCACCGAAACAGCCGCGCATGATATTGATCGAGTGACGGATCATCTCGTAAGCCGCGATGCGGGCATTGCCATAGCTGCTGTGCGGGAGGCGGGTGTAGGGCATTTCGAACACCCAGTCCAATTCCTGAGTTTGTAGCGGTATTGGTGGCGGGTTGAGCCACAATTCACGGTCGCCATGGGATTGCACCAGGGGCCTGGCGTTGTAGGGGTTGGTTTCCTTGTGCAGGATGCGCGAGGCATGGGCGTACAGTGCGCCGTCATCCTTTACCTGCTCGAAGGAGGGGATGCGAATGACGGCGTTTTGTTGCTCGGCCTTTATATCTGCCAGGCTGCCCGCCAGCGTTAGTGTCTCCACTTCAGCTGCCGCTGTACCGGACGTGGTCGCGCAACTTTGTGCTCGGATGTCCTCGTAAGGGTTAACGGCTGGGGCCGTCGGGCCGACCCCATCAATAGTGCTTGAATCGATGACCCGCCAGTTATCGGGAATATGCCTGCGCACGAAGGCGGTGCCGCGCAGATCACGAATGCTCAGTATGGGCTCGCCACTCGCCAGGCGGTGGGCAACGTCCACGATGGCCCGTTCTGCGTTGCCATAGAGCAGCAGGTCCGCGCGACTGTCCAGCAGGATGGAGCGGCGCACCTTGTCACTCCAGTAATCGTAGTGGGCGATACGGCGCAGGCTGGCCTCGATGCTGCCGATGATGAGTGGCACATCCCGATAGGCTTCGCGCACGCGCTGACTGTAGACGATGACCGCCCGGTCCGGGCGCTTGCCGCCCTCGTTGCCGGGGGTGTAGGCGTCATCGTTGCGTCGTTTGCGATCGGCGGTGTAGCGGTTGATCATGGAATCCATATTCCCCGCCGCGACAGCGAAGAACAGGTTGGGCTTGCCCAGGGCCTTGAAAGAACTGGCGCTGGTCCAGTCGGGCTGGGCGATAATGCCGACCCTGAAGCCCTGTGCCTCCAGCAGGCGCCCGATAACCGCCATGCCAAAGCTGGGGTGATCTACGTAGGCATCGCCGGTAACAATAATAATATCGCAGCTGTCCCAGCCCAGGGTATCCATCTCGGCGCGGGACATGGGTAGTTCCGGTGCGGGGCCGAAGCATTCCGCCCAGAACTTGCGATAGGAATAGATAGGTGTGGCCATGGTGACCGTAATCGTCAAAAAAGGGTGGTCATTATAACACCTGACGCACAAGGCCGGATTGAAGCGCGTAGGGTTTTAGTTGGCGAGACGGCCACCTCATCATATTTTCAGGTTCAGCGATTAGAATTTTGGTAGAAAATTGCCCACCATACCCCGTTTGTTTGTCTTATACTTGGTCCCCTGACGATTCGCTATACCAAACAATCTGTAAACAAACTAATTACGGATGTGCTGAATATCTCCTTTGACCACGCCACCGCTTTGTAAATTGTGACCATGCAAAGCGATGATCATGCGGAGGCCTTAAGCGCCATCAAGGAAAAATACCAACCCGATTTCAAAGGAGCCTGAAAATGCCTGATATTGACCTTTATGCGGCCATGTCCACGCTGCGATCCGTGCGCCGGCTGCGCCCAGACCCCATCCCGGATGATGTTCTGGAGCGTGTTCTCACTGCCGCTACCTGGGCTCCCAGCGGAGGAAATCGCGAACCCTGGCGCATTGTCCTGGTGCGCAATGCCGAGCTTAAATCCGAGTTGGGTTCACTGTACAAAGAGCGCTGGGATCAGTTCGCTGCCATGTACCGACAGGGTATAGCCCACCTTCAGGAAGAAGAAAAGGCGGCCCAGGAGCGTATTATTGATTCCGGCAATTACCTGGCAGAAAATTTTGCCGCCACACCGGCTATTGCCATTTTTTGTTTTGACTCAAGGCAAATGGCTATTACCGATGCCAAACTGGAGCGGGTTTCGGTGGTTGGCGGCGGGTCGGTGTATCCCGCGGTGCAGAATCTTTTATTGGCCTGTCGCAAGGAGGGTTTGGGCTGTTGTTTAACCACGCTGTTGTGCGAATGTGAAGAGGAGGTAAAACAACTGCTTGGTATTCCTGGCAATTGGGGCACGGCGGCGGCCATTCCCATGGGTTACCCATTACTGGGGGGGCACGGTTCCATCAAACGCTCCCCAGTGAAAAAACTAAGTTATTCAGATAAATGGAAACAACCGCTTTTTGGAGATAGTGAATGAGTGCTGAACAAGATGTTCTGGCGGCCAGTCGGGAGATTGGCAAGACGGTAATGGCGGCGGCGGATGAAACGGAGAAAAACCGCAACCTGTCCCCGGAAATAGTGAGCCAGATGAAAGACGCGGGAATTTTCAGTCTGTGTATCCCGCAACGCTTTGGTGGCATTGAAGCCCACCCGGCTACCACCCTGGAAGTGATTCAAAACCTCGCCTACGGTGATGCCTCGGCAGCCTGGGTGGCCATGGTGTGTGGGGCCACGGCGATCATGGCCGGTTACCTGGAACCGGGAATAGCTGAGGAAATATATGGCCAGAAGGGCGTGATTACCTGTGGCGTCTCCGCTCCCACCGGCAAGGCATGCCGGGTAGAGGGAGGGATTGAAGTTTCCGGCCGTTGGCAGTGGGGCAGTGGTACTACCCATGCGGACTGGATTTTGGGGGGTAGCCTACTGGTGGATGAGCAGGACAAACCCATGCTTGATGAAAATGGCCAGCCCTGCCATTTGTTGCCCTTCTTTTCCAAGGACCAGGTAACGCTGCTGGATAACTGGGACGTGATTGGTCTTGCCGGCTCGGGCTCCAATGATTTTGTGGTGGAAGATGCCTTTGTACCGGAAGGTCGCTGGATGCATTTTGGAGTGGATCAACCCAGGATGAGTGGCCTGTACCAGTTTCCGCTGCTGGGGATACTGGGTTTGGGGGTGGGTTCCGTGTCACTGGGCCTGGCCCGCCATGCCATTGATGAACTGATCGAAATTGCCGGTGGCAAAATACCCGCTTCGAGCCGCAGGACCCTGGCCCACCGGGCCTATGTACAGTCGGCGGTGGCCGAGGCAGAAGTTGCCTATCGCTCTGCCAAATTGTTTGTGAAGGATTCGGTGGAAAGGGCCTATGACAAGGCCATAAAGGGGGAGAAATTGCCGATGGCAGATCGCGCAGAACTGCGCCTGGCCATTACCAACGCCAGCAGGCAGTCCACCCACGCCGTGAACCTGATGTACAACGCCGCCGGTGGAACCCCGGTGTACAATGAGAGTCCCCTGTCACGAATCTACCGCGATGCCCATGTGGCAACCCAGCACATCATGGTAGGGCCGCCCACCTATGAACTGGTGGGTAGGGTCCTATTGGATATGGATGTGGATGACGGTGCCGTGTAAAACCTGTCGCCTGTTGCTGCGACGTGCCCATTGACAGGTTTACGCGCCTGATTAGGTTTCCGGCTCGTGCCCGGGTTTGGGCAGTGCCGCGCCACAGTTACGGCAGTAATGTGAACTGGTATCGTGCTCCACAGTGGTGCAGTTGGTGCAGTTACGGGATTCCTGCGCCTGGCGATCCCTGCGCGCCTGCTCTGATGCCGCCAGTGGTGCCATCATGATGACGGCGGGTACGGTGATGAGCGAGTAGCCAATCAGCATACCCACTGAGGAAATGGCGCGACCGATGGGGGTCAGTGGAACCACGTCGCCGTAACCCACGGTGGTGATGGTAACGATCGCCCAGTAGATGCTTTTGGGGATGTTGTCGAAGCCGTTTTCAGCCCCTTCGACGACGTACATGAGGCTGCCGAAGATTGTGGTGAGGATGAGCATCAGGGCGTAAAACACGAAGATCTTGCGGGCGCTGCTGCGCAGCGCAGCAGCCATGGCATTGGCCTCATTGAGCAGGGACAGCAGGCGCAGTACACGAAAGATACGCAGGATCCGCAGCAGGCGAATAATAAGCAGTGGCGCGGTCTGGGGCAATAGCAGGGACAGGTAGGTGGGCAGCAGGGCCAGCAGGTCGACGATGCCATAGACGCTGAACATATAGCCCTTGCGGTTGGGCGAGCACCACACCCGAACCATGTACTCGAGGGTGAACATGAGGGTGAATACCCACTCGAGTTGGCGATACAGGGTGCCGTGGTGCACATGGGTTTCGGCAATGGAGTCCAGCATTATCACCGTGACACTGGCGACGATTATCAGAATCAGGCTGATATCAAACCACTTGCCCATGAGTGTTTCTGTGCCGAAAATAACTTCGTAGAATCTTAGCTGTAGCGGAGATTGCTGTCTTAGCGCCATGTCTTTTTGTGTCTTGGTGGCTGGTGGGCGATAATGTCACTATATTAAACGGCAGCGGCTTTGTACAACGCGCTATCATTGTTCGATAGTAGGCCCAACAGGTGGGCAAGCCTATGGCCGTAGCCCAGACCCTCTCCCACCTGTTGGGCCGGTGCCCACATAACAAAACTAAATGCTTGCTACAACATCCACCATAGCCGCAGTCAAAGTAGCAACATCATCAGTCCCCATAACAAACGGCGGCATGGCATAGACCAGCTTGCCAAAGGGCCGCACCCAGACACCGCGTTCGACAAACATGGGTTGTATCGTTTTCATGTCTACCGGCTGTTTGAGCTCAATAACACCGATGGCCCCCAGTGTGCGGACATTCGCGACATTGGGGAGATCTTGCGCGGGTGCCAGGCCCGCTGCCAGTTCAGCGTGGATACGCTCCACCGTGTGTTGCCAGGGCTGTGACAGCAGCAATTTGATGCTGGCGATCGCCGTGGCGCAGGCCAGGGGGTTGGCCATGAACGTGGGGCCGTGCATGAATGCGCCCGCTTCGCTTTCACTGATACCGGTACTGATACGCTTATTACACAGTGTGGCGGCGAGTGTCATGTAACCACCGGTCAGCGCCTTGCCCAGGCACAGGATGTCCGGTTCGACCTGTGCGTGTTCCAGCGCGAACAGCTTGCCGGTGCGGCCAAAGCCGGTGGCGATTTCATCGAAGATCAGCAAGATATCGAAGGCATCACACAGGGCGCGCAGTTTGACCAGGTATTCGGGAGAATAGAAACGCATGCCGCCGGCGCCCTGCACCACGGGCTCGACAATAACCGCCGCGACTTCCTGATGATGTTGTGCCAGCAGTTCGGTGATAGCGGTCATTTCCCGGTCGGGGCAGGGGTCGTCGAAACCGCAGGAGGGTGCCGGCGCGAACAGGTTTTTTGCTAACACATCGCCGAACAAATGATGCATACCGGTTACCGGGTCGCACAGTGACATGGCGCCAAATGTGTCACCGTGATAACCGTTGCGCAGGGCGATGAGTTGCTGCTTTTTCGGCTGTCCCACGGAATACCAGTATTGGATGGCCATTTTCAGGGCCACTTCCACCGCAACGGATCCGGAGTCGCTGAAAAAGACCCGATCCAGCCCGGTTGGCGTGAGTTTCGTCAGCAACTGCGCGAGCTTCACAGCCGGTGGATGGGTCAAGCCACCAAACATAATGTGGGACATATCCTCCAGTTGGGCGCGAACAGCCTGGTTCAGGACCGGATTGTTGTAACCGTGAATGGCACACCACCAGGAGGCCATACCGTCAATGAGTTGCCGGCCATCGGCCAGTTCCAGGCGCACACCACTGGCGGCAATGACCGGAAATATTTCCGGGGCATCTGTTGTGGAGGCGTAGGGATGCCAGATCGCTGCGCGATCACCGTTCTGAAGGTCTTCCCAGGAGCTCGGGTTGATCATTGCGCGAGGGCCTCAATCACGGTGGGCAGGACGTTGTGCAGCAGTTTGGGTTGCGCCTCGACCGTTGGGTGGATGCCATCATCCTGCATCAGCCCCGGGTTGGTGGCAACCCCGTCCAAAATGAAGGGGCTGATGGTGCTGCTGGTTTCTTGTGCGACGTGGACATAACTCTGCCGGAAGCCGGAGGTGTAGCGTGTGCCGTAATTGGGTGGTATCTCCATCGGCAGCAGGATAACCTCGGCGCCGGCGTCTTGCGACAGGTGCACCAGTTTGACCAGATTGCCACGCAGTGTTCCCAGAGGGTAGCCGCGCAGGCCGTCGTTGGCCCCAAGTTCGATAATGACGATTGTGGGCTGGTGTTCCAGTAGTAGTGGCGGCAATCGCCGCAGGCCGCCGGCGGTGGTCTCGCCGCTGATGCTGGCGTTGACAACGGTGTGTTGGCGCGGGTATTCATTCTTGAGTTGTCGCGCCAGCAGCGCCACCCAGCCCTGTTCCAGAGACATACCATAGGCGGCACTGATACTATCCCCCAGTACCAGGATGTTGTGCTCTCTGGCCTGGGCTGTCGCCGAGAGGCTGAGCCACAGTAATCCAAGTGCACAGCTGCTACGTAAAACGCGGTAAAGGAAACGCTGCATGATCAAGGCTGAAAATCTCCTGAAGCGGGTCCCCATGGCGGGAACCGAACTGGAAATACTGAAAGGGATCACTCTGGAAATCAAGTCCGGTGAATCCGTGGCCATTGTCGGCGCCTCCGGCTCTGGCAAATCAACCCTGCTGGGGCTGCTCGCCGGGTTGGATGAAGCCACTGCAGGTCGGGTGGTGATTGATGGCACTGACCTGGGTAAGCTGGACGAGGATGGTCGGGCACTGTTTCGTGGGCGGCACATCGGGTTTGTATTCCAGTCCTTCCAGTTGCTACCGGCGCTGACTGCGTTGGAGAATGTGATGTTGCCCCTGTAATTACAGGGGCAGGGGAATGCCAGGGAACAGGCTGAGCACTTTCTGCAACGGGTTGAATTGGGGCAGCGCATGAGCCACTATCCCATGCAGATGTCGGGTGGCGAACAGCAGCGGGTGGCCATCGCCCGGGCCTTTGCGAGCAAACCTTCGATACTGTTTGCCGATGAGCCCACCGGCAACCTCGACACGCGCACCGGCACCCACATTGTCGACCTGCTGTTTGAATTGAACCGGGAGGAGAACACCACGCTGATCCTGGTGACCCACGACCAGAGCCTGGCTGATCGCTGTGAACGCTGTTTGTGCCTGGACGCCGGCGCGCTGGTGCCTGAGCCAGCGGGTGGGGAATACTGAATGTCGATGACAGCCACAAGAATGCTGGCCCGGGACTGGCGCGGTGGTGAACTGGGTGTGTTGGTGATGGCACTGGTGCTTGCGGTGGGTGTGGTGTCGGGTATCAGTGCGTTTACCACGCGTCTGCAAAGTGCCCTGGAACAGGAGAGTCATCGTTTTCTCGCCGCGGACGCAGTGGTTCGCAGCGGGCGCGATATGCCCGTCCGGTGGTTACAACAGGCGCAGGAAGTCGGCCTGCAGCAGGCGCTTACCCTGGTGTTTCCCTCCATGGTGTACGCCGGGCAGGACAATATGTACCTGGCGTCGGTCAAAGCGGTGAGCGATGCCTACCCCCTGCGCGGCGAACTGACTTACAGTGCCGAGCCTTTTGGTGCGGTGCGGCCGGTAGAGTCGGGGCCTGCCAGAGGGGAAGTCTGGCTGGATTCCCGTTTGTTCCCCTTGCTGGACGTGGCGATAGGGCAGCAGGTGACCATAGGTGAGGCGGATTTTACCGTGGTCGCCGCGGCGCGCTCGGAGCCGGATCAGGGCGCATCTTTCTACGGCTTTGGTCCACGCGCACTCATGCACTACGACGATATCCCCGCCACCGGTATTGTGCAGCCCGGCAGTCGGGTGGAATATCGACAGTTGTATGCGGGCCAGCCCGCCGCACTCACCCAATTCAGTGAATGGCTTGGACCGCAATTACAGGACGGCCAGAGTCTGCTGGATGTAAACGAGGGGCAACCGGGCATCGGTAGCGCCCTGGAGCGCGCTGAGAGTTTCCTGTTGCTTGCCGGAAGCCTGGCGGTCGTACTGGCCGGTGTCGCCGTGGCCCTGGCGGCGCGGCGCTTCAGCGAACGCCACAACGACTACGTGGCGATCATGAAAAGTCTGGGGGCAACTTCCGGGACGGTAAATCGCCTGTATGGCAGCAGTTTGCTGCTGCTGGGTGTGGTGGCAACTGCCGCCGGGTGTCTGTTGGGGTGGGCCATGCAAGCCCTGTTTTTTCAATTGTTTGCAGATCAATTACCTGTCCAGCCGGGCCCCGGTAGCTTCAGGCCCTACGCCATTGGCAGCGTCACCTCCCTGACCTGCCTGTTGTGTTTCGCCTGGCCGCCATTGCGCCGGCTGGGGCGGGCCAGCCCTCTGCGTGTACTGCGCCGGGATGTGCCCAACCAAAATATCCGCACGCTGGCGGATTACAGTGTCGGGCTGTTGGCGGTAACGCTGCTTATGTGGTGGTACAGCCAGGACTGGAAACTCACCCTGGCGGTACTGGCGGGCCTGGCTATCACCGTGGTACTTGGCCTCGGCCTGGCGCTGACCCTGCTCAAGGGTGGTCGCCTGGTTGGAATGAGTGCAGGCAGTATCTGGCGGCTGGCCCTGGCGGGCCTGCAGCGCCGTGGTACGGCCAATGCATTACAGGTGGTAATTTTCGCCATGGCCATCATGTTGCTGCTGGTCTTGTTGCTGCTGCGCACTTCGCTGATCGATGAGTGGCAGACGCAGCTGCCAGCGGATGCGCCCAACCACTTCATGATCAATATCGGACCACAGGAGTTGCAGTCGCTAGACCAGATGTTGCGCGAGGAAAATATTTCCAGTGAGGCGCTTTATCCGATGATTCGAGGGCGCATTATGTCTGTCAACGGCGTGGAATTACCTCGCACCGACGATGTGCAGCCGGGCAGGCGACAACGGGAATCCAATTTCACCTGGTCTGATTCTCTTCCCGCTGATAACCGGTTGTTGTCCGGGCAATGGTGGCCTGTCGATTCTGACGAAGCGCTGGTTTCACTGGAGCAGGGGTTCGCGCAGCGCCTTGGTATCGAACTGGGTGACAGGGTGGGCTTCCTGGTGGGGGCTGAGCCACTTGAGGCGACCGTGAGCAGTATCCGCGATCTGGACTGGCAGTCCATGCGTCCCAATTTCTTCCTGATTTTCCCGCCGCGATTATTGGCTCCCTACCCGGCTACGTTTATGACCAGTTTCTACCTGGAGCAGACAGACAAGGTATTCCTCAATCGTTTTATTCGCCGTTTTCCCACGGTGACGGTGATCGAGATGGATATTGTGGTCGAGCAGATTCGCGTCATCGTCAATCAGGTGTCCGCGGCTATTGAGCTGGTGCTGGGGGTAATACTCGCTGCCGGTGGTCTGGTCCTCGTTGCCGGGGTGCAGGCCAGTGTGGATGCCCGTATGCACGAAAGTGCGATACTGCGGGCCCTGGGGGCGCGGCGTAGCCTGATTCTGGGTGGGCTATTGATCGAGTTTGCCACGCTGGGCCTGTTTGCTGGGCTGTTGGCCACGGTTGCCGCGGAATTATCAGTTTATATGTTGCAGTCCTGGGTGATGGATATGAGTTATTCACCATCGCCCTGGGTCTGGCCTGTGGGGATTGGTTCGGGCATGGTGTTGATTGGCGGCCTGGGTGTTTACAGTTGCCGCAAGGTGGTTTCCAGCCCACCGCTGGCTTTGTTGCGCGAGCTTTGATTAATTGGGTCGTGCCAGGTTCGCCGGATCAGCGGCTGGCCAGAGTCTGGGCACGGCCATAGGCTTCTGGTCATTTTCGGGCGGCTGCGGAACTCGACCATTTTTGCTGCGCAAAAATCGGGACTCAGACAGTCCTCGCCGAAAGCTCCCGAAAATGACCAGAAGCCTAAACATGGCCTACAGCCCAGACTCTGGCCACCCGCCGATCCTCCCATTTTAGCCTACAAACGATTCTAAGATCGATAGGAGGGTCGCCAACTCGATCTAACAGCGGTTAAGGCGTAGTACTGATACCGGCAATAAAAGTATGCACACCCAAATCCACCTGGCGCCGCAGGTCGATATGGCGCTCGAACAGGTCGGGGGTGTCGACGCGCAGGGTGGCCAGGCCGTAGATACTGGACCAGGCGGCGTTGGTCAGATAGGGGAGATCGTCGATACCCTGGAACAGCCCCATTTGGATGCCCCGGTGCAGGATTTCCTGGACCAGTTGAAAGGTTTCACGGCTGGCCTCACGCAGTTCCGGATACTTTGTCGCCGGTTGTACCGTCGGGCCGAACATCAGCTTGAACAATTGCGGATTGTTGGCAGCATAGTCAACATAGGCGTGGGCGAAGGCGACCAATTGGTCTGTGGGGGAATCCCCGGCGGCAACACCTGCCTGGCGCAAGGCCGTTAACAGTTCATGGTAGCCATAGGTAGCCATGGCCGCCAGCAGTTCACCCTTGTCCGCGAAGTGTCGGTAGGGAGCAGTTTGTGATACGCCGATGGCCCGGGCCAGGGCGCGCAGGCTGAGATCTTCCGCCCCGCCCTGGCGTAATTGTGTGATAGCTGTATCAAGTAACTCGGGGCGCAGGTTGCCGTGATGGTAACTTTTTGGAATATTTTCTTCGTTCATGGCTTCTTATACTAAAAAAATGGGGCCCGCGTAAAATTACCCGGACCCCACTACCTGCTTTCAGGGCGCTGTTTACGGCAGCAGGTGCTGCACCGCGTCTCGCTCTTCGGTCAGTTCCTGCTCAGTGGTGGTCAATTTCGCCTGGCTGAATTCGCCGACTTCCGCACCCTGTACGATGCTCCAGTCGCCGTTGGCGCAGCGGCAGGGGAAGGAGTATATCAGCCCTTCGGTTATGCCGTAGGAGCCATCGCAGTAGACGCCCATGGAGACCCAGTCGTCGCCGTCAGTGCCCAGGGCCCAGCTGCGTATGTGGCCGATGGCGGCGTTGGCGGCGGAGGCGGCCGACGATGCTCCGCGGGCCTTGATGACAGCCGCGCCGCGCTGTTGCACAGTGGGGATGAAGTCGTTTTTGTACCAGTCCTGCTCCACCAACTCAATCGCTGGTTTACCGCTGACTTTCGTATTGAACAGGTCCGGGTACTGGGTGGCCGAGTGGTTGCCCCAGATGGTCATGTTGGTGACGTCGTTGACAGTCTTGCCGGTTTTCAGTGCGATTTGCGTCTTGGCGCGGTTGTGGTCCAGGCGCGTCATAGCGGTGAAATTGCGTGGGTCGATGTCCGGTGCGTTGCGCTGGGTGATCAGGGCATTGGTGTTGGCGGGGTTGCCCACGACCAGGACCTTGATGTTCTTGCTGGCGTTGTCATTGATGGCCTTGCCCTGGACTGAAAAGATGGTGGCATTGGCTTCCAACAGGTCCTTGCGCTCCATGCCTGGGCCGCGGGGACGTGCGCCTACCAGCAGGGCGTAGTCGGTGTCCTTGAAGGCCGTGTTGGGGTCATCAGTACAGACAATACCGGCCAGCAGGGGGAAGGCGCAGTCTTCCAGTTCCATTTTCACGCCGTCCAGCGCTTCCATGGCAGGGGTGATATCCAGCAGTTGCAGGATAACGGGCTGGTCATCGCCCAGCATGGTGCCTGAGGCGATACGAAATAGCAGCGCGTAGCCAATCTGGCCCGCGGCACCGGTAACGGTCACTCGAACAGCTTGTTTCATCGGGATAGGTTCCTCGAGGGTGGTGTGGAATGGTTTTTTCGGCGCACATTGTGGTGGGATTCAACATAAAAAACAAGGGAGCCTCGACTATGGTCGAGATTCGTGCCTCCATAGGGTGCTGGACTAGGTCAGAGACAAACGAGTAAAATGCCCGCCGCATCAATGACTAAGCGTAGATTTGTCGTGCCAGAGCTTTCCCGTAAAGAAAGAACCGAGTTTAATAAGCTGCAAAAGCGCTTGCGGCGCAATGTGGGCAATGCCCTCAGCGATTACAACATGATCGAGCACGGCGACAAGGTGATGGTTTGCCTGTCCGGCGGCAAGGATTCCTACGGCATGCTGGATATCCTGATCAACCTGCGTAGTAGCGCCCCGGTGGATTTTGAGCTGGTCGCTGTTAACCTGGACCAGAAACAGCCGGGTTTTCCCGAGGAAGTGCTGCCCAGGTACCTGTCGAGCCTGGATATTCCCTTCTACATATTGGAAAAGGACACCTACAGCATTGTGCAAGAGGTGGTGCCAGAGGGCAAAACCACCTGTGGCCTGTGTTCCCGCCTGCGCCGGGGCAGCCTGTATGGATTCGCCCAGGAGCTGGGCGCCAACAAGATCGCCCTGGGCCACCATCGGGATGATATCGTCGAGACACTGTTTCTCAATATGTTCTTCAATGGCAGCCTCAAGGCCATGCCGCCCAAACTGCTCAGCGATGACAGAAAGAATGTGGTGATCCGCCCGCTGGCCTATTGCAAGGAGAAAGACCTGGCCACATTCGCCCGATACAAGGCTTATCCGATTATTCCCTGCAACCTGTGTGGCTCCCAGGACCACCTGCAGCGGGTGCGGATCAAGAAAATGCTGGCCGAATGGGAGCGGGAGTACCCGGGGCGCACCGAGACCATTTTTCGCAGTATCCGCAATGTGTCACCCTCCCAGCTGGGCGATAGCAAGTTGTTTGATTTTGACAGCCTCCGGGTAGAGCGGGATACGGATCTGCATATTCCTGCGATCCAGATGGTTGAGCTCTAGTGCCTGGCACACCACTGCTGGCGGCTCATTCCATTTCCCTGGAGCGGGGCGGGCGGGAGTTGTTTCAGGATCTGTCTTTTGAGGTTCTTCCGGGTCACTTGCTACAGATTGAAGGACCCAATGGCGCCGGCAAGACCAGCCTGATCCGGATTCTCACCGGCCTGTCGCGCTATGGCTTCGATGGGCGCGTGTCACGCCATACAGCACTGCTGTACCTGGGGCACCATCCCGCCGTGAAAGCACTGTTGACCCCGCGGGAGAACCTGGCTTGGCATGTGGCCGGGGAGGGCCAGTACAGCGATGAGCAGATCGAAATAGCGTTGGCTAAAGTGGGACTGTATGGCTATGAGGATGTACCGAGTCACGCCCTGTCTGCAGGCCAGCACCGGCGGGTGAATCTGGCGCGACTCTACCTGTCGCAGTGCCCTTTGTGGCTGTTGGATGAACCCTTTGCCGCCATCGACAAGACTGGTGTGCTCGAGTTGGAGGCCTTGCTGGTACGGCATGTGGAGGCTGGTGGCGCCGTGGTGATGACGTCCCACCAGGCCCTGCAGGTGAATTACGAGATTCGGTTCCTGAATCTGGCTGAAGGCATGGTGTCGTGAATCCGCCTGGCAGCCTGCAATTCTGTGCGCGCCTGTTGCGCCGCCAACTGGTGCTGGCCGTGCGCCGCCCCATCGAAATCGGCAACCCCCTGTTGTTTTTCGCCATGGTGGTTGCCCTGTTTCCGCTTGGCCTGGGACCCGCACCGGACCAGCTGGCGGGCTTCGCGCCCGGTATCCTGTGGATCATCGCCCTGCTGTCCAACCTGCTGACCTCTGATGCGGTATTTCGCAGCGATTTCGAAGACGGCAGTCTGGAGCAATTACTGCTGGCGCCGCAGCCGCTGTTTATCTCGGTGCTGGCCTATATCGGTGCCCATTGGTTGATTACCGGTTTATTGCTGGCGCTGGTGTCGCCGGTATTCGCCCTGATGCTCAATCTGCCGGGTAGTGCGGTGGGTACCCTGGTGCTCACCCTGCTGCTGGGTACCGGTGTGTTGAGCCTGGTGGGTTGTATTGGCGCCGCGCTCACGGTGGGCCTGAAACGCGGCGGCATGTTGATTTCCCTGCTGATCCTGCCCCTGTATATGCCGGTGCTGATCTTTGGCAGCGCGGCGGTCAAGGCCGCGGTGACCGGTGTGCCGGCGGGCCCCTACCTGGCGATCCTGGGCGCGATGCTGTGCCTGGCCATCGCCCTGGCGCCTCTGGCCATCGCCGCCGGGCTGAGGATTAGTATCGATGCCTGACTACATCATGATCCAAATCAAGCACAAACTGGAGTTTCAGTTGTCCAGCGCTCCCCTCACTGTATAATTGCCGCCGCTATGTGGTCCTTCTTCCATAAACTCGGTTCCCCCCCCTGGCTGTACTCCATTTCCGGCGTCATCCTGCGCTGGTTGCTGCCCATTACGCTGGTGGCCCTTGCGGTGGGGCTGGCCTGGAGCCTGCTGTTTACCGCGCCGGATTTTCGCCAGGGTAATAGCTACCGCATCATCTATATCCATGTGCCGGCGGCAGTCGTGGCCCTGGCCGGTTATTACGTGATGGCTATCGCCGGAGCCATCAACCTGATCTGGAAAATGAAAATGGCCGACGTGGCCATGAGATCCGCCGCATCTGTCGGCGCCGCACTGACGTTTATCGCACTGATTACCGGGGCTATCTGGGGCAAGCCGACCTGGGGTACCTGGTGGGTGTGGGATGCCCGCATCACCTCCATGTTGATCCTGCTATTTTTATACCTGGGCGTCATCGCCCTGTACGAGGCGTTTGATAACAAAGAGGCGGCGGGCAAAGCCTGTGCCGTATTATGCCTGGTGGGCATGGTGAATATCCCCATCATTTATAAATCGGTGGACTGGTGGTACAGCTTGCACCAGCCGGCCTCGATCAAGTTTACCGGCGACTCCACTATTGATACCAGCATGCTGTACCCCTTGCTGCTGATGATTGTGTCATTTTATGCATTATTTACCTGCTGCCTGTTGATGAATATGCGTGCTGAACTGCTGCAGCGTGGGGCCAGAACCAGCTGGGTCAAAAAACTCGCGCTGGCCGGGAAATCCGTCTGATGTACTTTGACAGTTTCAACGCGCTGCTCACTATGGACGGCCACGGCGCCTTTGTCTGGAGCGCTTACCTGATTACCACCCTGGTGATTGCGGCGATTCTTGTCGCCCCCGGGCGCCGCCGCAAAAAATTTCTGCGACAGTTGGCCGGGGAACTGAAGCGGTCACGCGGTGGTCCCAACAGTAGTAAAGAGGAAGCCTGATGCACCCAATAAGGAAGCAGAGACTCTACCTGGTGCTGTTTGTGGTGCTGTTCTCCAGCGCCGCTATCGGCCTGGTGGTGTACGCCCTCAGTGGCAATATCAATTTGTTCTTTCCCCCGGCGGAAATTGCCGCGGGCAATGCGCCAGTCGGCCAGCCGATTCGAGTGGGCGGAATGGTGGTGGATGGCAGTGTGCAACGCAGTGATAACAGTCTGGCGGTGCGCTTTGAACTCACCGATTACGAGGCCACAGTGCCGGTGGTTTATGAGGGTATTCTGCCGGATCTGTTCGGCGAGGGGCAGGGTGCGGTGGCATCCGGCGTGTTGAATGAAGAGGGTGTGTTACAGGCGTCTGAAGTGCTGGCCAAGCACGATGAAAACTATATGCCGCCGGAGGTCGCCGACGCGCTGGAGAAATCCGGCTACGATGAGAAAGGCAATGCCAAATGATTCCGGAGATCGGGCACTTCGCCCTGATTCTGGCTCTGTGCCTGGCCGTGATTCTGGCGGTGGTTCCCGCCTGGGGCGCCTGGCAGCGCAATACAGCGGCCATGGCAGTGGCGCCCGGCCTGGCCATCGGTCTGCTGGTTTTTGTTGGTATCAGCTTCACCTGCCTGAGCATCGCCTTTCTGCAGGATGATTTTTCGGTGAAGGTGGTGGCGGCCAACAGCAATAGCCTGTTGCCTCCCATTTACAAGTTTTCCGCACTATGGGGTAACCACGAGGGCTCTTTATTGCTGTGGGCTCTGATACTGTGCCTGTGGACATCAGCGGTGGCCCTGTTCAGTTCGCAGCTGCCATTACTGGTATTGTCCCGTGTGCTGTCGGTAATGGGAGCGGTGGGCGTCGGTTTTATCTCATTTTCCCTGTTGACCTCCAACCCGTTTGAACGTCTGTTGCCCGGCGCGCCAGCCGATGGCAATGATCTCAATCCACTGCTGCAGGACCCCGGGTTGATCATTCATCCGCCACTTCTGTATATGGGCTATGTGGGCTTTTCCGTAGCTTTCGCCTTCGCTATCGCGGCCTTGCTGGGTGGTCGCCTGGATGCATCCTGGGCGCGCTGGTCGCGGCCCTGGACCAATGTGGCCTGGGGCTTTCTCAGCCTGGGTATCATGCTCGGCAGCTGGTGGGCCTATTATGAACTGGGTTGGGGCGGCTGGTGGTTCTGGGATCCGGTTGAAAACGCCTCCTTTATGCCCTGGCTGGCCGGCACCGCACTGCTACACTCCCTGGCTGTTACCGAGAAGCGCGGCCTGTTCAAGAGCTGGACGCTGTTGCTGGCCATCTTCGCCTTTTCCCTGAGCCTGCTGGGTACCTTTATGGTGCGCTCGGGTGTTCTCACCTCCGTGCATGCTTTCGCCACAGATCCGGCCAGAGGGCTTTTCATCCTGTTGTTCCTGGCGGTGGTGGTGGGCGGTTCTCTTGTCCTGTACGCCTTCAGGGCGCCGGCGGTGAGCAGTCGGGTCGGTTTCGCCTGGGTGTCCCGTGAAACCCTGTTGCTGTTGAACAACGTGTTTTTCCTGGTGGCCACCCTGACCGTATTATTCGGCACACTCTTTCCCCTGATCATGGACGCGCTGGGGCAGGGCAAATATTCCGTGGGTCCGCCGTATTTCAACGCCGTGTTTGTGCCGTTGATGGCCTTGCTGGTGCCCTTTATGGGCCTGGGGCCGGTCTCTCGCTGGAAGAGCGACTCACCGCAGCGCTGGCGAGCGGAACTGGGCGTGCCGGCTGTTGCCGCACTGATTTGCGGCGTCACCTTCCCGCTGTTGGGAGAGCACTACAACACATGGGTCGCCCTGGCGGTGGTGTTGTCAGCCTGGCTGGTGCTGGGCCTTCTCAAGGATCTGTGGTATCGGGTGCGCAGCGCCGCCAGTCTCACCAGGGGGCTGCGCCGGGTGACGCCCAGCTACTGGGGCATGTTTTTGGCTCACCTGGGCTTTGCTGCGTGTGTGACCGGCATTGTGGCCACCAGTCAGTACAATATCGAGCACGACCTGAAAATGAGTCCGGGTGACAGTAAGGTGCTGGCCGGTTATGAGTTTCACTTTATTGAACTGGCGCCAGTGCGCGGCCCCAACTTTGTAGCCGATGAGGCGCGCTTCGAGGTGCTGCGCGACGGACAACTGGTCGCCAGCCTGGCGCCGCAGAAACGCCGCTACCTCGCCACCGGCTCGGTAATGACCGAAGCCGCTATCGATGCCGGCCTGTTTCGGGACTTGTATGTGGCTATGGGTGAGCCCATCGGCCAGGATGGCGCATGGGCCATGCGCTTGCACTATAAGCCGATGGTGCGCTGGATGTGGCTGGGGGCCATTCTTATGGGCCTGGGTGCATTTACCACCGCACTGGACAAGCGTTATCGGCGCCAGCGCAGTGCGGCGCGTGTTTCCGGCCGGGAGGCTTTACATGGGGCCTAGACTCAAGCTGTTTGTCCCGCTGGTACTGTTCGCGGTACTGGCCCTGTTCCTGTTCCGTGGTCTGGAATTGGATCCGCGGGAGATGCCCTCGGCGCTGATCGATAACCCGCTGCCGGAATTTACGTTGCCCAGCCTGGGGCAGGATCGGCTGATATCGCGCAATGACGTGGTGGGCCGGGTTGTGCTGCTCAACGTGTGGGCTACCTGGTGTGTGTCCTGCCGCGTGGAACATCCCTACCTGCAAGTGCTCGCGGATCGGGGCACCCCCATTTACGGTGTTAACTACAAGGACGACGATGCCGACGCCCTGCGCTGGCTGGATGAACTGGGCAACCCCTATGTGGCAAACATCGCCGACCGGGAAGGGACCCTGGGGCTGGATCTGGGTGTTTACGGGGCGCCGGAAACCTATCTGGTGGACGCCGCCGGTGTGATTCGCTATCGCCATGTGGGAGTGGTGGATGACCGTGTCTGGCGGACCATCCTGGAGCCGCTTTATATGGAGCTGAACGCGGGAGCCGCCAGCCAATGAATTTTCTGCGTTGTACCCTGGTATTTGCTCTGCTACTTGTTGCGGGCCGGGCTGTGGCTGTTATCGAGACCTATGAGTTCAGTAATCCAGAACTGGAATTGCGCTATCGGCAGCTAAGCACTGAGCTGCGCTGTCCCAAGTGCCAGAACCAGAATATCGCCGACTCCAATGCGCCGATTGCCCAGGACTTGCGCAAGCTCCTGTACCAGCAGCTTGAGCAGGGTGCATCTGATGAGGAAATACTGGATTATATGGTGGCGCGCTATGGTGAGTTTGTGCGCTATCGCCCGCGTTTCAGCGGCGCTACCGCGATACTGTGGCTGGCTCCGGCACTGTTGTTACTGGTCGGACTGGTCGTTGCCTTTCTGACCCTGCGCTCGCGCCGGGGCGGCTCCGCCCTGGCTGAGCAGCAACTGAGCACCGATGAACAACGGCAATTGCAGACCCTTCTGGATAAAACGGAGCAGGATTCTTGACCACGTTTATCATTGCCTGTGGTGGCCTGGTATTGCTCAGCGGACTATTTTACCTGTTTCCCAAAAAGCGCCCGGGGGGTGCTGATGAGGACCTGGCGCGGGCCAATCTTCAGTGGTATCGACTGCGCGAAGCAGAGTTGGCCCGCGAGGGCGGCGACGCACTGCGCGATGATGCCAGGTTGCGTCTGCTCGAGGATGAGCAGCAACATGCGCCTGTTGTTTCGCGTACAGCAGCCAGTCATTCATTTCCCTTGTGGATTCTGCTGCCGCTGGTAGCGCTTGCCTCTTCGAGCCTGTACTACGTACTTGGCGCCGCGCCCGATGTGATGATTGTGCGTCAGTTGGAGAGCCTTGATGAAAGTACTACCCCCGAGGACATGCAGCGCTTGATGCGCGATATTGAGGTCCGTTCCGCGCAGCGCCCGGATAACCAGCATTATGTGGCAATGCTGGGCCGTTACTATATGGGCCAACAGGATTATGTGAGGGCGGCGCAGACTTATGGCGCCCTGGCCCAGGACGCGCCACAGGATGCCCAGGCCCTGGCCTATGCGGCCCAGGCGGAATATCTCGCCGCCGGCCGTACATTGAACGAGGCTGGCCGTTTACAGGCCGAACAGGCCCTGGCCATTGACCCACACCAGCGTACGGCGTTGGGGTTGTTGGGGATGGCTTCCTTTGAGCAGCAACAGTATCGCGCGGCAATAGAGTATTGGCAGAGGCTGCTGGCGACTGAGACCCCTGATTCTGAAAGCGCTCGAATGATCGCCAGCGTGATTAGAACCGCACAGGAGCAACTGGATGTAGCCGGACAACCGGAGGTCGTGTCAACTACCGATGCGGCCGGGACGGTTGCTGATGCGCCCGCAACAGGGGCCGCTGTGGCGAGTGCGGGCGTTACTGTGCGTGTAGTTCTCCCGGCAGGGGGCGCTGTCAATCCTGCGGATACGGTGTTCATACTGGCGCGAAATGCCGCGTCTGACAGCCGTATGCCAATTGCTGTGCAGCGGCTGCAGGGCAGCCAACTGCCCATTACCCTGCGTCTGGATGACAGTAATTCCATGGTGGGCCAGAAGTTGTCTGAAACCGAGTCTATCGTGGTGATCGTTCAGGTGTCCCGGGATGGTCGCCCGGGGGAGGCCGGTGCCAGTTGGCTGGGACAGGTGGGACCCCTGGCGCCCACCATGGATACTGAGCCACTGGATATTGTTCTGCGGGCCAAAGACAGCTGATTACGGACCAAAATACTTTAAACCTAGAAACCGAATGGCGCTTACTTCAGACGGGAGATGCTGCGTCCCGCTGCCTCCGGGAGTTCTTTGCTATGCTCAGTTAAAACTTCATGCCTTTGCAAGGCAAAGAACTCCCGAAAGCAGCTGCCACTGGAGCTTTCATCACCCTTACCGCGCAGCGGAGCCGATGCAGCGTACTAAAAGTATGTATTTTGCCTTAAAACTAATTTTTCGCTTTTCTCAGGTTCAGGTATAGTGTTGCTCGATTAAAGCCTATACACTACATCTTGTGTTTCGGTGTCGGGGCAAAATTGGCAAAAACCGGCATAAACCTATAATAAACAGCAAGATACAGTATATGCTTAAAGTTATATGCGACTAAAGTCTATCAAGCTGGCGGGTTTCAAGTCCTTCGTCGATCCCACGACGGTCAATTTTCCAGGCAATATGTGCGCCGTGGTCGGTCCCAATGGCTGTGGAAAATCCAATATCATCGATGCTGTGCGTTGGGTTATGGGGGAGAGTTCCGCCAAGAATCTGCGTGGTGAGTCCATGGCGGATGTCATCTTCAACGGCTCGGTTAATCGACAGCCGGTGGGGCAAGCCTCTATCGAGCTGGTGTTTGATAACAGTGACGGCGGTGTCGGTGGCGAATACGCCAGCTACGCCGAGATTTCCATCAGGCGCCTGGTGGTCCGCGAGGGCCAGTCCGAATACTTTCTCAACGGCACCCGATGCCGACGCCGCGATATCACCGATATTTTCCTGGGTACAGGCCTGGGTCCGCGCAGCTACGCCATTATCGAACAGGGTATGATCAGCCGCCTGATCGAATCCAAGCCCGAGGAACTGCGCGTCTTCGTCGAGGAGGCGGCTGGTATTTCCAAGTACAAGGAGCGACGCAAGGAAACTGAAAGCCGGATGCGCCGCACCCGGGAAAACCTCGAACGACTGACCGATTTGCGCGATGAGCTCGAGCGCCAGTTGCAGCACCTGCAGCGTCAGGCGCAGGCTGCGGAGAAATATACCGAATTCAAAGCGCAGGAGCGCGATCTCACGGCCCAGTTACAGGCCTTGCAGTGGCAGGAACTGGACAGGCAGATCAGGATCACCACCCAGGCGATAGGTGAGCTGGAAGTCAAGCTGGAAGCTGTCCACGCCGAGCACCAGCGGGTTGATACCGCTATCGAGCAGCACCGGGTAGATCACACGGAACGCACCGACGTGTTCAATAAGGTGCAGGCCACCTATTATTCCCTGGGGTCCGAGGTCACCAGAATCGAGCAGACCATCAAACACCAGCAGGAGCGCGGGCGCCAGCTGAACGCGGATCTGCTGCAGACCAGGGCCGACCTTGCGGAGTCCGAAAGCCATCTGGGCGATGATCGTGACAAGCTGGTCAGCTGGGAAATGGAGATTGAAACTCTCGCCCCGGAACTGGAGATGTTGCAGGCCGTGGAGGAGGCGTCCGCCGAGGCCTTGCTGCAGGCTGAAGAAGCCATGCACAACTGGCAGCACCAGTGGGATGAATTCAATCAGCACGCGGCCCAGCCCCGGCAACAGTCCGAGGTACAGCAATCACGCATCCAGCACCTGGAGCAGGTGTTGCAGCGTATTGCGAATCGCACGCGGCAGTTGGAAGAAGAGAAACAGGAGCTGGCATCGGGCCCGGCGGATACCGAGATCGAAGCATTGGGCGAGCAAGTTGCTGAGGTCGAACTTACCATGGCCGGGCTCGAAGGTCGTAGTGAAACCCTGTTACAGACACTGGCGTCCACCCGCGACAGCAATACCGGCCAATCTACCGAGCTGAACCAGGTGCGCTCGCAGTTGCAGCAAATGCGTGGACGCCAGGCTTCCCTGGAAGCCCTGCAACAGGCGGCCATGGAAGATGGCAACAAGGCGGTGGGTGATTGGTTGCAGGCTCAGCAAATTGCCGACAAGCCCCGCCTGCTGGAACAGATGCAAGTGGACGATGGTTGGCAGTTGGCGGTCGAAACTGTGCTGGGCGATTACCTGCAGGCCGTGTGTGTCGATGACATCGGTCAGCTGGGTCACATGCTCGGCAATCTGGAGCAGGGCCAACTGCTGTTGATAGAATCCGGCGCCGACGGGCACCAGTCATCACAATTGCTGGCGTCCAGGGTTCACAGCGCGGGTGGGGCGGCCGCACTGTTGTCAGGTGTGCGTGTCGCTGATGATTTGAGCCTGGCCATGGCGCAACGCTCTTCGCTGGCCGCTCACGAATCTATTATTACCCGCGATGGTGTGTGGCTGGGGCCGAACTGGTTGCGGGTCACGCGCCTGGCGGATGAGCAGGGCGGGGTCATCCAGCGTCAGCAGGAACTGGAATCCCTGGAGTTGAGGCTGCAGTCAGAAGGACAGAGCGAGGCACGACTGGAGGAGGCTCTGCTGCAGTCCCAGGATGCGATCAAGCATCTGGAAGCCCAGCGGCAGGACTGTCAGCGCGAGCTGCAGGCGAGTACACGACAGCACGCTGAGGCCAGCGCGCAGTTATCTGCCCATCGGGCCAAGATTGAACAGATCAATGCACGGCGTGAACGCATCAACGCTGAAATAGATGAGTCAAGAGGTCAATTCCGCCAGGAACAGGAGGCGATGGCTGAGTCGCGCCAACTGCTGGCGGCTGCGATCGAGACAATGGAAATAGACTCCCGGCGCCGTGAAGATTTGCTATCCGCCCGGGACCGCACGCGCGGCACTTTGGACAAAGCCAGACAAAAGGCACGCCACGATAAAGATGGCGCGCACCAGATCGCGATGCGTCACCAGTCCCTGCAGGCCCAGCTCAATGCCATGCGAGAATCCATCGAGCGCACGGACCGGCAGGTCGCCCAGTTGCGTGAGCGCAGGGACAGCCTGAGCGTCAGCCTGAGCGAAAGTGACAACCCGCTGGAAGAATTACAAACGCAGTTGGAAGAGCAACTGGACTTGCGCTTGCAGGCCGAGGGCGAACTTGGCGATGCGCGGCAACAGGTAGCCGATGTGGATTATCAGTTGCGCGAGGCGGAGCAGCAGCGCGCGGCCATCGAGCACCGCTCTGACACTGTGCGCAGCGAACTGGAGCAGCAACGTATCGGCAACGAGTCCCTGCAGGTTCAGCGCGAGACCATCACGAAGCAGTTGACTGAAAGTGAACACCAGGTGGAAGATGTACTGCAGACCATGCCCGAGGGCGCCAACGAGCCTGAATGGCAGCGCTCACTGGAGCAAATGGCCAACCGTATAGCGCGCCTGGGGCCGATCAACCTGGCGGCTATCGACGAGTACGACCTGCAGTCCGAGCGCAAAAACTACCTGGATACCCAGAACGAGGATTTGGCAACTGCACTGGAGACGCTTGAGTCCGCCATTCGCAAGATCGACAAGGAAACCCGCAACCGCTTCCGGGATACTTTCGACAAGGTGAACGTCGGTTTGCAGGACCTGTTTCCCCGGGTATTTGGTGGCGGCAGCGCCTACCTTGAAATGACCGGAGACGACCTGCTCAATACCGGTATCTCGATCATGGCGCGCCCCCCCGGTAAAAAGAACAGTACAATCCATTTGCTGTCTGGTGGCGAGAAAGCGTTGACCGCGATCGCACTGGTCTTTTCCATCTTCCAGCTTAACCCGGCGCCGTTCTGTATTCTGGACGAGGTCGATGCGCCGCTGGATGATGCCAATACGGGTCGCTACGTGCGACTGGTGAAAGAGATGTCTGAGAAAGTACAGTTCATCTTTATTACGCACAACAAGATTTCTATGGAACTGGCCGATCAACTGATGGGTGTAACAATGCACGAACCGGGTGTATCGCGCCTGGTGTCGGTGGATGTGGAAGAGGCTGCAGAACTGGCGGCGAGCTGAGAACAAAGGGATAGAGCGGCTTGGGATTGATGGATTTAACAATACGTGATTGGATGGTTGTTATCGGGGTTCTGCTGATAACAGCCGTGTTACTTGATGCCTGGCGAAGGGTGCGCAATGAGCGCCGCTCACGGGTCAAGGTGAAGTTGGTCGATACCGAAGACGCCGGGCCGGCGCGTAACACCGACATTGACTGGCTTAAAGAGCTGCCCAATGGCGGCGCCCGGGTAATTGAGCGCGGCGACCTGTTGCGAGCCGCAGGCTTCGATCAATCACCTGCGCCCACTGCAAGCAGGCACCAGGGCGAACAACAGAACGACACCACAGCGCCTGCAGTTGGTAAAAAAACTGAACAACCTCCATCGGATGAGGTGGAACTGGTAACTGGCATGAGCTCTACGGATTCTGCCGAGGACCTGGGGGACATGGATTGGCTGGATGGTATGGGTGCAGGGGACGCGGCCACGCCGGAGCCAGAAACGAAGACAGCTGCCACCAGGCTGCCCCGGGATATCGACCCGGAAGTATTTATGCTCAATGTCGTTGCGCGCAAATCGGACGGGTTTCGTGGTGCGGATATCCTGCATATCCTGTTGGCCTGCGATCTGCGTCTGGGCGATATGAACTTTTTTCATCGGCATGAATTCGAAGCGGGCCGTGGCGCGATCCAGTTCAGTGTTGCCAATATGATGCAACCGGGTGTGTTTGACATAGACAACATGGCAGATATGAATACACCGGGTCTGGTGTTCTTTCTCACGCTGCCGGGCCCTGAGGATATGATGAAGGCTTTTGATTATATGCGTGAGACCGCCCAGGCGGTCTCACGCAATCTCGGTGGTGATGTGCTGGATGAATCGCGCAGCGTATTGACCAGACAGACTCTGGAACATTGCCGGCAGCAAATCCGCGACCTGGAGCGGCGCCTGCTGGCCAAGGCGCGCTAACTCTTTTATTTAAACCTGATGCCATCCGTGGACATAGTGCAGGAAGTCGATACTTTGCGCGAGCAACTTGACGCCTGGAACTATCAGTACTATGTGCTGGACCAGCCCACAGTACCCGATGCTGAATACGACCGCTGCATGTACCGTCTGTTGCAACTGGAGGCGTCCCGTCCGGAGTTGGTGCGCCCCGATTCACCAACCCAGCGCGTGGGAGCGGCGCCCCTTGCACAGTTCAGCCAGATTTCCCACGAAGTTCCCATGTTGTCCCTGGACAATGCGTTTGATGCCCAGGCCATGCGTGACTTCAATCGCCGGTTACTGGACCGGTTGGGAGGTAATCCGGACCAGCTGGAGTTTGCCTGTGAGCCCAAGCTTGATGGTATCGCTGTCAGCTTGTTGTATCGCGATGGCCTGTTGCAGCGCGGTGCCACTCGCGGCGATGGCACCACCGGAGAAGATATCACCCTCAATGTGCGCACTATTCCCTCAATCCCCCTGCACCTGCGTGGCGATAATTTCCCCGGCTTGCTGGAGGTACGTGGGGAAATCTATATGCCCAGTGCCGGTTTTGAGCAACTCAATGCCCGGGTGCGGGAGCGCGGTGACAAGACTTTCGTAAATCCGCGCAATGCCGCCGCCGGCAGTTTGCGCCAGCTGGACGCCCGGGTGACTGCACAGCGACCACTGGAAATGTGTTGCTACGGGGTGGGCCTGGTCGAGGGTGGGGTCTTGCCAGATCGCCATGCCCTGGTGTTGGAGAGCCTGCAGGCGTGGGGCTTGCGTATCAATGCGGAGTTGGCGGTAGTACATGGTATTGATGCCTGCGACGACTACTACGAGGCTCTGGCCGCGCGTCGCGAGAGCCTGCCCTATGCTATCGATGGTATCGTATTCAAGGTCAATGACCTGGCGTTGCAGCAGCGTCTGGGATTTGTGTCGCGGGCGCCGCGTTGGGCTATTGCCCGCAAGTTTCCCGCCCAGGAGGAAATGACCCGCCTGCTGGATGTGGAGTTCCAGGTGGGACGCACCGGTGCTATTACCCCTGTGGCCAGACTGGAGCCGGTATTTGTCGGTGGAGTTACCGTGAGCAATGCCACCCTGCACAACAGCGACGAGATCGAACGGTTGGGCGTGCAGATTGGTGACACGGTCATCGTGCGTCGTGCCGGAGATGTCATTCCCCAGGTAGTTTCTGTGGTGATGGGTCGCCGCCCGGCTGATGCGCGGCCGGTGAGTTTCCCTGACAGCTGTCCGGTCTGCGGCTCGGCTGTAGAGCGCGAGGCGGGGGAAGCCACGCTGCGCTGTATGGGGGGGCTGGTATGTGCCGCCCAGCAAAAAGCTGCTATCAAGCATTTCGCCTCACGCCGGGCCATGGATATCGAGGGTCTGGGCGACAAACTTGTGGATCAGTTGGTAGATGAAGGCTTGCTGGAGAATGTTGCCGGGCTGTATACCCTGGAGCGGGAACGCCTTCTCGGCCTGGAGCGAATGGGGGAAAAATCCGCGGACAATCTGCTGCTTGCCCTTGAGCAAAGTAAGCAGACCACCCTGCCTCGTTTTATTTTCGCACTGGGTATTCGCGAAGTGGGGGAGGTGACTGCCCTCAGCCTGGCCCGGCATTTTGGTAGTTGGGAAGCGTTGTCAATGGTGCGCGAGGAACAGTTGCTGGAAGTTGACGACGTGGGCCCGGTAGTGGCGGACCACCTGGTGCAGTTCTTTGATTCCCCGTCCAGCATGGGCATGGTGGGGACGCTGCGTGAAGCGGGTGTCAACTGGCCCGACCTGGAATTGGCGCCGGTAGAAGACCTACCGCTGGCTGGACAGACCTGGGTGGTCACTGGCAAGCTGGAAGCCCTGGGGCGCAATGACGCCAAGGGTCACCTGCAGGCGCTGGGCGCCAAAGTGGCCGGCAGTGTTTCTGCCAGGACAAGCTGCGTGGTGGCCGGCTTCGGTGCCGGTTCCAAGCTGACCAGGGCCGGTGAGTTGGGTGTGAAAGTGCTCGACGAGCGGGCATTCCTGGCGTTGCTGGCAGACAATGGAGTAATGATTTGATGCGGGCTTTACTGCTGCTGTGTTGTGTACTCGCTCTGGGTGCCTGCACCACATCACCACCGAAAAACACCGATGATATTTGCTCTATCTTTTATGAGAAGGACGGCTGGTACGACGATGCGGAAGACGCCAGCGACGAGTGGGGTACACCTATACCGGTGATGATGGCTATCATGCACCAGGAGTCTCGCTTCCAGGCAAAGGCCCGACCGCCGCGCAAGAAAATCTTCGGTTTCATTCCCGGCCCACGGCCCTCCAGTTCCTATGGTTATAGCCAGGCCAAAAAATCAACCTGGAAAGATTACAAACGCAGCGCGGGCAGGTATGGCTCAGACCGGGATGACTTCGGTGATGCTATCGACTTTGTCGGCTGGTACAACTACCAATCATACAAACGCAGCGGGATCTCGCGCAAGGATGCCTATAGCCTTTACCTGGCCTACCACGAGGGACACGGCGGCTTCAATCGTGGCACTTACCGTAAAAAGCAGTGGTTGATGGGTGTCGCGCGTAAGGTCGAGCGTAAAGCCAATACCTATCAGAAGCAGCTGGTTGGTTGTGAAGAAGAGCTTAAAAATGACGGCTGGTTTTTCGGCTGGTTTTAGTGTCCAGTCCTGTCCTCTACTGTCAGGTATTGGAAAAAATAACATTATTTGCTCTCGCACACTAATGAAAAGCCTACTGACATGTGACACAATTCTGTCGTTTATGCATATATTGCACACAGCCCTAAATATTACAAATGACACAGTGAGCAGCGCCAGTGAAACCGACTGATATCAAGAACCCTGAGTATTTCCACAAGGTAGTGGATTGCCAGTACGCTTGTCCGGCGCATACGCCGGTGCCGGAGTACATTCGCCTGATCGCCGGGGAGCGTTACAGCGACGCCTACATGGTCAACTGGCAGTCCAATGTGTTCCCGGGAATCCTGGGGCGCACCTGTGACCGCCCTTGCGAGCCCGCGTGCCGTCGTGTGCGAGTGGAAGAGGAACCGGTGGCAATTTGCCGGCTCAAGCGAGTGGCGGCGGACAACAAGGGCGACATCACTGACCGCTTGCCCGCCATCCCGAAAAAGAAAAACGGCAAACGCATTGCTTTGATCGGAGCGGGACCCGCTTCGCTCACAGTGGCGCGAGGCCTGGCGCCATTGGGTTACCGCCTGGATATCTACGACAACCAGTTTGCCGGTGGCGGTATGATGCGCAGCCAGATTCCGTCTTTTCGCCTGCCTGTCGGGGTGTTGGACGAGGAAGTGAACTATATTCTCGACATGGGCGTGACCAGTACGTTTGATATCGAAGTCGATAGCCTTAAAGAAATACTTAACAAGGGATACGATGCGGTGTTTGTCGGCACCGGCGCCCCCCGCGGCAAAGGCCTGAACCTGCCGGGG
>Ga0164315_10000184_pt1 | contig 38928 bp, 47 predicted proteins | sample GuaBasSedimGuay6_FD_113737 | JGI IMG/M metagenome (GOLD analysis project Ga0164315, IMG submission 113737) | Subseafloor sediment microbial communities from Guaymas Basin, Gulf of California, Mexico - Guay6, Core 4569-2, 0-3 cm | ecosystem: Environmental > Aquatic > Marine > Hydrothermal vents... | reverse complement strand
TTCGAAGCCGCTGTCCTCGGCACCTATTACGCGAGCATTATTGCCAAAATGGAAGCCGACGGCAGAATGGAGAAGCGGAATCTTTACGATCCTGCTCAGCGTGTAAACGTCGCCCTCGATCTGGGTTTTACCGACTCGACGGCCTTATGGTTCTGGCAGCATCGCCCAGATGGCATCGCCATGATCAACTATCACGAAGCCCACAGCCAGCCGCTCAGCTACTATTTCGATCTACTCGACGGACTCGGATACGACTATGAAAACATCTTCCTCCCCCACGACGCCAAAGCGAAAACGCTTCAAACTGGCCGGTCAACTGTGGAACAGTTTCTTAGCTATTTTGAAAACCAAGACACCAGCATTCGAATTACGCCCAATCTTAAAGTTCAGCAAGGCATCGATGCGGCTCGACTGGTGTTGCCCCACGTCTGGTTCGACGCTGAGCTTTGTCGTGATGGGTGGGAGACTCTACGAGCTTACCGACGCAAGTACAACGACATCACCAAGCAGTTCACGAAAGCGCCGCTGCACGACTGGGCCTCAGACGGCGCAGACGCGTTTCGTTATTTCTCCTTGGTCACCCGACTCGCGCTGAATATCCCCGACAACGATTTGTCGCCTGAGATTGCAATTATCCAGCCGCCCACTTACACTCTGGACGATCTGTTCGAGGATCGCGAGAAATCCAACCGCAAATTTGCGTTCGAATCCATGAGAGTTTAAACGATGGCATCCAATCAATCTGGCAGTATTCAGAGCCGTAAGGATTTTAAAAAAGATCCGTCTGACCAATATAAATATTGGCAGATTGAACTGGAAGCCGCGTTTAAACGTCTGAAAGACTGGCGGACGCAAGCGGACACCATTCAACGTCGCTATATCGACGACCGCACCGGGCAAGGTTTGGGCGCAAGCCTGCAAGGCGCTTACGCGGGCAATCTGGCTGGCACCGTCGGCAAGTTCCGCTTAAACCTGTTCCACTCGAACACCAAGACCATCATGAACATGCTCTACGGCAAGCTGCCGCGCATTGATGTCTCACGAACCGACAACACCGGCAACGACGACGTCGCTCGCGTTGCTGCTGAAATCATAGAACGCTGCCTCCGCGCTGACCTTGCCGATCATGGCGAGGAACACGACCAAATCTTCAAATCGGTATTACAAGACCGCATGCTGGCGGGCCTTGGATGCGCCAGAGTGCGTTACGATGTCCAGACAGGCCCGAGTGGCCCTAAAGCTGACACCGACGCTTACAAGGACACACAGGACGCCTCAGACGTACCGCAGGAGATGCTGGGCGAGTCTGCCCCGTTCGATTACTACTACTGGGGTGATATGGCATGGGGTTGGGCCAGAACTTATTCGAAAATTCCGTGGATCGGCTTTCGGTCTTACCTGAACAAAGACAAAGCCACCAAGCGATTCGGCAAAGAAGTCGCCGAGAAGCTGACGTATAAACAGCGTGACGTCCCCGCTGACAAAGACGGCGTCAGCAATCCTGATATGTCAAGCGCATGGCAGGAAGCCGAAATCTGGGAAATCTGGGACAAGCCCAAACGCAAAGTCGTCTGGCTCAGCCTCGGCTACGACAAGCTACTCGACAGCAAGCCAGACCCGCTCGGCCTGAAAGGCTTTTACCCGAATCCGCCATTTTTCATCGCCAACGCCACAAATGCGCTGTATATCCCGACGCCAGATTTTCACATGGCACAGGATTTGTACAACCAGATCGACATTCTGCAAACCAGAATTGCCATAATCACGGAAGCTGTCAAAGTAATTGGCGTCTATGACGCCTCCGCTGATGGCATTCAACGAATGTTCAAGGAAGGCAACGAAAACGACATGATCCCGGTCGACAATTGGGCTATGTTCGCCGAGAAAGGCGGCATACAGGGCCAAGTCGACTGGTTGCCGCTCGGCGAAATTGTCGCCGCGCTGGAAAAACTGCAAACCTTACGCGACGAAACTATCGGCTTACTCCAACAGGTCACCGGCATGGCAGATATCATGCGCGGCGAGTTGTCCAACCAGTACGAAGGCGTCGGCCAGACAAACGTAAAAGCCAAGTTTGCCTCTGTCCGCGTTCAAACGCTCAGCGAAGAATTCGCCCGTTTCGTGACTGACCTGCAACAGATCAAAGCCGAGATTATTTGCAAACATTTCAGCCCTGAAACCATTGCCAAGCTGTCGAACATGGAATTTTCGCTCGACCGCGAACTGGTGCCGGATGCTATCGCGCTGCTGAAAGACCCGGCTGCCCGCACCGTTCGCGTCGAGGTCAAATCCGAGACGATGGCGCAAGAAGATTACATGCAATTGCAGGCCGAGCGCGCCGCGTATCTGGAAGGGTTATCAGCATTCCTGCAAGCCGCCGCGCCGATGATCCAGCAAGACCCCCGGTCAGTGCCGTTCCTGTTGAAGATGCTCAAATGGTCTATGGCAGGGTTTAAAGGCTCTAGCGAGGTCGAAGGCATCATGGATCAAGCCATCGAGACCATGAGCCAGCCGCAACAGCAGGAAGCACCGCCACCGTCCGACGCGGATAAACAGGCGCAGGCACAAATCCAGCTTGAACAAATCCGGCAGCAAGGCAAGGCGCAGGAACTTGATAAGAAACTGCAAAACGACATGCAGATTCGCGAGCAGGACAAACAGGCTGACATTGCCACGCGCCAAGAAGAACACCGCATGGAAGTGGAGAAACACGATAAGGAAACGCAGAACGAATTACGCATTATCGCTGCCAAGATGGAAGCCGATGTCCAGACCGAACTGATCACCAGTATGATCAACGCCGATCAGGCTGACCGGGCCATCGAAGGTGAAATCGAGAAGTCGATGGCGCAGGCCAGAATAAAAGTCATGGGCGACCGTCAAGGCAAGTTGATCGACCGCGATACCAAGATCATTGAAAAACGTATGGACGCCGTCGAGCATGACAAAGATTTAACACAACCACCACCGGACAAAGGTTCAGGCGATTAAACATGAAAATATATCTAATAGTTTTTTTAACTGTCGCGCTGTTTACACTGCACTTTAAGGTGCGCGCGCACGAAGACAGCACAGCCAACCACGCTGGCGGCCCTTGCTGGATATGGGAACTGACTGTCACGCCTTACTATTGCGTTTTCACTGACGGCACACGGGTAGAACACCCGTTGCCTGATAGCGAACCCGCAGGGACTTGAAATGAGTCTTAGAGCCGACCTGTTGCGCTCGGAGAAAGTTTCGAACAAGCGCACGGCGAAGAAGAAAAAACTTCGCACAGCGGGCTTTTTTGGCGACATATACAACTACGCCACCGGCAAAAAGAAAAAGCGCAGCGACCGGGAAGGCGACGCTATCGACGACATACTGAACCAAGACCCAACGCGGCCAAAACCGCCAAAACAACCAGAGGAAGAAAATTCGTGAAAACGCTAAACGTATTGATGATCGCCCATATCGCCCATGAAGTTAACCGGGCTTACTGCACAAGCATCGGCGACGATTCACAACCCGCATGGGCTGACGCCCCTGACTGGCAAAAGCAAAGTGCTTTAAACGGCGTTAGATTCCATGTCGGTAATCCCGACGCGACCCCTGAAAACAGCCATGAAAACTGGTTGGCCGAGAAAGAGGCTGACGGCTGGACGTATGGCGAAGTAAAAGACCCCGAAGCCAAAACGCATCCGTGTTTTTTGCCTTACGCTGATCTGCCCGCAGACCAGCGAGCCAAAGATGCTTTATTTATGGCGGTAGTCGCTACCTGCCTGTAGACCCATGTAAACCCCACCACAATTGGAGAAATAAACCAATGAATACCAGTGAACAAGCAACCGAAAACGCCATTCAGAACGCAGGTAAAACAGCACCGCGTCTGACTCCTGCACTTATCGACGCGCAGATCGTCAGCGCGGCGTATCATGTTTTCCCACACAGCCAGATGACCGTCTGTTGTATCACCCTGCAAAACGGGTTCAACACGACCGGATTTTCGGCCTGTGTCAGCCCTGAAAACTTCGATGCGCAGATCGGTCGTGACATTTCTTTCCGCAATGCCCGCGATCAAATCTGGGGTCTGGAAGGCTACCTGTTGAAATCCAAATTGGCAGGGTAGAAATGGCAGGGAAAACTGTCTACGTGCAAGACCCTGAGACGGGTAAGTTTGTTGAAAAACAGACCTACCTGTCTCAGCAGCACGCAATTCATGTCATGAAACCGTTTAAATCGCCTATCGACGGCACGATCATTCATGACCCGGCGCAACTGCGCGCCCATCACAGGAAGCACGGCACCACCGACTCGCGGGATTACTCGCCGGAGTTCAGGGAGAAAGCCAGCCGCGCCAGAGATTTGCGCTTGCAGGGTCTCGACCCGAAATCAAAACAAGACCGTTTAAACGTACTTAAACGCGCCACCGAACATGTCAGAACTTAACAGGAGATAGCACAGATGCCGCCGGAAGATCAAGAAAACCAAGAAACGTCCATGCGGGACGATTTCGAAACTGCCATATCGTCGATTGAAAACGACGACGAAGGCGCAATCACTAACGAAACCGCAGCAGACGCCGAGCGCGCCGCAGCCGCAGAGGATTTAAACGACGATGACGGGCAAGAAGCGGCAAAAGCAGAAGCGCAAAAACAGGTTGAAGCGGAAGCAAAAGCGGCACTTGAAAACACTGGCAAGCCAGAAGACGGAGAAGATGCCGCCGGTGGGGAGCCTGAGCGCGGAACTGGCGACAGTGAACCGGGTGCTGAAAGTGCCAGTAAAGCCCCCGAAAGCTGGCCCCCCGCTGCCCGTGAAAATTGGGGTAGCCTGCCCGAACCCGTCAGGGCGCAGATCAGCAAGCGCGAACACGAAATAGACAAGACCCTGAACGAAGGCGCACAACACCGTAAGACGGGCGCTGCGTTTCAGGACATCGCAGACCGTTACGCGCAAGTTATCGCCGCAGAGGGCGCTACAGACGCTATAACGGGCGTTGAGGAACTGGTTAAGACCGTCGCGACGCTCAGAATGGGCAGCGCGCAACAAAAAGCGCAGAAAATCGCCAATTTCATCGAACATTACGGCATCGACGTGCCCATGCTCGACGACATGCTGAGCGGGAAGGCTCATGCCGCCCCCGGTGTCGCCGCAGATGACCCGATAGCCGCGATGATCAACGAACGGCTGAAACCTGTTGATAACCTGTTAGCGAGGATGGATGAAGATTCGAGAGAGCGCAATTTCAAGAACAATCAGGCGGCTATTAACGAGGTCGCGACCTTTAAGGCGCAAGCCGAATTTTATACGGACGTTCAAAACGACATGGCGGACATGGTCGAAATGGCAGCCAAAAGAGGCGTCGCCATGCCCTTGCAGGAAGCCTACGATAAAGCCTGCGCGCTCAATCCAGAGGTATCTAAGGTTCTGGCAAAGAGGACGTCTGATGCAAAACTCATTGGCAATCAAGAAGAAATCCGCAAAAAACAGGCGGCGGCAGCAAGCATCAGTGGCGCGCAAGGCGGCGGCGAAACTGATGGACTGTCCGACATGAGCTTGCACGACACCCTCGCGACCTTGTACGACGCTCAAACAGGTTGACGTTTACACATTGGGGCGCTATATTCCGTATAGCGCCCCAGTCATTGCGACAGGCCAACAGACTTCAAAACACCCCAGTCGTTTAGACAGGTTGAGAAAAGAAACCGACTTTTTTAATTAACTGGGGGAAATCTCATGTTTGCGAATGCAAATATCAGCGACATCCTTGCGACTACAATCGAGTCTCGTACTCGTAAAATCGCTGACAATGTCACGAACAACAATGCGATTCTGTCCCGCTTGTCGAAGAAAGGTAAAATCAAGACTTTCTCCGGCGGTTACAAAATTCTGCAAGAACTTTCGTTCGCAGAAAACAGCAATGCTGGCTGGTACTCAGGTTACGACCTGTTGCCCGTAGGTGTTTCTGACGTAATCAGTGCGGCAGAGTACAACATCAAGCAGGCGGCAGTTCCCGTCATCATCTCTGGTCTGGAACAACTGCAAAACGCTGGCCGCGAGCAAATGATCGATCTGATGGAATCTCGACTCTCTGTCGCAGAATCCACGATTGCGAACCTGATCACTGGCGGCTTGTATAGCGACGGTACTGGTTCCGGTGGTAAGGAAATCGACGGTCTGGGCGCTGCCCTCCCGGTCGACCCGACTGCCGCGCCTTACGGCGGGATCGATGGTGGTACTTTCGCGTTCTGGTTGAATGCCGTGAGCGACCAGACAGCCGCAGCGGGTCTCGACCCAACGCTGATTCAAGGCTTCTGGAATACGCTCTGGGCTTCGCTGGTACGCGGTCAGGATCGCACCGATCTGATCATGACAGATACAACCGTGTGGAACGCTTATGTGGCTTCGCTGCAAGCGCAACAACGGTTCAACAACACGAACATGGCAGATGCAGGCTTTAACAGCATCAAGTTCATGGACGCGGACGTTGTTCTCGACGGTGGTATCTACAACGGGTCGTTAGGCTCAGGTGCGCCAGCAGGTACGGCGTTCTTCCTGAACTGCGACTATATCCATTATCGCCCGCATGCGGCGCGAAACATGGTTCCGTTGTCGCCAAATCGGCGCTATGCAACCAATCAGGATGCCGAAGTGCAAATCATCGCATGGGCTGGCAACTTGACGACTTCTGGTCGCATGTTCCAAGGGCGTTACGACGCAGTCGGCTAACCGCCATCAGGACGGGGGGTGTGTAAACGCCCCCCGCTTTTAGGGGAATAGCATGACGAATCAATGGCGCATAGCTGGCGGTCTGGGCATCCAGCCTGACCCTATCGACCCTGATCAGCCGGTCATGCTGCAAGGCATTGGCTACCCGCTCAGGCCGATTGATAACGTACCGCTTACCGACTCCCCCGTTTTTCCCGACGGTCTCGTTGCCGAAGGCTTGTTCATGCAGTGGATGGGCGGCTGGCAAGAGGGGCTGTATTACCCGAAAGGTTCGTATGTAGTTGACGGATTCTTTACTGCGGTAGCCAACAAGATCACGTTATCCAAACCAGCACCCGTACCGAGCGCAGCACCGACATGGGCGCTTCCGACGCCGTGGGTGGGCGCTGTCACGCAGAATAATACCAGCGTGGTCGTGTCAGGCCATCAGTATGTATTCACCGAAAGCGGCTGGATTAAGTCGTTGCGTGTTCAAGTCCCTGAACTGACTGCAAACACACATTACCGAATCATTGTCGTATTTCAGGACAGCCAAGGCGGCGACCCTGTTACGTCTATACTGGATAACCCGATCCTGATCGAAGATGACTGGAAAGTTGTCGCTCTGCTCAACCGGATTATAACCGCAGGCTCGACGTTAGTTGTCAGCGTGGACGCTTTAAACAGCGGCGCAGATACGAACGTATCCGGCGGCTGGACGTACCAAGGGACGTCACAGTCTGGCGCGCCACAGGCGCAAAACTGGACAATAGACAACCAGCAAGCCAGTTTCAGAATAGATAAAACCGATCTGGACGGCATCGACCGAGGCACTGAACTCGAAGGCGTCATCGTTGACACCAGCATCAGCGCCGTACAGACCGATAACGTCGGTCTAACTGCGTTGTACCGAGTTACCAGTGTCGTCGACAACGGCACGTACATGACCTACGGGGTCATTCTGCAAGACCAGACAGGCGGCGGCCCTCAAGCGGGCGCGGTCTGTACGATGGATATAAACATTCCGATACCATTGCCAACAGAGTACGACGAGGAAACAGGCGTATGGCCTGCTGGCAATCCAGCATGGGCGACTGTCGAAGGCTTTTTATTCTTCAACGGCGTCGATCAAGGTGTGCCAGTTGGCAATGCATACGGAGTTGATATAGAATTTGAGCCAGCCAGTGTTTCTGCTGACTGGGATATTGTTGGTGTTTCAAGCGCGTAAGAGGATATAGCTATGGGTGAACCCACCTTCATGATGGACGAGAGCGCGCAAACAGCCCGCGCCCTTGAAAACACCATCGCAGATTTTGACAATGGCTGTAATCTCGCTGGTTCATGCGCCCCCGGTGTCGGGATCAACATGAACGAGGGTGCCGTTGTTGGCACTCGCGAGCAGTTTACACTGCTCGACCAGTTCGGCAATGCTCGCGCAGCGCAGATCAGTCAGCATATCGGCGGTACGCCGTATGTCGACCGAGGGTCTGTTGACTGGCCGTCAAGTGGCGGCGACGAAGGCACCTTGCCTGCCGACGTCATTCGCTTCGGTGATAACCCGGCCAACGCTGCCAAAGAGGCTGCGGAACCGTCTATCGACGGTACGATTGGCGTTATCGGTAACTCGACGCTGAACGATATCGCGGTTGGTTGGGTAGTCAACATATAAGTCATGTCGAGTGTGTTAAACGGTGTCAGGCTGGCAGCGGGTGAGGGCGTACCCTTCACCAATTCCGCTGCCGTGCCGCACCATTTCCATAACGGAATCCCGTATGAGGCTGACGGCAGCGTAGCTATCGAAAGCCCCGGTGTCATACACCACCATAATCAGGGGCTTCCGCTCTATCGCCGAGACAGTTGCCATTGACCACATAGGTAAGTACAGTATTGATTTTACCGCCGCTGACTCTAACGGAGTGACGCGAATCGCCAATGAAGACGTAACAGGTGTATCGCGTATCGGCATTAAAAATATCAGAGTCACCAACCGATAACAGGAGAAATATTCGTGGAAACAGCAGATTTTGATGTAGCAAGTTTTGAGAACGCAGCGCAAACCGAGGAAGACAAAAAGTTACTGGTCAAGTTTTTCGTTAAGCCCAGACCCGATAACGCAGCCACCCTGAAAGAAGGGCGACCGATCTTCAAGGACGTCGAGTACATCGATATTCGCATCCCCGGCGACCGTACTGGCGGGGTATCACGGCCAGCCAGTCATCAGGACAAGTTGCGCTTTGCGCCGCACTATACTGCGTTTAAACAACGCATAGAAATGCCGCTGGAAGGCACCCCGCTGGTCGAGTGGCCGCTGATTACCCGGTCGCTCGCAGAGGAACTGGCCTTCCACAACGTCAAAACTGTTGAACATTTGTCGACTATGTCCGATACTCATAGCGGCAAGTTTATGGGTTTAAACGCCTTGAAGGCCAAAGCCTTGAAATGGCTTGAACAAGCAGGCGAGGAAGCCAAAGTCCACGAACTGCAAGGACAAATATTTGAACGCGACGAACGTATCGCGCATCAGGGTATGCAAATTGACGCGCTGCAAAAGCAGATGACGCAATTGTTAGCGGAGAAAGAGCCAGCGGCGAAAACGCCAGAATGGCCGTCAGGGCATCAAATGCCTGCCCCCGCTCCTGACGCAAACGCGCCATCGTTAAGTTCTGAACTCGATGAAAATGACGCAGAAGTGCCAGCCGAGCCAGAACCAGAAACGAAGGCTGCCGCTCCTGCCAAAAAGACGCGCAGGCGTCGTAAAGCGGCGGTGAAAGAAGATGGCACGGTTCAAGTCGATAAATGATATTGTCAATCAGGTCGCGGTCGAGGTAGGCGTACCCAAAGCCGCTGACGTCTTTTCAGCGACCGACGTTGCATTCGAACAGCTCACCACACTGGCGAACGCTTGCGGCATGGAACTGCTGCAAGACGCCGCGTGGGAAGGCTTAGTCCGCGAACACGCGTTCGTCACGCAAGTCGGCGACAGCGGCGTTTATGAACTGCCGCCGAACTTCGCCTATATGATCAATCAAACCGGGTGGGATCGCACCAACAATGTCATGTTGGGCGGGCCGCTTAGCGCGCAGGAATGGGCGTACCTCGAAGGCCGCGATCTGGTCAATCAGACTATTTATGCGACCTTTCGCGAGGTTGACAACAAGTTCAACCTGTTTCCGCAGCCGCCCCCAGTTGGTTTAAACATCCACTTTGAATACATTTCTCGCGACTGGGTGCTGGTGAACGGTCAGGCCGACCAGTATTCCGATATGTGCGTCCAGCCTGCCGACGTCCCGCTGTTCGAGCCGCACCTGTTTGAGCGCCTGCTGAAACTGCGGTTTTTGGAAGCCAGAGGCTTCGACACAGCTATGGCGGCGAGCCAGTACGACAAGTCGTTTACGTCGTGGAAGGGCAAGGACAAGGGCGCACCAATCCTGAACGCGGGCAACAGTTACGGCGGTGTGCCGTATCTCGATGGTTTCAGAAACACCCCTGACACAAATTTCGGTTAAGTTTAAACATGCCTAGAGCCGTACAAGGACAGAATACCGAATCGAGCGGCGTACCCGCGCCGATCAAGGGTATCGTTGCGACTGGTGTGTACGCGGGCGCTGGGGCGGCTGGCGCTTCGGTCGGACAAGGCGCGGTCGCTGCCGAAGGTGACACAGGCGTCGATAGCGCGATTTGGCTGTATAACATGGTTGCAGGCGAATACGGGTGCCGAGTGCGCCCCGGTACGCGTGAGCAAGTCACTGGCCTGCCCGATTTCTCTGGCCCTGACGGTCAAGTCCGCTCGGTCATGGTCTATAACTCAGTCGTCGCAGGCGGTGCAAACGACCACAAGTTTGCTGTCACCAGTCTGGGCGTTTTCGATATCACGGCAGGCGGCGCGGGGCCGTGGACGCTCGGCGACCGTGTGTCTGATCTAGTGTTCGGTAATCAGGGCGCGAACGCTGGCTGGTGTTCATGGGTGAACTATACCAATGTCGCGGGTGATCACTTCCTGCTGATGTGCGACGAGGATAACGGCTACTACATTTTCGACGGCATCGAGTGGGTTGTCGGCACGTTTACAGGCAATCCGACGCCGACGGCTGAAAGTCTGGTGCATATCGTCGAGTGGAACGGGCGTATCTGGTTTGTCGAGAAGAACACAGCCCGCGCATGGTTTCTTGATCCGCTGGCCCTGACGGGCACGATCACGCCTTTTGACGTCGGCAGCCGGTTTAAATTCGGTGGGCATCTGGTCAGCCAGTCCACATGGACTATCGACGCAGGCGACGGCATGGACGATAAATTCGTTCAGGTTTCGGCTGCGGGTGACGTTCTGGTCTGGCAGGGTGTCGATCCGACAACCGCCGCTGACCTGACGCTTGTAGGTCGATGGGAAGTGGGCAGTGTGCCCGAAGGCCGACGCGTCATGTCTGACTGGGGCGGCGATGTTCTGCTCCTATCGACGTCGGGCATAGTCTCTATATCAACCTTGCTGGAAGGCCGTGCGGCTGTCTCTGAGCGTACCGCTGTATCGCGCAACATAAACCAGTATATACGCAGCGAAATGAAATTGACGCTCGATATTTTCGGCTGGTCGATCTTGCAGGTACCCGCGCAAGGATTCGCGATTGTCACCATACCGCAACCGCTAGGCAGTTCCCGCGCGCCGATTCAGTTCGTCCTAGAGACAGGGACAGGCGCATGGTCGATGTTTCGCGACCTGTCAATCGTTAGCCAGACCAAAGACGGCTCGCGGTACATTTTCGGCACCGATAACGGGCGTGTCATGCTGCTGGGCGGCACACTCGACAATATCGATTTAGCCGCTGAGACAGGCGAGGCGATTGTATTCAGCCTGTTGACGCACTACTCAGGCATGGGCAGCGCGGCTAACTGGAAACGCGCCCAGTTCATGCGCCCGTACTGGATCGGCGCGCAGCAACCCATTTTCGACATGCAGATTCGCTACGATTTTGATCTGGGTGAGATTCTGACGACCCCGGCTTATGTCGTGACAGGCTCGGCACAGTGGGATTCGGCTATCTGGGACAACGCACTTTGGGAAGGCACCAGCCAAGCGTATCTCGAAACCATTGGCGCGAAAGGTATGGGCCGTCACGCCGCAATCGCGATTCGCGGATCGGCAACAAATGAGCTAACATACATCGGCGCTGACGTCATGTTCGATACTGGTGGGATGCTGTGAAGTTAATTGCTTTTAACTCGTTTAAACATCTTGACTACGCTCGAAGCGTGTTGCAGGTACCGATCAGCGCGTCGACGGGCGGCATCGTAGCGATAGATTCTGACGGCCAGCCACAGGGCATCGTGTTGCTGGACAACTGGGCCGAAAACTCAGTCATGGGACACGTCGCCATTCAGCACCCGATGGCAATGCGGCACATTCCGCATGAAATCATGAATTACGTCTTCAACACATGCGGCAAGGGCATGTTTCTCGGCGTGATTCCGTCGGATAATCCAAAATCCTTGGCTTTTCACAAGAATCTTGGCTTTACGGTGATCCACACGATCACTGACGGGTACGACATAGGCGTCGACATTATTCTGGTGCAATTATTGAAGGAAAATTGCCGCCACATCGAAAAAAGCAGCGAGGTTGCATGATGTATATCCCTGATAGAGCCGAGAATCGGTTTCAGGCGCTCTTAAACGGCGAAATGCGCTATTGTTTTGGCAAGAGCGCCCCGAGCGCACCTGACTACAAAGGTGCCGCAGAGGCGCAAGCAGCGAGTGGCATGGAAGCCTTGCGCTACCAGACAAACGCCAACCGACCTGACCAGAACACACCATTTGGTCAAACTGAATGGTCGAAAGACAAAAAAGGCAACTGGACGCAAAACACCACGCTGAATAAAGACTCTCAGCGGGCGCTCGACGCCCAGCTTGGGCTGTCTGCTGATCGATCTGAACTGGGCCGCGACCTGTATGACCGCGTCGAAAGTGAGTTTGCCGATCCGATGGATTGGTCAGGGTTGCCAGAGATAGGGGGCGCTGCTGGTGCGCGTGATCGCGCCGAGGAAAACCTGTACAACCGCTCGGCGTCCCGGCTTGACCCGCAGTGGGAACAGCGTTCGAGCCAGATGGAAGCGAAATTGGCCGCGCAGGGGCTTCGCCCCGGCGACAAAGCCTACGATCAAGCAATGGAGAACATGGGCCGTGAACGCACTGACGCGTATGACAGGGCGACCAGTTCGTCAATCATGAGCGGCGGCGCGGAAGGCGAGCGCACGTTCAACATGGAGTCCAAAGACCGCAACCGCGCGCTTGCCGAGCAGATGCAGAAACGCGGGTTTAGTTTAAACGAGATAAACGCCCTGCTGTCTGGTCAACAAGTGGGCATGCCGGACATGCCGAGTTTCAGTAACGCTGGCCGTGGCGCTGCGACGAACTATTCAGGCGCGGCACAGTCAGCCGGTCAGTACGGTCTCGACAAGTACAGCGCCGATCAAGCCATGCTGAACTCAGCCATGTCAGGCGCGAGCAGCATGGCGATGATGTCAGACCGTCGATTGAAGCGTAACATCACCCTCATCGGGTTGTTTAAACAGTACAACTTTTACCTGTTCCAGTATGTCTGGGGCACATGGGCCGTCGGCGTTATGTCCGACGAAGTTAATCAAGATGCGGTCACCAGACTGCCAAGCGGCTATGACATGGTCGATTTAGCGAGGGTAGTATAATGCCACCAGAAATGCAGCAAGGGCCACCGGGTATGCAGCCGATGCAATCAATGCAGCGGGCAGCGCCTTCTTTGCCGCCACAGTTAGGCGGGCAGGGGCCAGACCCCGCGCAGTTCATGCAGCAATTGACGCCTGAGCAGCAAAGCCAGTTGCAACAGAAAATGGCGATGATGTCTGCTGAGGAACAAGAGCAATACATCACCATGCTGACGTCGAACTGGACGCAACAAGCGAACGACGCTCAGGCGGACATGACGCGCGCTGACGCGCTACGTCAGGACGCGCCGGGGGGTACGTGGACGCGCAACGCTTACGTCGCCGCAAGCCCGTTGGAGCATATCGCCACGGCCATGCAGAATCGCAAGCAGCAAGAGGCGTATGATACGGGGGTGGAAGCCCGCACAACCGCCAGAAAAGGCGGCGCGGACACCCGTAAAAGCGCCGCCGAAGACTTCCTTGCTGCCCGTGTAAACGCAGTCAGACAGCAATAAGGTATTGATATGGACGACGCAGCATTTCAGGCACTTATAAACGGCCCACCGGCAGACGGTAGCGCCGATCAGGGCGCTATTGTCAGGCAGTTGCGTGACCAAAACGAAATGGGCCAGCTTTACGGGTTCTCGCCTGAACTGGCCCCGCAGGGCGCGCAGATGCAGAAAAGCGCGCTGAGCAGCGCCAAAGATATCGGCGACCGTCGTCAGCAAGGTTTGACCCGTACCCGACAGGCCGAGCAAGACAAGCTCGACCGCGAAAAGTACGAGCAGACGTTGAAGGGATACACGGATATTGAAGAATATACCGACGCTGACGGCAAGCCGGTGACTCGCGGCATCAGTAAACGCACTGGCGAAATGGAAGACATTCAGACTGGCTACTCGGAAGTGCAGAAAAAGTACGGTAGTAGCGTCTATCGCAAGATGACGATACCGGGCTATCCTGATGCGGGGTTCCGTATAAACGACGCGGGCAACATTCAAGGGCCGTATGGTCAAATGTTCGACGGGTTCGAAGACTTCTCTGCGAAGCATCCTGATCTGGCGTCGGTTGCGCTCAAAAACCAGTACGCGCAGGAATTTGGTAAGCAGCGGGCGAAAGATACCGCCGAAGAAGTGCAGGTCAGCATCGAAGACACCAAGGCGACGCAAGCCTCTGGTTCTGATGCTATCATGACCTACAACGATATCGTCACGCAGATCGATGACGGCGCATGGTCTGGCCCGTACACCAGTTGGATCAGGTCGTTTGACAACGCGACCCTGTTGCTCGAAAAAGCAATGGCTAACCTGACCCTGACGGGGTTGACCAAGCACAAGCTGACGCCGGTATCGGATAAAGATTTGGCCTATGTCAAAATGTCCGAGGCTCCCAACTTGACGCCGCAAGGTTTAAAGCGTTGGGCAACGCACAAGGCCGAGGCGACCAAGCGTGTTGTCGAGGCGAACGCGTTCATGGAAGAATGGTATCGCGAGAATCAGCGCATGCCGACGAAAGCGGACAAGAAATTGATCGATCCGTACATCAAGGACATCATGTACGGTGGTGGTTTCGAGTATTCATTCAGCCCCGACGCGGCTGAAAGACGCGACGCGACTGAGACAGGCGGCGGTGCTGTGCCAAAGGCGCTTGCGAGCCGCGTATCACAGGCCGATTGGGATTCATACACACCGGCACAAAGGGCGCAATTAGCTGACTAACATGGGCGTATCATTCGAAGAAGCATTGGCGATGAAAAACGAGGCTGCGGCAGCGGCACCCGCTCCTGTGTCATTCGAAGAAGCAATGGCGTTTAAACAAGAGCAAGCCGCAGCATCTAATCCCCGCGCTGCTGGACGGTTCCCCGGCGCGCTGGCTGGCCCCCAGTTAGCTACTCCTGAACCCCGCAAAGAAGCCGCGCTCGGTGATGAACTGATGGACGTCGGCAAAGCTGGCATGGCTGGCGTGTCTCGCGGCGCTGAGTTCGCTACCGACGTCGCTAACTTCCCGATGACACTCGGCGAACGGCATGAAAGCGCGATGGAAAGCACAGCCGAGCGTGAATCGTTCTTGCCTCGCATGCTCGGTGGCGCGCTGGAAAACTACGTCGCTGGATTCTTCCAGCCTACCGAGCGCGGTAAACGCATTTCGAAAATGTTCGACACCGATGCCTATGACGCCACGGTGCCCGAAGACGAAGGGTCTGTCTGGCGCGAACCGTTGAAAAAAGGCGTTGGTATCACTGGCGAGTTGACGACCACAGGTTTCATGGGCGGCGCGAAAGCGGCCCCGATGATCGCCAAGTCGATCCCGACGTCTGCGGCGCTCGGTACTGCTGGCGGTGAGTTATATGGTGACGCGGGCGAAATTGCCGGTATCGTGACTGGCGCGCTGGCACATGACCCGAAGGCAATTGCTCAGCTATTAACGATGGTCAAAGATAAGATCGGCAGCACCGGCACAGCGATTAAACAGGCTGCCCTACAGGGCAAGCGCAAATTGCGCTCTGGTGATACGTGGGCGACTGCCAGTAACACGGAAAGACGCGAGGCGCTACGCGAGATTATCAAGAATATGACTGGCCCTGACGGCGGCGCGCTTACGCCCGAAGCCATAGCGGAGTTGACACCGAGACTTGAAGCGGCGTTGGCGCGCGGTGAGAAAGGAACAATAGCCCAGATGACCGATAACGCTGGCTTGCGTCAGTTTGAAATCGAACAGGCTGAAACTTTGGGACGTCCCGGTCAGGCGGCGTTGAAACAGATCGATGCAGATATCGAGACTAGTGCGCTGGCGGCTGTCGAAGACATCGCCCCGACTGGTATCGCCAAGGAAGCCCCGGCGTTCCCGAAAGTGCTGGCCGCAGAAGCTCGTCGCGAAGCGGCTGACATACCGACCAAACCCGGTATCGCCAAACTCGAAGCCAAAATCGCCGAAGAAAATGCACGCGTACCGTTTACACGCGATGACTTGACCGCCCCGGCGACGGGCAGGGCGTTGCATGGGTCCGTTGACGCGATCAAGGTCAAGGAATTCGACGGCGTCAAGAAGAAGTGGGCGAAGCTGGACAAGGTCGACCAGAAAATCGACGCGGGCAGGTTGCGGAACACCTATGCTGATGATCTGTTTCAGGCTGTCAACGGCGACGCCAATCTGGTCAGGGCATTCGAAGACGATTTCCCGAAGACAACAGCGCGAATTGCTGCGCTGGAAGGCAACGTCTCGATTGCTGCGCTGAGTGACGTTATATCGTTGCTGAGCAAAGAGTCTGTCGGCACTAGCACCAGCCCCGCCGTGATCGAAGCCGTCAAGGAGTCGCTATACGGCAGCATTTCCAAAGGTTCGAAGTTGCGTAAGGCAGCGGCGAAAAGTCACCGCGACTACATGGAAAAGTGGGGGCCGAAGACCACGACTGGCAAGGCTCTGAAAGGCGAAGCCGAAGACTTCGGCGTCACGGTGGTTACGCCGGGGCAGAAAGGCGCGACGCGTTTAAATACCGTGCTGGAAAACTCAGGCCAGCAGGTCAAAGACGAGGCTCAGGACGTGCTACGCGCACGGTTCCGCGACGAAGCGATGGTCGACGGCAAGATCGATGCGACCAAGGCAACAGCATTTGAGCGCAAGTACAAAAACCATCTGGAACTCGACAGCATGAAAGAGTTGCGCGACGAAGTCGGCAGCGCGTCTACGCGCGCCAACGCTTTGCGTGATACCAGCAAAGCCGTCAAGGAAGCCAAGGTCGAATCGAAACGGGCGCTGGCTAGTGTTGAGAAATCCGACGTCGCTATTCTGGGCGGCACCGGACAAAGCGACGTTGACGTCGCCGCCGCAATCAAACGGATGCTGGCCCCCGGCAAGGGCAAAGACGTCTCTGGTGAGTTGACCAAGCTGTTTAAACAGATAGAGAACAACCCGCAGGCGAAGGCGAATGTACAACGCGCGCTGGCCGATGACTTTCAGAACAGCGTGACCACCAAAGGCGCGCTGTCACAAGATTCGTACAAAATGTTTAAACAGCGTAGAGATATGTACGAGAAATCCGGCGCGTTCTCGAAAGCCGAGCTTGACCGGATCGACAAGCAGTTCACCGAAGGGCAAAAGCTATTTCTCGGCGTGGACAGCAAGCGGCTTGCTAAATTACCGCCTGAAAAGCGCCGCGTCGCCGAGGCAGTATCGGCGCTGGTGGGTGCCAAAGTTGGTGCCAACCTGTTCGGATCGCCCCTGATCGGTGCTGCGATGGGCCGCCGGTTCGCCGTTGAAAAGTTTCGCGAGCTTGGCAGCGACAAAGCACGTAAACTGGCTTTCGAATTGACCACCAGCCCTGAAAAGTTTAGCAAGTGGACGAATGCTTTAAACAAGGCTGACGCGTCACCGAAAGAAATCGATATCGCGCTGGCCGGGTTACTCGACGCGGCTGGTGTTGGTACCAGAACCGCAGTGATTGAGGACGAATAATGCCCAGAGACCCCGCAGGTAATTATACCCTGCCAGCCGGTAACCCTGTCATCACAGGCACGGTCATTACGTCGACGTGGGCGAACCCGACTATGTCGGACATTGGCGCGGAAATTGGCAACAGCCTGTCGCGTGATGGTCAGGGCGGCATGCGCGCGCCTTTGGAATTCGCCGACGGCACCACCAACGACCCGTCGATCACGTTTGTAACCGAACCGACGCTCGGTATTTACCGCGCAGCAAACCAGACACTCGGTATCGTCGGCGTCGGCATCGACATCGCGCTGTTTAACGGTCTTACAGGCGACGTGACGGTCGCCAATCAGACCAAGGCGCTCGCCGTCGAGCCTGTCGACGCTAACGACCTGACGCGCAAGGATTACGTCGACGCGCTGATCGCGGCGGTGCTGGAGAAGGTCGATAAGCCTATCGGCGCGCTTGAATTTGGTTACGATCCGAACGGCGTCATGGCCGGGACGTGGACGCAGCTACCCGAAGGCACGTTCATCATGAACACCATCGGCGGCGTTGATGCGGCAGGCGGCGATAACGACGCGGCTGTCATTGAGCATGACCACGATATCGACCACGACCACCCGTCAACCAGTACGTCGACTAACGGTAACCACACGCATACCATTGATCGCGGTAACACTACTGGTAACAGCAACCTTGCTGACGAGGGCGACAACAACAACGGCACGTTGAAGTCCAGCACAAACGGCGCGCACACGCACAGTTTAAATTTACCGGCATACGTTGGTAAGTCCAGCACAGACGGTGAAGCTGCCGCCGGTAGAAACCGCCCGCTCTACAAGGGCGTTGAAGTTTGGGAGCGAACAGCCTAATGCCTAGAGACTCAGGAGGAAATTACACTCTCCCCGCTGGTAATCCCGTTGTCAGTGGCACCACTATTCTCGCCACATGGGCGAATGACACCATGCCCGATCTTGCGGCGGCGATGACTGACTCGCTGTCGCGTACTGGCTCAGGCGGCATGCTGGTGCCTTTGCGTGTAAACGACGGCACAGTATTATTACCGGGTTACGCGTTCAACACCGAAGTATCACTTGGTATCTACCGCAAAGGTGTGGCGCTACTCGGTATCGCAGGCGGCGGCGAGGACACGGCGCTGTTTGACGGCACGACTGGCGATGTCATGGTACGCAGCCAAGTAAAGGCGCTCGCTGCCGTCCCGATTGCTGACGAAGACTTGACGCGCAAGGATTACGTTGACCCGTTGGTGATGGGCGCGCGCTACCCCGGCTTTTTAATCGACGGGACTCATGCTGCCGCCCCCGAAACTGATCTTGATTTGATCATTGTCAACTCGTTTTACCTTCTCGGCGCGGGCTTAACGAACACCCCGACGGATTACGCCATCGCAGATAGCGGCTGGCTGGAAACGGCTATGTATTCCACGGTCTCGGCGGGCATACAGACTATCCACGGTCGGGATGGTTTAAACGCGAACAAGATTTGGCGGCGCTCGATGGCAGCGGACGTGTGGGGCGCATGGGAATTGATTGTCGGGCAACCGCCGACACGCCAAGTGATCACGGTCAGTGACCCCGCATGGGTGCCGCCGGTAAGCGCCAAAACGTGTAAAGTGTACATCACTGCCGGTGGCGGTGGCGGTGGCGGCGCAGATGGTCAAGGCTCAGGCACAGCCAATGTAGGCGCGGGCGGCGGTGCTGGCGGTACGGGTATCATTATGCTTACCGCACCGTTTGAGGCAAGCTACGCTATTGTAATCGGCGCTGGTGGCGCGGGCGGTGCTGGTACTGGCGGCGCGAAAGGCGACGCTGGCGAGGTTTCGAGTTTTATCGGCGGCGCAATCAATGTGGTCGTGAGTGCTGGCGGCGGCGGTGATGGTATGGCGACAACCGGGCAGGGGCGTGCTTTCGGCGGTTCTGGTAACAAGGGCAGCGGGGGCGATCAAGATTTGCGCGGCTGTGCTGGCGTGGATGCCTTTGCTGTTAATAACGAGGTTGCGGCAACTGGGCATGGCGGCGCGTCATTCTGGGGCGGAAATGGCCGCGCACGCAATGGTGATTCCGGTACTGGCGGGGTTGATGGCGGTGGTGGCGGTGGTGGGTATAGTTTAAACGAAACCAATAACCGGGGCGGCGGCGATGGTGGCGCGGGTCTGTGCGTGGTCGAGATTTCCTACTGATGCGGAGCGTTTACATGCTGTGCGTATTGTTCGTTACCGGCTGCACCTACATGGACATCAGCGGCGACGATAACAAGATCAATGTCGATAAGGTCGGCACCGAAATAGACACCGAAGTTGACACCGAGGACGAAGACGAATGAACAAGCCCGCAGACCCGATCAGTATTGACGGGAAAGACTACCAATTTGACGCCCTGTCACCGCGCGCGCAGGTGCTAGTTCAGCACATCAGCAGCGTCGATCAGCAACTCGACGGGCTTGACAGGCAAATGGATTTATTGAAAGTAGCCAGACATGGTTGTTACTCTTTGCTCATCACACAGGTACAAGACAATGGCGAACAAGAAACCGATCCCGCAGGGCGGATTCCCGAAGAACCCCCCGCGTCCTGATAAGGGCGGCGCGTACTAGAAAGGGCAGTCGTCGGTCGGTTTCATTTCTCTTACCCGGCTGCCTTCAAAATACAGATCGACGGGCGCATGCTCGCAGAATTCCTCTTTGCTCAGATACAAGCCTTTCTTATGCGGAAAATGAATGCCCCGGCAACGACAGGTTCGCGTCTGCGTCTGAATCTTGGCGTAACTGATGACGTTTAAATGCCCTTCCTTGCAGGCGGGGCATTTCGGGTAGACTTTGTACTGGTCGGGGTGGTGCGCCAGCGTGAATGCCCTGCCGCAGCGCCGACGGATCGTGCAGCGGACGTTATAGGTCGTCATATCAGTTTCATCTGGTAGGGGTGATGGGAGTATAGCAGTTCAAGATTCTCAAACGGGTGGTCAGGCCACCATTTGTTTGTCTTGCGGGCGTTCTCAGCGGCGGTGATGATTTGGAGATTCCACGGCACGTTTAAACCGCACACGATGGCCGAGCAGATCGGTACAATATGATCGACGACCACGTCTTCGCCCCGCACCCGTCGGCGGGCTTGCTCGTGATAGATCGCGGCAAAGCCGGGATGCTCGGCGCACCATTCGGGCCATGCTTCATAAAGTTTGCGGTAGTACCTGATCGAGCGCCGATAGTGCGGGTTGAGGCTGGTGTCATGTTCGCTCTGTCGCGCCAGCCACGTCGGTTTGCGCTTTGACAGGATGTGGCCCACTCAGGTCAGCGCCCACGGTTTACCGCAACGGGTGCAGCGGATGGGCTTGCCGCCCTCGCCGCGCCAGCCGGGGTGCCCGAAAAGCCGACACAATAATTCACTTACCCGTTGTTTAAACGCTGTCATGATGCTAACCCCAACATTTTCAGTGTCTCACCGACGCTGATCGAGTTGCAACCCTCGCCGATGTGCAACCACAGGCGGGCGCTCTTGGTGTCTGCCAGCCTACAGTAATACTTTCCGCTGTCCCGCGCCAGATGAACGCATTCGTCGCCCTCTGGCGTACTCAGAGCGCCTAGATCGCACGTTTCGCGCAGACAGCACCACCCGCAATGATTACAGGGCGTGTCCATAGGTGGTTTGACTTCCAGCGCCCGGTGTATTTCCATTTCGCGGTTCATTGGTGATGCTCCGCTAAGTGGTGCTTGTGGGCGTCGACGATGTGCTGCGCGATCTTCTTGTCGTCGTTGCGCAATTCCATGATCGTTAACGTGTTGAAGACCGTCGCCAGTATGACGACGACGGTCAAAAATGTTAGCGATCTAATCTGGTCAGTCTGCCTCATTTCGTCAACTCCTGCATGACCGCGATGACATAGTCGGCGTCTTCGTCGAACACATGCGACGGCCCGACACGGTTGACCGCGTCTTGCACTTCTTTGCCGGTGTAATCCAGCAGCGTTTTGCCCGGTGTCGAATTGTTCTCTAATCGTTTAAACGCAGTGACTAATAATTCGAGCATCAGGAAATGGGCTTCCATAAACGATTCTTTTTCCAGCGCGTTTGAATTGCTCAGCCTATCAAGCGCCGTTTCCAATCGACGCAAGGTGTCTTCGGTTGTCTTGTCGCGCAAGACCAGTCGGTCAGTGATCTTCATGGTTGTAACTCCTTGAGCATTTTGTCGATCTGTTTGTCTCTGGTGAGTAGTTTTTTCGGCCACGGCCCATAAGTGCCCTTGCGTAACACCATCCGTCGCGTCTCGCGCATGCTGTACCGGACGCGGTATTTGATCTGCCCCAATTCGTAATAGTAGTCCACCGGCAACCACGTATCGAAGCGGGTCTCGTAGACCATGTCGTACAGTTCCAGCCACGCATGCGGGTAGCGCCCATACTGGGCGATCTTGCCCCGCCCCATCGGCATGCCATGCACCAGAAATACGTCGGGGTTAGCCAGTTCCAACAGCTTGTCCATTGAGGCTTGCCAGCAGTTACCAGTACGCGGCGGTTTCATAACGGCCTCTGCTTTGCGCCGATTTTGTCGGCTTCGTCTTCGCCTGACACCATGCGGACATGCCAGCCCACAGGCACGGTCAACCCTTCGGGCAGCACCCACAAATGATACTGGTTGGCAGTGTCGACAAGCCGCGACTCAGCGGGGTAGATTTCAAGCCCCTCGCGTTCTGGCCCGCATAGCTGGTTTTTTATTTCCTGCAAATCGCGCCAGTCGTGGATCGGCTCTTTGTCCAGCCGTTTGATCGACACGTGGTCGATTTTTATCTCGTTGAGGTTGTGGCTGTGGTTTGGGGTGTTGCGATGGATCGCGACTTGATACTGGTCGTTGATCCATATCTCGTCGTTGACCATTTCGCTATAGAATCGCTTAGCCGCTTTGCGGTCGAGTCCGTGTTGCTCCATGTACTCGGCGATCTGTTCTGTGGCGGGCTTGAATATTACCTTGGCCCGTTTGAATTCCTGCATGTTGGCGGTCTCGTTTTTAAGTGAAACCGCACTATAACAGTTATACAGGTAGTGTCAACAGCTTAGTTAAAAATCACTCGCAGATAGCGCAACGTCAACAGCGTCGCGGGCGGTTTGGGTTTGTTCCTCGGTGATAGCATACGTGAAAAAGTCTGGTGAAAATGGCACCACTAAGCCCCGACTTTTCAAGCGCCGGACGCTGGTTGCGTTTCGTTTGCCGGTCTTCGCATTTTTCTTACCGACGGCGTGTAGCCCCTCTACGCCAAAAGTGTGCTTCTTCATAATGGTGCGAACCCGGCTGACAAGCGTACTTTGCTTCTCGTCGTGTAAACGCAACCGGATCGATATGCTGTGGACTTCCAGCACGTCAACCACTTGCGCCGACGTTAACATATCACTCGGCCAGTTTTCTAAAACTGCCTCGACGGCGATATCAATAGGCTGTTTAGACGCTTTGATCATGTCTTCTTTGGCCTGTGTGTGTTCAGGCGGGGCGACCAGTTTGCCGATATCAACTTCGCGCTTTCGCAACCAGCGCCAGACCGACCGCGCCCATACTTTTTTGTCGAGCCATTCGTTCAGCCGGATAAAATATTCGGGGCTTTCTGGTTGCTGCGCGTTCCGCAACACGTAAAAGCGCCGGTCGTTGTCGGGTATCTTCATGGCGTTGTCGTGGTTACTGAACAGCATGAAACTTGCATAGGTGGTCTGTATCCGCTGCTTTAACGTCTTCGGGTTGACCCTGACGTCTTGCGGTGTGGTGTCGATGATATCTTTCAGCCGCTCGTACACCTTATAGAAGTTTTCATTGTCGCCAAGCGCCAGCGTTTCATCGGTGACGATCAGTGGCTTGACGACCCATTCGTTGAACACGCTATTGTCGCCGCCGGACAGCGCCTTGAAGGGCACCCGCTCGACGTTTTCTGTTCCGAATAGCTGTGCCAGCATGTTTGCCAGCGTCGACCGGCCTGTACCTTGCGACTCTGCGATCATCAGGATAGCTGGCCCACGAAACGCCATGTCCTGACATTTGGCCGCGAGCCAGTCAAGATAATACTCGCGTGATTTCTCGTCAGGAATAAGATATTCTATAAAGTGTTTAAACAGCATCACGTCGCCAAGCTCAAACTCGCCGTCGCCCCAATCGGGTTGCGTGTACGTGTTGATTAACTGCTGGCCGTGATGGGTAACGATCTTGGCCGTCGTGGTCGGGTCATATGTCAAGCCTTCGACGTCAACCCGGCTCTTTGATAGTTTAAACAGCGAGGTTTCGGCGACGGGGGCTTTGCTGCCGGGGGTGTGAACTTTGTATGGGTGTTTGTAATTGAACGCTTCGATTTTCATGAAGGTCGGCTGTTTCTCTTTCGTGATATCCCATATCCCGTAATTGTAGCTGTCGTACACGTACCGGCTGGTCAGATAGTAAGCCCGTTCACTGACTGGCGCGTCTGGCCCGCCTGCGTTGTTAACGAATTCCAGAAAGTCGGCTGAATGCTTCGACCGGCAATGCTCATGGAAGCAATGAAACGACCGCCTGTTGATCCACTCAGGGCCACCCCATCCCATAGGCGAGTAACTGGCCCAATCGTTGCCGTCGGTGTGCGTATCGGCCCACGGACAGGTAACCGTCAGCCATTCGGGTGTCTCCTGCTTGACCTTGTCGGTGCTGTACAGCCATTCAGCGACGTCATCGACCACACCGCCGAGTGATGGCAACTCCGGTTTGATTGGTGACCATGGCGAGGCGCTGCCGCCGCTCTTGCTGGCGCGTTGCTTCATGACCTTGTCGGCATCTTCGATAACGTCTTTCCAGTCGACGCCTATGTCCAACGCGGCCAGTATCTCAGCGGGAGAATAAAGGTTGTCTTCGTTCAGGTATTTGAGGTTGACGCGGAAATCGCGCTTGTCGCCTATCTTGCCGTTTACACCGTCTGGCAGTCTGACAAGTTTGGTCGCCATCTTACCCCCGGCGTCGGAGAATCCGCCGTCATAGACTAGCTGAACCAGTGTTTCAGCTTCCGCCAGTACGTTGATCGGCTCATCGAGAACATAGCCGTATTGAAAATTGCCGGGACTCGATTCAATGATATAGGTCGGGTCGAAAGCCTTCGGGATTTTTTCCAGCGGTATTTTCTCCCCAATGTCGTCGAGAACCAATACATAGAATTGTTTAAACAACGCCTTACGGTTGCGAACCGCGCCGTCTAGGTCAAGTGCGGTGGTTGACGTCCCGAAATATAACTTGCTTGGTTTCTTCGATCTTGAAAGGGTGTGGTATAAGGCTTCGGGCGACGATTGCGGAAAGCCGGGAACCATGCCCGACGATTTCCAAACCAAGATGTTCTCGTCTGCTTCAAGGTTATCCGCGTCAAATACAAAGTTGATAAATTTACTTAATGCGTCAACATCATAAGTAATCTTTTCAGGTAAATCTTTTTTTGGTATTTTGACCACTTTCCCTTGCGGGGCGTGGTTTTCTCTGCTATCGTCTTTATCTGTCATGTGATTGTGACTCCTTGTTGCTGATTGGTCTCATCAACATATTAGTGAATGGTTAAAGCCCGGTGCATCTGCATCGGGCTTTTTCTTTTGCGCCCTTACTTACCGTACCGCGTCATTATTACTGGTTCAGCATTGAGCGGTAGACCGTCTGCCCAATCTGGCACCTTGACCATCGCCAACTTTAGCACACCGACCATGTATTCCGCTATTTCTTCCGGCACTTCCAGAACAATCTCATCATGAACATGCATGGTGACGTCTGACAGGCCTCTCAGGGCGTTGCGTAGGATAGCAGCGGAGAACCCTTGGCAAAAGTTTTCGCAGAACAGACCGCCATATAGGGACGTTCGTGGCCATCCCTTTGCGTCCGCCTTCGGTTTGAATGCGGCTTTGATCGCGGTGACGCTATATTGCTCACCGCCCCATGGCGTTTTGACTTTCTGGATTCTGGCTTCGGGGTAATGCAGCACATGATTTCCCGGCATGACACACAGCAGCGTTCCGTTCATCATGTCGGGCACAAAGATGTACTTAACCATGCCCGCGCTGAAATACTCGTTCGGGTGTCCGATTGCTGACTTCGCGGCCTGTTCCAGCTTGTGCCAGAAGTCGACCACCCACCAGTTTGATTTGCGCCATTTGTTGACTATCTCGCCCGCCTCGTCGTGACCGACCTTGACGCCATAATTCCGCGCCATCGCCTGAAAGGCATTTGCGTGACCCTGATAGCCAGCGGACAATTCAACGACCTTGCCTTGCTGCCGGTCGGCCAGATTCAATTCGTCGGCAGTCTCTTGATACACATCGACGCCGTCTTCGAACAGCATGAGTTTCTGATCGCCTTGCAGCGTGTCTGTGCCCCAATGTAAACAGCGCGCCTCGATTGACGACCAGTCACCGACGACGAACACTTTCCCGTCTTCGGGAATGATCGCCGGTCGCATCGCCTTAGCCAGCGTTTGCATGACGCCTTTGCCGGTGCCGATTTCAGCGCCTTCGCGCATGTCGCGTTTTAGCGCCTCGGTGCTGCTCGCGTCCCAGCAGTCCCGTTTCATGTTGTGGACTTGGACGCCGCGCGAGGCGTAGCGCAAAGTCTGGCTGGCCCCGGCAAAGACAAACGCGCCCCTGACCCGGTGATCTTCGGGATCGGCCATTGCCAGCATGCGTTTAAACTTACTCACGCTTGATGCGTTGCCGTCGTCGAGTAACTGGACAATATCGCCGAATTTGTCGTCGACCTGAATCGTGAAATCGGCGATCTTCCCCCTGATGTTGCGGCGGATATTCTTGTCGAGCGATAGCTTTGCGACGCCCGCCTTGTAGACGGTCATTTCCTGAATGATCGGGTGTAACTCGCCTAACTGGCCTACCAGATATTTCTTGATGCGCTCGGTCTGCGTGTGCCTGTCGACTACGCTATCGGTCAACCGTTTCAGTTCCGTTGCAATCTCGCCCTGTTCGATTTCAGCGTATTTCAGCGACAGCGTTGCCAGTTCCAGATCGACGCGGATACCGCGCTCGTTAATCTCGCAGGTTTTGAGCCAGTCGGCATGCTCGTTCTGCGTCATCAGGCGGGAGTTTTTGAGAATCTGGACAGTCACTTCGACGTCTTTCATGCAGTATTCGCGAAACTCCTGATGCAAGACAGGGTCATCGTTGAACTCGCCAGTGTCTTTGTTCGGGATCGATAGCTGGCGGATCAGTTGCTTGCCCCGGTTATCTTTGCGGATCTTCAATTTGAGCGCCATTGCCGCGTCATCGAGGCTGGCAGGTAAAGCGTTTACACGGCATTGAGCGGCGGTGCAGTACCAGCGTTCGCGGGTTATCTCAGGGAAACCATGATCGGGAACACCGATAAATTCATAAATGCCTTGGTCGAACTCGGCATTGTGAGCCGCGACGAAATTAGCGTTTTCAAGATGGTAACGGAATTTCTCTGGCAGCGGGCCAGTCGCGGGCCACCAGATTTGCTTGTATTCCGTCTCGGTGCAGTAACCGGCCAAACAGACAATCTCGGTCGCCGGGTCGGCCAGATAGTTGTGCAAGCCCGCCGTTTTCAGATCACAGCGGGATCGCGTTTCGAAGTCGATGACGAACATCAGTGTTTCGTCTTGTTTTGGGCGTCTTCCGTTCCTGCGATAGCTTCAAGAATTTCAGGCAAGGTGCCTTCGGTGACGAACACTGCCCCCTCGTCGTTTTCATTGAGGATAGTGACAATCACATCAAGAACGCATTTGGCGGCGGCGGCTGAATCGGCCTTACAGTTTTCCTTGCAACTCATAATCATGGCTTTGATCGTCAAGTCGAGTGTACTGAACAGGCAAAATCTGACGCCTTCTTCGGCGTCAAGCTTCATAGCGTGGGCGATATTCAGTCTCAGCGCGTGGCCGCTACGGCGTAAAATCTCAAGTTTGTTTTCTGGTGTCATGTTTAAACCTATTGGTCTCGGTAGATAAAAGCGTCGGCGGGTTCTGCGCTGCGGGCTTCCCCCGCCGACTAACAGCGCACGTATTATGCAGCGCGACGGCGACGACGACGAGCGGGTTTTTCACCCCCCTCTTTTGCCTTCGTTTTGCGACGGGCTTTTGCCGGTGGTGCTTCCGGTTCTGGTGCCGGATCGGGTTCTGGCGCGTCTTCACCTTCGGGGTCTGGTGTGTCTTCGCCGCCAACATCAGGCATGGAATCGATTTCCACCCATGATTTGACTTCGAAAACCGGCGTGAAGATTTTGCCGTATGTGGGGTGCTTGTAATCATCGACCAGCAATTCGATTACAGGCACAACTTTGGTTGTCGCGGGGGCTTCCTGAAAATGCTCCATGACTTTATTCAGGAATTTGTTGTAGCCACCAAGGCCACCTTTGCTGGACGCTTTAAACACGGTCTCTGTGCCGTGATCTTCGCCAGATACGCACATCAATTGCATTGCGACCTGTTGAGTCCATGACCCATTCGGGCCGACGTCCGGTAACTGTGACTCGATGATCGGCTCATCGGTGATACCCCGCATTTCCTCGCCGAGAGGTTTGCCGGTGCCGTTGATCGGCCATGCGACATAACCGACAGCCAAGCTATTCGGGTTTACTGCCCACTGCGAGTCTTCTTCGACTTCGATATCATCGATGCCATAGACCCAGAATCCGCCCTTCGACAGTTTCAGATAGGACATGCCTTCCTTACCTGTGCCGAGACGTTGAGTGGTTTTTGCGATTGCGCCAATAAAGTCAGACGCGCTTACGGGTAGGTTGTTCATGTGCAGTTTTCCTTTTCAGTTTCAGATTCAGTTTTTCAGTCGTTTCGCCATGTCTTGCAAGGCGGGTAGTGCCAGAGCCTCGGGGCGCTTATCAGTATCTTTTACTAATGTCGTCCCGCTGCTCTGTAAAGAATAGTAATCGGCATACTTGCTAAAGTCAATGCCTTTTGCTTTGCAAAGCTTCTCCAACTGCGTCGGCGATTTGAGTTTCTGTTCGAGATAGTCTTCGGCGACCAGAGCGCGGGCATGTTTGAAGGTGACCAAGGCTTGTGCTGGGTCGAGCCATTGGCGAGTCGCCCGTTTGGCAACCAGTTTAAACCCTTTCAGCTTGACGCCCTGTTCCGCTTGAGCGTGCGCTGTCTTGCGAACTGCCCGGCACCAGTCTTCAACTTCGTCGACCATACCCAGCGCCTTGACCAAAGCCGCCATTTCCTGCGAGTCTTTCGGGATGCGTTTTGCCGACGCGATCAGGCCAGTCTTGGCAGGGCACGTCGGCGCGGCGGGACAGTAAGCGCAATGCTTGCCAGCGCACGGTGTAGATATCCCGGCTTTGGCTTCCTTCTGCGCGCGTTTATACGACGCGGCAAAGGCCATGATGGTTTGTAAATCCGTCTCCCAAATGTCGACCGGGTCATCGCGCCGGTCGCTCGGCTGGATGATGTACAGCGCGAAAATCGTTTTGTCGGTTAACTTCAATTTAGCCTTGTACTTTTCGACTGCTTGCCACGCGTAAAACAACAACTGCTCGTTGTTCTCGGCATAGACCATGTGCCCGTCGCCGGTTTTCAGATCACCGACCGCGAAAACTTCGACAGGTTTTTTCGGCAGTGCCGCAACCCATGCGATAATATCAGCAGTGCCGCCGGTCTCGTCATCGCTATTCATGATCACTTCGGGCCAGACTTCGTCGAGTAGATATTTTTCCTCGACGTCGATTTGCTTGTCCAGCGCCGTGTAAACCTTCTCAATATGTTCGGGCTTGACGGTGAGTTTTGTACCTTCAATCTCGCGGGTCATGCCGAGCATTTCAGCCGGTTCAAAATCAGCGTCATTGATCCCACGTTCGAATAGCAAATGCATCAAGGTGCCTTCGATTGCGGCCAGCCCCGCTTTCTGGCTTCCCATGTTGGCTGACAGGTTGTGCCACGCGGGACACGCAACGGTTCGGCTTGCGGTGCTACCACCAAATTTATAATGCAAACTCATGATTTATGTTGCTCCACGTTGTTGCCCCAGACCATCAGGAACAGCGCCAAGGCTGCCCACCAACTGACCATAAAGCCCATAAGTAAAACGCCTGATACGGTCAGGCACATGCCGAATATTAAAAGCCGATTCATGTTTTCCAGTCTCGTTTTCGTTTGCTTGTTAGGTGATAGACTTCGCCATCACAGTGCGGACACAGATACCAGTTTCGGCAACCCGTCCGGTATCCGTGACGCGATAATGCCGCCTTCGCTTTCGCTGCTGATGAATAGCAGACTTTGCGGCAGACAAACGCTGTCCCCCGTAAGTGCTGTTGCAGCGATTTTGTAAAGGCGGCGTCCACTGGTTCAAACTAGAGTACCCAACTCGTCGGTCATCTGGTTCAGGTAGTCGGTGATTTCGTGTAAACGATTCGCCTTGGTCTGAATGCTGTCGAGCGTTGAGTTAGTCGGCTGTTTCGTCTTGCTTTCCGGCCCTTGCGGTGCTGGTTGCGTGCCGCGTAGTCGGTTCAGGATTTCGCCGACGCGATCTTCGGCGGTGATCAGGCGGTCGATCACGTTGTCGAGCGACTGCGCGTGTTCTTCCAACACGGTTTGACCGCGTTCTGTTTGGTTTAGTGGCATGCGTTCTGCCATTGGTGCGCGTTGGCTACCGCCGTCGCAATCTGGTGCGTTGTGCATAGTTAAATTTCCTCTGCTTTATAGAATTCAACCAGCGCCGTTACAACTCGGTTGCGTGTGGTGTCCAGTTCCTCGGCTAAGGTCGTGATGAACTCATAGGCGTCAGGCTCACAGGCGACCATGTGCCGTTTCGTGACGTCTACCCTCGGTATGAACTGGTTCAAGTCGTCGTGTGGCGACGGTTTCTTGTCTTTTTTGCTCATGCGGTATACTCTCAGGGTTTAGGTTAAGGTAAAATGTATCATGCTTGAATCTGCTTTACAATCAAAGTTTATACATCAGGTAAAAGAAAATAATCTCGGTCTGGCCGTCAAAGTCGATTGCAGTAGCCGACGCGGTTGGCCTGATCTTGTGTACGTCGACTGGACAGGTGATGTTACCTTGATCGAAATGAAAGCCGAACACGGCAAGCTGTCAGAACACCAGAAAGAAGTCCACGGCGAATTGATCACGCTTGGCTGTGACGTCGTGACCATTACCGGGGAAGGGCGTTTAAACCACTTCATTGAAACGCTGATCCGCGAGTATTCATTCGGGCGTTAAAGAGCAGGATCATAATTAGACTTGATCCACGCGATAGCATCCTGATGCATTTCAAGCGCCTCATTCCATGTTGACGTCCGCTTGCAATCCTGATCAAACGGGCCACCAAATAGCATAGTCTCGAACAGGTGCGGCTTGCCTTCGCCGTGATTATGTTCCAGACCGAGAAACACGGTCGAGACTCGAACTGAATTGCCTTGCGGATCGGTGAAGGTGCAGTCGTTTACACGCTTAGCCTCGAACCGTTCCATGAACGCGCCCCATTGCTCAGGCGACGACGCCAGTACAGGCGTCTTGCCATCCTCGGCCAGCACATACATGCCCATCTTTTCGCATTGCTCGCGGGCTTGCCGCACTTGCGTCGCGGTCTGCATCGGTATCTGCCCTCTCATGTCAGTGCCCGCATTTCACTAGCGAGGTACAGCGCCATGTGTCCGATGCGTTCCATTGCGTCAGGGTCACTTGAGAATATGATAGCGTTGCGGTCAGTGTCTTCTGACGCGAAAAGCATCTGGCCCTGTCCGTTGATGATGCGGGGTTCTATGCTGTCTGCGCCGCCAAGTTTGTACCTGTGGCCGATGTCAGGGTTTTTCGGATAGTTGATTTCGATGTTCATGCCGGTCTCGTTCAGTGAATGGGATTGACACCCTAGTCGAACACAGATACAGTGTCAATACTTTTTTACTTTGGGCTTAAAACATGACTGACTCTCCATCGCTTAATATATATGACCTTGACCCAGACCAGCAAGACGCAATCGACCGGCTGTATAATGAAGATGCAACGCTGATGATCGCAGGTACAGGGGCCGGTAAAACGATTGTCACGCTCTCGGCGTTGAATGAACTGTTCCGCGATAACGTACTGAAACGCGCCTTGGTTCTCGCCCCGCTCAAAGTTTGCGATAACGTCTGGCGCGGCGAGGCGCAGGAATGGTCGCACACCGCGCACTTGAATGTCGGCATCGCAACCGGCGACGATTTTGATCACGTTCTCGAAAACGCCGAGCGTTATGATATCGTCGTCGTGAATTTTGACATGGTGCCAAAGCTATGCGAGTCGGGTGAGCTATGCCATTTCGATGCGCTGGTCGTTGACGAAGGGTCGAAGATGGCGGCGGGCGGGGTCTGGTTCAAGAAGCTACGCAAATACGTGAAGACGTTTAAATGGCGTCTGGTCATGTCGGCGACGCCCATAATAGAAGGTTGGGAAAAGCTATTCTATCAAGTATTCCTGTGCGACGCTGGCGCGGCATTCGGTCGCAACAAGCAAACCTTTCTGAATCATCACTTCTACGCCACGGACTTTCAGAAACGAAACTGGAAAGTGATACCGGGATTTGAATCCAAGATCACCGACCAGATCGATCACCTTGTTCATGTGGTGCCTGATTACAAGCACACGTTGCCGCCCTTCACGGTGGTCGAGATAGCCACCCCCCTCCCCCCTGTCGGTCGCAAGGCTTACGCGGAAATGTGCGGCACCTATAAAACCGAAGGCGTGTTGGCAAAAACCGCAGCGGCCAAAACTCTGAAATTACAGCAGATCGCGAGCGGGTTTGTTTACACGGAAGACAGACAAGTCATACAGATTCACGACGCCAAGCATCAGGCCCTAGCGATTTTGGTGGAAAAATTGGGAAAACAGGCCGTCGGAAATATTTTGATAGTCTATCAATTTGTCGAGGAACTGGACAGGCTGCGCGAGTTGTACCCCGATCTGGTCACGCTCGCCGATGGGCCTGATGTGGTTGCGCGCTGGAATGCTGGAAAAATCCCATTGCTGGCGATCCATCCATCAAGCGGTTCACACGGTTTAAACATGGCGCTAGGCGGGCACACTTTGATCTGGCTTGCGCCGCGCTGGAGCCTTGACCAGTTCACGCAACAAAACGAACGGCTATGGCGGCGCAAGCAATTGCACCCTGTAACAGCATATGTTCTGGTTGCGGCTGATACGGTTGATAATCTGGTATTACTGCGCCACGTTGACAAATCGGCATACATGCCCGCCTTACTCGATCATTTGACGTCACAGATTGCCGCGTAAGGCGTTCAAATCGTTTAGACGTCTACGGGCCAGCCTTGTTTTATCGTGCCTTACAAGGCAAACCAGCAAACGCCAGACATAAAAAAAGCCCGCCTCGCGACTGATCGCGGGCGGGCTTGTGGGTGCTACCATCCGATAGCGTCAATGATGCGGCCATCATGTTTGATTAGCCATCGGTTGCCAGATACGGCAGTAAAATAATCGGTACACTCGCGCCGATATTTCATAAACTCGCGGGCGTCGACTACGCGTCGATAGCTGGCATGCCAGACAAACGCACCGTGTTGCGCCTGAAAGTAAACGTGATATTTTTTCATGTTCCCAAAATCCTGCGCGCCCTGCGGCGCGCTGTTAGTGGGTACTGTTTAAACGGATTTAACAAAAGGTCATTTTGTCGAGCGTTGCCGTATCCAAATCGGCGTGGTCAACATAGACCACAAGCGGCCAGCGAACCGGCAACCTGAATGGCGCGGGCTTGTCTGGATCGAAATAACAAGCGCCGCGAGATACGCCGATATAACGCGGATACTCGCGAGAGTCTGTAGTGTTTAAATGCTCCGCTAACAGTCGGGCATCTTTTAGATTTCCAATTGATCGCATGCATTCCGGCTGGCTATTTTTATCGGCCATGCCGAGCAAAAGCGCGTCATGATCGACGCGCAAAAATTGCTCTATAACGGGCGGTGTAACTTTGATCATTTCATATGCTCCTTAATGAATAATTCCGCGCCAGCTTGTGACGCGAAATGCGCCGAGCCGGTTGCGGTTGGCGTGGCATACAAGGCCGTTAAATAGCCTTGTATGCCACTCGGCAGAATTGCCGCCTTCGGGATAGCCTTCGAGAAATAATCGCTATACGCGCCTTGTAGTGCGTCCAGTTCGCTTTGCGGCTTGATGCGTCTATGCTCGATAACTATTATCGTCTTCATGCCACTACCGCCAGCGCGGCAACCGCGCCGGTAATTTTAAAAGCAAGCGTGAAAGTGAAAATTAAAATTGCTGTTTTCATTGGTCTATTTTCCTGTATTAATGAAGGTGTTTAAACAGTGTGTTGATAACACACTAATAAGCCGCCAACCTCGCGGGCGGCTTAATGGTTTGTTATCCGTTTAATCCTGCATTGATCAAAACAACTAGCAAGGTGCAAGCCCACGCCAGCGCGCCAGCTTTCACAAGCCCGCGCGCGGTTGACGCGGCTATCACTGCAACCGCGCCGAAGTCTACGCCATTGCGAGGCGTCGACACCGCGTTAAGTATTTTGACCAGTATCACCAGCGCCAGCGCGGCGATGATAACAAGCGCGGTTATCATGCCGCGCCCGCCTTGTTGCGCGCCAGCCAGTCGTATACTTTCGCCATGGCTTTCTCGGCGCTGTTTTCAGGCGTCCAGCCTTCGGTACCATGCAAACTTTCGAATTCAATATCATAATCGGCATGATTCATTTTCCTGATAGGCGTCCCGAGTGTGTGGCCCATATCAGCAGCCGCGCTGTCGCTGTCGCGCACTTGCTCGATATTACAAACCGCGAACAATGACCGCCTGAAAAATGACGGTTCGGCCAGCATGAAAGCAATCGATCCGGGGTTCCATGTGTCATGAAAATCTTTGATTTTCACGGTTGTATGGAATTCCGAATTGCCAGACGCGGCAAAAAAGCCAACCGTCAATTCAACTACATAGCCTTCGGCTTGCAGGTTGTCGATTGCGCCAAGTATGGCCGCGCCGCGATTCATTAATGCTTTGTATGACACACTGGCCGAGCCGCCAACCGATACCAGCATTTTTACTGATTTATTCGGTTGCGGCACAGGCACAAACCGCGCCATTGACATAGGCGAACCGGCCAGAAAAGCGCCAACATTCGGCCTATGTCCTACAGGCGCATTTACACACTCTGGCACGTCCAGATCACCAGCCGGTATCTTATGCATATCGAGCGCGGCTTTTTTCATGCGCTGCGCTGAACGCTCGTCGTGCCCGCCAGCCGCGAGTATTTTTCTGCACTCGCCATGACTTAACAGGTCGTCAAAACTATTGCCAGACTGTATTCCCTGCTCCCATAAGGGCCAATCCTTTTCCAGATAATCAGAGCATGCCAAGATGCTTTTAAATGCTACATGCTGAATTTTCTTACCCATGACGACTAACTCCCAAAGTTTTCAAAATGTCGTCAGAAAGATCAATATACAATTCCAATCTGACGTCTTTTAATTTCCAGCCTTTCGCCAGCAAGCCAGCGCCGCGCCGCGTGTGGCGCGGCGAGATAAGACAAACAATATTCTTGTCTTCAAGCTGGCGTCTGAACGCTATTACCTCATGAGCAAAATCGATTGCTATGCTTTTCTGATCATCAGAGCCGCCAGCTTCAAGCCATGCCGATTCGGCCATGCTTAACTCGATGCTTGTGTCATATTCCATGTGGCCGCGCCAAAAACGATTCAAGGTTGCATCGTCGAGCGGGTACCGGCCTGTATACTGGCGGTTCGCGCCTTTGCCGAGTGTGTTAGCGCAAGCGAGAAAGAACACTTTCGACTTGTCGAATTCAACGCGCTTGTTAGGGAAGTTGAAGTATCCATTCTCAAGCGCCGCGTTAGCCGCGACAAGCGCAACTGGTACGCTGGCGTCTATCTCGTCAAACATGAAAACCGCGCCGCTCTCGCCGCGTTCAGCAAACGTCAAAGCCTTGTAAAAACTAGACTCATGAAACGTGCCGTTAGCGTCAATAAAGCCGGTCAATTCATACTTGTCGGCAACCGAGCCGGTGAAGTGAAACGAATAGCCAAGCGCGTCTGCGCATTGCTCGCCAAGTGTGGTTTTGCCACACGCGGCAGGGCCAGCTAAAAATACATTTTCGCCAAGACTTGCCACGTCCAATACTTTGCCGAGTATCTTATGGGCCTTCGGGATTTTCACTTGCTTATCGCCACGTGTGACGTTTACCTCGTATTCGATCCGAGTCGGCGCTTGTGAATGCGTTTTGATAAGGTCAATGATTTTTGACTCGTCAATCTCAGGCGCGGACATTGCGCCAGCAATCGCAGCCTCAATGGCCGAAGCAATGCCGGTTGTATCAAGGGGCTTTAACACTTCGGACCGGCTGGCTGGTGCTTCCGGCTTTGCTTCCGGCTTTGCTTCCGGCTGGCCTAATCCGTCAGGTTGTTTAAACTTGTTAGGCTTTTTGGTCGGCTTTTTCTTTTCCGGTACGGGCGGCAATTGGCCCGATTCAAGCGAGTTAAAAAGCGTCCGTAATTCTGTATCGCTCAAGCCGCGTGTTCTATGTCCGGCTTGCAATACGGCCTTTCGCATTTCTGATTTAGTTTGTTGCATGGTTAGTGGTCTCAGTTTGTGAATGTTGTTTGACAGAATCATCAGTGACGGCATGTCAAGCCGCCATAACCGCGCGGGGCGCGGTTTTCATCGTTTAACCTATTCTCATGTCTTCAATAGCACAAGCCGGACAAAGCCAGTCAGTTATCTTGTTGATATTGGTCTGGCTGGTGCGATATGAAAAACCGCAGGTCTCTTTTGCAGTCGGGCATTTAATAAGAACCATGCGCGTTGATTGTTTCGCCTTTGCAAGCTGTAAATCAATCTTGGCGTGTGGTATCTCGCCAATCGTGCTGATTATATCTGCGAGAGCGTCCAGCAATGCCGCGTTAGGCCGCGTTGCTGTTAGGAGGCCCTCAAGACCAATTCGGCGCGCAAGCCGCGCAAAATGGTTCTTGTGGCCGCTCTCGCAATTGTCAGCATAATGTACTAACTCATGGGACAGGGCGGCCAGTATATCTAGGCTGGAGTCAAGACTGGGCGAAACGAAGATCTCGTTATGCTTATCGGCCGAGGCTTCGGCAACAATGCAAACCGCGATTATTTTGCTGTTTGCTCTGGTGCGCGGCGGATAGCCGACTGATACCCTGAATGGATATGGCGCTTGCCAATCCGGCGCTTGTTGCGGCTTGATAATATCATCAAGGATAAACTGCGCGGCTTCGGTTAGCCATGCTTCGCGGTCTAGTTCAAGTGGTTTGTTTGCCATGGTAAATGTTCCTGTTTGATTAGTGAATGGATTGTAACTCTATAGGCTGGTTTAAACAGCATATAGAGTTAGAATCTGCGCGCCTCGCGGCGCGCTGTTATTCCGGTATGTGATAGAGCCAATCCGATTACAGTGCTAAGGCGCGTTCTACTTTGCGGCATGCTACAGCGCGGGCAGGGTGCTTCGGGGAACTATCTGATTTTTGGCGGCTATCTACCGGCGGCTACTTTGTCGTCTGTCTCTTTTCCACCGAGCCCGTCAGGTGGGACAGTTGCGAATCATTCTCATTTGGAGGTGATTGCCCGCCAACAAGGGCGGACAGGTAATATGAGGCTTGTTTACATGGATTGCAAGTAATAAGTGTAAAATGAATGAAATAAGTTTAGTTGTATAAGAATCGTGGCCTTCGGCTGGATTACCACAATCCATACCACAATCCGACATACAATCCACTATGTTTAAACACTCTACAAGGCCCTGTGGTGCGAATAGCGGGTTTTTCGCGAAAAAGTGGTGTTATGGTACGGATTGAGTAAACGCGCCGTGGCGGTGCCTTAGATTGCGGCTGGCGGGTGCTTTGGGTGGTTTGGGTACAATCCATCCGGAAGCCTTATAACTTGCGGCTTGTGGCGGCGCGGATTCAATAGATTGTATGGATTGTATATATATAGAGAGAGAGAGAGAGAGAGTATTTATAGAGAACAGAGTGAGAACATATAGGATTGTAGGTTTGTATAATCCTAGCGGTATTGGCTTTTTCGGGTTTTGCTACAATCCACTACAATCCGAGTTACTTTTGCGGGCGGTTGCGGTTGGATTTTGTGTAATTTTCAGTGATTCGCGGCCTGTATCCACACGCCACAAAATCACCGCGCCGCCCGCCCGTGTTGCGAATGATTCGCAACTAACACTGTTTAAACAGTATGCTGTTTAAACACTCTGATTAGCCGTCTAAGCCACGATAATAAAACCCTTATCTAGCTACGTGTTTAAACAGCGTCGATTGTAGGCCCATCACAGCGCGTGTATGGCCTATGAATTTTTGCGGGCGGGGCTGATAAAAAATTTTATAATCCGGCTCGAAATATTCTTGCCCAACCACGTACATTTTTTTATCGTTTTCAATTGAACACTATTATGTTAAAATGGCAAAATGGAAAAAACTTACGTTCAAGAAGTGATCGACGCTTTCAGCTATGACCCTGAAACTGGTATTGTGGCGCACCGGAATCCGAGCGACCGGGTAAAGTATGTAAACGGTATATTGTCTAGCCGGGGCTATATCGAGTTCAACAAATGGGGGGTATCACGCGGCGCGCAGTGGATTGGTTTTGTGATAATGGAGCGCCGACTACCTTCCGGCGTTATAGATCACATCAATCGGGTAAAGACCGACAATAGGTGGTCGAATCTTCGCGATGTGTCGATCAGTGTAAACAACAGCAACGTATCAAGCACGGCAAAGCACAGCGCCGGGTTGACTGGTGTTCGTTACCGACCGAGTACAAGTCGAAAGTGGCCCGACCGTGTTACATGGGATGCACACCACTATGGTAAATACCTCGGATCGTTTAAAACGCTGCTGGATGCAGCGGCGGCTAGAATTTCTGCTGCGAATGAGGTATAAGCCCACTATGGATCAAGAATTAGAACCGCTGATCGCCGAGTACAACGATATCGACGAGTACATACCCGCCGAAATCCTGCTCGACGACGACCACCCCGCCGCCGATAAGTTTACACAGGACGTCCGCGAGATTCAGCAGAAGATATTTGCTTTCGGCAGAGCCATGAAACCCCCACAGCGCGAACTGGCCCGCCTGATGCGTACCGAAATGAAGCCCCCGCAGATCGCCAAGAAAGTCGGCAAGTCGCTC
>Ga0164315_10000183_pt1 | contig 38943 bp, 35 predicted proteins | sample GuaBasSedimGuay6_FD_113737 | JGI IMG/M metagenome (GOLD analysis project Ga0164315, IMG submission 113737) | Subseafloor sediment microbial communities from Guaymas Basin, Gulf of California, Mexico - Guay6, Core 4569-2, 0-3 cm | ecosystem: Environmental > Aquatic > Marine > Hydrothermal vents... | reverse complement strand
GTGTTGATCCCAGTGCGCCAATTAATCCCGGGTATAAAACATCAGCCAGAAGAACCCACCAAACCCGGCTATTGTTGAGGCCAACAAAATGCCGGTCTTGGCCATCAGCAGATCCTGCGCCAAACCGACAAAGGCCAGATCGGCGATAAAGATCGACATGGTGAAACCAATACCACCCAGCAGGCCGACCCCAAAGATGTGCTTCAGATTAAGCCCCACTGGCAAATCAGCCCAGCCCAGCTTTACCACCAACCACGTGAAGCCAGCGATGCCCAGGGGTTTGCCCAGCACCAGTCCGGCCAGCACCCCCAGGGTGATGGGGTGGTTGAGGTAGCTGCCAAAGTTGGCGAAGTCAATCGGGATACCCGCGTTGGCCAGGGCGAAGATGGGAATAACCAGGTAGGCCACGGGCAGGTGCAGCGTATGTTCCGCCCGCTGCGCGGGGGCCTGCACCAATTGCACACCATCTCCCAGGGATGTCACCAGCGAGCGGAAGCGGTTGTTGTGAATAATGTCCGGGTTGTCGGCGACGGCTTCCAGCATTTTGCTGGTAGTGTCTTGCATGCGGGAAATGAACAGGGCTGGTTCGAACTTGGGCCGAATGGGAATCACAAAGGCTACCAGGATGCCGGCAATGGTGGCGTGTATGCCGCTGGCCAGCATAAAGACCCACAACAGGATGCCGACAAAAGCATAGGGCAGGGAACGGCGTACGCCGCCCAGGTTGAGGAATAACAGGCCCAGGGTGCAGGCGGCCGTATAAGCCAGCGCCTGTAAGTCTATCGATTCCGTGTAAAACACAGCGATAACGGCGACGGCGCCCAGGTCATCGACGATGGCCAGGGCGATCAGGAAAGTGATCAGATTCTTGGGGATGCGCGGCCCCAGCAGGCTCAGGGCCCCGATCGCGAAGGCGATGTCGGTCGCCATGGGAATGCCCCAACCCTTGGCGCCGCTGCCGGAGGTGTTGAGTGCGAAATAACACAGGGCGGGAATTAACATGCCGCCAATGGCCGCCATGATAGGTAATAGCGCCTGGCGCGAGGAGGATAGCTCACCTACCAATAGTTCGCGCTTCAGTTCCAGTCCCATGATCAGGAAGAACAGTGCCATCAGCGCTTCGTTGATCCAGTGGTGTATGGATAGAGAAAAAGTGTGGCTGCCAAACGTCAGGCTTATCTGGGTGTGCAGGAAGTGCTCGTACTCATCGTGCAGTGGCCCATTGGCGACCACCAGTGCGACCACGGCGCAGATCATCAGCAATACACCACTGGTGGTCTGGCGGTGGATGAACTCTTCCAGGGGTGTCAAAATCCGGTCGAAGGATTTTTCCCAGGGGGCGTTATAGATGCCTTTGCCTTTAGCCATAGCGAGGAAAACTCTCTGAAAAAGTTGGAATCGTCATAGGGCCCGCAGGAACGGTCCATCCACACACAGGCGGCGGCCATCGGGCGCAGCGCAGGCACCGCAAATACCGACTCCGCACTTGGTCAGGTAGTCGATGGCGCTGAAAATCTGGTCGGGTCGACAAAATTCCCGCTGCACGGCAGTGGCGGCGTGGACCATGGGCTGTGGCCCGCAGTTGTAAAATACCAGTAGATCCCGCTCTTCGGGTGACATGCCCTGCAGGCGCTCGCGCAACAACTCTGTAACAACACCCTGGTAGCCGGCGCTGCCATCGTCAGTGGCCACGTGTACATCGGCGACCAGGCGACACTCATCCAGGTAGTATAGACGTTGCGCGGTGCGGGCCCCGGCGAAAATTTCCGCGTTGCCGAAATCCCGCGTGATCTGGTAGACGGCAGCCAGCCCGGTACCACCAGCCACTGCCATGATTTTCGCGCCTTCAGGGGGCGTTACGGGGATGCCGTGAGGCCCTCGCACGTAGGCCGCGGTGCCTGGGGGCAGGTCCATCAGGGTATGGGTGAATACGCCGACATCGATAACCACCAGGGAAAAAGGGTCGTCAGTCAGCGCGGAAAAGGGCTTTTCACCCACGCCGGGTAGCCACAAAAAAATGAATTCACCGGCCTGTACGTTAACCTTGCGGTCAAAGGTGAGGATGGTGATGTCCTCGCATACCCGTTTATTTTCAACCAGTGTGACTGGATGAAAGCTCATATCTATATCGTAGCGAATATGGGATTCGGCCCTGTTGCGCTCATGTTCAAGGTCGGTGGCCAGTACCTTGAAGTAATCCGCGATTTCGGCAGTGGTAAGCCCGATCAATGCTGACCCCACACCCACGATAGAGGCGCCGGCATGGAGATAGGCGCGCACATCGTCGGCGCTGCTCACTCCGCCGCAACCAATGATCGGGCAGTCGGTGACAGCGGCTATTTCCCGCACGCATTTCAGGCCGATGGGCAGTATGCCTTTACCGGACATGCCGCCGGCACCATTGCTTAATACCGGGTGGCCGTGGGCGGAGATGTAGCCCGGGCCAACTGTATTGATGGCGCACAGGCCATCGGCCCCGCCGGCGATTGCGGCCCTGGCGATCTCACCGATATCGGGTGTATTGGGGGTAAGCTTGGGAATGACCGGAATATCCACCACCGCTTTTACCGCGGCGGTAATTTCGCGCACGACTTCCGGGTCCTGTCCCATGGCCATGCCGTAGCCACTGGCGTGGGGGCAGGACAGGTTCAGCTCCAGCCCGTCCGAGAATGGTGCCAGGATTTTGGCGACCTCGACAAACTCCTCAACGCTGCCCCCGAAAATCGATGTCAGGAGGAAGCGGTCCTGCGGCACCGTCAACTGCGCCAACAGTTCCGCTGATGCGTGGGCCCCCGGGTTGGTCAAGCCAACAGCATTGACGAAGCAACCGGGTGCATACTGGCTGAGTATCGGTTCGCGGTAGCCGGCGCGAGGCTCCAGACCGATACTCTTGGTGGTTACCACGCCCACATCGGGCATTTGGTCGAATACGTATTGAATGATGGGCGTTGCCGTGGTGACGATGCCTGAGGGGATGGTGAGGCGACCGGAGAGGGTTTTGCCAAAAAAATCTGTGTTCAAGGTAGTGGACTCGCGCGTCGAGTGGATGAGTGCATCAAAATCCTCGCAATTATACTGGTTTGGAGCCCCGTAGACGACTTTGTCCCGGTAGCCACTGAAAATCGTATTGGCGGAGCCATTCAAGTGTCTGAATAGCCCAAATATTGTAACTTATCAACACCATCGGGCTCTAAGCAGCAAGCGAGTATTGCAGCCCCTGGCCGGATTGGCTTACCATGGTCGATCGAAAGTGCATTACCCATGAGGTGTGTTGATGTCAGGTCAGATTCCAGCCATTCTGGTGGCGCAAGAAGATGGTACGGTGGTTTCCCAGAACAGGGCCGCTCGACGCTTGCTGGGCAAGAAGACCGGCGCATATTGTTGGGATGTCGTGGGCGGATTGAAAGGTGCGGAAGGGTTGCCCTGTCAACGCGATTGTGTCCTGCGACTGCTCGCTACCGGTATGGACAATTCTCTCCATACTTCCTTCAGGTACGGTGGCCAACGACACCACCTGTCCTGTGTTCCAGTAGATGGTACGGTTGTATGCGCCCTGACCCGCGACGCGGAACACTCGCCGGAACACGGGCAAACCCTGACTCCGCGTGAGCGCACAGTTCTGGAACTACTCGCCGCCGGTGAGACGACCGCTTCCGCAGCGACCTGTCTCGCAGTAACTGAGGCCACGGTTCGCACACATGTGGAAAACATGCGCGCCAAGCTGGGAGTTAATACTCGCGCAGCAATCGTCGCGAACGGATTTCGATTCGGCTATCTGGACTAAATCCCGGTGGCTCCCGCCACCGGTGTAGGCGTCGGCCCCCGGGTCTGTTCTCCACCACCTGCCAAATAGTACCGTAACGGCATCGGTCAAACGACCGATGCGGTGCACTGACCATATCGCTAGTGTGTCCTCCCGGATACTGCGGTGCCGTGGTATCGGATTGGTTGGTGCATAGCTGGACCCATCGGGAGCTAAATCATGAGTAAAGAAGTAAAGCAACGCGGGGAACCCAACCCCTGCGTTTTTATCCACGTCAATCACAAACAAATTCTCGGTGCCATAGTGGGCAAGTACGCCCTGGAAAAACACTCCTCCAACACGGACAAGTTCGATGTAAAGTTTATTGAGGTGAAAGACCAGGCCTTTCTCCACGACAAGGAGGGCCAGTTCTACCTGCGCGATGGCGGCAAGCGTAAGTGGTTGAACAATGACCTGCAGTCCTTCACCCCGCTGCGTTTCATGCCCCCGGAACTGATGGGCTACAAGGGCAGGGCATTGGTCATCGACCCGGATGTCTTCGCGGTCGGCGATGTCTGGGAGTTGCTGAATCGCGACATGGCCGGGAAGTCGCTGATGTGTCGCCCGAAATCCGGCAATAAGGGCAGGCGTGGCGCGCTGGCCTCCAGTGTCATGCTGCTTGACTGCGCCAGGCTCAAGCACTGGAAAACGGCAGAACAATTCAACGAGATGTTTGAGTTCAAACGCGATTATATGCAGTGGATCGGTTTGTACCTGGAGGATCGCAGTTGTATCGGCCTGTTCGAGAACGAGTGGAACGACTTCGATCACCTCACCAAAGACACCAAAATGCTGCACACCACCAAACGCTGGCATCAGCCCTGGAAGACCGGACTGCCGATAGACTTCCGCCCGGCCGATACATTCCGGCTGTTTCCTCCCAAGCACTGGATGCGCCGGGCGCGTCGTAGCATTTTTGGGGATTACTACCTGGCGGGCACGTACAAGGCCCACCCGGATCCGGCGCAGGAGCGTTTTTTCTTCCAGTTGGTCAGCGAATGCCTGGATACGGGAGTGATCACCGAGGCGGATGTGCGCAGCGAAATGGCGCACAACCACGTGCGCCACGACGCCCTGGACCTGATAAAGCAATTGGCGGCCTGACCTGGCTCCACCCGAGGATTAACCGATGAGGATTCACCCATGCCCCTTATAGACCTGAATGCACTCGATAACTGTGAATTGCAGACCGATCCCTTTGATTACATAGTTGTTCCGGATTTTCTGCCACCAGAGGCGCTGAAGCGCATCAATGTCGATTATCCGGCGATCGATACCGCGACTAACCATGAACTGAATGATCTGAAATACGGCCCGCTTTTCACAAGTTTCCTGTTTGAACTGCAGACCGATGAGTTTCGCGCGCATCTGGGGGACAAGTTTGGTGTAGACCTCAGCAACTGCCCCACGACCATCACGGTGCGCAAGTACTGCGAACACAGTGACGGCCATATTCACACCGACCACAAGAGCAAGGTCATTACCGTGCTGGTGTACTTTAACGAGGAGTGGAACAGCGATGACGGCTGCCTGCGGATGCTGCGCTCCTCATCGGACCTGGAGGACTACACCGCCGAGGTGAAGCCACTGGGTGGTCGCCTGTTGGCCTTCCGGCGCACTGACTGGTCCTGGCACGGGCACAAGCCGTTCGTCGGTGAGCGACGCATGTTGCAGTACAACTTTCTGTCCGACAGCAAACTGGCTCAACTCAACCAAAAAGTCAGCCGTATGGGCACACACTTCGGCAAGCGTGTGCTGGGAATGCGCTAGGAGTCTGTCGGACTTAACCGTCCGCAGTAGGACAGTGTTAAGTCCGGCAGACTCCTAGACATGTCAGATCTCATCTGCCAAATAGTACCGTAACGGTATCCGTCAAACGACCGATACAGAGCGCCGGTTATACTGCTAACGTGCCTCCCGGGGTGCCTTGATGCTGTGGTGCCGGCTGGTAATCATCAGAACTTTTCGGGAGCCAATTCATGAATAAAGCAGTACAGAAGCGCGGGGAGTCTAAACCCTGCGTATTCATCCATGTCAATCACAAACAGATTCTCGGTGCTCATGTAGGCGAGAAGTCCCTGCGTTACTTTTCCAGGAACAACGACAAGTTTGATGTTAAATTCATCGAAACGAAGGACCACCCCTTCCTGCTGGCCAAGGAAGGCGAAATGTTTCTGCGCAATGGCGTAGAGCGCCGGTGGCGTATGAACGACCTGCAATCTTTCACGCCGCTACGATTCATGCCACCGGAACTGATGAACTACCAGGGTCGGGCCGTGGTCATCGACCCGGACGTGTTCGCGGTCGGTGATGTCTGGGATCTGCTTACAAGGGACATGGGGGGCAAGGCCATCATGTGCCGGCCCCGCAGCAAGACCAGCCGGGATATCAACGGGAAATTGGCGTCAAGTGTCATGCTGCTGGACTGCGCCAAGCTCAAGCACTGGAATGCCGAGCAACAATTCAACGAAATGTTCGATGGGCGGCGAGACTACAAGAAGTGGATTACCCTGATGTATGAGGATCGCAGCACTATAGGGCTTCTCGAAAACAGTTGGAACGATCTGGACGTGCTGAACAGAAAAACGAAGATGCTGCATACGACCAAGCGTTGGACGCAACCCTGGAAGGCGGGCCTGCCCATCGATTTCGTGCCAGCCGACAAGTTCGATGCCTTTCCGCCTCTGGGCTGGCTGTTATATTTCCGCCGTAAAATTTTTGGCGACTACTCTTTCCTCGGACGCTACAAATCCCACCCGGACAAGAATCAGGAGGATTTCTTTTTCGCCTTGCTGCAGGAGTGCATCGATGACGGAACCGTTACCGAGAAGATGGTGCAGAATGAAATGCTGCTCGATCATGTTCGCAAGGATGCGCCAGGCGTTCTCAGCAGGGCGCCGTCCGTAGATCAGGTCGTCGCAGCACTGCCTGCATAGCGGGAGCAATGCATAATTCATACGCCGGCATTAAAGCGCCAGGTAGCTTTGTGCTTGGGTATCAGCAGAGGATATTTCCATGAGTTTGTTTGCCACGACGCCGCAGTGGAAGACGGCACTGAACAACTGGGAGGGCATTCAAGACGCGCCGGCCAGGGAGAATCGATCACATCGCTACGGTATCAAGACGATAGAAAACCGCTTTCTTGAGCGGTACCTGACTACCGCCCACTGGACCCTGCCGGGCCTCTGGTCTATACCGCTGGTTGCCTGGCTGTTGTACCAGTCGGCAGTAATCGAAGGGCGAGCGCCGGTCAGCATAGTTGCCCTGTTCCTGCTCGGCGTTCTGGGCTGGACCTTTGCGGAGTACTGGCTGCACCGCTGGGTGTTCCATCTCGCGCCCTCTACCAACCGGTTCATCCGGTCTATCCAATTTGCGTTGCACGGCTATCATCACGAATTTCCCGATGACCCCAGGCGTCTGGTGGCACCGCTGATAATGGCAGTACCGATCAGCGCCTTTCTGGCAACACTGGTGATACTGTGCTTTCCCGGAAACTGGCCGCCGATACTGGCGGGAACATTCTTTGGGTATCTGTGCTACGACTGGGTGCACTACTACGTGCATCACGGGCGTCCCCGCTTTGCCGCCGGTAAGTTCATGCGGCGCTTTCACTTCGAGCATCATTACAAGAGTGCGGATATTCAGTTTGGTTTGAGTTCGCCCCTGTGGGACTTTGTATTCTCGACCTACCGGCGCCCCTGTCCTCCCACGACAATGGAGCGGACTTGCCTGGGGAAAGACGCCGATATTGGCACTTGATTGTTCGTTGCCGTCAGTATCAACCGGGTGATGAGGGCAGTGTCCCTGGAAACTTCCAACTGGTGGACTCTATCACGAGAGCGGTAGAGCCAGCCCTCGCAGACCCGCTATGAGGGGTATGTGGCAGGACTCACGCTACTCTGTCAAGTGCCGCAAAAGGTTTGCCTGACCACCTGATGGGGCCCGGGCGGGGTCGCGTAACGGGCCAGATCATCCCGGTACTGATGTGGCTGCGCCAGGACATCCACCAGTTGGTGAAAGGGTGCGAAATCGCCATTTCTCGTGGCGGCCTCTATGGCTTCCTCGACCAGGTGATTGCGCGGTATGAAGGCAGGGTTGGCAGCGTACATACACGCCTGGCGTTCACTGGAATTCATGGTGTCCTCCGCCACTCGCCCCTGCCAGCGGGCCAGCCAGGGCAAGAGGGCATCGGGTATTTTAAACAATTCACTGACGCCACCGCTTTCCAGGGTTGCCTCATCGGCCAGGTCTGCCAGCCGGCGGAAGGCCAGGGTGTAATCCAGCTGGTGCTCGGCCATCAGTTGCAACAGGTCTTCCACCAGTGTTGTATCGTCTGCTGTTATTTCCACAAGGCCCAGCTTGTGGGCCATGCCCCGGGTGTGGGCCGCCAGGAATTGGTGAGGGAAGGCGTCGATCGCCTCTTGGGCCAGGGCCAGGGCCCGCTCCCGGTCATCATGTAACAACGGTAGCAGGGTCTGGGCCAGACATGAGAGATTCCAGTGCGCAATACCCGGTTGGTTGCGGTAGGCGTAGCGTCCGCCGTGATCTATGGAACTGAACACCCTGTCCGGGTGGAAGTCATCCATAAAGGCGCAGGGGCCATAGTCGATGGTTTCACCGCATAACAACATATTGTCGGTATTCATCACCCCGTGGATAAAACCCAACAGTTGCCAGTTGGCCACCAGTTGGGCCTGTCGGGAGACAACGGCCTCCAGCAGGGCCAGGGTCGGATTTTCGCTGGCTGCTGCCTCCGGGTAGTGGCGCGCAATGACATGATCCAGCAGTAGCTGCAGCAGGTCGAATTTCTGTCCGGCGGCAAAAAACTGAAAAGTGCCTATGCGTATGTGACTGCTGGCGACTCTGGCCAATACCGCACCCGGCAGAAATTCTTCGCGGGCGACCTGCTCACCGGTAGTCACCGCCGCCAGGGCGCGGGTGGTAGGGACACCCAGTTTGTACATGGCCTCACTGACAATGTACTCACGCAGCACCGGCCCCAGGGGTGAGCGACCATCGCCGCCGCGGGAGTAGGGGGTGGGGCCGGAGCCTTTGAGTTGGATGTCACGGCGATTGCCGTCGCGCCCCGGCACCTCTCCCAGCAGGATGGCGCGACCGTCACCCAGTTGCGGGTTGTAACTGCCGAACTGGTGTCCGGCGTAGACGGTGGCAATGGGGTCGGCGCCTTGTGGAACGTCATTGCCGGCGACAACACGAGTGCCCTCAGTAGATACCAGCCAATCCGGGTCTATGCCCAGGCTCTCTGCCAGGGCAGTATTCACACGAATCGGTCCGGGGTCGGTTACTGGTGTGGGGGCCAACCGGGTATAGAAACCCCCCGGCAGGCGCGCATAACTGTTATCAAAGGGAATTGCACTCATTCGCCGGTCTCCTGGACTCTGAATGTTATATTATCAGGATTGAAGCGGCGGGCGAATTGGGTGGCTCGCTGAATGTGTACTATATCCACCGCAGTACACTAGTTGCCGCTATCCATTGAGATAGCGCAAAGAACTGCCAATTAATTGGCAGTTGCTGCTTCCGTATTCGCCCTATAGCGCTATGCTGGGTGACTTTGAAACTTGCCGAAGTCCTGTATGAGCGCAAAACAGTTGTCTATCGCTATTACCGGCGCCGGTGGCGCCGGCGTAATTTCCTGTGGCGAATTGCTGCTGCAGGCCTGGGCCCGACAGGGCGGTCGTGGGTTGTTGCGCAAGGCCTATGGCCCCCAGATCCGCGGTGGGGAATCGGCCGCCCTGCTCAAGTTGACCGAGCGTGAGCGCTATACTGCCTCCAGTCATTACGATGTTGTTCTCGCCCTGGATTGGGCTAATTTCTCCCGCTTCGAAGATGAAATATGTCTGGGGCCGGACACCTGGGTGATTTGCGAGCCGGCTGGTGAATTGCCCGACAGCGTCCTTGCCGCGCAGCCCCGTGTACTGCGGCTACCTATGACCGGATTGGCGGCGGCATCTCATGCGGACGGCAGGGAGAATATGCTGGCGCTGGGCTTGTTGGGTGGCCTGTTGGGCCTGCCGGTATCGAGTCTTTGTAAGCTGGCCGGACAAAAACTTTCGGGTAAACCCCAGGCTTATCAGGAAGCGGCTACCGCTTGTATCGAGCGCGGTGCAAACGAAAAACTCAATTGTCAGTTGCAGATACCGCCGTTGGGCGGGAAAGACCTGTGGTATCTCAGTGGCAACCAGGCCGCCGGACTGGGCGCGCTGGAGGCGGGCATCCGCTTTGTGGCGGCCTATCCCATTACACCCGCCTCAGATGTGCTGGAATGGATGGCCGGTGGCCTGGAGCGGGTTGGGGGTCATCTGGTGCAGGCGGAAGATGAGCTGGCCGCCATCAATATGACCATAGGGGCCGCCTTTGGTGGTGTCCCGGCTTTTACGGCGACATCGGGGCCGGGTCTGGCATTGATGACGGAGAGTATCGGCCTGGCGGTGGCCAGTGAGACGCCGGTAACGGTGTTCAATGTGACGCGCGGCGGGCCGTCTACCGGTATTCCGACCAAATCAGAGCAGAGTGACCTGAATATCGCCCTCCATGGTCTGCACGGTGATGCCCCACACCTGGTGCTGGCTCCCCTGGATATTGCCGACTGTGTATTCACCACGGGTTGGGCGGTGAATTTGGCGCAACAGCTGCAGACTCCGGCAATAGTCCTGTCGGACCAGTTTCTCGGTCAGTCGACTGCCGTGGTGTCAGAGCCCAGGCGCTGTGAAAATACCATTCCCGTTGCTTTAGCAGCCAGTGAGGAGGGGGAATACCTGCGCTATAACCTCACCACTTCCGGTATATCCACCATGGCCTCCCCCGGTGATGTGGACAGGCGTTTCACCGCCGATGGCCTGGAGCACAATGAAAAGGGCACGCCTTCGGCTAAGCAGTCAGACCACCAGCGGCAGTTGGACAAACGAGCGGACAAACTGACTGGTTTCGATTTTGGCGAGGACTGGGGGCACATCTCCGGCAGCGGCACTGTGGCGTTGGTCTGCTTTGGCTCCAGCTCGGCGCCGGTGGCCGAGGCCGCGGCCCTGTTGGCTGGGCGTGGGGTGGCTGTCCGGACTATCAGCCTGCGTTTGTTGGCCCCGCTGCAAGCAACGCCATTGGCCGGTGCGCTGGCGGGTTGTGAGCAGCTTTTTGTAGTGGAACAGAATCACAGTAAGCAGCTCTTTCACTACCTGAAAGGGCAGATGGATTTTCAGCAACAAGTACACAGTTACGCCAGGGCGGGGCCGGTGCCCTTGAACCCCCAGAGCATCGTACAACGGGTATTGGAGGTAGTGGGGAATGATTGACGTCATCAAGCTTAAAGCCAAAGATTACAAATCCGGAATCAAACCCATCTGGTGTCCTGGCTGCGGGCATTTCTCCGTGTTCAACGCGATTACCAAGGCTATGGCGGCCCTGGCCATCAGCAAAGATGACACGGTCATGGTATCCGGCATCGGTTGTTCGTCGCGGCTGCCGGCCTATGTGGACAGCTACGGATTTCACGGGGTACACGGCAGGGGCCTGGCCATCGCCCAGGGCTTGAAGGTGGCGCGACCGGATCTCACGGTGCTGGCCATGGGGGGCGACGGTGACGGTTTCTCCATCGGTGGCAACCACTTCATACACGCCTGCCGGCGCAACGTGAACATGACCTACATTGTCATGGATAACGAGGTGTATGGCATGACCAAAGGCCAGGCATCGCCCACCACCGCCCTGGATTGGGATCACAGCAAGCTGACGCCCCACGGACCCGGCGTGCGCCCCTTCAAACCGGCGGCACTGGCTCTGGCTTCCGGTGCACCCTGGATCGCACGGGCCTATTCGGGCAATCCCAACCAGATGGCGAAGCTGATCGTCGAGGCGATCGAATTCGAGGGCTTCAGCTTTCTCCATGTCATGTCCCAGTGCATCACTTTCTGCCCGGAGCAGACGGACTGGAAGGCCATCGTCCACGAGCGTGAAGAACCTGCCCTGGTGGATGCTGATGAGGCCGCGAAGCTGTTTCTGCATGAGGACGGTTTCCAGACCGGCTTGCTGTACAGTGAGCAGCGCGCAACCTGGCCTCCAGCCGCCGCGGTGGCTGTCAGCGAGGATGCGGTGGCGCAACTGTCCGCTTCTTTCAGGGTATGACTATGGCTAACAAAGAACTTGCGGAATTTCTTGCGCACTCGGTGGAACTGGAATCAGAAGCCAAGGAGCGTTACGAGGAACTGGCCGATGCGATGGCGCAGCATCACAACGATCAGGTGGCGCAGTTTTTCCTGCGCATGGCACAGGAGGTCAGCCACCACCTGGCGGAAGTGTCAGGTCTGGCCAAAGGTATGGAGTTGCCGCAGCTCAGGGCCTGGGAATTCAACTGGCCGGAGACGGAGTCCCCCGAGGCCGCCAGCTATGAAGCATTGCATTACCGTATGAGCCTGCGCCAGGCGATGACTCTGGCGCTGGAAAGCGAACGTGCGGCGGAGAGTTATTACCGGCAGGTGGCCGATGGCAGTGATGATGCTGAGACGGTGCGGATAGCCGGGCAGTTTGCCGATGAAGAGCGCTCACATGCCGCCGAGTTGGAGTGTATGCTGCTGGAGTTGCCGGAAAACGGCGCGAATTTGCGTGAAGATGATGACGAGCCGCATATGCCCGAGTAGCGCAGGCCCGTATCATCAATTTTCAGGTACGTGACGGCGTTTACCATCTTCACGTCGCGGCGGGCCAGGGAAAGGCGATGGGTGCGGGCGGGAGTTTATGCAGTAGCGAAACGGCCAGGTTCAGGCAGGCGGCGCTACTCAATTAACTCACAGAGGCCTTCGAACACCAGTTCGTTGTAACTGACAATCCCCAGGACTTTGCCATCTTCGATAACCGGTACATTGGACAGACCGAAACGGTCGAACAGCCGCGCGCAGTGGCGCACATCCATATCGGGGTCCAGTGAGATCACTGGTTTTGACATGATTTCATAGACATTGACACGGTCGGAGGCCCGGTCTCTGGCCAGCACTTTCTTGGCGATATCGGAAAGCAGCAGGATGCCAAAGGCATCGTGCTCATGGCGCTTTTTGACGATGATCACACTGGCGTTTTCAGCTTTCATGGCGTCCAACGCTTCCTTGACCGTGGCCATGCCATCCAGTTCCAGATGTTTCTCGTGCATGACATCCCGTGCCTTGATGATTTTTTTTTGCATTACAGCAGCTCCTCTACGTCGTGCGAAATTTCCTGTGCCTGGTGAACGATACCCACCGCGTCTTCGACATCGATTTGAAAGGCTATACCTGTACCTGGTTCGGCATCGAGCCGTCCGGTGCGATTGATTTCCTCCAGGATATGGCGACTCGAATGTTCCTCCACCAGGAACACGATGACATCGCGCTGGGTTTCCAGGGAGAGCCCGAAAAAAGTCTTGCTGACTTTCAGCCCCTCGCCGCGGGCATTGTGGATAATGGTCGCCCCGGTGGCGCCGGCATCCCGCGCCGCATCCATCACAGTATCGGTCTTCTTGTCCTCTACAAATACTATTATCATCTTGAAATGCATGATGTTCTCCTCATACGATTACTCATTAATTTCGCTATCTGCTCGACCACTGCCAGGTTTTGCCCTGAACTCTGAAAGTTGAGCATAGGCCATGACCGAAAGAATGGGGAACAGGCTGGCAAAGGCGATCAAGCCGAAGCCGTCTATCAGCGGGTTCCTGCCAGGCACTGTCTCTGACAGCCCCAACCCCAATGCTGCTACCAGTGGTACCGTCACGGTAGAGGTGGTGACACCGCCGGAGTCATAGGCCAGCGGAATAATTATTTTAGGTGCCACTGATGTCTGTAACACCACGATGATATAACCGCCCATGATGTACCAGTGGATGGGGTCGCCAACCACAATGCGATAACAGCCCAGGGAGATGCCCACCGCGACACCGAGCGCCACCGATATCCGCAGACCCCAGATACCGATGGCGCCACCGGAAACTTCGTTGGCCTTGATGGCGACGGCAATCAGGGAAGGTTCGGCAATGGTGGTGCTGAAGCCGATTAAAAAAGCGAAGATGTACACCCAGTAGTAGTGCGTCCAGTTAATGTCCGCCGCTGTTTCGCCAGCGTTCAGGGTGCTCTGGACAAAGACGGGATCTGTCAACTGCTCAGCCATCAGGCGGCCCAGGGGGAACAGGCACCACTCCAGGCCCAACAGGAACAGTGAAAGTCCCGCAAGGACCCACACGAACCCCCACAAAATCTCGCTGAGGTTGGCCGGCTTCTGGCGCAGTACAAAGAACTGGAACCCGAAAATAATGGCGGCGATGGGCAGCACGTCGTTTACGGTGCCAAGCGTCTCGGCAAAAATGGCGGATAACACATCCATCACATCATCATGCCGTAGGCCATGACGAAAATCATGGGGGTCAGTGAGGCCAGGGCGATCAGGCCGAACCCGTCGATCATCGGGTTGCGCCCGCGAATGGAGGAGGCCAGGCCCACGCCCAGTGCCGTGACCAGGGGCACGGTTATTGTTGAGGTGGTGACCCCGCCGGAGTCGTAGGCGATACCGATGATTTCCTCGGGCGCGAACATGGTCATAATAACCACCAGCACATAACCGCCGATGATGAACCACTGTACGGGCCAGCCTTTCAGGATGCGAACGACGCCCACCACGATGGCCAGGCCCACTGACAGCGCCACGGTATAGCGCAGGCCGTCGGCGTATTGCTGTTTCGCTGCCGCGGTGGCCGCAATCATTGCGCCATTGGCCGCTACCTCCGCTGCCTCCTCCGCTACTGCGATCAGTGCCGGTTCGGCCACCGTGGTGCCGAACCCCAGTGAGAAAGCGAAGGCGATCAACCAGAACAGACTGCCTTTGTGCGCAAAGGCAGTGGCCATGGATTCCCCGATGGGGAAGAGGCCCTGTTCCAGGCCGTGGATGAAAAAGGTCAGGCCCAGGACCACAAAGAGCACCCCGAGCAGGATTTGCCCGAAATTGGGCAGGGGTTGTTGCAACACGACAAATTGGAAGAACACGATAACCAGAACAATCGGTAGCAGGTCACGCACACTGCCGAGCATGGCGATAAGGAGCTTTTTCAGTGTACTGCTCAAGACGGGCCCTTACTTTTATAATGTGCAAGCATAGCAGTTTCAATCGTGCAGAATATTAATCGGGGGAAAATACTTGCCTTCGCCTGCAGTTTTGATGGTGCGCAGTGCGCACCATCAAGGTGAACATAAACCAACCAGCAGGGTGCGCTACCCTGTTCCGCTTTATCGGGTACTGCGTACCATTAAACTTAACAATTCTTTACCGGAAGTTTCCGGGAAATTGAATGAGCGTCGTGCTAGTGTCCTTTGATGGATAAACGACCCAAAAGTTGGAGGATGATCATGAAATACCCGATCGCGGTAATATTCGTGTTGTCGACGATAGCCGCGTGTACCACTACCGATGAAATTATTATCGACAAGAAAGGCGTCAACATGGCCCGCTATGAACAAGATCTGGCCGAATGTCGCGGTTACGCCAGTGAGGTCAAAACCGGAGAAAAAGGCGTCAGGGGAGCCGTTTCCGGCGCTGTGGTGGGCGGTGCGGTTGGCGCGGTGCTCGATGGTACCGAGGGCGCCGGACGCGGTGCGGGAGTAGGTGCGGTGACCGGCGGTGCCAAGGGTGTAAACCAGGGTGAAAAGGAGGAAGTGCAGGTGGTGAAGCGATGCCTGCGCGGGCGCGGCTACCGGGTTCTCAACTAATTACACTGCAGCACACGGACAGTCGACTTTTTTATTATTTGAACAGTTTCTTGAACAGTTTGTTCGCCTTTTTCTCAAGCTTTCGTCTGCCTTCATTTTTGGCCAGGTCCTGGATGATTTCCTCGGTATCGACGCTGCACCACCCGGCGGGGTCCGTGCTGACGTTGCCTTTGCAGTTTACCGGCCAGTCGATGGCGGTCAGGCGTTTGCTGACCCGGCAGGCGTGGTCCAGTTGTTCGAGTTCCGGAGACAGGGTGGCTTTGACTGACGCTTTGAAATCCTGGCTGAGCAGGTCGAATACGCCGGTACCCTTCAGAGCGATCTGGGGTAGTTCAGCCCGCAGCGGGCGCAGCAGCGCCTTGCCCTTGTCCAGCTGGATGTCTGCGCTAAGGGTATGGAATTTGGTGTTGGCGGGAAATGTAGCGGTGAGTTGTTCCCGGTTGGTGAGAGCCACGGCCTGACACACCATCTCTTCGACACTCATTTCTTGCAACACTACCTGTTCGGTCAGTAGTTTGACGGGGCCGCTCAGTGCTGCTACCAGTTCATTCACCGAGCGCCCTTTGCTGAACAGTTGCCAGTTCAGTCCGGCAGTGCCAGTGAGCAGGGGTTCAGAATCTACCGCTGCCAGTGCGGCGGCGATGTCCATGGCGGTTAAACTGCCCCGGGTATTCAGTTTCGCTATATTGTGTTTGCCGTTGAAGGTGGCCTGCAGGTTCAGTTTGCCGCCATGCAGGTCTCCGGTAAGGGTAGTAACCTGAATCACGCCGTCCACTGCACGTAGTTTAACGTGCATATTGTTTATTGTGTGAGCGTCGAACCTGGCCTCATCGATGGTCAGGTCGGCGCGGGTGTCGATCAGGCGAATGGCATCCAGGGGCAGTGGCTCATCGCCGCTGGCAGGGGAGGTGCCCGTGCTTACGTCGGTGGAGGCCTCCGGTCCAGCCAGGGCAAGTAGCGCCGGATCAAGGAGGTTGAGTTGCAAAGTGGTGTCAATCTGCGGACTTTCGAAGCTGGCGTAACGCAAGGTGCCCACGCCCTGTGTCTCTCCCAGATCCAGTGTTAATTGCAGATCTGCCACTTGCCGGGAGATGTCTACGTCGCCACTGGTTTGTAGTTTGACGGGTTGGGCCGCGACACCGTTGATAACAAGGTTGACCGCTTCAAGTGTTGCTACCTGCGTTGATTGGTCGACGCTGATAGTGCCGTCCAGGGCCACATCAATGACCTGCTTACCGGGAACTCGCAATTGCAGCTCCACGGGAATGGGCTTCCCTTCCAGGTTGAGGTCGGTGGTGTGCAGTCTGAGCAGTTCAATTACCGTCGATTTCTGTGGGTCGGGGGCCACCAGTTCGAGGCGCGAGTCGGTGATTATCAGGTGTTTCACCTTGAGCGCCATCGGTACAGCAAGGACCAGTTTGGCACCGGCGGCATCGCCGGTTTCCATGGCCTTGCGCCGCTCCGCATAGAACGCGTCCAGCTGTTCATCGCTGAGTTTACCGCTATCGACTCCCCCTTGCTCTTCTGTGGACTCGATTCTGGCTGTCATGCCATCCAGGCGGATGGCGTTGATTTCCACCTCACCGGAGAATAGCGGTATCAGCTGCATGCCAATCTCCAGCGAGCGCGCCTGTAGGTCGGGTTGCTCACTGCCCGGCATAGTGAGACCGGCGCCTGCCAGGGAAATACCAAGGGTCGGGAACAGGGAAAGCCCGATGTCACCATCGACGGTGAGGGTGGCTCCGGTCTCCTCATATAGTGCCTCGGTGGCCAGTTCCAGCACTTTCTCCTTGTCCAGCAGCAGAGATACCAGGATGGCCGCTGCCACGACCAACAAGAGTATAACGGAGAGGGAGATCAAGATTAGCCTGGGCATGTGGGTTCCTTGTTTATCGGTACATTGGTTTGCTGTTGGTCGCTTAATAATAGGGCAGGTGAGAAACTTTTTCCTGACTATGTAAAGGCGGGCTGGCGCAGGCCTCGGCGTAGCTCCATGCGGTAGATAGGGTATTCTGCCTGTAATTGGCGCCGCGGGGCTGGCGCCAATTACGCCAATACCCCGGTAGTACAGGGTTTAGTGGCCATTATCCACAAAAAAGCGGCTATTCATGCCCACACTCTGGTCGTATACTTTCATTTTTGGCCGGCAACCACATTATGACCAGCACCAGCAAGAATTATTTGAACCCCGCCGTACTGGACGCCATCGATCCGGCGGCATTTCGTGCCCAGCTTCCCTATCCGTGGATTAACCCCCAGCACTTCATTGCTGAAGAGCGTTTTCGCGAACTGCTGGACAACATGCCCGATATTACACAATTTCGCGCGTTTTTCGGCAAGCAGCGCAAGCACGGCCAGGCCAGCCATGATCGCTATACCCTGGACTACGAAAGAGCTATGGAGCTCTCTGCCCCGTGGCGCGACTTTATTGAGGAACTGTGCAGTAAACGCTACCGGGATTTCATCTGTGAGTTGCTGGATGTTTCCGACATCCGCTTTCGATTCCACTGGCACTTTGCGCCCAACGGCGCCGAGGTCTCGCCGCACTGTGATTCCAAGGGCAAGATCGGATCCCAGATTTTTTACCTGAATACCGCTGATGACTGGGAGTGGGGCTGGGGTGGAGAAACCGTGGTGCTTGATGACGGGGGGCGAATTGAGCCGGATAATGCCCCCGCGTTCGAGGATTTTGACACGGAATACCCGGCCAACACCAAAGACAATCGCAGCCTGATATTTGGCCGCCAGGGCAATTCCTGGCACGGGGTGCGGCGTATTAACTGCCCTGAAAATCACTACCGCAAAGTTTTTATTGTGGTTTTTGAGGAATATCGTCCCCTGCGCATGGCCGCCAAAAAACTCCGCCGCCTGCTGACCGGTGCACAGTTGGCGACCGATAAAGAGCGTTTAATGTACTGAGCAATTGGTAATTCAAGAAGGCATTGCAGGCAGGGTATACAATGGGCCTGCACTATTGGATGTGATGGTTGGGAATCCAAGTTGTAAATATTGGGGTCACCACAGGGCAGTAAATTGTTGCTGTGTATTTCCGCATCTTCTCGGCATCATGGATCTTCTCGGACAACTCTCCCATCTTGTATTTCTCAGCCCATGTCATCAGAAAGACGTGGGAAATATCGTGTTTAGTGGCGATGGATTTATAATAGCCTTCACTATGGTGGCGAGCGGTAAGCCTGCTGTTGCGATGAAGCCCCGCTCAATATACAACGCATGACTGAAGGAACTATTTATGAAAAACCCCATTAGGCAACGAAGCCTGGTTACCGGCGGCTCAGGGTTTTTGGGCTCCCATCTTTGCGAACGGCTATTGAACGATGGCCATGATGTGCTCTGCGTGGATAATTTTTTTACGGGAACCCGTGAAAATGTATTGCACCTTATTGATCATCCCCGCTTCGAGCTGATGCGCCATGATGTCACTTTCCCCTTATACGTTGAGGTCGATGAAATTTACAACCTGGCATGTCCCGCTTCCCCGGTTCATTATCAATTTGATCCGGTGCAAACGACTAAAACCAGCGTTCATGGAGCCATCAATATGCTGGGTTTAGCCAAGCGTATTAAAGCCAGGATATTTCAGGCTTCCACCAGTGAAGTTTATGGTGATCCACTGATACACCCCCAGACAGAGGATTACTGGGGACATGTGAACCCCATTGGAATCCGGTCGTGCTATGACGAAGGAAAGCGTTGTGCGGAAACATTGTTCTTTGACTATCAAAGGCAGCACAACCTGGCAATAAAAGTCGTGCGCATCTTTAACACCTACGGACCCAGGATGCATCCGAATGATGGCAGAGTTGTCTCCAACTTTGTCGTTCAAGCACTCAAGAATGAGCCTATAACAATTTATGGAGATGGGCGGCAGTCTCGTGCCTTTTGTTATGTGGATGACCTTATCGAAGGCTTTGTTCGCATGATGGCAACACCAAATTCTTTCACAGGCCCGGTAAATATGGGTAATCCGGTAGAGTTTACTATTCGAGAATTGGCCGAATTGGTTATTGAATTGACAAACTCCAGTTCCACACTGATTAATAAGCCATTGCCCGCCGATGATCCACAACAGCGCCAGCCGGATATTAAACTGGCAAAGGCGGAATTGGATTGGGAGCCCATAACACCACTCAAAGATGGGCTTTTGAAAACCATAAATTATTTCGATCAGATGATTTCAGACGGGCTGGCCTAGCAATTAGATGAATTAAGCAATTGCTAAACTACCAATAACCATTTTTCTCGCGGTAAGATATAAGGAGGCAAATCTGCCTGCATTGGCCCCGGCCGAGCGAATTATCCTGCTAGATTCACATAGCGAAGAACTCGGGTCATGCGTTCCCGGGGCCAATGGAAAGTCCTGCTGGAGGAATTCAACAATAGTGGGCTCACCAAAACAGCCTTTTGCGAGAAACATCGAATAGTCACTAGTGCACGTTATCCGCCGCAGTACACTAGCAGCCTGTTAGTGGCTATTAGCCACAAAAAAAGCGGCTATCCATGCGCCAACCCAGGTCGTATACTTCCGCTTTTGATCGGCAAAGGCGTGTTGGTCGGCATCAGCAAGCATCGTTTAGACTCCGTCGCCTGCTGACCGGTACGCAGTTGGTGACCGACAAGAACACCTGATGTACTGAACAACGGGCAAACCCGCAATGCAGACAAGTAGTAAATCGCCGCTGTTGATTCTGGGCGCTCCTCCCCGGGGCGGCAATCACCTGCTGAGTGGGCTGCTGGATCACCACCCGCAATTATTATTGCCACCGGACGAGGACTACTTGGTCCGGCATTTGTCCCGGCATCGGCTGCTGTGTTGGCGCGGTATGATGGCGTCGCGTGCCGCGATTCCCGGTTTTTTCCGGCGATTGCAAAAAGATGGACACCTTGAACGCATCAATGCCGGCCATGGGACGGAGGCGTTCGGAACAGAGGATTCACTGGACCTGAAGGCCTACTACGATTATGTCGGCACACATCACCGGCGCGGTGATTCCGACGCTCTGGTGCGCAACCATGTGGAGGCACTGGCCATGGCACTGGGTCATACTGAGGGAGATGGGCGCTTGCGCGTTTACTTTTGTGCATTGCAGCCCAGTAAGAGCGACCTGACCCGGGTCAGCGAGATGTTGGCGCACAATTACGATGTGAGGGCAGTATTCCTGGTGAGGGACCCACGGGCGCACCTGGCGTCCAAGCTGGTGCGCAACCCGACACTGGACCTGGGTCGATTTTGCCAGCGGCAAAACCACTTTTGGAAGGAAATCGACTGGTTTATGGAAAACTGCGGCCCGGCGCTGCGCGTACGGTTTGAAGATCTGGTAACAGACACACAAACCTGCATGCGGGAGATTTGTGACTTTGCTGGAATAAAATTCTCCCCCGCCGTTCTGGAGTACACCCAGGGCGGTGAGCCCAGCCACAGTAATTCTTCTTTCGCGGCCAGTTCCGGCATAGATTACAGCGTGTTGACACGCTATCGGGATTCACTGCCAGCGGCGACTATCGCCTATCTGGAGCAGCATTGCCTGCCCGAGCTGTTCTGGCCTGGCCCGCCAGGCCCACAGTAGCCTCTGCCTGCCTCAGGCCTGATCCAGCCATGCCTGAAACATCAGAATACTCCACAGCACGTCGCTGTGGTCCTGCCAGCCGCAAAGGTGCTGCCGCCATAGTGTCGTAACGGCGTTTGCGTCCAGCAGACCGTCCTGTTGCAGGCGCTTTGATCCGAGCAGGTCCTGCGCCCATTCTCGAAGGGGGCCGCGCAGCCAGTCGGCAATAGGCACCCCGAAGCCTTTCTTCGGGCGATCAGTCAGTTCCCGTGGCACATGGCGCTGCAATAATTCGCGCAGCACCAACTTGCCGCCATCTGGGCCATAGCGCATCGCCAGCGGCAAGCTCCAGGCCAGCTCGACAATACGGTGGTCCAGGAAAGGTGCACGCACCTCCAGGCCAACCGCCATACTGGCGCGATCGACCTTCACCAGGATATCGTCCACCAGGTAATTGCAGAAGTCGACCAGCATCATTCCCTGCATGGGTTCGGCCAGTGTCGCGGCTGCGGCCACACCACCAAGGGCCAGGCCTGAGCGCTGCGCCCCGGGCACATAGTCCGCGCCGTTGGCAATACGTGCCCGTTGGCGCGCAAACAGGGTGACCTCGTCCGCGGCCAGCAGCGCCGCCACGTTTTTATCCAGTTTGGCCACAAAGCGGCGCCACGCCGGCATGCTGGTGGTGCCCGGCGCCGGTTGCAGCAAATTCCATCCCTGTGCCTGGCAGGCACTGAGTGTACGAGCCAGGGTGGAGCGCAGGGCGCGTGGCAGTCCGGCCCAGCGCGCCATGTCCCGCGCCGGCCTGCGGTAGCGGCCATAGCCGGCGAACAACTCGTCGCCACCATCGCCGCTCAGTGCCACGGTCACTTTGCTGCGTGCCAGCCGCGATACGATATGTGTCGGCATCTGGGAGGCGTCAGCGAAGGGTTCGTCGTACATGGCAGGCAGGCTGGGAATGATATCCAGGGCATCCTCGGCGGAGACAAAAAGCTCTGTGTGCTCGCTGCCCAGGTGTTGTGCAATGTCCCTGGCGTAAGTCGATTCGTCATAGCGCTTATCGTCGAAGCCGATGGTAAATGTCTGCACCGGGATATCGCTGTTGTGCTGCATCAGGGCCGCGATGGTGGTGGAATCGTAGCCGCCGGACAACAGGGCGCCGAGGCCGACATCTGCCACCATACGGCTGCTGACCGCCTCCTGCAGCAGATTTTCCAGCGTATCCGCTGCCTGGCTGAGGGTTCCGGCAAAGGGATGCCGCTGGCCCGCGAGCGCTACCTGGGTTGCCGACCAGTAGCAGTGCAGTTCTTGTTTGCCGTTGGCGGTGACCTGCAGCCAGTGTCCCGCGGGCAGTTTTGCGATATCTTCGAAGATGGAGCGGGGGCCGGGTACCCAGGCGTGCTGGATGAACAGGGCCAGGGCATCGCGGTCGATACTGGCGTTAAATCCCGGGTGAGCGCGCAACGCTTTTAGTTCTGACCCGAAGAGGAAGGTCTCGGCGCACCAGCCGTAGTACAGCGGTTTCTTGCCAACCCGGTCCCGGGCCAATATCAATGACTGGTCCCGCTGGTCCCACAGGGCGAAGGCGAACATGCCCTGTAGGCGTTGCAAAGCGCCGTTAATGCCCCACTGCTGTAGCGCCGCAAGCATGACTTCCGTATCACAGTGACCGCGAAAATGGTGACCTAGTGCCTCTAGTTCGCGACTTAAGGCCGAGAAATTGTACACCTCGCCGTTGTAGCTGAGTACAAATCGCCCATCGTGAGAGGTCATGGGCTGGGCGCCCGCGGGAGAGAGATCCTGAATCGAAAGTCGACGATGCCCCAGGGCAATACCGGTGCGCGCGTCAGTCCAGCTGCCGCCGGCATCCGGCCCGCGATGGGTCAGTGTGGCGGCCATCTGTTCGACCAGGGTCCGCATGTTGCTGTCATCGTCACGGGGAGTCCGCAGTAGATAACCTGTAATGCCGCACATGTAAGTGTACCCCGTACTAGCGCCGCCGCGCCGCCGCACCGAGTTCCTGGTAGAGTTCTGCGTAGCGGTCAAGGCTGAGGTTCTGGTCAGCATTGTCAACGACGTAGCCCCGCCCACTGTCCCCCTGTGTCGCTCTCAACTCGGAGCTTTGCAACAGGCTGGCAAGCGCTGTGGCGATGGCTTCAGGGTTGCGGTCCACCAGTTGATAGTGCTTCCCGGCCAGGCCGATGCCTGTGGACATTCCGATATAGGGAGTGCACAGTGAAGGCAAACCGGTGGCCATAGCTTCCAGGAGTGAGTTGGGTGTGCCCTCCCGTTTTGAGGCGAGAATAAAGAGATCGCTGGCGCGCAGGTAGCATTCCACATCGTCGACAATGCCGGTAAAGTGCACCCTGTCGGCGGCGCCTGATGTCTCGATCAGGTGCGTGACCCTGCCGCCGAATTTTTTCAGTTTTGGATCGTGGGTGTCGGCCCGGGGTCCTACGAAAAGCAGGTGCGTATTTGGGAAATGGGGTAACACAAGGCGCCACCCCTGGATAATCTGATCCGAACTTTTGCGCGGCATGACCGCACCCACCACGGCAATGATCTGATGGTCCACAGGAATACCGAGCCGCTCACGCAGGATCAGGCGGGCTTCAAGTTCCTGTGTTGATTGCGCCGGGTGAAAACGCTGCAGGTTAACGCCGTTGGGAATGTATTCGATGCGGGTGGTGACGCCGATCTCCCGCAAGAACTCCACAATCGCCTCGCTGTTGGTGACCAGGGCATCGAATGCGTTATAGACCTTCTGGTAGCCACGGCGCCGATAGATTCGTTTGGTGGGGTTCTGTGGCCAGGACGGAAACTGGGAGACCGAGTACAGGGTGGCGACACCACTGTTTTTGAGTCGGCGTACCCAGGGTAGTGCCTGTGGCCGCATATTAGTGAGCAGTTGTGCCACCATCGGGCCATCGCAGGGGCGCTGGCACACTTCGAGAAGGGCGTCATAGTAGATCCGGGTGCGAGAGCGTTTTTTGCAGTCCGGAAGGCGTATACGGTCCAAAGGAACGCCATCGAGTGTCGTTTGCGGCAGCCAGGACCCGGGCTCCGCTCGATACCAGTTTACCTCCGTATCCTCCTCACTGCGCTCTCCAATCTGGGGTGTACCTGTCATGATGTGCACATCCAGGCCACGTTGTAGAAATCCAGGGATATAGCTGCGATAACGGTTCTGGGCGCCCCCATAGGTGGGGTAAAAGTGGGGTGAAGTGAGCCACAGTCTGGTGCGCTTGTCATTGGTAGACGAAATTGGAGTTTCTCCTTGGATTCAGAGCAGCGCAGTAACGGTGAGCCGTGAATGAAACCTGGGAGTCTGTCGGACTTAACCGTCCGCAGTAAGACAGTGTTAAGTCCGACAGACTCCCAGTAATGCATTCTATATGATCGCCTTCAATCCGAAAAGGACTGGACTCTTAGCAGCCTGGAGCAAATCTATGCCGTTCCCCCGAGCAAAATAAAGTCATCCGCTGCATAACAGCACAAGAAAGCGGCTTGAAGAGCAAAAACGAGTGGCTTACAATTCGCGGTTAGGTTGAGCGACACAGAGGTAATAGCCCGTTCGCACTTACTCGTAGCACGGGAATTTATAAAATGACGCTCGATACAGATCAGGTACTGCCGCAACGAATCGCATTCCTGATGGATAATCTCAAAGGCGGCGGTGCTGAGCGCGTCATGCTCAGTTTGGCTTCGGGCTTTTCGGCCCTGGGGTACGACGTTGATCTGTTGGTCTGTGAAATGCACGGCGAGTTATGCGACAGTATCCCCGACGGGGTCAACCTGGTCGTGTTGGCGCCTACGCGGCTACTGGCGGGGCTGTGGACAGCCCTCAGCTCTCATCGCGGTGTCGCCGCCAAAATACTGTCCTACATTGTTTCGAATCGCAAAGTTCCCCGCAGTTTCCGCTTTATTCGCGCCATAAGCGACCATCTGCTGCTACAGCGTCCCGCAGTGATTCTGTCGACTCTATCGAAGGCGAATATCAACGCAGTGCTGGCTGTGGCGCTAGCCGGGGTGGAAACCCGGGTTTGCCTGGGCATCCAAAACTCAATGTCTACCCGTTACAAGCAGGGTGTTAAACTCGACCAGGGGCAGTTCCACAACATGATTCCACTGTTGCGGCACTGCTATGCCCGAGCGGACAGTGTCATTGCCTCCTCGCGGGGGGTTGCCGAGGATGCCACTGCTTTTCTCGGCCTCAACCCCAAGCGGCTCCATGTCGTCTATAACCCGGTGCATGTCACCGAGCTTGCCAAGGTGATGGAGGAACCGCTGCGGCACCCCTGGTTCACGCCTGGCGCTGCCCCGGTTCTCCTGAGCATTGGTCGGTTCGTGGATCAGAAGAACTTCCCCCTGCTGGTCGAGGCTTTTGCGAAGGTGCGACAGCGTATCGACGCCCGCCTTGTTATCATCGGGGGCGACGAGTCCTCCAGCGACCAGATGGTTCACCGGCTGCGTTTGCAGGCGCTGGCGGCGGATCTTGGTGTGGGTGATGATATCGACTTGCCGGGTTACCAGCCCAACCCCTATCCCTATCTCAAGGCGGCGGGGGTGTTTGTTCTGTCCTCTGATTACGAGGGCTTTGGCAACGTGTTAATAGAGGCACTCCTTGCCGGTTGTCCGGTGGTGAGTACCGACTGCCCGAGTGGGCCATCTGAGATTCTCCATGACGGGCAGTACGGTATCCTGGTGCCGGTGGATGATAGCGACAGCCTGGCCGATGCCATTCTTGAGGCCCTGGCCATTGCGCCACAGCGGGACAAACTACGTCAGCGGGGACGCGAGTTTTCGCTGGAGCGGGCGGTGGACGGCTATCATCGGCAATTCTTTGGCGAGCCTCCTGTGCGCGCTGCCACCACTTCCGTGGATTCTCACCCGTTAAACGCCGTTCGTAGGCCATCTAAGGTGGCAGCCAGGCGTTGCCCTTCCGCATAAAATCGGTAAGGTATGCAGCGATAGTTTGATACCCGTGGGGGAGGGGTGACAGATATTATCAGAGCCCTCTTCCTAAAGATTAAATTTTATCCAATCGACACCCGGAGACTCGGCGACGTCACCAAGCAACAGGCTCTGGGTAGGTCCATAGCCCTCTACCCCGTGATTAGCCACCGAAACACCAAGCAGTTTTGAAAGTCTGGCCGGATAAGTTTCATTGTCATTGACTTCATCGCCATTGGTATACAAATCGCCGACTATGAGAACTGCTGTTTTCTGCGCATCGAATCCGTCGTGCAACCGCGCGCCGGCTGCATCGTAACGGTATTCAACCGGCTTGCCCAGGCAGTTTGTTTCCTCGCGAACCTGCGGCCCATAGCTGCGCCAACCGGGGTCGGGTCCAGTTTTATCGCGGACTCCCAATCGATAATGGTCGGTTTACCCGATGCATCCCAAAGTCCGTTCTTGTGATCCAGGTCGCCGTGGCTGATCACTCTGCGCAGGCCACGACTCGGTGTGCTAAGACCAGGTAGAGCGCTACCTGGCAGCGATTGCAGAGGGGCGCCCCTATGGCCCGGAGGTCAGAAAAGATGAAATAGGTGGTTTAATTCCAGGACGGTATTTATACTTCGCAAGCTCGTCTGGATATCGAGCTACATGTCGTTGGCTCTAACCCCATCGACGTTGTGGAGGCTCGCCGGAGTGAGCAGGTCGTGGTGTATGGTTATCTGTCCGATGAGCAACTCAATGCGCTGTATCGCTGGCTGCGTCTGGCTTGCGAGAAATGTTCCCTAAAACCTCAAGGACACGTCACGTAATTGCCAATCTGTCCAGTTGAAGGATTTTATCGACTCCATGCGTTGTATCATACACATAGGTACGGAAAAAACTGGTTCCACGTCTATTCAGAAGTATTTGCACACAAACCGTTCCCGGCTCAATAGTGATGGAATACATATTTGCACCTCTGCTGGTAAAGGCAATAACAGGGCTTTGCCGGCAGCATTCATGTCCCTCCATAAGTCAGATGATTTTATTAGAGGCATGAACCTGGACCGTATTGAAAAACGGAAGTCCTGGAGAGCCAAATTACTGGGTAAGTTATCCAGGGAGGTACGCAAAGCTGCGCGTTCGGCCAGTGTATTCCTGATTTCTTCAGAGCATTTTCATTCTTGTTTGTTGACGACAGACGAGGTTCTGGAGTTGCATGCTTTTTTGTCGACACTCTTTGATGAATTTGAAATTATTTGCTATTTGCGACGTCAGGATAAGATGGCGCTCAGTCGCTATAGTCAGGAGTTGCGCGCGGGATATGCACCGGCTGCACTGTTGCCGCCGCAGAATATAGCAATGGAGGAGAAAAAAGTATTACCGCCTTATTTCGATTTTGAAGCACTATTGTCCCGCTGGTCTCAAGCTTTCGGTGAAGCTTCTATTAGACCCCGTATATACTCGAAAATAGACTTTGTTGGCGGCGATGTTGTCGAGGATTTTCTTCGTGCAATTGGCCTGAAGGCCAATTATCCTGTGAAGGCAGTAAGCCGTAACGTGGCCTTGTCTTCTGAGGCGCAGGCAGTGCTGTTGAGTGTAAATAAGGCGCTAATGCACGAAGATACGGCGGAGGCAAAGCGTTTGCGTTCAGCACTGGTCAAATATCTTGAGCAGAATGCGCCTGGAAAAAGTTGTCAACCAACAATTGCTGAAGCTCAAGAATTTTATCACCGCTTCCTGGCTTCAAATAATGCTGTGGCGCGGCGATGGTTTGGAGAAGAACCTCTGTTCGATGCCGAGTTTTCCGAATACCCTGCTGAACCTCAATCTGCCTGCACCGACAGGCTTATGGATATCATAACGGGATTCATGCTGGACAGGCGGGTTTAATCCGTCTTGTGGTTGTCATCTGCGCGCGCGTCCGCGTCCTTCGTGTCCGGGGTTTTCTCCCCCGTCAAACCCAGTTCGCAAGCCATCAGGCAGGCCAGTGGTAGCCACAATATCACCCAGAGTTCCCGGGGCCGGGTCACAATTTGATCGACATCGACCAGAACGCAGACCAGGCCGAACACGAACAGACAAAGGTAAAGCGGGTTGTGGTCTGCGAGGGCCGTTCTCAGGGCTGAGCGCAACGCGAACCCGTAGACCAATAGCAGCAGGAACAGGCCAACCAGGCCGCCATCGCGCAGGGTTGAGAGAAAAACACTATGGGCATAATTAACGATACTTGGTGTTCCATTTTCTGCCAGTACGATCACCTTTTGGTAGCCATGACCAAAGACAGGTGCGGCTTGCCATTGCTCCACTACGTGTTGCCAAATCGGCAAGCGTTTGCTGAAGCCGACATCAATGGCTGCGTTCAGTAGCCCCATAGACCAGGCCAGATAGGCGGCGGTGACCAGGCCAAGTACGAGACCGATGAACAGGGCGGGCAGGGCGCGTCGCTTGTCGACAAGAAATAGCAATGTGCAGGCGGCGGTGAGCGCCAGCAGACCAGTATTGCTTTCGGTCAAAATTACGAAGAGAAAAATCGTGGCAAAGCCTACGGCATAGACATAGGCTAACTTCCCGCCCCAGTACTTGTGCGCGTAATCCAGGGCTATCACCGCGAAAAAGCCATATATGAAAGCACTTGGGTTCGGGTTGTCTGTAGTGCCCAGGCCGACCAGACGCTGATGCAGCGATGCGGGCTGTTGAGTCACCGGTTCGAATGTGGCGATAGAGATCGCCGCCGCCACGATCACTACCAGGGCGACCAGTTGCATGATGGCCGTTGGCAGTAGACGGTTGCGCTCGAAGAAATAAAGTGTCACCAGGGTGAATGAGAGTATATAGCCCGTGTAACGGACGTCGCGCCACAATATGGCAGTAGAGAAGTTATCGCTCCACAGCGAGCTCAGGAGCATGTAGCCAAGATAAGCGAGCAGGCTTAGCCAGATGAGACTGTGCCGGGCCTGTTTCAGCGCGGTAGGTAGCAGCAGCAGGCCCGGAAAGAATACTGCCGCGATGTAGAATTTATAATGGTCCACGGCGTTGGGCACAAAGTAGAAACCCGCCAGGAATGTGATATATGTAACGAAGACCAGATTCGACAAACTCCAATAGCGGTCACTATCGGGGCGGCACAGGTTCAGCATTCAAAACGCTTTGGGCGATAGTGTCGGTTGGGGATCTGCAGCACACCTGCTATTGTGCCCAGGCTGTCAGCGACGTTCAATGCGTGGGGCACCCAGCCTCGGTGCCCATGATGGCCCAGGCAAGCCAATATCGCGCCCAGTAGATCGCGCCCTATACGCCCCAATGAGTACACCGACAAGCGTATTGCAATCCATAACGAACGCAGCGCAGAGCGAGATTTAAGCCGTCGCTTGACAAAGTATTTCACGCAACCTCGGCGGTAGGATTCACGCCACATGTAAATAAAGTTGGCACGTTCGGCCGGGATCGACTCCCTGACGTGCGCATTGGCGGCCCAGGCGAATTTGTAGCCGCTCAACTTAAAAGACTGGAACAGCAGTTTGTCCTCGCCTCCGCTCAGCGCCAATGCCGTGTCGAAAGAGGCCGCGGAGTCGTCGAACAGGGTGGCGCGTACCAGTACATTACAGGTCGCTGCCGGTGGGTCAGAGTCCAACTCACGCAATGTATCCGGATTTTGCGGCTTGGGGAAAAAACCGCTGCCGGATACCCAGTTCGGTGTTTTCGCAGGAAACACCGGTGTGGTACGCCCGACGACTATATCCGCCCCGCTTTTCAGCTGAGTATCCAGCAATTGGTCCAGCCAGTCGGGGTCCGGTATTTCATCGTCATCGATCATTGCGATAAAGTCAGTACCCGCGGGTACCGCCGCCAGTGTCATATTGCGCGCATGGGAAATCCCGGGTCGGGGCTCGTGCAGGTACTGTAACGGCCAGGCCCACTCACCCGTTTGACAGGCCTCGGACGCATCCCCCTCCAGAGAATTATCGACCACGATCAGGCAAATGGACGGGGTTGGCACGGCAGAGAATATCTGCTTATCGAGCCCCTTAAGCAGGCACCGCAGTCCCTCGGGTCGCCTGAAGGTACAGATACAGACTGCGAGCGAACTGTGAGTGTGTGCAGAGGTGGCGGCTGTGTTCAAAGCTTGTGGGCCTTGGGCCAGCGCCGTTTCAGACAGATCCACTGCCCGGGGTCTTCCCGAATCCAGTCTTCAAAGTGGCGATAGATAAGCTCAGTCAGGGCCAGCGCCTGTTCGTCGATTGGCGCATCGGGGTTGGGGCAGATGATTGGGTCGTACATGGTAATGCGAAAGCGCCCGCCCGGAAGGCGCTCCGCCCTGCCCGGCACCAGGGCCGCTCCTGTGCGCAGGGCGAGCCTGGCCGCGCTGGTGCTGGTCAGGGCGTCACGGCCAAAAAACGGCACCATTTTGCCGCTGTCCGGCCGTGTATCAATGGCCATATTGATACTACGTCCCGCTCTCAATTCCTTGATCAAGGGGCGTGCGCCGGCATCCGAGGCGATCAATTTTTCCCCGAAACTCTTGCGCAGATCAAGCATCAGTTTAGCTACGATGGCATTGGACTCGGGTGCATAAATGGTGCTGGTGGTGATGCCGAAATTTTTGGACGCAAAGGGGGAGATTTGCCAGGGGCCCACATGAGCGGTCACGAATACGGCTGCCCCTTTGCACGCCATTAGTTCGCGGGCCTGGGGGTGTATCACATATTCAAGGCGTTGATCCCGCTGGTCCCAGATTTGTTCCAATTTGATCAGCTCTGCCGCGGAGACACCCAGGGACCGGAATATCTGCCGTATCGTCTGCACGCGCCACTGTTCAGAGGTATCCGGAAATGCGGTGGCAAGATTGATTTTAGCTTTCCTGGCCTTGTCCCCGTAAGGCCCCACCAGGCCGAACGCAAAGGCCGACAACTGGCTGGCCCGTTGCAGCGAGAGCTTGCGCATAATCCAGAAGATAAAGCGGAACGCCAGCGCTTCCAACCACTGGGCTATGGATACCAGAACCGGCGCTTTGCGCGCGAGTTTCTTAGGGATGAGGTAAAACTGAGGCATTCAATCGGGCTCAGTTGCGGCCCGGATCGGTGCCGAAAACCCAGTCCCATACGGGGGAACTCACACCGAAACGACCGCCTTCTTTTGAAAAGTGATGCTTGAGGTGGTAGTGCTTGATAAACTTCGCCAGCGGGTTGCGCATGGGGAAGTGGTGCGTTGAATAGTGGATGTAGTCGTAGATCAGGTAGCCGACGATGAAGCCCGCACAAAATGGCTGGATCCACGGCTGTGGAATGACCAGCCCGAACATCAGGTAAAGCACCGCCATAATAGGTATGGCGCCGGCCGGGGGCATCACCAGGCGAGTTTTGTCCCTGGGGTCCTCGTGGTGGTTGCCGTGAAACAGGAACACCAGCCACTTCCCCAGTTTACTGTGCGCCGGGTAGTGAAACACAAAGCGGTGCAGGCCGTATTCAATCAGGGTCCAGGTGAAGGTGCCGGCCAGGGCGATGGCCAGTACTGGCCATCCCGGTAATTGGTACAGAGAAAAACTGCGCCAAAGCAACCAGACGACTATCGGCCCCCACATCAGTAGCGGGGTGATCGGGTGCACATGGGACAATCGCTCAAGCAAGTCATTCTCGAACAGGCGAATGGATTGATGTTGTTTCTCAGGCTGCATGGGAATCGACACCGGGGTTACTGCCGGCCTCCTTTATTTGGTTTCGTTGAACCTTCGCCCACAGGCGTTTTGAGCAAAACCAGTCTTGTGGTTGCTGGCGGATCCAGCCCTCGAATAGGTGATGAACTTGCTGGATCATATCGATGGCCTGGGCGGTTCCATCGACGCTTGTGTCGGTGGGGTGTACAGGAGGGTGAAAGGTAACGCGATAGCGGGCGTCCTGTAATCGTTCTACTTGTACCGGGACCAGGTCGCAGTGAAATTTCTGGGCGAGCCTGGCCGGCAGGATGGTTGACAGTTTGTCATGTCCGAAAAATTTTATAGGTTCGCCTGCATCAACCCGGCGATCCATCACCATACCGGCTGTTTGACCCTGCTTCAGGGCACGCGCCAGCAGGCGGACGCTGTTTTCTCTTGGCAGCAGTTCACAGTTGAGCGCACGGCGTGAGTCCAGCAACAGGCGGTCCAGATAGGGGTTGGTTGGCGGCGAGTAGAGGCTGACATTGGGTATGCCCATTCTTGCCATGGCAGAGCCCACGACTTCCCAATTGCTCTGGTGGGCGCCGACCATGACACAGGGCTTGCCGGGGTTCGCGTAGGTTTCTAAAGGCTCGCGAATGTCGATGACCATGCGCTCGGGCTCGTTCAATATAGTGGAGAGGTGGGGGTACTCACCCATTACGCGGCCAACACGCCCCCAGGCCCGGGCAACCAGCTGGTCGAGTTCCGCATCGTTTAATTCGGGGAACGCCGTCGCCATATTTGTGCGGAAAATTGCCGTTTTACTCGTCAGGCGCGGGCCTATCCAGGCGCCAACCTTCTCGCCAAATCGGGAGGCCGTATCAATGGGGAGCCGCTTGGCCAATGTCGCTATCAGCCAGACAAGTGCGAAATCCACTCGCCACAACAGTCGCTGCAGGTACTGGTGCTTGCGCGCCAGCTTGCGCAGTGGATTGCCGACAATAAACTCTGGCACGGACAATTCTACCTAAAAATGTATCGAATTCAGCCAGCAATTATAGCGCACATGCGGCCTTGGATTCCCTGTCATAGTGCCGAATTCCCGATCTCTGCCAGGCCCTCTCGCAGGCTGATAGCCGGGGTCCACTCCGTTATGCCAGAGATGGCCTCGTTATCCACCACCCAGTCGGTGTGGCGCAGTTCACGCAGTTTTGGAGGGGTCAGCATGGGTGCGCTGCCGGTGATTCCAGCAACGCGTATATTCAGTTGCGCCACGGTATCAAGCAGCCATGTCGGTACACGCCAGAGGCGCACACGTCGGTCCCAGGTCGTAGCGGCAATACTTGCCATTTCGCGCCAGTTGTAGCCGTCGGACTTGCCATCACACAGGGACAGGGTCTGGTGTCGGGTCCTTGGGGTGTACAGGCAGGCCATGATGGCTGCGACCAGGTCCGCTACATGAATCAGGGAGATGCGCGCCTTGGTTGATCCCGGGACGAAGGCGATGCCGCGCCCCATCCACTGGAATATGGGTAGCATCTCCTTATCGCCCGGGCCATAGACCGGGGGAGGGCGCATAATGATCCAGTCGAGATCCGGTTCCTGCTCCAGCAGCTTCTCACTGTCGCGCTTGCTGTGGGCGTACCACGAGAGGCCCGGTTCACGTGCGGCCAGGGAGGATAACAGTAGCAGGCGGGGGCGGCGGGTTTGCGCTTTGATGGCGCTCAGCAGGGCGGCGGTCCCGGCCACGTTTACCTGGTCGAAGTCTGCCTGGGAGGCGCCCCTGACCGCGCCTGCTGCATGGATGATGGCATCGCTGCCGGCTACGAATTGCTGCAGTGCAGCGGTGTTTTGCAGGTCTCCCACGATGAGTGAGGCGCCCTGTGTAGACAATTCTCTAGCTTTGTCGGGGTTTCTGATCAGTGCGCGTACGCGAAAACCCCGCTCCAGTAAGCGGGCGCACAGACTGGCACCAATGAATCCGCTGGCGCCAGTGACGGCGACCAGGCTGCCGCGGGGAATCAGGCTGAAGCCACCTTCAGGCGGGCTTCTTCTTCGGCGGCGTTGAGCTGTTCTATATCATTGGCATTGATATAGTCGAGTCGCGCCTTGGCGCGAGACAATTTGCCCGATGATGTGCGTGGCAGGGAGCGGTTGGGAACCAGATGTACGAAGCAGTCCAGGCTCATTTCCATGCGCACCAGAGCCGTCAGGCGTCGTACCAGGTTGTTGCGCTTGGCGGGGTCTCTCTCGCGACACTGCACCATCAACACGCAGAATTCCTCTCCTTCGTGGTCCGGGGCGGAAAATGCCACGGCGTCACCGGGCCGCACTTCAGGCTGGGTCTCGGCAACATGTTCGAGGTCCTGCGGCCAGATGTTGCGGCCGTGGATAATGATCAGGTCTTTCTTGCGACCGGTGATGGTCAGCACGCCATCGACCAGGTAGCCTATATCGCCGGTGTTCAACCAGCCGCCTTCACACAAGGCGTGGCTGGATTCTTCAGGCAGATTGAAATAGCCGGACATGACGCTGGGGCCGCGCAGGTAAATTACACCGCTTTGCCAGTCCTTCAACACCTGGTCATCATCGCGAATCTCTACTTCAAAACCCGGCAGTGGCGCGCCGCAGTTGACGAAATGACGGCCGCGGCCTTCCGTGCTGTCCTCTTCCAACAACACCGCTTCGTGGTGATCCGAGAGGTGGTCGCTGTCGATATGGTGCGTGGTGAAGCCTATCGACAGGGGTGAAAAGCTGATGCCCAGGGTGCATTCGGCCATGCCATAGCAGGCCAGGAAAGCGCGGCGGTCAAAGCCACAGGGCTCCATTATCTCGGCGAAATACTCCAGCGTTTCCGGGCGAATCATTTCAGCGCCGATGCCGGCTACGCGCCAGTTGCTGAGATCGTAATTTTCGATGTCAGTGGCACGTACTCTGCGCGCGCAGAGGTCGTAGCCAAAAGAGGGTGCGAAGGAGATTGTCGCGCGGGTCTGCGTCATGAGGTTCAGCCACTGACGTGGCCGCATGGCAAATTCGCGGGTATCCAGGTAATCAACGGAGACCTGTGCCGTCATGGGTACCAGCACCATGCCCACCAGGCCCATATCATGGTAAAACGGCAGCCAGGACATCATTCGATCCTCGCCATTCATCTCCAGGCCGTGCACGATCATGCTCTGCAGGTTTGCCATGGCGGTATGGTGCTTGATAACCACACCTCGGGGGAACCGTGTGCTGCCGGAGGTGTACTGTATGTAGGCAATGTCTTCGGGAGTGATCTGAGGCAGTTGCTGTTGGCCTGCGGGAAGTGCGTAGAACGCCTCCGGCGCACCCACCATGCGCATTGTCAGGCCTTCACTGGCCTCTTGCAGGAAGGGCAGATAACCTTCAGATGCCACGCCGATGGCCGCATCACTGGCCTCCAGCAGACGCTGCAGCTGTGACACATAGGCGTTGTGAGCACCAATTTTGACGGATGCTGGTAGTGCCACGGGAATCAGGCCAGCGTACTGGCAGGCGTAGAAAAAGCGAATGAAATCGGGGTTGGTTTCAGCGACCAGGGCCACGCGGTCACCTTTGTCCAGGCCCAGACCGAGCAATCTGTGGGCCAGTTCAATGGCCTGTACACGCAGATCGCCATAGGAAACGCTGGCGTAGATGGCGCCGCGACCAGTGTAGAAGTTCGAGCCGGTTTCACCCTGGGCAGCGTAGTCGAGAGCATCAGTCAGTGTGGTGAAGTTGGCCGCGCGAAATGGCAGTTGGTGGCGTGTTGGCGTGGCACTTACGTTAACTTGTGACAATAGATTTACCTCGTTTTCGGCGAGCCTTTTCGCCGCGCTAAATGTGGTATAAACACAACGCTGTTCACTTCCTCCAATACGGAGGAGCGATTCTCAATTCAAAAACTTCCCACCTGGTTTTTCGGGCCACTCTTATTGCTCTATTTCTGTACAAGTGTATGTACAGGTGGATACCCCTATATTCGGGCTCTGGCAGTGGTTACCTGACGTGGAATGATACTAGCATTTTGGCACTGTGGCTTATAGGTAATAATACCAATGGCTAGAAGTCTGTCGGACTTAACACTGCCCGCCCCAGGGAGAGGGTCATGGCGCGGCCAGACGGCTGCGCTGCATTTTCTGCTGCCTGGGCATGAGTACTGGTGATGGCCATTGTCTTGTTGAGCCTTTTTCACTGGGGAGTGCTAAAAACGTCAATGCTGTAAAGGTGACATTTCGGCTGTATACTGCCGCCTCGGCGTATATAACGAGCACGCACATAAGAAGCCATGAGCGATAATGACGATTCGCCCGTCTCCCTGGAGGTGGTAACCCAGCGCCAGCAGTGGCGCCAGTTTCTGGCCCTGCCGCATCGTATCTACGCCTCAGATCCCGCCTGGATCGCACCGCTTAATGTTATGAAGCGCGAACAGCTTTCCCCCGCCAACCACTTTTTTGAGCATGCGCGTTGGCGGGCCTGGATTGCCTATAAGGATGGTGTACCCGTGGGGCGCATCACCGCACAAATTGATGAGATGCACCTGCAACAACATGACGATGGCGCCGGCTATTTCGGTATGTTGGAGGCTGATGATGACCCCGCTATCTTTGCGGCGCTGCTGGGCGCGGCGCAAGACTGGCTGCGCAGCGAGGGTATGCGGCAGGTGCGAGGGCCCTTTAACCTGCATGTCAATGAAGAGGTGGGACTGTTGGTGGACGGATTTGCCACGCCGCCATACTTCTTGATGGGCCACGCCCGCCCCTGGTATGGCTCCGGGCTGGAAACGCAGGGATACCAACCGGCGAAAGATCTTCTGGCCTACCATGTACGGCCTGATTTTGAAGCGCCCAGGGTGATGGAACGACTGGCAAACCGGGTGTCAAACCGGGTCGTGGTGCGCCCGATACGGCGTAAACAGTTGCTCGAGGATGCCGCTATCATGCGCGAAATCTTCAACGACGCCTGGCAAGATAATTGGGGCTTCGTGCCGCTTGCAGAAACCGAGTGGGCCGACACGGTAAAAACCCTGGCCAAACTGATGCCCGATGACTATATCCAGATCGCGGAATATGACGGCGAGCCTGTTGCCTTCATTGTGGCCCTGCCCAACCTGAATGAGGCAATCCGTGACCTCCAGGGTAAGTTGCTGCCCTTCGGTTGGCTCAAACTGCTATGGCGTTTGAAGGTGCGGCACCCGCAGACTGCCCGGATACCGCTGATGGGGGTGCGGCAGGAATTTCAGCACTCGCGCCTGGGACCGACCCTGGCATTCATGGTCATCGACGCTGTCCGCAAGCCCCTGCACGCCCGCGGCGTGAAAGATGTTGAGATGGGCTGGATACTCGAGGACAATGACGGCATGTGCAATATCATTGAAACCATTGGTGGCACGGCGTATAAACGCTACCGTATCTACCAGAAAGAGCTGTAGCCAGTGTGCCTCGTCACTCTGGGTATTACATTATGAGTGACGAGGTATACTAATGCATCTAGACCCGCAAACACACCAAATGACGGCCATTGTCCTGGCGGGCGATCGCACCAAAGCTGATTCCCTGATCAATCATACCGAGGCCGGCAGCAAGGCCATGATCGATATGGATGGTACGCCCATGGTGCGCCGCGTGCTGAACTCCCTGCGCGCATCCCGGGTGATCAAGAGGATATGCATGGCGGGCCCGGAGGCGAGTGAAGTCGCTACTGATACCGTCCTGTCCCAGTGGATTGACGCGGGGGAAATAGACTGGTCCGAACCGGGTAAAAGCCCCAGTACCAGTGCCTACCAGGCGATGCTGGAATTGGGCCCGGAAGAGGCGGTATTGCTGACCACGGCAGACCACCCGTTGCTGACGCCTGAAATTGTGGATGCTTTTGGCCGACAAAGCCTGGTGGATGACGTGGATGTTACCGTGGGCCTGGCGCCGTATGCCCTGGTTGCTGAGGCCTATCCCGGTATCAAGAAAACCGTGTTGCACTTCAGCGACGGCGACTTCTGTGGCTGTAATCTGTTTGCCTTTATCACGCCGGAAGGCCGTCGCGCCGCCAGATACTGGCGCAAGATCGAGCAGCAGCGGAAAAAACCGCTGGTGGTGATAGGCCTGCTGGGCTGGTGGGCGGTTATACGTTACCGCCTGGGATTACTGTCGCTGGAGGAAGCGCTGACCAAACTGAGCAAGCGACTAGGCTTGCGCATGCGCGCGGTTATCCTGCCCTACGCCAATGCGGCCATCGACGTGGATTCCATCGCCGACCTGATACTGGTTAAAGGTGCACTGGAGAAAGCGACAGCCGAAGACGCCTAGCGCTTCAACAATACCATTTTGTTCTCACCCTGGATAAATTCCCCGGTGGTCGGCTGATAACAGCGAGGCATAATTTCCAGCCGCCAGCCACTGTCATCGCGGTCCACGCTGTAGCAGTTATACCGGGCCACATCGGCCCCGTGTAAACCCAGGGCGGAGGCCGAAGGTACGGCGACAACGGGTGCGACCCCGTCTCGCGTGCTCAATTCGTTGTAATGTGCCCGGTGCCCGTGCCCGTGCAGTATCAACTCCACCCCGTGCTCGCTAAGCACCGCCTGCACCGCCGCGGCATCTGTCAGCCGTTTGCGCCATTTTTCCTTCCCCGGTAGCGGAGAGTGATGCAGGAACACAACCCGGAACAATTTTTTAGTGGCGGCCTCTTCCAGTAGTGCCGGCAAGCGGTTTAATTGGCTGGTTCCGACGGTTCCCGTGGCCATTAATGGTGGCTTGGGACAACCTGTGGAAACCCCGATGAAAGCGATATTTTTGCGCACGCGCAGGCTGGGGAATACGCTGGCGTGGCCGGCGCCATCGATTGGCCCGCCATCCGATGTCATGTAGTCACGCCACAGGCCGAAGGTTTTGTCCCAGTCGGCCCGGACGCAGGTGTCGTGATTGCCCGGCACCAGAGCGACTTGCCCGGGTTCGCCCAACTGCTGCAACCAGGCGCGTCCCTGTTCGAATTCCTGTGGCAGGCCGATGTGGGTCAGGTCGCCGGTAACCAGTAATTGATCCAGGCTAAAATGGCGCAGGTCACGCTGCAGCGCTTGCAGAACCTCCGCCCGGTGTTCAAAGCGACGCTTGCGGCGCCAGGACAGGTAGCCGAACACCCGCTTATTGAGCAGATCCCGCGCATGTACACCTTCCAGTGAGCTCAGGTGGGGGTCGGAAATTTGTGCGAATGTCTGACTCACAATGTTGATTCCTGCAGCCTATACTCAGATGCGGCGGATATTGGCTCCGAGGT
>Ga0164315_10000180_pt1 | contig 39126 bp, 31 predicted proteins | sample GuaBasSedimGuay6_FD_113737 | JGI IMG/M metagenome (GOLD analysis project Ga0164315, IMG submission 113737) | Subseafloor sediment microbial communities from Guaymas Basin, Gulf of California, Mexico - Guay6, Core 4569-2, 0-3 cm | ecosystem: Environmental > Aquatic > Marine > Hydrothermal vents... | reverse complement strand
GTATTGGACATATTCATGGCCACGGTTCTGGATCGTTTGTATTCAATACGGGTGGTCAGACTGTTTTTCCAGTCCATATTGAGATCAAACAAAGGACTGAAACTTTCATTGATGCTCACGACATTGATATTCTGTTCCACCATAAAGTTCCCCTGCAGGTCCGTAATTATGGGCACCCCGCTGATGGTGTCGGCTATATAAAAGGGATTATTGATAAAGGATCCCACGCTATAGCTGGAGCGATAGGCGTGATTCATTACAATTGAGTTCAAAACTCTCTGAAATGCCGGAATTTTTCCCAATCCGTCGAAACGTACCTGCCAGTTGGGCATTATCTCCCAAATCGATTTAATGACGGTCATTGGGATATTGTCTGCCGACCTGCCACCATATGCGGCAAGGAAGGCCGGAATAAGCACCTCCTGTGAGGTGGGCCCATACCCTGATACATAGTCTGTATTGGTACTGTCAGGAGGAAGTACCACCCCACTATTATTGGTGTAATCGCTACCCAGGCGTTGTGAGATGGTTGCCCTGTACTCATTCTTAAGGAGGTCAAAGGCATCGGAGGACTCCACATTCTCATCTATCTTCTCAAATGCGGTTCCCAGGGTGATGTAAGACATGCTGAAATTTCCGCTATAAAGGGTTCCCCTTGCCGAATCGGCAGGTAGTGAGCCATTCGGGAGGGCAGTATAATATTCCGAGAAGTTAGAGGAGTACATCCGGTTACCAGTCAGGTCAATTTTCAAGCCGTTAAAGGGCTCTATACTCATCCTGGCGGTAAACCGATCGGTATGGTTCATGGCGTAGGCTTCGTTAAGGTTCCGATCAGTAGTGAGCGCACCTCTTTCAAAGGCCTTGTATGCGTAATCCTGATCCTGCCATCCAGCAATGAAACCCCAGCCCGGTTCCATTTGTCCACCACCCGTATAGGTTCCGAATCCAAAATTATTAATGCCGTAATTATAACCGGGCATCAAGGTTCCTCCACTAGTTGAATAGGTCAGATTCAGGGTACGCACACTCATCAGGATTCTTACCGTGGTTTCTGCAATAATGATCAGTGGGCTCTCCCCTTTTTCGATGGTGCCTGTCACCTTCACCCGAGCATTCCGGATAGCCTTTTGCGAGGTGATTCGAATTCGTGTATTGCTGAGAATCTCAATGCTTACTTCTACGGGTTGCATGTTCTCGTCGAATACTTCGACAAGAATATCTTCCGTCTTCAGGTTGTGCACCACATAGCGGCTCCGGCCCTCCCGCAGGTAAATATTCTCATCGTTGAAGATCCTGGTCTTGGTCCTGGTCTTGGCCTCCCGGGCCCTGGTTTGGGCATTACGGTATTTGGCATTGATATCCTTCAGGTATGGAACTTTGTTGTAGAGGTTTACAAAATTCAATTGTCCGTTCAACTGAATTGTGTTGGAGTTCTTGATGGTGTTTCCAAGGTGAATAGGTCCCCAGATTGGATCATCAGGGATAATGGGACCTACATCCCACCCGTAGGTTCCATTATACCTGACACTGGCCGAGGTCCAGTCAAGCAGGGGGATCTTGTTAATCGGAATGGTATAAGAGGTATTGAACTGTTGATAATAGCTGGTAGCCCGTCCAAAATTCAAAATTGTGTCCCTGAGCGCCTCCCACCCATAATCATGATTCCAGCGGCCTTCGGGCTCATCAATTCGGGCATTATGTGCAGAGGAGAAATCAAAGCGAAGATTCTTGGTGATATCAAATTTTAAATCAAAAAAACGGTTCCAGTAAAAATCCTTCTTAAAGGTGGGTTTCACATAATAATCGGGATTGTTGATGTTCCTGACCTCCTTTTCCAGATAGTAACGGTCCAAATCGGTTCGGAAAGAGATCCTGGATGGGGTAACATTAAAATTGAAATCCTTGATCAGGCGCAGCCAGTCTGAATTCATCCATTTAACCGATTTAAAGGGCTGGACATTTGTGGGCCTTGTATTGAAATTATAAGAGATATTCCCCCTGACCTTCCTGGTATTGTAGTAGCTCAGGTTGGGACTATAGCTTGCCATTTCGTTCATAGAAAAGCTGGTGGACCAATTGGACAGGCTATAGAAGTGCTTCTTTGTCCCCGCTTTGTTCATCCTGACATTGGTGACGGCAAATGATTTTCTCTCCACCATATCCCTGGCATTGCGAACAATTGAATCGCGTTCTACGTCGGTCTCTGCCTCATCAATAGCCTCTTTCAATAGAATATCTGGATCCAGTGGGTTGTACTCGGGATTCACAATGGCTTTGGAGTAATTCATAAAAACAGGTATGTTGACCCCGCTCTCCTGTTTAAAGAATTTCCCCATCTGCAGATTGGAGGAAACGTTGTAATGAATGATTTGCTCCTGCTGCCGCTCCTGAACCTTCTGTTCAATGCTCCCAAAGCCGGGCTGACTGGTGTTCCCGGCAAAGGTGATATTTCCAAAATCAGCCAGTTTCAGGGTGGCCCTTCCTTTGGCTGCCCAACCTCCGTTCTCGTTGAAATCGGAGAGACGTAACTCATTCAACCATATCTCACCCGACTTGGGCAATCCGTCGTCAGGACCATAGGGATTGTCTCCTGCTTTGGGATTGCGCACTCCGATCATGATGGTACGAACGCTGCTCAGATTTGGGTTTCCGCTGACCGACATACGGTTTCCTTTCTGGTCAATCACTGTATATATCGTACTGATGGTCACCTCGCTTTCCGGATCATTCATGGCCCTGTTCCTGTCCTGTTTTACCTCCGTAAAATCATCCAGCACCACCTCGAACCTGTTGCCATCCGGCCATACAATCAAGCGATCCGCATCACTGTCATTGTTATACCTCCCGGGAGGTGTAAGTTCCAGGGGAACTTCATATTCGTAGTAGTTGTCCTTAAAATCGGTTCCCAATCTGATAAAAGCCACCAATTCGTTGCTCTCCAGATATTCTCCTACCAGGGCCTCAGCATGAGCTTCCATCTGTAATTTCTTATACTGCCTCATATCGATTTCCGTATTCTTATAGGCAGCCTTGGCATCTCCATCAGCCAGCTCATTCACTTTTAAAACTATGGACTGCTCATTCAGCTGTCTGAGCTGGGGCTGTGTGGGATCAATCTGACGGGAGAATCCCGGAGGAAGCACATAGTTAACCGGTTCCTTCCCTGAATTCTCTTCAATATTAACAGCAGAAATGGTCAGTTCACCAAATGAAGGCTCCACCCCTGTCCAATCTTCACCTCCCTGGGTAAGCGGCTGCATATAGCGCCTCCACTCCCCACGAACCAGGTCCAGTTTGGCAAACCTCAGGAAGGTGGTATCCTCAAATCCAGTCATAAACATCCGCATGAAACGGATGGTTTTAAAATCGCTGATGTCTCCTTCAACATCCTCATAGTCAAAAATGGGAATCCTGAACTGATACCAGGTTACATCGGCCTCCTCCCCATTTTGGTATATGACTTTATCGATCACCTTATCCACAATGTGGTTTCGGCCCACCTGCATATCGCTTTTATTGATGTCCACACGGTAGGAGTAATAACTCTCTCCTTCGCTCAGAGTATTGTCCCGGTTAATATCCTCAATGTCCGGAAGGGAGGTCCCTGAAGTGGGATAAGATTCCGGATTGTCCTGGTCACTGGGTGAGTTGCCCTCCTGGTTGTTATATTTCTTGTAGCGTTCCAGAATCCCTGCCTGCTCACCATCATAGACGGTGCTTCGGTAGTAACTGTAATCGTCCGATGAGGGATCCAGGAAGATGGCATTCCTGGCTTCCTGGCTTAATAGACCTGAACTGTAACGCGATTCTATCTGGCCGAGGTAATCGTCGGACTCCTGGGAGAAGAAACTAACCTCATCGCCGGAATATAAGGAGGAGACTCCGTCCAGTCCTACATCCTGGAATTTCCGTGTCGCATCGCCTGCACTAAATCCTTGTACCAGGGATTGTGTCAGGGGGATGCGGCCCCAAACAGTGGTGTCCACTTTTTCAACAACTTCTGAGGTGGGTAGTCCGTTTTCAAAAATCTTCCTGGAATCTTTCAATACATCCTCGGAGATATTCCCCAGGTTGAAATACAGCTCTCCTCCACCATGATCCGGCATCTCAGCAAAGGGATCCATCAACCAGAATTCAATAAACTCCACATTGGATTGTTCAAAATCGCTGGAATAAATCTCTCTCATGATTCCTCCCCACCTTGCCTCGGGTTCCAGCAATTCACCCTCCTGTCCTATTCTCTCATAATCATAGTTGTAGGGCCCCCGTTCCTCAGGATAAAAGGACATGTTCAATACGGATATCCTGGTGGGGATCCCGTTTGGATTCTCCTTGAAGGGAAAAATATCCGTCTCATACACCTCATATACGTAGGCACTGGACATATAGTCAGGATTGTTCTTCATATAGTCGGGGGTCCGTGAGTCGGGGTTTAGAAAGAGTGGATCGATATGGTACCAGGCAAGCCGTGCACGGTTATATCCATAGGCCCTGTTGTTGTTCAATTCGGCTTCCGGGAAAAATCCCCTTGGAGTACTGGAAAGTTTCCAGGAGGAGAATTGCTTTAGATCAATGGATGTTTCACTGCCTTCAAAATCATCTAAATAGGCGTCCCCTTCTTTCCCAATGGCACTTGAGTGTCCCGGTATCAGTTGTGCAAACTCACCCACAACCGTGAAGGAGGAAGGTGCCTTGGTTTCCAGGAAGGGAAGCCAGTCTACCATTGTGGTAAGGAGCTGAGATTCAACGCTATAATTACCATTGAGTCCCCATATGGTATTGGAGATGGGTTCATCCCCAACATTCACCTTCTGGGTCAGGGGCTTCTCGGTCAGGTGCATGGCAGTGGCCCCCAGGTTAAAATTATCCGAAATTTTATAGTTGAGATGGCTACCTACCAGGGTCTTTGTCTGGAAGTTAAACAGGGACTGGTTCTCCAGGGAGATCCGAATGGGCGTGCCAGATTCAAGGATTCCCTGGTTGATGATGGTAACCCTGCCAAGCATATAATCCACTGTATAATCAGCACCCTCCATCAACTCCCGTCCACCTGCAGTTACTTTTACCGAACCCTGAGGAACATTCATGGCGTTTAGCATAATCTCCGAACCGTTTGTAGAGGAATACTGCCCTGCAATCAGGAATTTGTTCCTCTCTGCCATTTGTTGGGCTTTGGTTTTGGTAGAATCATAAAGTTCCTGAAACACATACTTGTCTATGGCTGCATCCGCCTGCTCTCCATCCAGGCTGTCATTAAAAATCTTTGCCAGGTCCGATCCGAAGGGCTCCAGCAGAGGGAAGAAAACCCTCCCATTGGAGGAAATGATAGTGGTACCTTCCATGTAGTCAAAAATGCCATCCGGATAGGGATCGCGCTGTGAGTTCATATTGTCCAGATTCAACAACCTGATTAATATGGTTTTATCCAGGTCGCCGCCAGGAAGATAATTGACAGAGTTCCCAGTTTCATCGTCGCGGTAAAGCACATCCAGCGTAAACTCGTCCTCAACCACCTGGTAGGCCCCAAGTGCATAGACGTTTTTCATCATCAGGTCCCAGGTATAAGCTCTGGGGGTATAATTGGTGGGCTTTATCAACTTCATCATCAAAGATGATGGCGCAGAGATTCCGCTTGCCTGGGAAAGCTCACCCACCCGGAAGGTCTGGCCCCTGTAAGTATACTCATAGGCCACTGCCAGGATCTCATCGGTATTCAGGGCCGTATTCAGGGAGATATAACCCAGCTTGTCATTGAAGGTATATTCTCTTGGAGTAAGCAATCTTGCATTTTCAACCTTCTCATAATCTATTCCCAGAACCAGGCCTGCACCCTCCAGTTCTGTGGTCACATTCTTGATATCCCTGATGGACGAATGGGTGGTGGTAAGCTCCTCATAGGCATTATTCAGTTCATTCCTGGGGTAATTTCCTGTCTGACCCGGATCGCGCATGTAAAACATTGGATAAGGTTCAGCCAGGTCATTTACCGCTACAATGTTCCTGGACTGTTCAAAGTTGGTGGTCTTATTGGTGACCCATACCTCGATACGTGTGACAGTCACATCGGAGGTAATAATCGGAAGGCGTGACATTGCTTTGTTATAGTTCTCTCGAAAGTAATCCGATAAAAAGTAGTGCTTGTTAACATCGTAGTCATCCACCGTGATGGAGAATTCGCTCAATTGTGCACCACCCTCCACAGTGATCACCGACGATTCACCCCTCTGCTGAGAAAATACACTGGTCACCGTCAGTTTACCAAATTGCAGCTCCGTTTTAAAACCAAACAGGCTTTGGCTACCGTTAATCAATGAACCTGGTACAGACAGGTTCACATTTCCAGCCTCAATCTTCTTGATGATTTCATCCTCCTCCCCCGTGTACTCCAACTTGGTCTGGTTCTCAAAATCGAAAGTGGCTTCCGTATTGTAGCTGATATCCATGGTCATCTTATTGCCGATGGAGCCTGCCACATTCATGATAATCTTTTCATCAAAAGTGAAAGAGGGAACACTTCTAAGTTTCTCGCTAATGTTGGGATTATCCTGTTTGCTCAGGTTAAACCCGAAGATCAGCTCTGCAGAACCGGTAGGAATGATGTTGATCACATTGGATCCAAAAAGTTTATCAAATGCCTCTCCACCTACCTGGATAGGAGGAATAAAGGAGAGCTGTTGTTCCAGGGAGGATCCACTTGCTTTCATTCGCCAGTAATCCTTCACCTGTTGATTGAGCTCATATCGCTGAAACTCATTCATGGTCATCGTGGTAGGAGTCCTGTAGTTCCAGCTTCCCATGGTCTCGGTGAACACGTACTTCTTGGTCAAGGGGTCATAAAAGACCTGCGATTTGATATTGGATGGATTTTGCAGGTAGAGCGGGGAACTTTGTCCGGAGATCGAGAGGGGATAAGAGCCCTTATCAGAAAAAGGAAAATGTAAGGTGGAATCCTGGGCATTCGCTCCTATTGCCAGCAGGAATCCAAAGACAATCAAGAATATGTGATTATGTCGATGGTTCACTACATAAACTTCAAGGCAGCCTTCACTACCTCCTCTACAGAAAGTTCCGGCTGCTCTGATAAAATGCGGGTCACAGTCTTCTCAATAGTTTTCTTTGGAAAACCCAGTGCCACTAAAGCAGATAACGCTTCATCGCGGCTGGTATTGTCCTGCGAAAAGAATAATTCATCTATTCCTGCACCTTTCCCAAGCTTGTCTTTCAGGTCAATAATAATCCGTTGGGCAGATTTGGCCCCAATCCCTTTAATTCCCTGCAAAATTGAAACGTTTCCGGCCAGAATAGCCTGGCTTATCTCATCCGGTGAAAGTGAAGAGAGGATCAGGCGGGACGTATTGGCACCTACACCGGAGACCGAAATAAGCATTCTGAAGATCTCACGCTCCTCCCGGCCGCCGAAACCATAAAGAATCTGGGCATCTTCCCTGACCACAAAATGGAGGTAAATTCTTCCCGAGCTCTGGCTACTGACCTGGCTATAGGTGAAAACTGAAATGTGAATGTAGTAGGCCATATGGCCTGCCTGAACAATCAGATGTGCTGGACTTTTCTCAACAAATTCTCCCTCTATATATTCATACATACCATAATGCTTTGGTATGCTAATATACTAAAATCGAAAGAGCGCTTAGAGGGTTTTTTTCAACTCTGTTTCCTCATAAGCCTCAACCATATCCCCAACCTTGATATCGTTGAAATTTTCAATGTTCAATCCACACTCAAGACCGGAAACCACTTCTTTGGCTTCATCCTTGAAACGCTTCAGCGTTCCCAGCTCTCCACTGTAGACCACAATACCGTCCCTGATAAGCCGCACCTTGGAGTTTCTCCTGATTTTGCCTTCTCTGACCATACAGCCAGCAATGGTTCCTACCTTGGTGATTTTGAATACCTCCAGGATCTCCAGGGTTCCAATGATATCCTCTTTGATCTCCGGAGCAAGCATACCCTCCATGGCTGCCTTCACCTCTTCAATCGCATCGTAGATAATGGAATAGAGACGAATATCGATTTGCTCTTTCTCTGCCAGCTTTCTGGCACTAAGTGAAGGCCTTACCTGGAATCCAATCACAATGGCATTGGATGCTGCAGCCAGCAGGATGTCAGATTCCGAGATCTGTCCCACAGCCTTGTGCTTGATATTGACCTGGATCTCATCTGTACTCAGCTTAATAAGCGAGTCGGAGAGAGCCTCAATGGATCCGTCCACATCACCCTTCACGATTACATTCAGCTCCTGGAAGTTACCAATGGCAATCCGGCGTCCAATTTCATCCAGCGTAATATGCTTGGTGGTCCTCAGTTCCTGCTCACGCTGCAATTGTTCGCGTTTGTTAGCAATTTCCTTGGCCTCTTTATCGGTATCCATGACATTGAAACTCTCACCAGCCTGTGGCGCTCCATTCAGCCCCAGTATAAGGACGGGAGTGGATGGCCCTGCAGTTTTTATTTTCTTTCCTCTTTCATTGAACATGGCCTTTACATGACCAAAATGTTGCCCGGCCAGTACCACATCTCCAATCTCCAGAGTACCCGACTCAACCAGGATGGTGGCAATATTTCCCCTTCCCTTGTCAAGAGTCGATTCAATGATGGTTCCTCGTGCTGCTTTTTCAGGATTGGCCTTCAGATCCAGTAACTCGGCCTCCAGCAATACCTTCTCAAGCAATTCTTCAATATTCACATTTCCCTTGGCCGAAATTTCCTGACTCTGGTACTTGCCTCCCCAGTCCTCTGTCTGATAGTTCATCTGGGCTAGTTCGTCCTTAATCTTTTCCGGGTTGGCTGCGGGAAGGTCTATCTTGTTAATGGCAAAAACAATGGGCACTCCTGCGGCGGCGGCATGATTGATGGCCTCCACTGTTTGAGGCTTCACCCCGTCATCGGCAGCTACTACGATAATGGCCACATCGGTAATCTTTGCACCCCTGGCACGCATGGCCGTAAATGCTTCGTGACCTGGTGTATCAAGGAAAGTGATCCTACGTCCATCATCCAGTTTCACACTGTAAGCCCCGATATGCTGGGTGATGCCTCCTGCTTCACCTGCAACCACATTGGCATCACGAACCACATCCAGTAGTTTGGTTTTTCCATGGTCCACATGACCCATAACGGTCACAATAGGAGGTCTTGGAAGCAAATCTTCCGGTGCATCTTCTTCATCCTGGATTGATGCCACCACATCCACACTAACAAACTCAACCTTGAAGTCAAACTCATCGGCTACCAATGACATGGTTTCCGCATCGAGACGCTGGTTGATGGAAACAAACAGCCCCAGGTTCATACAAGTTTGAATCACCTCTGTGGGCGGAACACTCATCATGGAAGCCAACTCACTAACTGAGACAAACTCAGTTACCTGCAAGACATTTTGTCTTTGCTCAAGCTGATCGCTTTCCTCCTGCAACTTGGCCTGTACGGCATCGCGCTTCTCGCGCCTGTATTTGGATGTTTTTGATTTGGATCCTTTGTTCGTGAGTTTGGCCAGGGTATCCTTTATCTGCTTCTGTACATCCTCTTCATTGACCTCCGGCCTGGTGCCACGCTTCCTCTTCTTTCCTCCCCTTTCTCTTGCTGCACCCGCCTGTTTCTGCCGGTCAATATCTACCGGACCACTTTCCTTCTTGATCCGTTTTCTCTTTTTCTTCTGGTCGAGGTTCTGGTCATCCTTACTGGATGCCACAGGTTTTTTCTTGGGTTCTCTTTTCCTTGGAAGCTCAATCTTACCAACAACAGTCGGACCGGTCAGTTTCTCCACTCGCGTGGGTATCAGGTTTGACTCCTCCTCAGATTCTTTCTTGGTCTTCGTCTCCTTTACTCCGGCATCTGGCTCTTTTGTTGCTTCAGGCTGTTCTGCCACTTTTTCCTCAGGTAGAGCTTCAGGAGTTTCTTTGGCCTCAACCTTTTCAGTTTTTTCGGCTTCCTTCTTTACAGCCTTCTCCTTCGCTACAGCTTTTGTTTTCTTTCCAGCCTCTGCTTTCTCCTCTCCTTTGCCTTCAGCTTCTTCACTCTTAGCCTTAGACTTCTTGCTGGGACGAGTCTTCTGATTCATGGAGTCCAGGTCGATTTTTCCAACAACCCTGGGACCTCCTTCAACTGACTCAGCTTCTTCCTCTTTCTTCTCAGGCTCCTCAGACTTTTTACTCTTTTCAGCCTTTGGTTCTGCTTTTTCCTCTTTGGACTCCTTAGGAGGCTCAGCAGTTTCTTCAACAACTGGCTTCTCCTTCTCAGGCTCAGGCTCCTCTTTAGAGACCGGGGCCTCCTTTTCCACTACCGGTGCTGCTGTATCAGCCGCATCTGTGGTATGATCGGTAATAATTAACTCTTCGGATTCCTCCTGTTCGGCTGCTTCCGGGACATCATCCAACGAGAGCGACTCCTGCCTCTCTCTAAGGTTCTTGAGGGTCAGTTTCTCTGATTCTTTCTTAACATTCAGATCTGTACTATATTCCTCCTGCAGGAGTTCATACAGATCCGGATCCAATTTATTGTTTGGATTGGAATCGATCTCATGTCCCTTCTTTCCAAGAAATTCAACGATGGTGGAAATCCCCACGTTAAACTCCCTGGCAGCCTTGCTAAGCCTTGTTGCCTTTCTTTCAGCCATATAAATCTATTCAAATTCTGCTTTAAGCACATTGACCAGGTCCGAAATGGTCTCCTCTTCCAGGTCGGTCCTTTTGACCAGGTCCGCTACACTCAGGTTCAGTACCGATTTGGCAGTATCGCATCCGATTGCCTTTAATTCATCCAGAACCCAGCTTTCAATTTCATCAGCAAATTCTTCGAGGTTCACATCCTCATCGTCCTCGTTCGATTCACGATATACATCAATCTCATATCCCGAGAGCTGACTGGCCAGTTTGATATTCAGACCACCCTTGCCAATGGCCAGGCTTACCTCCTTGGGCTGCAGGTAAACTTCTGCACGCTTCTCCTCATCATCCAGCTTAATGGATGTGATCTTGGCTGGACTCAGCGCCCGTGTAATAAATAACTGGACGTTGCTTGTATAGTTGATGACATCGATGTTTTCATTCTTAAGTTCCCTGACAATGCCATGGATGCGGGATCCTTTCATGCCCACACAGGCACCAACCGGATCAATTCGTTCATCGTAAGACTCCACAGCTACTTTGGCCCTTTCACCAGGAACCCTTACAATGTTCTTGATGGTGATCAGTCCGTCGAAAATCTCCGGAACCTCCAACTCAAACAGACGCTCCAGAAATATGGGTGAGGTTCTGGAAAGTATAATCAGGGGATTGGCATTGCGCATATCCACCTTTACCACAACCGCACGGATGGTATCTCCTTTTCGGAAATAGTCGGAGGGAATCTGCTCTGCCTTGGGCAAAATCAGTTCATTACCTTCATCATCCAGGATCAGTATCTCTCTTTTCCACACCTGGTATACCTCACCGGTAACCACATCACCTATGCGATCCTTGTACTTGTTGTACAGATGATTCTTCTCCAGCTCCATGATCCTCGCAGAGAGGTTCTGTCGCAGAGCCAGGATAGCGCGTCTTCCAAAATCACCCAGTTTTACCTCGTCGGTCACCTCTTCACCCACCTCGTAATCATCGTCTATCTCCTTGGCCCTGGTCAGAGTAATCTGCACAGCTGCATCTTCCACATCATTATCCTCAACCACTTCACGGTTTCTCCAAATCTCAAAGTCGCCTTTGTCGATATTGATAATGATGTCAAAATTCTCATCGGTCCCGTATTTCTTCAGCAACATGCCCCTGAATACATCCTCAAGGACACTCATCATGGTCACCCGGTCGATGTTCTTTAATTCCTTAAATTCGGAAAATGTCTCTATCAAATTAAGATTTTCCATTGCTCAACTATTGAATCAATTAAATGATATTATTGTTTTTGCAGTTTTGATATCTTCAAAACCTATCTCTTCGTCGTCACCATTTACCAACAAGACAATTCCATTCTCTTCCACCGAGACCAGTTTGCCTTTTACCTTGATGCCATCTGTATAAAGAACCTCGATATCACGACCCACATTCTTCTCATACTGTTGCTTTACCTTGAAGCTGCCACCCAATCCGGGTGAACTTACCTCCAATGCATAATCTTCCTCATCGCGGTCCAGTGAATCAATCACAAAACGGCTAATCTTTACACACTCGTCAATGGCGATTCCATCCGGACTATCCACATGGACCCTGATGGCATTCCCAGGCCTTACAACAACTTCCACAAGGAAAACATCGCCTCCCTCAAGGTGTTGCGCAATCAGTTCTGTAATAAGCTCGGTCGTAATCATTTTTTTTGGTAATAAAATAGGGGACAAAAGCCCCCCAGAACAAATCTCTTCCAACGACAGCGCAAAAGTACATAAAATCATGAAATTTGCAAAAAACAGATCGTTTTTTCGCTGATACAAACACGATTATGACAATAAAAACATAATTTTGTGCCACAAAGAACCCAAATGGGGAACTACTCTTCCACCAATAAGCTGAAAATCATCAATGATCCCGTTTATGGATTTATTAAGATTCCATACGATCTGATCTTTGACCTGATTGAACACCCTCTTTTCCAGCGTCTGAGAAGAATCAGGCAGCTGGGGCTAACACATTTTGTCTATCCGGGTGCCAATCATACTCGCTTCCAGCATGCCGTGGGAGCTATGCACCTCATGGGTCTGGCCATTGAGGTGATACGTTCCAAGGGTCACACAATTAGCGATGAAGAAGCCAGGGCGGTAACCATTGCCATCCTCTTGCATGATATCGGACACGGACCTTTCTCACATTCCCTGGAGCACAGTCTGATCAAGAACACCACCCATGAGGAAATCAGCCTCTTGTTGATGGAGCAGCTCAATAAGGAGTTCCGGGGAGAACTAAGTATGGCCATTGAAATCTTCAGGAATCGTTACCCAAAAAAATTCCTGCACCAGCTAGTAAGCAGTCAGCTCGACATGGACCGCCTCGACTACCTGAAGCGTGACAGTTTTTTCACAGGGGTAACCGAAGGCGTGATCGGATCGGACCGGATCATTAAGATGTTGAATGTGCTCAATGACCAGCTGGTGGTCGAAGAAAAAGGAATCTACTCCATTGAAAAATTTCTTATTGCCAGAAGGCTGATGTACTGGCAGGTCTATCTTCACCGCACCGTGGTGGCCTCCGAACAGGTGCTGGTGCTGATGTTGAAAAGGGCACAAACTCTTACATCCGGGGGAGAGAAGCTATTCGCCACTCCCGCCCTGGCTTACTTCCTTCAGGCGCAGAAGCAGGTCTCACTGGAACAGTTTTCCCTGCTCGATGACGATGATATTCTTGCCTCGGCAAAAGTCTGGTGCAACAATTCGGACAGGGTGTTGTCTATGTTAGCGAATGGAGTGATCAACCGGAAGTTGTTTTCGGTAGAATTGGACAAGCAAAGCTTCAGTGCTGATCGTGTTGCAGAGATCAGGGGCCGTGTGAGGGAGCACCTTAACATGAGCCCCCGGGAGGCTGAATACCTGGTAGTATCGGACAGTATAAGCAACTATGCATACAGTGACATGGACGACCGGATCACCATAATGGATAAGCATGGTAATACACGTGATATTGCAGAGGCTTCAGATATCCTGAACATATCGGTACTTTCTAAAACTGTACGAAAATATTTCCTTTGCTACCCCCGTTTCATTAAAGAAAAAGAATAGAGTTAAGCACATATAAAATTAAGCTGAATGAATTTTACTGCATCTGTTATCGCTGAATTCCTCAAAGGAACGGTGGAAGGCAAGCCCGAAGCCACCGTCACCGACATTAGCAAAATAGAGGAGGGAAAGCCCGGAACTCTATCCTTCCTAGCCAATCCGAAATATGAAAAGTACATCTACGATACGCAATCTTCCATTGTCATTGTAAATGCTGATTTTCAGCCTCAGAAAGCTATCAGTGCCACCCTTGTCAGGGTTGAAAACGCTTATGAATCCTTTGCAGCCCTACTCAGGCTCTACGAACAAAGCAAGCCAAGGAAGAGCGGGATAAGCAAAATGGCCTCCGTATCGGATTCAGCTTCATTGGGAAAAGAACTTTATGTGGGAGATTTCACAGTTATTTCTGAAAACGCATCCATAGGTGACAAGGTGCAACTCTATCCCCAGGTCTATGTGGGCGACCATGTGAAGATCGGGGAAGGTACCATACTCCATCCCGGAGTCAAGGTATACGAAGGGTGTGTGATCGGTGCCCAGTGTGTGATCCATGCCGGTGCCATCATTGGCGGGGACGGATTTGGATTTGCTCCCAACCAGGATAACAATTATGAGAAGGTTCCACAGGTGGGCAAAGTGATTATAGAGGACCATGTGGAAATTGGGGCCAACACCACGGTGGACCGCGCCACCATGGGTGCTACCGTTCTCCGGAAAGGGGTGAAACTGGACAACCTGGTCATGATTGCCCACAACGTGGATGTGGATGAGAATACGGTTATTGCCGCCCAGAGCGGTATATCGGGTTCCACCAAAGTGGGGAAGAATTGCATGTTTGGAGGACAGGTGGGTCTCATCGGGCATATCAACATTGCCAGCGGAGTTAAAATTGCTGCCCAGTCTGGAATCACCAAAGACATCAAGGAAGAAGGCATCGTAATCCAGGGTTCTCCTGCTTTTGAATTCGGGCCTTACCAGCGCAGTTACCTGCTTTTCCGCAACCTGCCTAAATTGCGCGAACAGATCAGCGAGCTTGAACGGAAGGTTGACGGGCTAACACAATAAGCATTAATCCGATTCGTCTTTATTTTATATCTTTGACCTCGATTTATGGCGGAAAAACAAAGAACACTTAAGGCACCTATATCTTTTAAAGGAAAAGGTCTCCACACAGGTGTTGAGGTCAATATGACCTTCCTACCTGCACCCGATAGTCACGGATACATCTTTAAACGCACCGATCTCCCCGGACAACCCCTGATCAATGCATTGGCAGAAAATGTGGTGGAAACTACACGTGGAACTGTTCTGGAAGAGAACGGAGCCCGGGTCTCAACCATTGAGCATGTGCTTGCCTCCTTTGTGGGAATGGGCATCGACAATGTGCTGGTGGAGGTGGACGGACCTGAAGCACCCATCCTGGATGGCAGTGCACGGGAGTTTGCAGATGCTATTGACAAGACCGGGGCAGTGGATCAGACCACCAACCGCAAGTACTTTATACTGAAGGAAAAGGTGGAGTACTACGATGAGGAGAACGGCATCCATATCATCGCCTATCCTGATAAGATTCAGAGCATCAGTGTGCTGATCGACTACAACTCCAAATTCCTGGGTAACCAGTATGCCTCCCTGGATGAGGTAAAAAATTTTAAAGAAGAAATTGCCCCCTGTCGCACCTTTGTTTTCCTTCACGAACTGGAGTACCTGGCCAAGAACAACCTGATAAAGGGCGGAGATATGGACAATGCCATTGTGATAGTGGACCGTAAGTGGGAGCAGAAAGAGCTGGACCGTCTGGCCGATCTGTTCAACAAACCACATATCAGTGTCCAGCCCGAAGGGATCCTCAACAATGTGGACCTGCGTTTTCCTAATGAACCTGCCAGGCACAAGCTCCTGGATCTGGTTGGTGACCTGGCCCTGGTGGGACGATGGTTCAAGGCCAAAATTATTGCCACCCGCCCGGGACACCAGAGCAACAACGAATTTGCCAGGGCGCTTCGGCAGGTAATGAAAAAGGAGGCTCTTCAGAAACAAATTCCTGTATATAATCCCAATCTTGAACCTCTTATCGATATCAATGAGGTGAAAAGAAGGCTGCCGCACCGCTACCCCTTTCTGATGGTTGACAAGGTAATCCACCTGGACGAGAAATCGGTGGTAGGTATCAAAAACGTTACGACCAATGAACCCTTCTTTACCGGCCATTTTCCAGAGGAGCCAGTGATGCCAGGGGTCTTGCAGATTGAAGCAGCGGCCCAGGTGGGAGGGATCCTGGTACTGGGAACCGTACCCGATCCTGAAAACTACTCCACCTATTTCCTGAAGATCGAAAAGGTAAAATTCAAAAGAAAAGTAATTCCCGGCGATACACTCATAATCAAAGTAGATTTGCTGGAACCGATCAGACGTGGCATTGCACTTGTATATGCAGAAATTTTCGTTGGCAACAAGCTGGCCATGGAAGGCGAACTAATGGCGCAGATCGTAAAAAATAAAGACAATGATTAGTAAGCAGGCAAATGTACATGCCGGGGCGAAGATCGCCGACGATGTTGAAGTAAATGCTTTTGCCTCCATATATGAGGATGTAGAGATTGGATCGGGAACCTGGATCGGTCCAAACGCGGTCATTATGAATGGTGCCAGGATCGGGAAAAATGTTCAGATATTTCCAGGGGCGGTAATTTCGGGTGATCCGCAGGACTTAAAATTTGAAGGAGAAATTACTACTGCAGAGATTGGGGACAATACCATTATCCGTGAGTATGTGACCATAAACAAGGGGACCAAAGCCAATGACCGAACCGTTGTGGGAAAGGATTGCATGATTATGTCCTATGTGCATATTGCCCACGATTGTATCCTCCAGGACAGGGTGATCATGGGGAGCTACGCCGCTCTGGCAGGTGAGGTGGAAGTGGATAACTGGGCCATTGTGAGCCCGGGTAGCCTGGTCCACCAGTTTGTCCGCATCGGGACCCATGTGATGATACAGGGGGGCAGCAAGGTAAACAAGGATGTACCTCCCTTTGCCATGGCAGGAAGAGAACCCATCTCATTTACGGGGATCAACTCCATTGGCCTGCGTCGCCGCGGCTTTACCAACGAAACCATCTATGCCATCCAGGAGGTCTACCGGATTCTATACCAGCGAGGCTTGAATATTTCCGATGCCATGGAGTTTGTGGAAGCCAATCTGCCCGCCTCCAAAGAACGGGATGAGGTAATCCTTTTTGTCCGCGCTTCAAAAAGAGGAATCATAAGGGGCTACTTCGACGGGAAGTCTGAATAACTAAGCGCGGAAAATCCGTCTCTCACAATCACATAAAAGACCATTGAATCTCAAGCAGTATTTTCTACATTTGAGCTCGTGAAATAATATTGGTATCGACCTCATCTTGAAAAATCCCTTATGGAGATCCGGAGCAAAGAATTGAAATGGCAGCAGGGTACTCTAGTTGCCCTGCGTTTTCTCATCGGATGGCACTTCCTTTATGAAGGCCTCCACAAACTGATCCACCCTGAATGGTCCTCATTGGGCTTCCTGGCCAATTCGCAGTGGATCTTCTCCGGTTTGTCAGAGTGGATTATTTCCAACTCCGCTGTGCTGAACACCGTGGATGCATTGAATACATGGGGACTGATCGCTATTGGACTGGGACTGATCCTGGGGCTCTTCACCCGGGCCGCCTCCATTTCAGGAGCCCTCCTGCTCCTTCTCTACTACCTTTTCAATCCACCTTTCATAGGAATGGACCTTAGTGGCCCCATGGAGGGGAACTACCTGATGGTAAATAAAACCCTTATCGAAGCAGTTGCACTGCTCTATCTGGCAGTGACCCCTCTTTCCAGAAGTTTCGGGCTGGACACTCTTCGAAAAAAGTATAACACATAATCTTCGCAGCATGAGCTCAGAGAACAACTCCGGAATAGATAGAAGAAATATGTTAAAAGCACTGGCAGGGATTCCCGTACTTGGTGCCCTTGGAATTCAGATTTTCAGAAAAACATCTTACGATGACAGCCACAATATCCAGGAGGAGATCGTCCGGGAACTGGGCCTCGAGGATCTGATGAATGCTATAAAGCCAATAACTCACCAGCAGGGTGAACTGATCCGGCTGGGGATTGTTGGTTTCGGAATACGGGGTCCCCAGCTCGCCAGTGCCCTGGGATTCCTGGAGAAATCCAAATTTGACCAGACCGTGGGAAACGGATCGCTGGATGCACAGATCCGGGACGGGAACCTCAACGTGGCCATCACCGGGATCTGTGATGTATTTGACCTCCATGCCGAATTTGGGTTGGCCACAGCGGCCTATGACATTCATACCGGGGGTCGATTTGCCTCCGGACATCCCGTAAAACGATTCCGTCATTACCATGACATGCTCGCCGATCCCGACATTGATGCGATCATTATCGCCACGCCTGACCACCACCATGCACAAATGGCCATCGATGCCATACAGGCAGGGAAACATGTTTACTGCGAAAAAAGCCTGATCCACCGGGAGGAAGAAATCTATGCCACCTATGAGGTTTTGAAAAACAGCGAGCTTGTCTTCCAGCAGGGACACCAGTATCCGCAGACCGCAGCCTTCCAGGTCGCCAAAGAGATTTACAAGCGCGGACTAATGGGCAAGATCTCCCACGTGGAAACCACCACCAACCGGAACTCCCCCAACGGGGCCTGGATTCGGCATGTGGACAGTGATGGCAATACCAAAACGGGAAACGCCCAGAGCATCGACTGGAAACAGTGGCTGGGCAAGGCCCCTGAGGTCCCATTCAGCATCCGGCGCTTTTACAGCTGGGCCCGTTATTTTGACTATGACACGATTCTGTTCGGTCAGCTCTTCTCGCACGAATACGATGCAGTAAATCAGCTGCTTGATATGGGGATTCCAAAAACGGTTTTTTCTTCGGGAGGACAGTATACTTATAAGGAATTTGGCGATATGCCCGATATGCTGCATACCACATTCGAGTACCCACATAAGGACCTTACCCTTACTTACAGTGCCAACCTGACTTCATCAAAGGCCAGGGGAAGGACCATCTATGGACAGGATGCAGCCATGACAATGGGTGGAACCCTTTCGGTGGTTCCCGACGGAAGTTCCGGACAATTCGCCGACCTGCTGGAACGAGGCCTTGTTGACTCCGGGTCCCCTATGCTGGAACTGCTCCAGGGATCCCGTCCTGCAAGTGTTGTTGATGCAGTAAGTTCGGCCACAGCCCAGTACTATGCTTCCAGAGGACTCACTTCCACGAGCATCGGCGGACAGGAATGGGACGTGACCCACCTGCACCTAAAGGAATGGCTGGATTGTATCCGAAATGGCGGTACTCCCTCGGCCAATATAGAGAAAGCTTTTGAGGAGGGTGTAGTCATTGCCATGGCAGACATAAGCTACCGTGAGAATTGTCGGACTGAATGGGATCCGGAAGCACGCCAGATCAAGCGCATGTAGCAGTACCGGATTCCGAAAATTACTCTGCCTGTTTCCTGAAGGAACCGACATAGGAGACTATTTCTGCCAGGGGAGCCACCCAGATGTCTTCTTCATTTGCTTTCAGGTAATCGATGATCCATATGATGTTAAAGTTTCTGATGGTCATGTGCGTCTGATTGCTTATTCTTCCCGGGCCCCCCACCCCTGTGCCTGCAACTGAATGGCATTCCCATCATTGCCCACCAGCAGGGCCGATCCCTTCTTATCAGTGATGTTTCCAATTACAGTCACCCCCTCAAGGGCTGAGACTTTATCGAAGTCGGAGAGGGGAACAGTAAAGAGCAGTTCGTAATCCTCTCCCCCATGCAGAGCTGCCACCATGGGTTCCATCTGAAACTCCCCGGCAGTCTCTTTGGTCTCTTCTGCCATAGGGATACGCTCATCATATACCTGGCATCCGCATTCTGAAGCTTTACAAATATGGAGAAGTTCCGATGCGAGTCCGTCCGATATATCTATCATGGCAGCGGGCACAATGCCAGCCTCCTTCAGGGCCAGCAGCACATCAACCCTGGGCTCCGGCTTCAGGTAGCGTTCCAGGATATAATCATAGCCGCTAAGCTCGGGCTGGAAATCGGGATCCTCCGAATGAAGTTGTTTTTCCCGCTCCAGTATCTTAAGCCCCATAAAGGCTGCGCCCAGATTGCCCGTAACGCAGATCAGCTGATTGTTAAGCGCTTTACTACGCAGGGTCAGTTCCTCCTTGAGAGCTGTCCCAATGGCCGTTACCGTAATCACCAATCCTGTCATTGAACCGGAAGTATCGCCTCCAACCAGGTCCACATTAAACTTTTCACAGGCCAGTTTCACCCCTGCGTAAAACTCTTCCAGCGACTCCACAGAAAATTTTCCTGAGATTCCAAGAGAAACAGTAATCTGACGTGGAGCAGCATTCATGGCATAAACATCCGAAAGGTTGATCACAACAGCCTTGTAGCCCAGATGCTTCAGGGGGGTGTAAACCAGGTCAAAATGAACCCCTTCCAATAGCAAGTCGGTGGTGATCACCTGTACATAGGTCCCGTGATCGATCACGGCGGCATCATCTCCCACTCCAATATGAGTACTTTCCTGTCTGTTTACAAAGCCCGAAGTAAGGTGGTCGATGAGTCCGAATTCCCCCATTTCTTCAATGGTACGGATCTTTTTTGGGATCATAATAAAATTTTATTTGCTGAACAATTTGATTGGCCTGTTGTAATACAAATGTAAGAACAAGTTTTTGTATATTTGGGCTCTATTTTAAATTAATCTTATTTCAATTAGCAAGGGCCAGACATTACCCAAAACATGTGGAACAGTGACAGATCAGGAGAAGATATTAAACGAGGTAACGGGTAGCGATTATAAGTTTGGATTCCAAACCGACATAGATACTGAGACCATTCCAAAGGGTTTGAATGAAGAGGTGGTCAGGATCATCTCTGCCAAAAAAGAGGAGCCGGAATGGCTTACCGAATCAAGACTGAAGGCGTTCAGACACTGGCAGACCATGAAGATGCCCGAGTGGGCACACCTGAAGATCCCGGAAATCCAATACCAGGACATTATCTATTATGCAGCTCCCAAACAGGGGGCCAAATATGAAAACATGGATGAGGTGGACCCAGAACTGCTCGATACCTTTAACAGGCTGGGAATCCCCCTGGAGGAGCAGAAACAGCTGGCCGGAGTGGCTGTGGATGCGGTCATGGACAGTGTCTCAGTGAAAACCACCTTCCAGGATACCCTTGCCGACAAGGGGATCATCTTCTGCTCGTTCAGCGAAGCGGTTAAAAACCACCCCGACCTGATTAAGAAATATATGGGTTCTGTGGTTCCTTATACGGACAATTATTTTGCGGCCCTCAATTCGGCTGTTTTCAGTGATGGATCCTTTTGTTACATTCCCAAGGGGGTGCGCTGTCCCATGGAACTTTCCACCTACTTTCGGATCAATGCTGCCAATACAGGTCAGTTCGAACGCACTCTGATTGTGGCCGAGGACGACTCCTACGTGAGCTACCTGGAGGGTTGCACTGCTCCCATGCGTGACGAGAACCAGCTGCATGCAGCCATTGTGGAAATCGTGGCCATGGAAAATGCCGAAGTCAAATATTCTACAGTACAAAATTGGTACCCGGGCGATAAGAATGGCATAGGTGGCATATTCAATTTTGTAACCAAACGGGGGATCTGCAAAGGAGACAACTCCAAGATCTCCTGGACGCAGGTGGAGACCGGTTCTGCAGTCACCTGGAAATATCCCAGCTGTATTCTGAGAGGAGAGAACTCGGTGGGTGAATTCTACTCGGTGGCGGTGACCAACAACTACCAGCAGGCCGATACAGGAACCAAGATGATCCATATAGGTAAAAACACCCGTTCCACCATTATCTCAAAAGGGATCAGTGCCGGAAAGAGCCAAAACTCATACCGCGGACTGGTGAAGGTGCTGAAAGGGGCCAAGAATGCACGAAATTATTCCCAGTGCGACAGCCTTTTGCTGGGTGACAAATGCGGGGCACACACCTTCCCTTACCTGGAGGTAGACAATCCGAGTGCCGTTGTAGAGCATGAAGCCACCACCTCCAAAATTGGGGAAGATCAGATTTTTTACTGCAATCAGCGTGGCATCGATACCGAAAATGCCATCAGCCTGATCGTAAACGGTTATGCCAAGGAGGTACTGAATAAGTTGCCCATGGAATTTGCAGTGGAGGCACAAAAATTATTAGCCATTACGCTGGAAGGGAGTGTAGGCTAGAAAAGTTAGTAAGTTAACACGAACGAAGTGAGTATGCTAGAGATAAAGGATTTAAAAGTTAGTATCGAAGATAAAGAGATCCTGAAGGGGATCAACCTGTCGGTCAAGGCCGGTGAGGTTCATGCCATTATGGGGCCCAACGGCTCAGGAAAAAGCACCCTCGCCTCTGCGCTTGCCGGACGTGACTATTTCAACATCACCAACGGAAAGATTCTCTATGAAGGGAAGGACCTTACCGAGTTAAGTCCGGAGGACAGGGCCAGGGAAGGGATCTTCCTGGGTTTCCAGTACCCGGTAGAGATTCCTGGGGTAAGCATGGTCAATTTCCTGCGGACTGCCATCAACTCCATGCGGAAGTACAGGGAGCAGGATCCCCTGCCCGCTGGCGAATTCCTGAAATTAATGCGGGAAAAGAAAAAGATCGTTGAGATAGATTCTGACCTGACAAACCGTTCGGTGAACGAAGGATTTTCAGGAGGTGAGAAAAAGAAAAATGAAATCTTCCAGATGGCACTCCTTGAGCCAAAGCTGGCCATACTGGATGAAACCGATTCGGGTCTCGACATTGATGCCCTGCGCATTGTTTCCAATGGAGTTAATAAACTACGTTCACCCGAAAATGCCACCATTATCATTACCCACTACCAGCGTTTGCTGGACTATATTGTTCCCGATGTGGTACACGTACTTTACAAGGGGCGCATTGTAAAATCGGGCGATAAATCGCTGGCCAGAGAGCTGGAAGAGCACGGATATGACTGGATCAAACAGGAAGTTGATGCAAACGACTGATAAATACCTGGAGCTGTTTCAACAAAACAGGGAGCAGATCGGAAAAGAAGACCCGCTGTTCCTGAAAGAGTTGCGTGATGCAGCTATAAAAGCTTTTCAGCGTGATGGGTTCCCCGGGCGCAAAGAGGAGCGGTATAAATATACCCACCTGGAGCCCGCGTTTGACGGGAAACTTTCCTTTGATTTTCAGCCCCGGCAGATCCACTTCGACGACTCCGAAATCTTCAGTTGCGATGTTCCCCTGCTGGACTCCAACGTTCTGACCGTATTGAATGGCTTCTTCCACCAAAATGGTGAGGGAATTCTTACTAAGCTGGATAACGGCATTATCTACGGAGGGCTGAAAGAGGCTATAGCCCAGTTCCCCGATCTGGTAGAAAAATACCTTGGGAAAAATGCTCCTACAGACGATGAACCATTTGTAGCGCTGAATACTGCTTTTTCACAGGATGGAATTTTCCTCTATGTTCCGGAAGGGATCCGGATGGAACGGCCTATCCAGATCATCAATCTACTGCTCTCGGACAAGAATCAGATGGTTCAGCACCGGAACCTCTTAGTGCTGGAGCGCAATGCTGCGGCACAGGTAATCATCTGTGACCACACCCTGAGTCCCCATATGTTTTTAACCAATTCGGTAACCGAAGTTTATACCGGTGAGAATGCGGACATGGACCTGCTGCGACTGCAGAATGAACACAACAATTCCTGTCAGGTAACTAACACCTGGATCAGCCAGGATCGTAACTCCCGTTGTCAGCATGGAACCATTACCCTGCATGGGGGGATAGTCAGAAATAACCTGCGGATCAATATGGAGGGAGAGGGAGCCGAAACCAGTGCACTGGGACTCTTTCTCACCGATAAGATGCAGCATGTGGACAACTATACGGTGATTGAGCACAGCAAACCGCACTGCACCAGCAATCAGTATTACAAAGGGGTGCTGGACGATATTTCCACAGGTGCTTTCAACGGAAAGATCCATGTGCATCCCGATGCACAGAAGACTGAAGCCTTCCAGACCAATAACAATATTCTGCTTTCAGATACAGCTAAGATGCAAACCAAGCCTCGACTGGAGATTTATGCCGACGACGTGAAATGCAGTCACGGTGCAACAGTTGGACAAATTGATGAAGAGGCCCTCTTCTATCTGCAGTCGCGAGGAATTCCTAAAGAGGAAAGCCGGCTGATGCTGATGGATGCATTTACCTGGGATGTGATCTCCAAAATCAAGCAACTCTCGCTGCAGGTACGGATCACCGATCTGGTCAGCAAGAGGCTTCGCGGGGAGCTCTCCAGATGTAATAACTGTGCCATGCACTGTGAGCATTAATACAGAGGATCATGGGCTTTAACATAAATCAGATCAGGAGTGATTTTCCCATACTGCAACAGCAGGTGTATAATAAGCCTTTGATCTATCTCGATAACGGGGCCACCACCCAGAAACCACGGGTGGTGATCGACACCGTAAGGGACTTGCAGGAGACTCAGAACAGCTCCATCCATCGCGGCATTCATTACCTGAGTGAGCAGATGACTGGTCGTTATGAATCGGCCAGGGAGACGGTCCGGGCCTTTCTAAATGCTGCTTCCACCCAGGAGATTATCTTCACCAGTGGAGCCACAGGTTCGATCAACACGGTAGCTTTCTCCTTTGGTGAAAAGTATGTAAAATCCGGGGATGAGATTCTTATCTCGGAAATGGAACACCACTCCAATATTGTCCCCTGGCAAATGCTATGTGAGCGCAAAGGAGCGATTTTGAAGGTCATTCCATTCAACGATAATGGCGAGCTGAATCTTGAAAAACTGGATGAGCTGCTTACTGACAAGACCAGGATCGTGGCCCTGACGCATGCCTCCAACTCCCTGGCTACCATTAATCCTGTAAAAGAGGTGATCCGGAAGGCTCATGCCAGGGGAATCCCGGTTCTGCTCGATGGTGCACAGATGGTTCAGCATGGTGAGGTGGATGTGAGGGAACTGGATTGTGACTTTTATGTCTTCTCCTCCCATAAGATTTTTGGTCCTACCGGTTCTGGAGTCCTTTACGGAAAGGAAGCCATGCTAGAGGAGCTTCCTCCCTACCAGGGCGGTGGCGATATGGTGGACCAGGTAAGATTTGACGGAACCTCCTACAACTCTTTGCCATTTAAATTTGAAGCCGGGACCACCAACTACACAGGAGCCATTGGCCTGGCTGCTGCACTTGATTACCTTCAGTCCATCGGATTCCAGGCAATTGGCCAGTACGAGAAGAAGCTAAGCAGCTATACCCTGGAAAAACTTGGAGAGATTCAGGGATTGAAGATTTACGGCAATGCGCCAGATAGGATTTCGGTCTTCTCCTTTCTGCTGGATGGTATCCATACCTATGACGCAGCTATGATCCTTGATAAGATGGGCATTGCTGTCCGAACCGGCACCCACTGTACCCAGCCGGTCATGGATCATTTTGGAATTGAGGGAACCATCAGGGCTTCCCTGGTGTTCTATAATACCATGGAGGAAGTGGACGCCCTGGTTATTGGGATTCAAAGGACAAAGGAGATGCTCTCATAAGAAGAATATATCATGACAGATTTTAACGAGACACAAAAGGATATAGTAGAGGAGTTTTCGGTGTTTGAGGACTGGCTCGATCGATATAACTATCTGATTGAATTGGGAAACGACCTCCCTTCCATCGATCCAAAATACCGCACCAGCGAATACCTGATCAATGGCTGCCAGTCAAAAGTCTGGCTCCATGCCGACCTGGAAGACGGGAAACTGCAATTTAATGCCGATAGCGATGCTATTATTGTCAAAGGCATTGTGGCACTGCTGGTCAAACTGATGAACAATCGCACACCGGCCGAGATTCTGGAGAATGATCTCTTCTTTATTGACGGGATCGGTCTGCGACAGAACCTCTCCCCCACACGCTCCAACGGATTACTGGCTATGGTGAAAAAGATGCGGCTGTATGCAATGGCCTACCAGGCCAAAGAGAACCAAAACAAGGAAGCATGAGCGAATCACTGGATTTTTTAGAGATAGAAGGAAAGATTGTGGAGGCACTGAAAACAGTGTACGACCCGGAGATCCCTGTGAATGTATATGACCTGGGACTGATCTATGAGATCGAGTACACCGATCAGAAAGAGGCCAAGATTGAAATGACTCTAACCGCGCCCAATTGTCCCATGGTGGATATACTTATGATGGACGTAGAGAATGCGGTCAATGCTCTGGAGGAGGTGGAAAAGACCCTTATCAACCTGGTGTTTGAACCTCAGTGGGATAAATCCATGCTCACAGAGGAGGCCAAACTTGAACTGGGCCTGTTGTAGTAACTAGCTTGATTATTTCTAGCACGTGTGAATCAGGATAAATCCATAGCTGAGTTCTCGGCGGCCATCAAGAAGAAGGCGTTGGAGATAGGATTTGCCGGATGTGGTTTTTCGAGGGCAGAAGCCTTGCCCGAAGATGCTCGACGGCTGAACGCATGGCTCCAGGATAGCCATCATGCACGCATGGGCTATATGGCCAATCATTTCGAGAAACGCACCGATCCCACCATTCTGGTGGAAGGGGCCAGGACTATTATCTCCCTGCTCTACAACTATTATACAGACAGGGTTCAGTCAGATCCGGAAGCACCCATACTGTCGAAATACGCCTATGGTAAAGATTACCACTTTGTGATGAAAGATAAGATGCATCTGCTGTTCGATTTTATCAAATCGATGCATCCGGAAGCAGAAGGGAGAGTTTTTGTAGATTCGGCACCTGTACTGGATCGGGCCTGCGCCAAAAGGGCCGGATTGGGCTGGATCGGAAAAAATTCCATGCTGATCTCCCGTTCGGCCGGATCTTTTGTCTTTATCGGGGAAATCATTCTGAACCTGGAGCTGGAATATATGCAGGTTCCGGAAAGTGACTTTTGTGGTAGCTGTACCCGGTGCATTGAAGCCTGCCCTACACAGGCCATCCTGGACACGCGAAGCATTGATTCGGAGCGATGCATCTCCTATCAGACCATCGAAAACAAAGGGGAGATCTCATCTGAAATTGAAGGGGAATTATCGGGAAGAGTGTTTGGATGTGATATCTGTCAGAATGTGTGCCCCTGGAACCGAAAAGCAGAGAATCACCACGAACCTGCTTTCAACCCGGAAGGAGGACTGTTAGAAATGTCACTGGAGAGATGGCAAAACCTGAGCAGGGAGGAGTACAAGCTTCTATTCCCTGAATCGGCTGTACAAAGGGCCGGTTATAATAAATTAAAAAGCAATCTGGCCTCTCTTCAAAAAAAACAGGAATCAAAGGACTCTTTGCTGTAACAAGATGGGGAGATGTTCGTCTTAATTACAGAAACCCAAAGACGAACATCATGAAAAAATTAATATTCTCGGCATTTATTATCGCTTTCAGCGTTTCTCTATATGCCCAGCCCAACGGATTTAACGATATCTATTATGACTACAAAGGAGAGGAAGGGGTAGTGGCCCTCCGGATCCCCGGGTTTGTCATGAGGTTCGCCGGTGCTATTGCTGATCTTGAAGGGCCGGAGAGAAAGTTGTTAAGGTCCTTAAAGTCTGTAACTGTGCTTACAATCGAAGAAGCACATCTGTATCCGGGAGTTAATTTCGCAAAGGAGATGAACATTACCAATTTGGGTAGTGGTTATCATCTAATGCTGGAAGTGCATGACGGAGATGAGGATGTAATCATCGCAGTCAGGGAAAAAAAGGGTAAAATCAGGGATCTGGTTGTCATTGTTGGAGGCGATGATAATGTACTGGTGCATGTGCGCGGACGCATGGAAAGCGACCTGCTGGAAAACCTGGCCGAAGTGGCCGGGGTGGATGAGCTCCACTTTACTGCCCAGCTTTAGCTATAAGTCTCCAGAAGCTTCTTCAGATTGTCCAGTACCATAGCCCAGCCACCTTCTGCGTGGGCCAGGGCCTCTTCACCGGCAAATCCCTTTTGTCTTAGTTCCACGATCGTTCCGTCGACCGATTGCTCCAAGGTATAGGTCACCACTGAATAGTTCTCAGGTTTATCCTCCAATCCGGAGAATCCGCTCCAGTAATCATACTTCAGCATCTCTCCCGGAATAGCTTCCAGGATGGTCCCTTTATCCTCATAGGATTTCCCCTCCCATTCTCCTCTGAAAACAAGTGGACTGCCTTCCTCCCAATCGGAGATGGCCTCGGTTCCAAAAAAGTACTTCTTCACAGTCTCCCGGTCCGTTAGTGCATGCCATACTTCCATGAGTGATGCAGTGATCTCAATGGTCTTCTTTACTTCAAGTTGGTGATTCATCATGTGGGTTTTTAATAGAACAGCTTTATGGTCACGATGGTTCAATACCCATCACTGTGATCATGATATTCCGCTGTTCCCTGGGGCCATCAAATTCACAAAGAAAAATATTCTGCCAGGTGGAAAGCCCCATCTTCCCATCCACAATAGGAATGGTCTCCTGGGGCCCTACAATACCAGCTTTCAGGTGTGAATCGCCATTGTTGTCCTGATGGTCATGCTCCCAGACACCGGCAGGGACCAGTTTGTTTAGCAGTGCTACCACATCATTTTGGACAGAATCATCCCAGTTCTCCTGGATCATGATTCCGGCGGTGGCACCCTGGACATAGACGTTGACCAGGCCGGATTGGATACCGCTCTCCGAAACAATGTCCTCAACCTGTCGGGTGATGTCGTAGAGCCCGTTGTGGGCGGGGGTGCTGATCTGGATGGTTAGCTGCATTGTTTATTCTAGGCCTGGGCGTCATTTAGCTCATCAATGATAGTTTCCAGCGTACCTATTAAATCATCCAGATAAGATTCAATAATTTCCCAAACGATACGATAATCAATCCCAAAATAATCATGAACGATACGGTTCCGAAATCCACGTATTCTGGTCCATTCAATTCCTGGATATGAATCTCTGAGCTCTTGATCAAGGCGATTTGCTGCTTCACCTATAATCTCAAAATTCCGAACCACAGCATCTGCCGTTCTATCGTCTGAAAGAAAAGCCTCATAGTCTGAGCCATTGGTATAGCGCTTTATTTTCTGCGCTGATTCCAACATATCCTGTAAAAGCAATAGTGAATCTCGCTTAGACATAGATCAAATCAGGATCAATAGCCTTTAAATATCTTTCCTTAATACCATTTCTTGAAACAAGATCAACTTTAAGACCAACGATTTCTTCGATCTCATCTGCAAGATCGATGAAACGAATTCCAATTTTATCGTTGAATTCTACGAGAATATCCAGATCAGAATCAGCAGTGTTCTCCTCCCTGGAATACGAACCGAAAATCGCAATGGATTTTATTGGGTACGCCTGGAATAAATGATTCCGATGATTACTCAAAGTAGTTCTTATTTCATGAATACTTCTCATGGTATCAAAGATATAGCTTTTTCATTGAACAACGAGAGTTTTGCAAAATTGCAGTACTATGCCCTTCGAAAAGTGAAAAGAATCATAATCCCTGCCGTTGCACCTTGAACGTAGACATTGACCAGACCGGTTTGGACACCTGATTCAGCCACGATGGCCTCCACTTGCCTGGTGATATCCTAGAGCCCGTTGTGGGCGGGGGTGGATATGTGGATGGTTCGTTGCATGAAGTAAAATTAATCATACTTCTAAGGAAAGAAAAGGAATCCAGTTAGTCGGCATAAACCGAAACTGTATCACAGGATGGATCATATGGCGAAATGGATACCCTTTTGCAATGCTGTTGTGTATTTCTCCTTGTTGAACCGGTAAAGGAAAGGCCTTTTGTGGGCCACGCCAGACCTTCTTTCTTCAAGCCGCTCAAAGACATCCCATCGAAGCATTTTTCTCTGAAAGCTTCCCCGGTCCAGGGGCTTCCCGAGAATGATCTCATACAAATTCTGAAGTTCAGGCATGGTGAATTTCTCCGGCAACAGGTTATAAAGAACTGGTCTGAAATACAACTCTCTCCTCAAAGCATCAACCGCCTCGGTAATGATCAATTCATGATCGAAGTTAAGTTCCGGCAGGTGTTCAATATCTCCCCAGGTGGTGCTCTCCTGAAAGTCGCCACCTGTAGGTTGAATCAATTCTGCATTCACCAGGGCAAAATATCCTATGGAGATCATCCTTTCGGACAGAGTATGAAGCTCTTCCATCAAGTGTTTCTCCCAACCGATGTTACGGAACAGGGTCGGATATGAGAACCTGCCAGGATCGGAAAAAGCTCTGAATTGCTTTAGATAAATATGATCAAGTCCGGTTCGTTGATGCAGGATCCTTATAGCTGCGGCATCTGCATCCTCATCGGTCATAATAAAACCCCCAGGTAAGAAATAACCAACTTCAGGAAAAGGCATGTTGAGTAGAACCTTTAGTTTTTTATCCCGGACGGTTAAAAGAACACAATCCACCGAGATATTTAGTTCCAACTTTTCTTTTTTCCAAATGGAAATACTTCTCAGATCTTTTAATTCCATGGGATGAATATATATCTTGTTTTTCCAAAGATAAAAAATCATTGTGACATTTTGCCACATTGAAGAAATTATTATAACTTGCCCTGATTCAACACCAATTCTGGTCTGTCATGAAAACACTAAAAAAAATCCTCAAAAGAATCCTTTTCATCATCCTGTCGCTGGTTGTTATCCTCATTGCGACATACATGGTCTTGAGAATAAATACTAAGCCTGATATCATTGCGCTTGAAAGGAAGGCCATTGCAGAAGAACAGATAGATCAGAAGGCAAGGGAGCTGGTAGATCAAATGTCGGTCAAAGAGAAAGTAGAGATGATGACACCCGTGTTAAGCATGCCTAAGATGCTTGCGGAAATGATTAGCGATGGCATGCGATATAATCAGGAAGCATATCAGGCAGGGGGGAATGAACGACTGGGAATCCCGTCCATGCGCTTCTTCGATGGCCCGCGGGGCATGGTCAGTGGCGAGTCCACCTGTTTTCCTGTGGCCATGGCCCGGGCAGCCACATTTGATCGGGATCTCGAGTACAGGGTGGGAGAAGCAATCGGAAAAGAGATACGTGCCAATCAGGGAAATTACTTCGGAGGTGTATGCATTAACCTGTTGCGCCATCCTGCCGGGGGCAGAGCCCAGGAAGCCTACGGTGAAGATTCCTATTTGCTTGGACAAATGGGAAGTTCATTAATGAAAGGTGTTCAGAACCATAATGTAATGGCCTGTATAAAGCATTATGCATTAAACAACCAGGAGAATACCCGATTCAAGATCAATGTGGAGGCTGATGAAAGGGTACTTCGTGAAGTTTACCTGGCACATTTCAAAGAGTGCATTGATCAGGGTGCAGCAAGTGTAATGGGAGCCTACAATCTCTTCCGGGGTAACCAGTGCTGTGAAAGTCCACATCTGCTCACAACGGTTCTCAGGGAGGACTGGAATTTTAAGGGATTTACCATCAGCGATTTTTTATGGGGGATACATCACACTGATTTGGCCGCCAACGCCGGAATGGATATAGAGATGCCTGCAATACAGGATTATGGAAAAAAGCTTCTAAAAGCTGTTGAGGCAGGTGATGTCACAGAGAGTGTGATTGATGAGAGCGCTTTCCGGGTTGTGCGGACCATACTGAAATTAGAATCGGCACCCGATCCGATGAATGAATATCCGGAAGAACTGATCGGCAGCAGCGATCATATTGCACTAGCCCAGGAAGCGGCAGAAAAATCGATGGTCCTGATGCAGAATAATGGTGGTGTTCTACCCCTGGATCCGGCAAAAATGAAGGATGTGCTGGTGGTCGGAAGGCTTGCTGTGACGGAGAATATCGGTGACCATGGTTCAAGCCGGGTGATCCCCAAGTATGTGATTACCCCCATGCAGGGATTGCAGACACAATACGGCAGGGATATAACTTTTACATTTGAACCTGGGGAGGATATTGAAAGGACAAAAGAACTGGCCCGTCAGGCCGATGCAGTGATCTTTGTGGTTGGTTATGATCATGGTGATGAAGGAGAATATATCGATATGGGAGGTAACGAGATAGGTGGTGACCGTAAGAGTATCAGGCTTCATGAGAATGAAAGTCATCTGCTGCAGGAGGTAGGTCCGGAGAATGAGAACTCCGTTGCGGTCCTTATCGGGGGTAGCGCCATTATCGTGGAGGAATGGAAGGACAGAATAAACGGGATCATCCATGCATTCTACCCAGGTATGGAAGGAGGAACAGCCATTGCCAGAACCATTTTTGGAGATGTGAATCCGGGTGGAAAACTCCCTTTTACTGTAGCAGCTGATGAAAGTCATTACCCCGAATTTGACAGGCTGGCCCTGGAAACTAGCTATGATCGCTTCCATGGTTATATCAAGTTGGATCATGACGGGAACAAAGCTGCTTTTCCTTTCGGATTCGGACTATCCTATACCACATTCACCCATGACAGTGCTGTGGTACAGGTGTTTGAAGATCATGTGGACGTATCAGTGAATGTGTGCAATACAGGCAAATTAGCCGGTGACCAGGTCATGCAGCTCTACATAGGATTCGACAATTCAGCGGTAGAGCGGGAGCATAAGCTCCTCAAAGGTTTTCAGAGCTTAGCTCTGGAACCCGGGGAAACAAGACGGGTGACCCTTACCTGTCCATTTGAGAAAATCAGGTGGTATAATCCTGATAGTAATAAATGGGAATTGGAGCATATGGAATACCAGGCATACATAGGATCGAGTAGTGATACAGAAGACCTGATCAGCTTATTGTTCCGGATCGAATAGGTGGTAAAGGGGGATCGTTGAAATTGTCTTCTGCAATAAGAAATTTCATTCGAAATGTTAGCTTACAGGCAATATTATATTTAGTTTTTCGATCATATTGTCAATTTCAATATTTTTATCTATGATGATCCCATTGGGATCAAGTAAAAAATTCTGCGGAATCGCTTTTACCCCATAAATATTAGATACTTCATCCCAACCCTTTAAGTTTGATAAATTTGTCCACGGAAGTTCATCTGTTTGAATTGCTTTAATCCACCCATCTTTATTTCTATCTACTGAAATTCCTACTATAGTAAAATTTCTTTTATTAAAAGTGTTGTAAATATGCACCAGCTTGGGATTAGCCGCTCTGCAAGGTGCACACCAGGAAGCCCAAAAATCGATTAATACATATTTACCTTTGAAATCGTCTAAGCGAATTAAATTTCCCTTTGTGTCAGGTATTGTGAACTCTGGAGCTGGTTTAGAAATAGCAACTCTCTCTAAGGTATTATATAACTTAACTAAATGTTTATAGTAAACTGTTTTGTCAACGGATTCTTTAAACCCCTGCATTATTATATCTAAAGTATCGGCATGAATATTATGTATTTGAAACTGATAATATGCTGTAAAAGCTGCAAATGAATAGTCAGGATAATTTAACATTATTTCCATTCCTGTTTTTCTGTCAAAAATATCCTCTGTTTTGTAAGAATGAAATAAACTATCTTCTCTTGAACCAGTTATTTTAGCATGTTCTAAATTATTGATATCTGCAAAGATTTCAATATCATTATTTTCAAGGAAAAAATGAATTTTGCTTAACTTGTTATTAATAAATATAGTATGTAAATATGGGCTTTCAACCTTTCCAGAAAAAGTAAATTTCCCATTTTGAATTTCTGCTGAATCGATATCAACACGTTCGTTGGTAACTAAATCAATTTTTGCTAAAAAAGCTTTCCCACTGTTTATTCCTTCAATACTTCCTTTAATGGTATACCCATCAGTTTTATCAACTTGGAAATTACAAGATTGCAAGATTATTGCTGTTAACATCAGTAGATATACACAATTATTTCTAATCATTTTCTGATTTTTTAGGTTTCAATTTCAATATTAACGTACATCTCGACTATTTCCATCCCTTACTATTGATCGCAGAACGGTGGAATTAAGCGGCCGTAGTGTGGCGCGGGATTTGCTTTTGTTGCGAAGAGCGTGACACGCGTTACGGTCGGCTTAATGTGATTGTTACACTGAGAAGCCCAAAGTAAAGGATCGGCCTTAAATTCCATATTCAATATTTCTTCGCAACGTTTTTTAGAACCTCAATAAGCTCCTTTAGCTTCTGGTTGTCCTTAGGGCCTTCTTCTGAGGCCATAATTAGTTGCGCTTCTAGAACCAATCGAAGCTTTCTGATTGTGTTCATGAATTCGATTTGTTCGGATTCTGCCCTAGTCTTGCGCGCAGTAGCACGATGATTCTCCGCCTCTGCCAATAGCTTCGAGACTCGTGCTGTAATCTCTTCGTTTTGAAGTCCTTTTTGTCTCAGTTGTTCCTTAAGATGACTTATTGATTCTTTAAGAATGTCTAGTGCTTCATCTTTTACCGTAGTTCCTTTCTCAGTGTCTATTACACTTTCAAGAATACGCCCAATTGTAGTTTGTAATTTAGGTAGTAGTTCCCTGTGTAGTATAGCTGCCTTCGGGATTTCGGATCCCGTTTTACTCGCACTGACTAATGCCTTTTGTTGTGCAATTAATGTTTTTCGCATTTCCACGAAAGCCCTGATTACAAAGACACTTACGGAATCAGCCAGTTCCGTAATAATCAAATTTGCAATCTGCAAAACGCCATGTTCTGTAAATGCATATGGCAGATATTGGGTGCCACCTCGACCTACCTTTGAGGTCGCAGACTGCGACCTCAAATCTTCAAATTCCTGTTTTGAAAGCTGAAACATGAAATCTGGTGGGAATTTTCCAGGATGTCGCTTGGCACGCTCATTTATTCGTTTAGTGGTTTCTCCATAAATATTGGCCACATCAGCTGCGATAATTACCTCCTGACCCCGAATAGTCCTTATTGAAGTTTTTGTTATTTCTATTACTTCCTTCCCAGAGAATACGATTGGCTTTGGATTATCCATAGGTTGGCTTTTTTGAGGTCGCAGATTGCGACCTCTACCTATTAATGTGTGATAGAGGGAATATCAGTCATGTTCTTCGCATTCAGTGTAACGGTGGAACTAAGCCGCCGCGATAGCGGTCGGCTTTAATGATTTGTTCTGCGATCTTATTGTCATCTTTGCCCGCTATGACTATGCGTATACCATCTGGATATTTCTTCTATTCACACTGAACAACTTCTCCGGCTCCTATTTGCTAGTGTTCATCCTCCGGGCTACTATTTATTGATAAAATAATGAAAACGGGGCCAGAAATTGAAAATCTATAAAAAACTATTCTTGAGCCTGGGAAAAGGTTCTCAATATTTCGGACCAATGCTTAAAAATGCAATAATGCCCCTCCCCTTCATATAATTGGAAATCAGCATGAGGCAATCGTTGTGCCAGTCTTTTTCCCATTTCAGCAAAAAGCAGCTCATCCGCACTTCCATGGAAGATTTTAACAGGGATTTGAATTTCTTCTGGGGTGAATCTCCAATTTTTACCAGCAAAAACATCACCCACCCAACCTGCTGCTCCTTGTTTGAAAGCCTCTTTCATTCCGTCTTCAAACATTTTTCGTAAAGCTTGGTTGGTGAATAATATTTTATCCGGCTCTGGAGATTCTTTAAGCCAGTTATCAGCATATTTTACAATATCTGAATTGGCTCTTTTTGCTTCGCTTTTGCCGGCCATTATAATCAGGGGTTTAAGCCATCCTAGTTTCATTAAAAAGCCAAAACTCTTATGCATTGTTTCCGAAACACCAGGGACATTTAATGGACCTAGTGGTGAAACCAGTACAACTTTGGTAACTCTGTCTTTAAGTTTATAGGCGATTGCTAATGCATAAGGTGAGCCCCCAGAATGAGACATTACACCAAATTTGTCAATTTTAAGTTGATTAGCAAGTTGTTCAATATCAGGTACCCAATTCAGGAAAGTTCTTCCTGAATGTGGAGATGATTCCCCATATCCAGGCCTGTCTACCGTTATTAGCCTTATTCCAGCTTCAATTGTAAGCTTATTATCTGGATGTCTGGCCAGTCTGGAATCGCCAAGACCATGTTGCTGAATTACAGGAATTCCATTTTCAGCCCCATATTGTTCGAAGGCTAATTGGCGGCCGTCCTTTAATCTTATCGTATTCATATCAATTTAGCTGTTAAGGTATCCTCAATTTAATACGTTATTTTGAAACCTCTCTTGACTAAAGGTGGAAATTAGTATTCATAATCAAGCTGTTACGAAATATACAATTGACCAGTATTTTGTTCTTTGGTTATAAAAGTATGTTACATTCCTGTTATTGCCCGTTGAACAAATGCTAAAGTTGTCATAATAAGGAACAATACCACGGCGGCTATCATCCAAATCCGACCAGCCTCTGTGGCAATGCCTATCATTCCACCAGTTCCACCAAAGAATAAGACAAGGTATATAACAGTAATCCATGTAACCTTTCGAAATTCCAGCTTGTATATGTAATCTAAGAATAATTCTATAATTAGGAATGCAATCATTATTCCTATTTGGATGTAGTAGATAGGAGGTCTTTGAAATTGTTTTGCAGTGATCAAAAGAAATGTCAGAGGTATTGTCATTAGTATCAGAATACATCCAAGCCAATATTCAACTTTTTGGTGCCCTAGTAATCTGAAAATAAAAACTAAGCTACAAATACTTAATATCATTACAGATAGACTAGCACCTATTATATTTACTTTATTCATTTCCATTTCTCTTTTTTAAGTATAGCACACAACTTCTAAACAAACGTACCTCTCAACTATTTACATCCCTTATTATAGATCGCAGAACGGTAGAACTAAGCCGCCGTAGCGTGGCGCGGGCTTTGCCTTTTCTGCGAAGAGCGTGACACGCGTTGCGGTCGGTTTTAGTGAATTGTTCTATGTCCATTTTCATACGCTGACTTGCTTAAGTGTTACCGAGGCAAGGGAACAAACACAGGCTGAGTAGAAGCCTCGGAAAATTCTCATGGTTGTTGCCCGGTTTTTACTTCACACTACCATCAAAAGTGGGATAGCGGTATTCCACCTCTTTCATAGTTGAGAATTGGCTGTTTTTACCCGTTTCCACGTCGTGAATCATAATTTTGCCGTCTTCCGCATAGATCAGGTAGTTGTTATCAGGTGAAATGCTGACATACCAGCTGAACTTATTTTCATTTTTCGGCACGAACACTACTTCATTTGTGATGGCCGGGACCGAGGCATCCAGGTTTGCATAAACGATCTGCGAACCCAGGTAATCATCCCCATCTGGATCAATCTTCTTCATATAAGCGATCATGGTCTCGTCATTTGAGATTGTCACCTTGTGCAGATAATGATAGGAATCGGGGTAGCTGATCTCCTCATATCCAGGATTTCCACCAGGATCAGGATTTAATAGAAAATGAGCACCGCCACGGCTTACGAACATTCGTCCATCCCTCAGGCTACTGTTGCCCCATTCCCAGTTGGTGGCCGAGATCTGTACCTCATCGCCCGGGCTATCCTCCATGCCGGTCCTGTACACATAGGTTCCAAAGGTACCTTCAGAAGAGTGGATCATACGTGACCATGTAATGCAGTTGGTCCCATCGCGGGTCCAGTATGGTTCAGTATTCATAAACTCATGGCCAGTCAACTCCCGCAAATCACTGCCATCGGCATTCATCACACAGATTGACGAATTCCACAAAAAGAAATTCCCGCCTTCATTGTATGCCCTGAAGAACGCAATTTTCGTGCTGTCCGGGCTGATCACCGGCTTGTAGTCGTTATAGGGCGAATCGGTAAGGTAGGTGATCTGAGATGTTTTTCCGTTGCTTGTGGTCCTTGCAATATGCAGGCTGCCTCCGGGAGGCCTGGCAGAAGACACCCATGTCAGGGTTACTTCAGGAGGATCATTGCTGCTTGGTGAATCGGGCGGGTCCATAAGATCATTGCCATTCTTGGCACAACCGTAACATGACAAAAAAACAAATACTAAAATGATAGATATTTTCATCCTGAGGATCATAGATTGTCGCTTAAAGAGAATTTGCCAGGGATGCTGCTTCCCATTGCATTACAATGCCCGGGAGACTTTCCCCTATCATCTCGATCGATTCCTTATTTATTTCTCCAAGCCCCATTTCATATCCCATGGTCAACTGTTTAATGGAAGGAACATGATGATTCATTACCCGGGCTGCAGTTGCATCCGCAGCCATAATATCCCTGCTGGCCAGTATTAGCCATTTACCCAATCGGTCTTTCACATTTACTGTTGTTCCGCCCGCACCTGTCGAAGGACCATTTCCTTCCAGTCCTATGGAGAAATCAATGAGGGTAAGATCGGGTTTTTTTGCAGCGACAATGTCTATAATTGCCTGAGATATGGCACGTACACTTGAATGGTCAATGGCCTTTGGGTTAATATGGAGTTGCCCCCTGTCCCAATGGCTTCCCAAATCCGTTCCATATTCTGAAATAGAAAGCACACCAATGAAATTTTTTAATGCCAGTGTAAGCTGGGCCCATTGGTGGGTCTTGGCCACAGGTATGGAAATAATCTTATCTGCTTTTTCGTAAACACCTGAGACCAGGAATATACCGGAAGGGTGGATACTGGAGGGTATTTCATGGGTACAGGGATGATCTACTTCCAGGCATGACAGGGTAATAGTCCCAGCGTATTCCTGGTTTAGCCTGGCAGCTTCTTTTACCAGGTTGGTGCCTCCATCCAATGTGTATGAATAGTTCCAGTCGAAAGTTTTCATCTGAGAACCATCACCGATTATCACCTCACTGGCTCCGGCCTTCAGACACTCTTCGGCGGTGGCAATAAGGATTTCCGGTTTAGTACACTCCCCGATATGAAAACAATTATTATACTGCGCCCAGGGGAAGGTAACAAAATTCGGTTTGATGAATACAGTTTCACCTTCATTGACCACCGAATCCATTCCTCCTATGGCTTCAATGGCATCCCGGGTCATGGAATCCAGGTTGTTTCCTTTGATAGCGGCAACTGAGGCATTAATCTGCGGGACCGAGCTCGGTTCGCTAACTAATTCTTTCCCACAACTATTTATTATACCGCCCGAACCAAGTGCCAGTGTGCTGCAGACTCCAAGCTTCATAAAATCTCTTCTTGATACACCTTTCTTTTTCATACGGTATTTTTTATTGCAAAAGACTCTGTTTTAACATTACTCGACATTTATTAATCCTGGCAAGAGGAACTGGTCAGAAAGGGGTAAATTCTTTCATTAATGCAAACCATAGAACGGTGGAACTAAGCCGCCGTAGCGTGGCGCGGGCTTTGCCTTTTCTGCGAAGAGCGTGACACGCGTTGCGGTCGGTTTTAGTGAATTGTTATGTGCTAGTCGTAGTCCAAATGTTTGCCCTCCACATACTCCGCCTTCGGCCAAT
>Ga0164315_10000179_pt1 | contig 39128 bp, 31 predicted proteins | sample GuaBasSedimGuay6_FD_113737 | JGI IMG/M metagenome (GOLD analysis project Ga0164315, IMG submission 113737) | Subseafloor sediment microbial communities from Guaymas Basin, Gulf of California, Mexico - Guay6, Core 4569-2, 0-3 cm | ecosystem: Environmental > Aquatic > Marine > Hydrothermal vents... | reverse complement strand
TCCAACGGGGTGAAGATGTTGAGAAAATTGTCAGTAAACGTGAGCTGAAACATTCAACTATTTATGCGCATTTGTCTGAAGCCATTGAAGCAGGCTTGTTAGATGTTAAAGAAGTCCTCGATCTTGATCAGCGGGAATACGATGAGATAGTTTTCGCGATTGAATCTCTGGAGGATGAAGAACAGGGACGTTTAAAACAGGTCTACGAAGCCCTGGAAGAAAGCTATGACTACGGAATTTTGCGCTGTGTACAAGCCTCTATTTAGGTAACTATTCAGCTCACTCCTGTTTTGCTCCATTACAGCGTCAGAATTGCTCATTTACACTTGTAAACTGCGCAATTGTTCCTTGCTCTGAACCAAAACAGGAGCAATCTGAACAGCTACATTAATGGGGATGGGCTAAACACCAGTGATTTCAAGAAACAAATCTTCTTTAAGACAAAAAATATAAATTTAGACTGTCGCTGCTGCTGTCTCTTTTTCCAGTACTTCAATGGTGAGCTGATCATCTTTTTCACTGACCAGTACCTGACCACCATGTTCAAGTTTGCCGAAAAGTATTTCCTCGGCCAGGGGTTTCTTGATCTTGTCCTGAATCAGTCTTGCCATGGGTCTGGCCCCCATATTTTTGTCGTAGCCATGTGTTCCTAACCATTTTCTGGCAGATTCATCGACATCAATAAGTACCTTTTTGCCATCCAGCTGGGCTTCCAGTTCAACGATAAATTTATCAACCACATTAGCAATTGTTTTTGCATCCAGTGCGTTGAATTGAATGATGGCATTCAAACGATTTCTGAATTCAGGACTAAAGGTCCTTTTAATTGCTTCCATGGCATCGCTGCTATGGTCCTGATGTGTGAATCCGACTGAGGCACGACTGATACGTTCTGCACCGGCATTGGTGGTCATGACAATAATGACATTTCGAAAATCAGTTTTACGTCCATTGGTGTCCGTGAGTGTGCCATGATCCATGACCTGCAGTAATAGATTAAATACATCAGGATGGGCCTTTTCAACTTCGTCCAGTAACAGAACCGAGTGCGGATGTTTATTTATTTCTTCCGTGAGCAAGCCACCTTGATCAAAGCCAACATAACCCGGAGGTGCACCGATCAAACGATAAACGGTGTGGCGCTCCATATACTCGGACATATCAAAACGGATTAGCTCAATGCCCATTATGCCCGCAAGTTGTTTTGTGATTTCGGTCTTGCCGACACCGGTGGGCCCTGCAAACAAGAATGAACCAACAGGCTGTTGTATGTCACCCAGGCCTGAGCGGGCCATCTTAATGGCACTGCTTAATGTGCTGATGGCCTCATCCTGACCAAATACGACCATCTTCAGATTGCGTTCAAGATTTTTCATCACGTCCTTATCCGATGAAGTTATATTTTTTGCAGGTATCCTGGCAATCTTGGCAACCATATTTTCTATGTCATGAACGCCGATAGATTTTTTTCTGCGAGAAGCGGGCAATAATTGTTGAGATGCACCGGCTTCATCGATGATATCAATGGCCTTGTCAGGCAGATGCCGATCGGTAATGTAACGATCGGTGAGTTCTACAGCAGACCGTAATGCCTGGTGCGTATATTTAATTTGATGGTGTTCTTCAAACCTTGATTTTAAACCTTCAAGAATTTTTACTGTTTCGTTAATAGTTGGTTCAGAGACGTCGATTTTTTGAAAGCGTCTGGCGAGCGCACGATCCTTTTCAAAGATACCTCGATATTCCTGATAAGTTGTGGAACCGATACATTTAATATCCCCGGAAGCCAGCACAGGTTTGATAATATTTGAAGCATCCATCACCCCACCTGAAGCGGCACCGGCACCGATGATGCTGTGGATCTCATCGATAAACAGTACTGAACCCTCTGTTTTCTCGAGTTGGGAGATGATATTTTTAAGGCGTTTCTCAAAATCACCACGATACTTTGTGCCCGCGAGCAATGCCCCAAGATCGAGTGAATAGATAACATTCCCGGCAAGCACATCAGGGACTTCCCCATCGACGATTTTTTTGGCCAGGCCTTCGGCAATTGCAGTCTTGCCAACGCCTGCCTCACCAACGTAAAGCGGGTTGTTTTTTCTCCGACGACAAAGGATCTGGATGGTCCGTTCTACTTCGTGTTGTCTTCCTATCAGTGGATCAATTTTTCCCAGTTCTGCCTGTTGATTCAGATTGACCGCATATTTTTCCAGTGGGGTAGTACCGGGTTCATCTCCGGCGAGATCTTCTTCGACTGGTTCTGCTTCATTGTCATGTTCATCTTCAGATATTTTCGCAATACCATGAGATATATAATTAACCACATCCAGACGACTGACTTCCTGTTGGCTGAGGAAATAAGCAGCATGTGATTCTCGTTCTCCAAAAATGGCGATCAGGACGTTTGCACCCTTGACTTCTTTTCTACCTGATGATTGCACATGGAAAACAGCACGCTGCAATACTCGTTGGAAGCCTAATGTGGGCTGTGTATCGTGCTCATCGCCTTCAGTCAGCAGTGGTGAGTTCTCCTGGATAAATTTGCTTAATTCACCATGTAACACGTTCAGGTTAGCACCACAGGCTTTGAGCACATGTGCGGCAGAGGTGTTATCCAGTAAGGCAAGTAACAGGTGTTCAACTGTGACATATTCATGGCGTCTGTCACGCGCTTCATTGAAAACGGTATTCAGTGTTATTTCAAGATCTTTATCCAACATAACGCTCTCTCCTTATTCTTTTTCCATAGTACAGAGAAGGGGGTGTTGATTTTCTCGTGAATAATTATTGACCTGAGCTACTTTTGTTTCCGCGATTTCCCGACTAAAAATACCACATACTCCTTTGCCGCTTTTGTGTACATCTAACATGATTCGTGTGGCAGCCTCTATATTCAAACTGAAGAAACCTTCCAGGATCTCCACCACAAAATCCATAGGGGTGTAGTCATCGTTGTTGAGGATGACTTTGTACAGTGCAGGAACCTTGAGCCTGGGTTTCGCCTCCTGTACTGCGATACCGCCTTCTTGATGGTGATCAATCTCTTTTGTCATGTTGTGTTACATTTTTTGCTGTATTAGCCTTGATTATACTGCGCAAATACGTGGATGCCACCCAAGTTAGGGTATTTATTCATTATCTTTGATAGGTTTTTGAATATTAATAAAAAATCAATGATTTATGCCCAAACTGCAAATTCATGACAATGACAATTTGCCGGGTTTATTGCTGATTACGGTGTGTTTCCCTAGCAGGAGGGGGGGATTTGTGCGATGATCGCCGGCTGAAAAATTTAGGCTATTAAAATGTTTATATTATTGAAGAAGTGGGAGGAATGATGTCGAGACAAGAACAAATCAAGCAGCTGGAGAAAGATTGGGCTGAAAACCCGCGCTGGGCAAATGTTACGCGCGATTACAGTGCTGAGGACGTAGTGCGTCTGCGTGGTTCTATAATAGAAGAATACACATTGGCGACCCGTGGTGCTGAAAAGCTCTGGGATCTTGTTAATGAGGAAGACAGCTATGTAAATTGCATGGGTGCGATTACTGCAGGTCAGGCAATGCAACAGGTAAAAGGTGTCATCAAGGCTATTTACCTGTCTGGTTGGCAGGTTGCTGCTGATGGTAATACATCAGAAACCATGTACCCGGATCAATCTCTCTATGCTTACAATTCAGTGCCAACCATGGTCAAGCGTATCAATAATACCTTCCGCCGCGCTGATGAAATTCAGTGGGCAAAGGGTAATAACGATATTGATTACTTTGCACCTATTGTTGCCGACGCCGAAGCCGGTTTTGGTGGTGTATTGAATGCTTTTGAATTGATGAAAGGCATGATTGAAGCAGGTGCTGCTGGTGCGCATTTTGAGGATCAGCTGGCTTCCGTGAAGAAATGTGGTCATATGGGTGGCAAGGTTCTTGTGCCTACCCAGGAAGCAATTCAGAAATTGATCTCTGCCCGTTTGGCAGCAGACACCATGGGTGTTCCAACCATCGTGCTTGCGCGTACAGATGCAAATGCAGCTAACTTGTTGACATCTGACGTTGATGAACGTGATATGCCATTTGTCACCGGTGAACGTACTCCAGAAGGTTTTTATATAACCAACGCGGGTATTGATCAGGCGATTGCTCGTGGTATTGCTTACGCACCTTATGCAGATTTACTTTGGTGTGAAACTGCGGTTCCTAGTTTAGATGAAGCCAAGAAATTTGCTGAAGCTGTTCGTAAGGAACATCCTGGCCAGTTGTTGGCTTATAACTGTTCACCTTCTTTCAACTGGAAGAAAAATCTTGACGATGCAACGATTGCCAAGTTCCAGAAAGAACTGGGTGCCATGGGTTACAAATACCAGTTCATCACTTTGGCCGGTATTCACAACATGTGGTACAACATGTTCAACCTGACCCGCGATTATATGGAACGTGGTATGACTGCCTATGTTGAACAGGTTCAGGAACCTGAATTTGCAGCAGCAGAACAGGGTTACACATTTGCAAGCCATCAGCAGGAAGTTGGCGCTGGTTACTTTGATGATGTGACCACTGTGATTCAAGGTGGTGCATCTTCTGTAACCGCATTAACCGGTTCTACTGAAGAAGCACAGTTCGACTCTAAATAATACTGTCGAACAGGATTTAACAGAACCCGATACTGCCTGGCAGTATCGGGTTCTGTTTATGGCGTATGTGGTTTAAATGTTCAGCTGTTGTGAGGTAATTTAGGCCGATCATAAGGAACCACCAGTGAGACCTTACCAGACCGATGCATTGCCTGGATTTCTCGCCAGTATTCTGCGGTTAATAATTCACCATGAACCACAAGGAAAAGCGAACGTAGTTCCTTGTCCATAGATAGAAATTTTATGAATTCTTCAGGGAACATGTCGTGCTCACCAACGAAGTACCATGACTCTGAACGCATTTCATCTATATCATCATTGGTTTGTGGTATATCCCGGAAATTACACTCAGTGATCAGACTGACCTCATCGTAGTCATAGAAGAGGATTCGACGGTGTCTGGTAACACCAAAATTTTTTAATAATAAATCCCCGGGAAAGATATTGGTTCGTGCGAGATCTTTTATTGCCTGCCCATAGTCCAGAATAGCGAGTTCTGCTTTTTCACGGCTGACTTCATTAAGATACAGATTAAGTGGTCGTACGCGACGCTCTATATAGACATGCTTAAACAGTAAATTATCATCAATAATCTCTACAGTATCTGATGCATCCTGTAACAATTCATCCAGAAGTTCTTTGGAAAAACGCTTGACTGGAAACTTCAGATTGAGGAATTCCTGTGTATCAATCAAACGTCCGGCCCGATCATGTTTGGATACAAGTTTGTATTTTTCGATAACTTCACCACGAGTAATCGTTTTAGGGTATCCAAATTTGTCCCTGATAATTTTAAAGACCAAATCATAGGAAGGCAGGGTAAATACAATCATCACCAGCCCTTCATCACCATCAGTATGTACGAATTGATCAGATGTCGACTTCAAATGCTCGGTAAAGATTCTGTGTCTTTCAGTCTTGCCTTGCCGTAGCCTGCCTAAAACAGTGTAAAGTTCGTCTATCGGTTTTTTAGGCAATATGGAATGAATAAAATGTACCGCACCAACCACTGAGTTTGGATCAGCGAAGTAATAGGAACGGGTATAACTAAACACAATACTGACTTCTACTTCGGAGGTCAGCACTGCATCAATGATAATTCCCCTGTCGGTATTTTTAAATGCAATTACAATCGGTGAAACGCTATTGTGCGTCACAATTCTGCCGATGAGATAAGCTCGTGCTGATTGATAAAAAAACGAGTCGATAAATTCAAATCTTAAATATTCGTTATTTCTGCTGAAATTTGACTCAACAAATTGTTCAATGTCACTGCTAATTGATTTTGCATAAGGGACCCTGAATGAGAAATCATTAAGTATTGCTGCAAAGATTTTTTCAGCGGAACCCCAGAAAGGATAGCGTTTTAGATTTAGCGAATACACCAACTCAATATCGGCATAAAGGTCTACTGAAACAAACTCGAGCCGGGTATCTGTACCAGCTGTGTCAAAAATTCTTCTGGTAACCGAATTAAAGAAGGTCTTGATAAAGCCGGCATCAGGAACCTTCTCAAGTCGCCTGCCAAAATAGGAGCGGATCGAATTCCAGAGTTCATGATCTTTAACGCGAGCGCCCAGAAGCCTTCTTAACTCCAGAACAATGCGTCTAACAGATTTTTCGTATAGATCTACGCGCTCAACGATATCCTGTTGATGGCCTTGCCAGTCACGCTTTTCGAAGCGGGTCCTGGCACGTCGTGTTATTCGATGAAATACATCATTGTAATGAATAAAGCCATCATAGATGATCTGTGATGATTCGGTGATCAGCTCTTTATCTGGCATTTTTGCCATCGAAAATATTCTGCTTACATGTTTGAAATCATGGCATCAGCAAATTCACTGCATTTAACTTCTGTTGCCTTATCCATCAATCTGGCAAAGTCATATGTAACAGTTTTTTGTCTGATCGTCGCATCCATGGCGCTAATGACGAGATCAGCTGCATCTGTCCAACCCAGATAACGCAACATCATTTCACCTGACAGAATCAATGAACCCGGATTTACCTTGTCGAGATTTGTATATTTTGGTGCTGTGCCATGGGTGGCCTCGAAGATCGCATGGCCCGTGTCATAGTTTATATTACCACCTGGTGCGATACCAATCCCACCTACCTGTGCGGCCAGTGCATCGGAAAGATAGTCACCATTCAGGTTCATTGTTGCAATCACGTCAAAATCTTTTGGCCGTGTAAGTACCTGCTGTAATGTAATATCGGCGATGGCATCCTTGACAAGAATTTTTCCAGAATCCAGTGCTTCTTTTTGTTCCTTATCCGCAGCATCTTGTCCTTTCTCTGCCTGAGTACGTTCCCACTGATCCCAGGTATAGGTGTGATCGCTGAATTCTGCTTCAGCAAGCTGGTAACCCCAGTTTCTGAAAGCACCTTCAGTAAATTTCATAATGTTACCCTTGTGCACCAGGGTAATACTTTTTCTATTATTGTCGATTGCGTACTGGATCGCTGCCTTGACCAGTCTTTCAGTACCCTCTTTTGAAACTGCTTTGATGCCTATTCCAGACGATTCCGGAAAACGAATTTTTTGATACTGGTTTGGAAATGCTTCCTTAAATAATTCCAGAAAGCGATTATTTTCATCAGAACCACTTTCAAACTCAATACCAGCATATATATCCTCGGTATTTTCCCTGAATATCACCATATCAACCAGCTCAGGATGTTTGATAGGTGAAGGTACACCTGAATACCAACGTATGGGTCTGAGACATACGTAAAGATCAAGAATTTGTCTTAGGGCAACATTAAGAGACCGGATACCGCCGCCGATCGGTGTGGTTAATGGTCCCTTGATAGCAACCAGATATTCTCTGCAGGTATCCAGTGTTTCGTCAGGTAACCAGCTACCACAAAGCTGATTTGCTTTCTCTCCGGCATAGACCTCTGCCCAGTGAATCTTGCGGGCTCCTTGTGAGGATTTTTCTACGGCTGCATCCAGAACCCTGACGGTCGCTGCCCATACATCAGGGCCAATACCATCACCCTCAATGTAAGGGATGACAGGGTTATCAGGCACATCAAGTTTGCCATTTTCAACGGTTATTTTTGCTCCATCGGATGGAATGTCTATATTGATCGCCAAAGCTTGTTCCTCTTCGTATTATGTATTTTGGGTGTTCCAATTATGTGCTCTTAGTGTTCCACAATCGTTGGTTGATGTCACCCGGATTAGGCATCTATTTGCATGGAGCTTAAAGCAGCGATAGAGTCCAGGTTAGACAGGGACAATTCGAGCAGGATTCAGTCTGGTTTTAGTGTTAATAGAAAAGAAAACATATTTATGCTGATTTACATAGATACCCCCGCTAAATTTTTTATCATTACCTTCTTTCTGTTCTGTGTAAGTAATGCAAATGCAGAGGTTTACAAATGGACTGATGAAAATGGAAAAGTAGTCTACGGCGATAAACCAAGATCAAGTGATGCCGATAAAATTAAAATAAAAAGTGCTCCTGTACAGGATCCGGTAGTACAGGGACGAAATGAAAGACAAAATAAATTGCTGAATGTAATGCAACAGGAACGTGATGAAAGGAATGTCTTGAAAAAAGAAGAAAAAGGAAAGAAAGAAGAGCAAATGAAAATATGTGCAGAGGCAAGAAAAGAACTACAGGAAATAAAAGATGCCAGCTTTCTATACCGGCCAACGGATGATCCGAATAATCCGGAAATAATCACTGATGAAGAACGTAAGGCTGAAGAATTGAAGTATAAAAAATATATAAAAAAGTATTGTTAGCAATATCCATATAGCTGTACATAGCCGCTCTCGCGCATCCATGCGCCCACGACAGTGCCTACACGGATGTAGGCACTTAGGATTAGTCAGGAACAATAATCCTGACAGTACGTCCCTGTACATAAAAAAGGGCGGTGAGAACCGCCCCTTTTATTTTTTTAACCTGCTGTTGTTATGCAACTTTCACCGGGATTTCAGCAAGTTTAGCAGCTGCCCTTGATGCCGCTTCCTGATAGTCATCAACCTGATCGAAATTCAGGTAACGATAAATGTCATCGGCCATGGGGTCTATTTTCTCAGCAAATTTCATATATTCCTCATAAGTGGGAATCTTGCCGAGTATTGAAACCACGGCAGCGACTTCTGCTGATGATAAATAAACGTTAGCACCATCTCCCAAACGATTCGGGAAGTTACGTGTTGATGTTGAGACTACCGTGGATTTCGCTTCGACACGTGCCTGATTACCCATACACAGAGAACAACCGGGCATTTCGGTCCTGGCACCTGCCGCATCATAGATATCGTAATATCCTTCATCCTTTAGTTGTTTCTCATCCATCTTGGTCGGGGGCACCACCCATAAGCGGGTAGGTATTTTTTCACCGTACTGTTCGAGTAATTTACCTGCGGCACGGAAGTGACCAATATTGGTCATGCATGAACCTAGAAAGACCTCATCAATCTTGGTGCCGGCAACATCAGCCAATGTCTTTACATCGTCCGGATCGTTAGGGCATGCAAGAATCGGCTCTTTAATCTCTGAAATATCAATATCGATAATCTCGGCATATTCAGCATCTTCATCCGCTTCCATCAACTGCGGGTTCTTGATCCATTCTTCCATGGCCAGCGCCCGGCGTTCCAGTGTGCGAGGATCGCCATAATCATTGGCGATCATCCAACGCAACATGGTGATATTGGAATTCAGATACTCGATGATGGGTTCTTTATTCAGTTTAATGGTACAAGCTGCTGCCGAGCGTTCGGCAGATGCATCAGACAGTTCGAATGCCTGCTCAATTTTCAGATCGGGCAGACCTTCGATCTCCAGAATACGACCAGAAAAGGCATTAACCTTGCCTTCTTTTTCAACAGTAAGCAGTCCCATTTCTATGGCTTTTAGTGGAATCGCATTGACCAGATCACGTAAGGTAATGCCCGGTTGTAATTCACCCTTGAAACGTACCAGAATAGATTCAGGCATATCCAGTGGCATGACGCCCGTTGCAGCGGCAAAGGCCACCAGCCCTGAACCTGCCGGGAATGAAATACCAATAGGGAAACGTGTGTGTGAATCACCACCAGTACCAACGGTATCTGGTAATAGCATGCGGTTCAGCCAGGAATGAATAATCCCATCACCCGGGCGTAAGGAAACACCGCCACGCGTCATAATGAAATCAGGCAGGGTGTGATGGGTTATTTCATCAACAGGTTTTGGATAGGCCGCTGTGTGACAGAAAGACTGCATGGTCAGATCAGCAGAGAATCCGAGACAGGCAAGATCCTTGAGTTCATCGCGTGTCATAGGCCCGGTGGTATCCTGTGAGCCAACGGTTGTCATCCTGGGCTCGCAATATGTGTCAGGACGAATACCATCCACGCCACAGGCCTTACCAACCATTTTCTGAGCCAGGGTAAAACCTTTACCCGTATCTTCAGCTGGCACAGGTTTACGAAATAAACCTGTTTCACCCAGGGATAGTGCCTCACGTGCACGCGTTGTCAGTCCACGTCCGATAATCAGTGGAATACGGCCTCCTGCCTGTGATTCATCCAGCAAAATATCAGTCTTCAGTGAAAACTCACAGAGGGTTTTACCTGTTTCGTTGTTTTTGATGACGCCTTCATAGGGGTAGATATCAATGACATCGCCCATATTCATTTTCTCTACATCACACTCTATGGGTAGTGCACCTGAATCTTCCATGGTGTTAAAAAATATTGGTGCGATCTTGCCACCGAGACAATAGCCACCATTTCGTTTGTTTGGAATAAAGGGAATGTCATTGCCCATATGCCATAGTACAGAATTGGTCGCTGATTTACGTGAAGAGCCAGTCCCTACAACGTCGCCAACGTAGGCAAGCGGATGACCTTTTTCCTTTAGTGCTTCGATTTGCTTGATGGGGCCGATACTGCCCGCCTCATCAGGCTCAATGCCATCACGATCCATCTTTAACATGGCAAGTGCGTGCAACGGGATGTCAGGACGTGTCCATGCATCCGGCGCTGGTGAAAGATCATCGGTATTGGTTTCACCGGTAACCTTGAATACGGTAACGGTAATTTTTTCAGCCAATTCAGGCTTACTGGTAAACCATTCAGCTTCAGCCCAGGATTCCATAATTTGTTTGGCATATTGATTCCCTGCATCCATTTTTTCCTTAACATCATGAAATGCATCAAACATCAACAAGGTATGTGACAGGGCATTGACCGCGGTAGCTGCGAGTGCTTCATCATCCAGCGCATCAATCATCGGCGCGATGTTGTAGCCACCGAGCATGGTACCCAATAACTCAATTGCTTTTACTTTATCAATGAGTGGAGACTCTGCTTCACCTTTACTGATGGCGGCCAGAAAGCCGGCCTTGACGTAAGCTGCTTGATCGACACCTGCGGGCACACGATTAGTGATGAGATCGAGGATAAATTCTTCTTCTCCAGCGGGAGGATTCTTCAACAAATTTACTAAAGAGGCTGTTTGTTCCTCGTTAAGCGGTTGTGGCACGATGCCATCTGCAGCTCTTTCCGCCACATGTTTACGGTACGCTTCAAGCACGATTTCTATCTCCTGACTTAATACTATGATTATTCTTGATTTTTGGTCATGAAACACTTGGCTTATAAAATCGGGCCACAGGCCTGATATCATCGCCCGGTTTGTTCATGACCATGTCCTAAAAACTGGGCCGGAAATTATACAAGATATGCTTACGTTGCGCTGCAAAATATGCGGCGTTAGAGATTAGATGCTTATCTTGAAAAATACAGGCAGTTGACGACAGATAGCAACAAATAAGAGAGGATAGAGTCATTTAAAGACATTTAGCTGGTGCTGTCTATAATGCCCCCACCCAGGCAGATATCCTCATCATAAAACACCACAAATTGACCTGGTGTCACTGCGCGCTGAGCTTCATCAAAGGTGACTGAGCAGCTATTATTATCAATATGCGTAATCGTACAAGCTTGATCAGCCTGACGATAACGCGTCTTGGCAGCACATTTGAACGGTGTCTCAGGCGCAGCTCCACTGACCCAGTTGATATCTGTGGCAGTTAATTTCTGGCTGTATAACAGTTCGTGGTCATGACCCTGTACGACAAATAGAATATTGTTTTCAATATCTTTCTTATAGATGTACCAGGGTGAGTCAGATGCACCCTGAATACCGCCAATGCCTAGTCCTTGCCGCTGTCCCAGTGTGTAATAGAAAACACCATTGTGTTGTCCGATGACCTCGCCCTCAGGTGTCTGGATTTCACCCGCCTGTTCTGGAAGATAACGTGAGAGAAATTCTCTAAAAGGGCGTTCACCGACAAAACAGATGCCGGTACTGTCCTTTTTGTCATGTGTCTGAAATCCGGCCTCTTTTGCGAGTTCTCGTACCTCGTGTTTTTCAAGCTCACCAATCGGGAACAGACTCAGACTCAATTGAGCCTGATTAAGTCGACACAAAAAATAACTCTGATCTTTATTACAATCCAGCCCTTTTCTTAATTGATAGTGGCCATTTACTTCAGTAATGCGGGCATAATGACCGGTGGCAATCTTTTCGGCGCCTGAATCGGTGGCATGGCTTAAAAATGCACTGAACTTGATTTCCTGATTGCACAGGACATCAGGATTAGGCGTTCGACCACTTTTGTATTCTTCCAGAAAATTACTGAATACCCTGTCCCAGTAGTCGCTGGCAAGATCGACCGTATTCAATGGAATATCAAGCTGATCACAGACTTGCATGGCATCCTCAACATCAGCTTCCCACATGCATTCACCCCCGGGCAGTTGTTCTTCCCAGTTTTTCATAAACAGGCCCTCAACCTCATAGCCCTGCTCCTTCAGCAGGAGGGCAGTGACAGAAGAATCAACCCCACCGGAGACGCCAACGATAATTTTTCCTTTGGACATGTTATGAAATACTCAGGATATAGATTCTTTATCAGCTAAATAACTATTGATGAGATTGAGAGGATAATTTTTCCCCGTGAGATAGTCATTAATGCACTGGGCAACCATTGGGCTACGCATTTTGTCTTTATTTTCCTTGATTTCTTCTTTACTAAGCCACACGGCCTGGATGATGCCGTCATCCAGGGCCTGCTCAGGATGATGCTTATCACATGTTCCGGAGAAACAGAATCGCAGGTAAGTGATATCACTGTGCTGATTTGGATACATATAGACGCCGACAATGGCTTTGGGAATGAATTCCCAGGCGGTCTCTTCCAACACTTCTCTGCTAATGGCTTCGATGAGTGTTTCGTTTTGTTCCAGATGACCTGCAGGCTGATTGAAGACGATGTGATTATCTGCATTTTCTTCAACCAGAAGAAATTTCTGATCACGTTCTACAATCGCTGCAACGGTGACGTTTGGTTTCCAACGCATGATTTATAAAATTCCTGAAATTATATTTTATGGGTGCCCGGGTGGAGCGCTTGCGTATAATACAGTTATAATCCTGACTACTAAATACCCTGGCTACCTGGAAATACAGTTGCTGGCCACTAAAGTTAAATGAATTGAGAAATGAATAGTAAAAACAAACATGCGATCAGTCTTGGGTTGTTCCTTTTCATCTTATGGCTGTTACTGTCAGGCCACTACACGTCACTGCTGATATCGTTCGGATTATTTTCTGTGACACTGGTTGTGGTGCTCGCATTACGCATGGATGTTGTCGACCATGAAGGTCAGCCCTTACATCTGGATCCCATAGCACTGCTTATCTATTGGTGCTGGTTGCTGAAAGAGATATTTGTTTCAAATATTTATGTCTGCCGCTTGATAGTTAGTCCGACCATGCCAATTAGCCCCACTGTCATTGCCCTACGTAGCAGCCAGGCATCAGATCTCGCACGCGTAATATTTGCCAATTCAATCACACTAACACCCGGGACGGTTACCATAGATGTTGATGGTGACATTACTGAAGTTCACGCAATTACTGAGGAGGCGGCAAGTTCGCTAATACAAGGCTCGATGGATACCAGGGTCACTGCGCTCGAAAACAGGTCGGAGAAATAAGGTATGTTTGCTGTGACCACCATTGCTATATTAGTCGCCATGATGCTGGCCCTGGGCCGGGCGTTATTAGGCCCAACTCTTTACGACCGGATACTGGCAGTCAATACATTCGGGACCATCACTGTTTTATTTATTGCGATATTCGGTTTTTTGACCGGACGTCCGGAATTCCTTGATATTGCACTGGTATATGCATTGATCAATTTCATTACTACGATTGCCGTTCTTAAATTTTTCGAATATGGAGATATGGGCAGAAGTTCACTGGAACAGCAGGAGAGTGATATATGAATACCCTGCTCGATTTGTTCAGCTGGATCAGTTTGATGGCCGGCAGTAGTTTTATAATTATCGGTACCATTGGCCTGGTACGTTTCCCTGATTTTTTTACACGGCTGCATGCAGCCAGTATCGTAGATACACTTGGGTGTATTTTCATTATGTTTGGATTGATGCTGCAGGCAGACCCAGGCATTGTCACAGTGAAACTGTTTTTTATCGTGGTATTTATTCTGTTTACCACTCCTGCAGCAGCTCATGCCCTGGCCAAGGCTGCGCTTCATGGTGAAGTTAAACCCTTGTTACATAATACAGGAGAGTAGACATAGAACTGATTGTCAACATTACCTTGCTGGCCTTTTTGGCGATATTGGGAATAGCCATTATCCGTCTGGACAGTTTGTTTGCTGCTGTTATGTTAACTGGAATATACAGTCTGGTTGCTGCTTGTCTGTACATAGAAATGGATGCCGTTGATGTTGCATTTACCGAGGCTGCTGTCGGTGGAGGCATAGCAACCTTGCTGTTTCTGAGCACCATTGCCTTGACAAGTAATCGGGAAAAATCAGGTAATCAGGAAAAATCGGGCAGTCAGGAAAAACCAGGCAGTAAAAACTCTCTTCCTGCATTTATTGTTGTAATGTTAACGGGAGCTGTCTTGATGTTCGGGGTTTCTGATATTCCAAAGTTTGGTGACAGTTCGGCACCTGCACATCAATATTTGTCAGATCGTTATATCAATCAATCACCACAGGAAATTGGTGTGCCAAATATGGTGACTTCAGTACTGGCCAGCTACCGGGGTTATGACACGATGGGTGAGGTAACGGTTATTTTTACAGCAGGCATAGCTGTCTTGATGTTATTAGGTCGTGGTTTCAGAAGTAATACCAGGCGAACTCGTGTGAAGACAGATACAAAAAGCTCACAGGGTAAAAGGTCCACAGGAGAATAGATAAATGGAACATCATCTGGTACTCAGGGTTATTGCCAAGTTATTGATCCCACTCATTTTACTCTTTGCACTTTATGTTCAATTTCATGGGGATTATGGGCCAGGAGGCGGGTTTCAGGCCGGGGTGATTTTTGCATCAGCATTTATCTTATATAGTCTTATATTCGGGGTTGGTAATGCTCGAAGTGTTATTTCATTTAACTTATTACGTGTTATTTCTGCTTCAGGATTATTACTTTACATCGGTGTGGGTGTTGTTGCATTGATATCAGGAGGCAATTTTCTTGATTACAATGTTTTGCTATCAGACCCTGTCCATGGCCAGCATTTAGGAATACTTGTTATTGAGTTTGGAGTAGGAATGACAGTTGCAGCTGTGATGATGATGACTTTTTTTGTTTTTGCTCGTCCTTGATGTAACTCTGATTATTAAATATTCACCCCTTATCTTTATCTTCCTTTGCTTTCTTTATTTTTGTCACCTGCGGCTCGTCCCATGCACCAGTGATGGTATATTGTTTGCGTAACAATGTATTAATCTTGTCTGGTAAAGATTGAAATATTTCGCTTGCCAGAAATATAATTGCACCAACGCCAATACCAACAGGTCCAAATAAAGCACTGGCAACAGGTAAGCTATCAGTAATCTGTGGTGTAACTGTTGCTATTTGATCATAGTCTTGTTCAACAAGACCTGTCCTGCCCGAGATGTTGATGTTTACTGATGGGCCCGTCATGGCCAGATTATTGGTGTAGGCATTGCCATCTTCTATATTGAAGCGACCTTCAATTGAATCAAATGCAAGGCCTTTACCAAACAGATCAGAAAAATCAAGTGACAGTCTCCTGGGCAGGGTCTGCAGACTCAATAGTCCAAATAATCTTCCGGCTGATGGATTTATCTCAATAAATCGACCTTTATCGACTTCCATATACAGTGTTCCATCCAGATTTGAAAGAGAGAAATCCATGGGTGTCCCTGGCCATTGGGCATCCAGAGTCAGGCTTGTTACTCCCTTTTCAATTGGTGAAATATCATAAGCAAATGTTTCCAGCATAGTTGCCATTGATGTAGCATTGAGCGTCAGGTTAAACTTTGAATGGTGCTCATGATTGACAAGATTCCAGATGCCTGAGCCATCTATCTCGATGTCTGTTTTGCTAATATTTATATTATCAACTGTTAGACCATCAATTGTTTTTGAACTTGTAAGAAGCAAGCGGCCCAGATTGTTGCCATTATAGGATAATTCCGAGACTTCGATGTCAAGTGGAGGTATTGAAGCTGGATAAATTTCATATTCCTTATCTTCATTATCAGATATATTTTCAGCAAGATTTAATTTTTGCAGGTTTATTTTGAGGTTGTTACTGTCATTTATGTGCTTGAGATAGAAATCGCCAGCGATGTCATCTGCAGTTAAATTGAAATGGAAGCCATCGACAATATCCTCGATTTTCAGGTTTACGTCTGAAAAAATTTGCCGTCCGAGCTCCAGTGAACCAACCTGAATGCCCAGAGCTATGTCTTTTTTCTTTTTTTCCTTCTCTATATCTGAAATGTCAGAGATAAATTTAATCCAGTCTCCTGCATCAATCTGGTCAATATCCCCGTTAATCGAATATTGATGGCTTTCAATACCGATAGTGGCTTTGTCTCCAAAAGACAGAGACGTTATGACAGATTTTTCATCATTAATGTCACTGGCATGGATTAAGCCATTGAGGATATTTGCATAGTCTAAAGTTACTTCACGCTTATTAAGTTCTGGATATCTGATTGATAATTTAAATGCAGCAGGCTCCACGGTTTTTGCAAGAGGTGCAGGTACATCTATTGAAAGTCCTGTAAGTGATGAAGTGAGCACAAATTGTTCATTGACCTTTAAGCCACTGTCAGGCTCGGCATTTATTTGTGACACTTCCCACGAACATGAACCGTTAATTCGTTTTTCTATTTCAGACTTATATGGTTCAAGCCAGGGCAAGTATCGTAATAATTGTGCACTGATAAATTGATTATCTGCAGTCCCAGTCAATGTGGTTCTGGAAGGAAAGCCATGGCGGTTTTCCATTGCAAGTTCGACAGGGGAGTTAAAGAAATTTGCTTTCATTCCTTTAGCAGAGATGAAACCTCGTGAGAAGTCTATCCTGCCATTCAGATCAGTGAGTTCTATTTTAATATCATCACGGGAAAAAGTAGCATCTCTTAATGTGAGGCTGCCATTGAATAGAATCTGCGAGGGAAATAAAGGTATCTCCATAGCCAGATCAATACCCATTCCTCCGGTGAAATTTCGCGAGGGTAAATTTTTTAATGATGGTGTTTTTTTAAGCGGGCTATTTTTAATGAATAGCAAGAAATCTTTCATATCACCATTGATGTGAGTTTTGAGCGCAACAGACTTTTTAGAACCCTTAATAGAAAGATCCTTGATAACTGCAGATACCCCGGTAATTTCAGCATTAAAAAAATATCCGGATTGCACATCGATAGTTACGGTGTCGCCACTGACCATTATCCCCGCATTAATCCCGTCTGCAGGCGGCCATAATGGGTGATAATCCAGTGTTTCAAGATTGACTTCGGCATAGCCCTGGAAAACACCATCATTATCCCTGAATGGATAGTCTTTAGGTCGTCCTCTGAAAACAAATTCTGCAGATGGAATCTTGCCACTCACCAATGCTCGTTTAAACCAGCGCTTTGATTTTTCTGGTGAGTTTTTTGGTAGATATTTGCTGACTGTTTCAACTTCAGCATCTGATAGTTCAACCAGCAAGTTTAGAAATGGTGATTCTGCTTCTTCATCGAACCTGAGATTGCCTTTAATATTCAGATCGAAATCCTGAGTGTGTGTGTCAAATTGTTCTGTGCTCAGAACCAGATTATTATTATGATATTGCCAGTTCAGTTCGGTATTCAGTTCATAAAATGTCAATGAATTAGCAAGAAACTCCTTCAGATCAAGCTGCGCCGTGCTGGATTCGATATGTATGCTTCCCTCTTTTCGAGTTCCTTGCAGTTGACCATATAATCCGTCCAGTTTAAGAGGATGATCACGGAAAGAGCCACCCAGATGTAAAAATTCTGTATCAATATAAATTCTTTTATCATCTTCAAGAGTAGGATCGTATTTGATCAAACTGTTTTGCAGGATACCTGTAATATTAAAATCATCGGATGGATAAAATTCTTCCGACAAATCTGAAAAAATATCCAGGAAAGAATCAATATTATCAAGGTCCAGGTAACTGGCGCTGGCAATATATCGATACTTGTCATGTTCATGGATATAGATTTTCTTTAAAGAAATGACGGTTTCAGGCCATTCCCCATTTGGTGTGACCAGTTTTTGCAGATCAAGAGAAACTTCAATCCCCTTGTCAGTTCTCCTGCTTGCTGAAAAATTACCCTCTATTTGATTGATATAAATCTCTGATTCTTTATCTGCAAGTTTCAGGTTTTTGAGTTTAACCTGGCCTTCTATATTCCTGAGTTTTGCCCGGTTCCAGGTGCTCCATAGTTTGATATCACCTGTTCCTTCATGGTTCTCAATATCAAGAGCTTCAATTTTTGAGAACAATGGTGAAATATTGATATCCTTACCTGCAAAATATACTTCCCCCGACCATTCAGGCGTCAGGACATCGCCACTGGCATCCAGCGCAAAATCAAGAATATGTCCATAAGACCCCGGCAGAACTGCCGAGCCCTCAATTTGAGTACGATAGTCATTGTTCCTTATGCGCAGAGTTGCATCTGACAGTAACAGGGGGGGAGCATCCTCATCTTTCAGGTCGAGCAAGGTGATTTGTGCTTTTTTTACCAGAATATTCTTCTGTACAAGAAACCACTTTGCCAGCGCATCATCGTCGAGTTGTTTCTCACTAAAATCATCAGGCAAGTATTTTGTTGCAGTGACAGAGCCATCCTGTCGGCGTATCAGCGTCATGCTCAAGCCAGAGACGGTGATTGTTCTTGGAATAATTTCATTTTTGACCAGGCTTTTATAAATATCGATACTAATCAGAACCGAGCCAAAATCCAGGATATGTTCATTGGACGCAGGATCCAGAATGCTGACCTGGTGCAGGCGTAGATTAGGAGTCCAGCTATTCCAGTCAGCATCAATACTTGAAATTTCTACAGGGTAATCCATGTACTGACTGATCCAGTCCTGAGTTTGCTGACTATATCCACCAATCCCGGGAAGAGCGAGGCGGATAACTGTAATGAGAATTGCAGATGTCAGGATAACAAAGGCAAATGAATACAGAAAAAAATGATAGATACGTTTAAACATATTATTTAAGCATCACAGACTGACTAAAGTAACACGATATCGTATTGTTCCTGGTTATATAGAGATTCCACCTGGAATGAGATTGGTCTGCCAATAAATTCTTCTAATTCAGCTACGCTGGTTGATTCTTCATCGAGCAACATATCTACAACTTCCTGTGACGCAACAACGAGCAACTTGTTTGCATCAAACTGTCGTACTTCACGCATAATTTCACGAAAAATTTCATAGCAGACAGTTTCTGCTGTTTTAATAGAACTTCTGCCATCACAGGTTGGACAAGCTTCACAGAGGGTATGTTCAAGACTTTCTCTGGTTCGTTTTCGTGTGAGCTGTACCAGTCCCAGTGAAGTTAACTCACTCATGGCTATTTTCGAATTGTCCCTGCTAAGATGTTTTTCAAGCGTACGTAATACCTGTCGGCCATGTTCTGCATCCTGCATATCAATGAAGTCGATAATGATAATGCCACCGAGATTACGTAAGCGAAGTTGTCTGGTTATCGTTTGTACTGCTTCAAGATTTGTTTTGTAGATGGTTTCTTCCAGGTTTCGTCTGCCAACAAAGGCCCCGGTATTGACATCAATCGTGGTCATTGCTTCAGTTTGATCAATAATAATATGGCCGCCTGATTTTAACTGCACCTTCTTGCCTAATGCCTTCTGGATTTCGTCTTCAACAGAAAAAAGATCGAGGATGGGATGCTCTCCCTTGTAATACTCAAGTCTGCCGAGGAATTCAGGAATGAATTTTTTCGAAAATTCCATCAGTCTTTTATAGGTTTCTTTCGAATCAATGCGGACTCTTTCAATATCTGCGTGAACCAGGTCTCTCATTGTGCGCATAACAAGAGGGAGGTCTTCATAGACAATACCGGGCGGGTAGGTATTTTCTGAACGGACAACAACTGAATCCCATAATTTATGCAAGAATTCAATATCCCGGAAAATTTCTTCCTCGGAGATTCCTTCGGCAGCCGTTCTGACAATAAAGCCTCCTTTACTTAATTGGGCCTCTTCATTTGTGGCCTTTATCGAAGTGACATTGGCATTTGCAACGAGTGCTATATTTTCAGCATCATAAGCTAGTATTAAATTTCGTAAGCGCTCACGCTCGGTTTCATCCTCAATACGTTGAGATATCCCTATGTATTTATAATCCGGGACAAAAACAAGATACCTTAAGGGAATGGAAAGTCGGGTAGTCAAGCGTGCACCTTTGCTTCCCAGAGGATCCTTGACAACCTGAACCAGAATTTCCTGTCCTTCACGAAGTAATGTCTCGATCGCTGGCTGCTGAACTGAACTATCTTCAGATGCTGATGAAGTATCAGTCTCTGTAACGATATCTGAAGTATGTAAAAAACCGGTTCGTTGCAAACCTATATTTATAAATGCTGCCTGCATTCCGGGTAAGACACGTGATACGGTGCCTTTGAAGATATTTCCGACCAAACCGAGCTTCTGGGATCTCTCGATGTAGATTTCCTGCAAGATGCCATTTTCTACCACAGCAACCCGGGTTTCCTGCGGCGTAACATTTATCAGAATTTCTTCGCTCATCTCGTCTTGTGATACTTCTTAATCCAGTTCGGGAAAATCAGCTAATCGGTAGTTATAAGCGGAAATTATAACTGATAAATCAATCACATGATAAAAAACGTGGGGGCAGGAAATACTATTAAATAGTTTATGAAAAAGTCCCAGCTGGCAGTATTGACGGTCCATGCGGAAAATCTTCAGAATTGGGCTATTTCTCGTCTTGCTGAAACCTGCATTTCCAAGTAGTTTGGGTACATGTCATTGTTTGTAGATAAATTAAAGACACAAATAGCCAAAGAATTAATCATCTCTGATGAGGAATTGTTGCGAGCGTATGAATGCGATGCCCTCTCAGCGTATCGACAATTGCCTCTATGCGTTGTTTTGCCTGAAAACGTGGAGCAAGTACAGGCAATAATGCAGCTTTGTTATCAGGAAAATGTTCCCGTCGTTGCCAGGGGTGCTGGTACAGGGCTTTCTGGTGGGGCTATGCCTGTTGCCGATGGGCTGTTGCTGAGCCTGGCTAGATTTAATGAAATTATCGAGGTGGATCCTCACCAAAGGACGGCTCGAGTCCAGCCAGGTGTCCGAAATATTTGTGTCTCGGAAGCAGCAGAAAAATACGATTTATTCTATGCACCCGATCCCTCTTCTCAAATTGCATGCACCATCGGCGGTAATGTCGCGGAAAACTCAGGGGGTGTTCACTGCTTAAAATATGGTTTAACGGTACATAATATCATGGCGGTTAAATTAATTACTGTCACCGGCGAACTGGTTGAGATAGGTGCCGAATCATTAGACTCGGCTGGATATGATTTACTGGCACTGATTACAGGCTCTGAAGGTATGTTAGGAGTGATAGTGGAAGTTACGCTTAAGTTATTAAGTAAACCACTCTGCAACAAAGTACTGCTTGCAGCATTTGATGAAGTAGAAGCAGCTGGAGACAGTGTCGCCGGGATAATTGCTTCAGGAATCATTCCTGCTGGTCTGGAGATGATGGATAATGCATGTATTCGGGCGGTGGAGGATTATCTGCATGCTGGTTACCCGGTGGATGCAGCAGCAATATTAATTTGTGAGATTGATGGTGCAGCAGAAGAAGTCGATTCAGAGTGCCGTAAGGTAGAAGCTATATTGAAGGCTGCCGGTGCCAGTGAGGTGCGAGTTGCCAGAGATAAAGCTGAAGGTGAAATATTCTGGGCAGGGCGCAAGTCAGCATTTCCTGCCGTGGGTCGTATTGCTTCTGACTATTATTGTATGGACGGCACAATTCCAAGAAAACACATCGGCAGTGTGTTAAACATGATTAATGATTTAGCCGAACAATATCATCTGGGTGTTGTGAATGTTTTTCACGCAGGCGATGGAAATTTACATCCGCTTATTTTGTATGATGTCAGTATTGAAGGTGAGCAGGAACGAGCCGAAGAGCTAGGTGGAAAAATACTGGAGATCTGTGTAGAAGTCGGCGGTACCATCACTGGTGAACATGGCGTCGGTGTCGAGAAAATCAACCAGATGTGTGTGCAGTTTAATACCGAAGAACTTTTACAGTTCCACGCCATAAAAAGCGCCTTTGATCCGAAAGGACTACTTAATCCAGGAAAGGCCATCCCCACCCTGCACAGATGTGCAGAATTTGGAGCAATGCATGTTCATCAGGGCAAACTTCCTCATGCGGACCTGGAAAGATTTTGACTAGGAAAAGATTTTGACCGGGGAATTAGTTCAACAATACCAGCAACATATACAGGATGCTTATGTAGCAGAGACACCTCTATGCATACAAGGTGGTGGGTCCAAGGCATTTTATGGCCGCAAAATAAAAGGTGAAATACTTGATGTCTCGGCAAATGCAGGTGTTATATCTTATGAACCTACCGAGTTAGTCATCACAGTCCGGGCTGGCACCACGATTTCAGAAATTAACGAAGTTCTGGCCAAGGAAAAGCAGATGCTGGCATTCGAACCTCCATGTTTTGCCACAAATGCGACTGCAGGCGGGATGGTTGCCTGTGGATTATCTGGTCCACGCCGCCCTTATGTAGGTGCTGTAAGGGATTTTGTGCTTGGTCTCAAGTGCCTGAATGGTAAGGCTGAAATACTAAATTTTGGTGGTCAGGTAATGAAGAATGTCGCCGGCTATGACGTATCAAGGCTGATGACAGGAGCGATGGGGACACTAGGCGTGTTACTGGAAGTTTCATTGAAAGTGTTACCAGAACCGGAATATGAGCTCACACTTAAGGGTGAATCAGATCTTGCTACAGCAATTCAACTTATGAACAAATGGGCGGGACAGTCTGTTCCAGTCTCTGCTACAAGTTTTCATGACGGCAATATTTATATTCGCCTGTCCGGACATAAAAGTGCTGTACTTGCTGCAGCCAGCCAGTTTCCTCTATCAGAGTACCCTGATGGAGAGAACTACTGGCAGTCATTGCGAGAGCATAAAGATAATTATTTTGCGGATGATTTTTCCTCGGATTCCAGAAATCTATGGCGACTCTCGGTTCCTTCGACAACAGAAGAAATAAATCTTCAAGGCCAATGGCTTATTGAGTGGGGTGGGGCACAACGCTGGTTAATAACATCAGAGCCCCTGGAACAAATACGTAATGTTGCAGGTAAAGCTGGTGGTCATGCCACATTGTTTCGAGGAGGAGATCGGGATGGTGAAATTTTTCAGCCATTATCTACAGGCATAGAACATCTGCATGTTGCCTTGAAAAATGCCTTTGACCCGAAGAGAATTCTGAATCGGGGTCGACTTTACAAGAAATTCTAGATTTTATATGCAAACGAATATTGATAAAGCAATAAAGACAACAACCGAAGGTGTTGAAGCAGAAAGAATACTGCGGAGTTGTGTGCATTGTGGTTTTTGTACTGCGACCTGTCCAACTTACAGATTACTGGGAGATGAACTGGACGGACCCAGAGGCAGGATTTATCTGATCAAGGGTTTGCTGGAAGGAAGTGAAGCCAGTGATAAAACTCAAATACATCTTGATAGATGTCTCACCTGTCTTGCTTGCGAAACCAGCTGTCCATCGGGTGTTGAATATGGACATCTTCTGGATATTGGTAGACAGCTGATTAACAAAAAAGTCAGGCGAACTCCCATTCAACGAGTCTATCGCTATTTAATCAGAAACATCCTGCCTTATCCGGGGAGGTTTTCCTTTTTTCTCAGGTTGGGAAGAGGAGTCAGGATTATATTGCCAGGCAAGTATCGTCAGATGGTTCCTGAAAACAAGCGTATCAGAAAAACAGAATCAGCCAGTTATCAACGCAAAATGATTTTATTTTCAGGCTGCGTACAACCATCACTCTCACCTGAAACAAATTGTGCAACAACGAACTTATTAGACAAGCTTGGAATTGAAACAATAAGCAGTCATGGTGAAGTATGTTGTGGTGCTATCAATCATCATATGGCCGTTGATGATAGTGGCTTGTCATTTATAAAAAACAATATTGATGCCTGGTGGCCATACATTGAGGAAGGGATTGAGGCCATTGTCATTTCAGCCAGTGGCTGTGGCGCCATGATAAAGGACTATGGTTATATTTTAAGGAATGATATTGACTATAAAGACAAAGCACGTCAGGTTTCAATGATGGCAAAGGATGTTGGAGAAATAATTGTCTCTGAAAAGATCGAGAAATTACGGAAAATAATCAAGGTGAGTACGAAGAGCTATGCTTTTCAGAATCCCTGTTCATTACAGCATGGTCAAAAAATAAAAGATGATACGGAAGTTTTGCTGAAAAAACTCGGCTATCAAATAGATGATATTGAAGATGCAAACCAATGCTGTGGTTCAGCTGGAACATATTCACTGTTACAAACTGAACTGTCTGAAAAATTACGAAGAAAAAAAATCAGTGCAATGGAGGCGGTGAAACCGGATGTAATTTTGACTGCTAATATCGGTTGCCAACTGCATCTACAGCAGGCAACCGAAATCCCTGTCAAACACTGGATTGAAATTTTAGAGGAGGACATTCAATCCTGACTTTTTGCACGAGTAAAACTCTTTATTAAAATATTCTATGTAGCTATGAGTCGTTACTGAAAAATTAGTTCAGTTACAGGGGGGATCAGGAAAATTCCTGACAGGTGAAAGTGTGAGTAGTCAGAGCTTGCGTTACTAACAGACGGCGGACGTATGCAGTGGACGTCTATAGTGGACGTTTATCGAGAGTTATTTCTATTCAATACTTAACGTGGCGCTATCAGAGGAGCCATCCCCATCGTCTTCAAAGTCATCGTCAAAGATTTCGTCATAACCTTCCAGGGGGGGATTACCGTCGTAGATCAAATTCTGACGATGTTGAAGATAGGCTTCACGCGTGAAAGTGTAAGGTTCGATGGCGGCTTCATCACGGATACTGGTTGCTTCTAACAGGTTGGCCCTGGTGTTAATGAGGTTAAGAGCTGTAACCGGCCATAGTATTGCGCTTGAGATGTAAAAGAACGGATTCAAAAGGGTGCTGGTGACCATATCGGGCGTATTACGAACAGTATTCGGGCCATTTAAAGGTATGACCAGGTATGATCCCTGACCGACACCCCAGGTGGCCAGTGTTTGCCCAAAATCTTCATTATGTTTTGGCAGGCCCATTGGCGTCGCTATATCGTTTAATCCTCCTATTCCAATCGTGGAATTGACAACAAAACGTGTTATCCCGGAGAAGCCCTGTCCGAACTTGCCCTGGAGGAAAGAATGCAGGACAACATTCAGGTATGAGAGGTTATTAAAGAAATTTGTAATACCTGACCTGTAAACTTCGGGTGTATATTTTGCATAGGGCTCTGCAATTGGTTTTATTATGTAATTATCCAATGTTTCATTTAAGCTGAATGAAGCCCTGTTCACGGGTTCAAGCGTGTCGTTGTTGGTCTCAATACCTTTGGTTTGGGTGGAGGCACAGCCTGACGCCAGACTAACAAGAAGTAGCGCGAAGATTATTGGTAATGCTTTGATTTTAGTTGATTTTTTCACTGGTTCTGTTTGTTAAACTTGCCTGACCAACTGCATTAATTGAACGCGTGATGTTGACATATAATCGTAACATTCACAAATTACTTTTCCTTCTGGCTCTCCATGTCTGTAATCTTTATTCCAATATTTGTGACAAGGTACTCATATCCATTTTCTTTAACAACTGTTGAGTACTCAGCACGTTTGAGTGACAGGTCATTCACCCCATCGGCGATGACGCTGATAATGAGCCATTGCTCATTATTTTTATGCATCAGATAATCCAGTTTAACCGGGCTATCATTGCCACTACGGATTTCAGTCCGCACTAAAATCCGGCCCTTTTTTAATTGTTCAACTTTGATTGTCGTGAATACATCATCATTAAAGCCGTCAAACCTGGATGCATATGTGGCGACAGTCTGTTGGTTAAAAAGAAGAATGAAATCTTCCTGTTGTTGTGGTGTTAGATCTTTCCAGTATCGGCTTAAAATGACTTTGGCAATCACAGGTGTGTCAAAGCTTTCTGTAATTACGGGATCCAGGATTGAATAACGTTCAGAGAATTCCATGGAGTCTCCCGCTTGCATGACCCTGAGCAGGACCGTATGCAATTGTTCAACAACTTCAATAGCTCCAGTATATGAATCATCTGTCGTTTCTTCAGTGAATGCTGACTGACTCAATACGAGGAACATGCTGGCCATGAAAAACTGCAGTAATGGAACAGGCCAATATGAAAATTTTCTCGCGTTTTCGAATGAAACCATAAAATTACTCTCTGAAAAGTGTTTATGTGTCATAGGGGGCTGCCTGAAGTATGACCAGGCCGGGGGCCAACAGGCTCCATTCCATGACACACTGGCCATTGCTTAGGCCTCTAGGCGATTTCTTTTTGCGAGCTACAAGAGGCCGTGGGTTGTTGGTGAATGACATGTTCGGCAACAACCGCAGGTTGATCTTTGTACAGGACAGGTAGTTCAGGTGCCATGGGTCCTTCAGTATTAGGGCCTTGAATAGCAACTTTCAGTGCTTTCAATGGATTCCTGAATGTATCGTTAATCGCTGATGCTTCAAATCCACAATGTACCATGCAGTTGGCACATTTAGGATTACGGCCCTTGCCGTAATTATCCCATTCAGTCTCTGCCAGCATGCTTTTAAATGAGGTGGTGTAGCCTTCGTCAACCAGTAGATAGCAGGCTTTTTGCCAGCCAAAGACATTCCTCGTCGGGTTGCCCCAGGGCGTGCACTGGTAACTCTGGTTCCCTGCGAGGAAATCGAGGTAAAGTGAAGACTGGTTAAAACGCCATTTCAAACCCTTACCAAGTTTGAATAAATCACGGAACAGTTGTTTGCTTTCCTGGTTCTTCAGGAACGATTCCTGGTCTGGTGCATGTTGGTAACTGTATCCTGGAGAAATGGTGACACCTTCAACACCGAGTTCCATCGCCATGTCCATGAATTCAGCAATTTCATCGGCAGTTTCTCCCTGAAACAGCGTGCAATTAATGGTTACACGAAAACCCCTGGAACGTGCCTGTTTGATGACTTCAACACATTTCTTGAAGACTCCTTCACGACAAACGGAGTTGTCGTGTCGCATTTCGTTGCCATCCAGGTGGATTGAAAAAGTCAGATAGGGTGACGGGGAATAGTCTGCCATGCGTTTTTCCAGCAGCAGCGCATTGGTACATAAATATACAAATTTCTTTCTATCAATAAAACCATGAACAATTTTGGCCATTTCCTTGTGAATCAGGGGTTCACCACCGGCAATAGATACCATTGGTGAACCACACTCATCGATGGCTTCCATGCATTCATCATAGCTCAAACGTTTGTCCAGTATTTCTTCCGGGTAATCAATCTTGCCACATCCAGCACAAGTGAGGTTGCATCGAAATAAAGGCTCAAGCATTAATACCAGCGGATACTTCTCCACGCGACGAAGTTTCTGTCCGATTATGTATTTTGCGATTCGATATTGTTGTATGAGTGGAACGGCCATGCTTGACTCCGGTTATTGTTCTTTCTGGCAACGCATCATTTTGCCCTAAATTGCTCATAAAATGAAGGCCTTAAGGGCCGAGCATCCTGTTTATTAGTTAAATATAATGTTTCTATTTGCAATATAATGTTCTTGCAAGGCAAATGGGGCAACTACATAATGCAAGGCTTTCCTTAATAAAAGTTTGTGATGAGTTCAAATAATAATCAAGAAACAGGTCAAAAGTCAGTTATGACAATCAGTACACCCTTACTGGATAAGGTCAATAGCCCGGCAGACCTGCGTAAGCTAGCAGAATCAGACCTGGAAACATTGGCAAAAGAACTCAGGGAGTTCCTGCTTTATTCTGTCAGTCAAAGTGGTGGTCATTTTGCCGCAGGACTGGGCACAATTGAGCTCACCATCGCACTTCACTACATCTACAACACCCCTGATGATAATCTGGTGTGGGATGTGGGTCACCAGGCATATCCCCACAAAATCTTGACGGGCCGGAAAGATCAGATGCACACCATACGTCAATGGGATGGTGTCTCGCCTTTCCCCAAGCGTGCAGAGAGCGAATATGATGCCTTTGGTGTTGGACATTCGAGCACATCGATCAGTGCAGCACTGGGTATGGCAATTGCTGCCAGACAAACGGGCAGCCAGAGAAGATCAGTTGCCATTATTGGTGATGGTGGCCTGACAGCAGGTATGGCCTTTGAGGCCCTGAATAATGCAGGTGATGTGGGTGCCGACCTGCTGGTTATATTGAATGACAATAATATGGCGATCTCGCCAAACGTAGGCGCTCTTTCGAACCGATTTGCCCAGATCCTTTCAGGGAAACTCTATAAAACAGTTAAAGACGGGAGTAAGAAAGTCCTGTCCAAAGTACCTAATGCGCTGGATATCGCCAGGTATGCAGAAGAGCATGTCAAAGGATTATTGACCCCGGGCATTTTATTTGAGGAATTTGGTTTTAACTACATTGGCCCAGTTGACGGACATGATCTACCCACGCTGATATCAACCCTGAAAGGTATTCACGAATTAAAGGGGCCTCAATTTCTCCATATTATTACCAAAAAAGGTAAAGGCTATGCACCGGCAGAAGCCGAACCAATCAAATATCATGGTGTGACTGCATTTGATCCTGTGAAGGGAATTGTGCCATCTGGAAAACCATCCGCACCCACCTATAGCAAAATATTCGGTGACTGGATTTGCGATATCAGCGCGATGGATAAACGAGTGGTTGCAATAACGCCGGCCATGCGCGAGGGATCTGGTCTGGTTGAATATGAACAAAAGTTTCCTGATCGCTATTTCGATGTTGGTATTGCGGAACAGCATAGCGTCACCCTTGCAGCGGGCATGGCCTGTGACGGCCTGAAACCTGTCGTTGCGATTTATTCCACATTTCTGCAGCGTGCCTATGATCAATTGATTCATGATGTCGTTACAGAATCTTCCGGTGTTATTCGCCATTGATCGTGCCGGTTGCGTTGGTGCCGATGGTCCGACCCATAATGGTTGTTACGATATTTCATTTATGCGTTGTCTGCCGAACATGGTCATCATGGCGCCCGCAGACGAAAATGAATGTCGGCAAATGCTCTATACCGGAGTTCAAATTGATGGTCCAGCCTCAGTACGATATCCAAGGGGTGGTGGGCCTGGTGTTGAGGTCGAAAAAGAAATGACTGCTCTGCCAATTGGTAAGGCTGAAGTACGATCCCGGGGCAAACGGGTTGCTATCCTTGCTTTTGGGGTGGTGCTGGACATTGCACAGGCAGCGGGTGATGAACTTGGCGCAACTGTGGTCAATATGCGTTTTGTCAAACCTGTGGATGAAGAACTGATCCTGAATATGGCTGCAACCCATGATTTGATAGTCACAGTGGAAGATAATGTGATTGAAGGTGGTGCAGGAGAAGCAGTGAGCCAGGTTTTGTCTGAGAATGGTGTGGTACAGGCAATTGTAAATTATGGCTTGCCAGATCGACTAATACAGCACGGTTCCAGAGATGACATGCTCAATGATGTTGGTATGAATAAGGAAGGCTTGTTGGAATTTATTCGGCATCACCTGGGTGAGCATAAGCAGAGTGCTAAAATCAAGAGCGTGTAGTTAGTTAGACAATACTCCCCATTACGTTTACAAACCTTTCCAACTCCTGATCAGATATTTCCCCCATACATGAAATTCTGAAAAGTGTTTTTGACAGGTCACCCTGTCCAGCATAGATAACAAACCCGTTTTTCTTGAGTTCATCATGTAATCTTTGGTAGTCAATGCCATCTGGTAAATGAAAGGCATTGAGGACACAGGAACATTCTTCCACCTGCATCAAGGCATCGATCCCCAGTTTGTCTAGACCTTCTCTGACAATATTCAGTCTATGCCAGTAGCTTTGCTGGCGTTTCTTCTGGCCGCCTTGATCCTGTAATTCTTTCAGGGCCTCAGCAAGCGTGTAGAAGGTTTGCACCGATTGCGTGAAAGGTGTGCCATTTGCATCCTGATTTTTCAAATAGCTGGAGAGATCAAGATAGAGCGTTCTAGGCGGTGTTGCTTGCATGACATCGAGCGCATTCCTGTTGCAAATGACAAACGAGGTTCCGGGCACAGCATGTAAACATTTATTGGCTGTGGCAGCACAGGCAATGATATTCCAGTCTTCAAATTCAATATCCTCGGCACCAAAACTACTGACACCATCCAACAGGATAGGTAAATTATATTTTGCGCAGACTGCCGCTATACCTGCCAGATCATTCAACCGCCCTGTTGTAGTTTCGTGATGGACCACAGCAACATGACTGAATCCTTCTTTGTACTGTAGTTCGTCTTCGAGCAGTTTCAGGTCGATGGCTGCCCCCCATTCATGGTGTAAGCGCATGTGATTAATCTGATGAATTTCTGCAATCTTGCTCAGGCGTTCTCCATAGACACCATTTTCAATAATCAGGACCTTGCCGTGGTCAGGTACCAGGCTGGTCATCATGGCTTCCATCGCAGCGGTGCCAGAGCCGGTCATTAATATTGCGGCCCATTTATCTTCAGGCAGGGGATAGACGTTTAATAAATCATGGCGAATGCTATTTTGTAATTCAACAAACTCTGTTTCACGATGACATAGATCAGGACGCAACATGGCATTACGAACACGCTCGCTGAGGACTACAGGGCCGGGATTTAATAATATTTCAGACATAATATTTTGTTATTAACATGGATATAATGTATGTCGCGGGTGCATGGAGGCACAAGTGCGACTAACTAGAAACTCGTGTCGATATGTTGCATCAGTCTTTGCAAGACCTCAACCGGTGTGACATCAGGTCGAGGCAGATTTTCAATTGCCCCCGCTGAAATCTTGAGGTGCCCAAATTTTGCACCTGCCTGTTTCTTACAATTAAATAATTGTTCTATCAATTCAATATCATTGCCCTGGTAAGTCACGGCATAACCACAGGCAGCAGCGATTTCTGCGAATTTCACATTGTTTGCGACTGTGGCTTGTGCACCGGTTGAGTCATGAACTTCATTATCCAGGATGATGTGCGTGAGATTGTCCCCGCCATAACTGCCTAAAGTTGCAAAATTACCCATGCGCATCAGTGCTGCCCCGTCACCTTCAACCACCACTACCTGTAAATCAGGACGTGCCAGTGCCAGGCCCAGGCCCAGTGAAGAAGCACAGCCCATGGAGCCGACCATGTAGAGTTGATTCTTACGGTCATCAATGGCAAATAACTCTCGTCCCGTAAATCCAGTGGTTGCGATGACAACAGAATTCTCAACCGGTGTATGTTCAATAATTTTTTTCAGTGCCTCGTTTCTGCTAAGCAGGGGCACATTGTTTTTATTGAATATCTTTTTCTCGATATCAGTATTTTTGGTCGCAACAAGACTATTGTTTTTGAGTTCATGTGCAGAAATCGTACCTTTCTGCATAATAAAACCGTATGGTCTTTGTTCTTTTTCCATAAATTCACAGGCACGCTTTAATGCCGGTGCAATGTCTGCTTTTTCCACAGGAAATGTTTCCCATGGAATGCGCATGGTATCGAACATTTCACCGGTGATCTGTCCCATTAATTCATGTTGGGGTTCGTCTGTTATGCCTGGTGCACCACGATGAGTGGTGATAATTATCATGGGAATGCGGAACACGTAACTTAGTGAGGTGATGGGGCTGACAGCATTACCCAGTCCTGAGTTCTGCATCATGGCGATAGACCTTTCTCCGCCCATCGCTGCCCCTGCGGCTGTAGCAATGGCATCACCTTCATTTGAAGATGACACGTAATTTAGAGACTCATCATTGATAACGTAGTTTATAAAGGGCGTGAGGAAAGAGCAGGGCACGCCCGTATAGCGCTGGAAACCCAAGTCTCGTGCAGCCTCAACAAAATCTCCTGCTTCTATCACTTTCCTTCCCTCAAAACATCTGGCCTATAACTTGGTGAAGTCGCCAGCACGGTCGATATCTGCCAATGCATTGATATCAACCCAATGACCGTTGATGTAATGGACTTTGACAGGGTGATTTGTCTTGATTAACTGGTTCAGGAGATCGGCCAGGGACAATTGCTTAAAGTTTTCATGGGATTTTAATTCATCAATGGCATCTTCGATCCATTGCCTGCCCTGGCCTCGTACGCGTAACATGCCAATCCATCGACCAGTAGGGTCGCCTGATGCAGTATTTTTTTCTTCAGAGACATGATTTAAATATGCATCCTGCTTGAATATGGCCCGGTCTTCTTTCTGTGAGCAATAAGCATAATCAGGTGTGCCACTGTAATTATCATTCTCAACAGAGGAGTCAATGACGGCAACAATCTCACCTTCATTTTCAAGCAAATCCCTGAGGATATAGCTACGAAACAGCAAGTCACCATAGGTGATAATCATGTCATCATGAAATTCACTGACGACCTGGGTAAGTGATGCTAACTCACCTGTTGTTTCATAATCCTTATTAATTTTCATCTCTATGCCACTGGTATCTATAGCCTCAGGTTTATAACCAGCAACCAGCGTCACTTTATTGATATTCTGATTTTTAAATTCATCAAGCAAACGACGTAAAACAGTTTTTCCACCGATTGAAAGCATTAATTTAGGTTTATCTTCAGTGAGTTCGCCGAGTGCAAAACCACGACTTGCAGCAAGTACAATGGCCTTGGTTTCCGAGCCTTTAGGCCGTAAATAACGTTCCTGAGCTTCGCTGAGCTCTGCCGCACCTTGCAGGAAAAATAATTGTTTCACGGGCGCAATATTATCTTCAACACCGGCCACCGATTCATTTGCATAAACATCGGCACAGATTTTCTCCATCGAAGCCACTGCTGCACGAATCATGTGATTAGCCCAGATTACCAGACTAATATTTGCATTCCTGAAGATATCTGTTGGTGTGCTGTAATAGATTGTTGGAACAATTACCAATGGGGAACGGTTTGCCCATTCGGCTGCAAATTCCAGAATTTCATCTGCCTGTGACAGCTTGCTATGAATCAGTATGCCATCTGCGCCGGCCTCGTGATAAGCCTCGGCACGTCGCAGTGCTTCCTCGATCCCCCAGCCAGCAATCAGTGCTTCAACCCTGGCGATGATACAAAAATCCTCATCGTACTGACTGTCTTTACCGGCTTTAATCTTTCCACAAAATTCATCCACTTCGGCCAATGGTTGGCGTTCGCCATCAATAAAACTATTGGTCTTCGGGAATAGTTTATCTTCAATACAGACACCGGCAATATCACGTTGCTCAAGTTTCTTGACCAGGCGGCGCATGTTATTGAAATTGCCATAGCCAGTGTCACCATCAAGTAAAATTGGAATTTCTGTTGCATCGGACATGAACTCCAGCATATCAACGACCTGGGTCCAGCTGGCTTCATTACTGTCACGTACCGCATATTGTGCAGACATTGATAGTCCACTGCCCCAAATCCCCTTAAACCCGGCCTTTTCCACAATTAGAGCAGAAATACCATTATGTGCCTCCATGATAAATTCAAGCTCACCCGATTCGAGTAAGGCGCGGAGTTTTGCACTTTTGCTTATTAGTTTCTTCTGGGTCATTTTTACTCTGGCTTGTAGCTTTTAATTACGGTCTTTGTGTATGGTTCTTGTCTATGGGCCTTGTGTATGGTTCTAGGGCAAGTCTGTCAGTTTTGGCAGTATTATATCCTTTGCCCTGACAACATCATCAGGAAAATCTATTTCCAGCCAGGGTAAACCTGATATATCTTCAAATGAGTATTGCTCAGGTTTAGCCAGTAACAAATCCCTGATAACTTCTTCGTAAGGGGCCTCATCTTCACCCTTGTCAACATATTCAGCTGCTTTTAAGCCAAGTAGTTTTCCTGTTGCAGAGGTGAATTTGAAGAAACCTACAGATTCACCCATAAAATCAAAATCCAGACTTTCATCCAGTTGTTTTCTGAACTCGACAAGATGCTCATTACGAACACATAATTTCACGGGTTCTTCTCCCATTTCGAAATCTTGATCCAGCAGGAAAACATTTTCTTTGTCCGAATTGATTAATCTGCCAAGAATATTGTGATCGTAGAGCACATCAGCATCCATCAGAATAAAATTCTGGCTTGCTTCCAGGGTATTCAGTCCTGATAACATGCTTAAAATACTACCTTTGGTGAAATCAGGGTTAAAACAAGTATCAACGTGGTCAGCACCAATCCTGGAGAGTGTTGATTTAATCATATCGGATTCAAAACCTGTGATAATGACGATGTCATCAATGCCATAGTGATGAAGGATCTCGAGATGTCTTTGTAACAGGCTCCTGCCATCAAATTCCAGCAAGCATTTTGGTTTTTTCTCCGAAGAGTTGCCCGGAATATCTCCCAGGCGTTGACCAATTCCAGCTGCAAGGATAATAGTTTTCATGTTTATAATGACTTATCAAATACTTGTTTTCTAAAAAGAAGCGAATGGTACTTGATGATGCTGTTCCAAGTACAGCAGGAGCTATGATTTCCAAGTAGTTTGGGTATAAAGTAGTATTAACAACCATATACTGAATCAATCTAGATAAATGAACGATGGCGACTGACATACCGAAAAAACTGGGGAAGTATGAAGTAATCAGAGAACTGGGCCGTGGCAGTATGGGTGTGGTCTATGAAGGGCATGACCCTTTTACTGATCATCGTGTTGCCCTGAAGGTTGCCAATACGCATACATTCAAGAATAAAAAAACCGCAGAACGCTACAAAAAAACATTTTTTAACGAGGCCCATACAGCCGGGAAATTAAAACATCCAAATATTGTTGAGATTCTGGACGCTGGTGCAGAAGGAGATGTTTGTTATATCGTTATGGAACTGGTTGAAGGTGGAGGCACCTTAAAACCACACTGTAAACCTGATAATCTTTTGTCATATGAGCAGGTTGTACAAATCATTTTTAAATGTGCAAAAGCGCTGGATTATGCACATAGAATCGGGGTCGTGCATCGGGACATCAAACCCACGAACATACTGCTGACAAAAGACATGGATGTTAAATTTTGTGATTTTAGTATTGCGCATTTAATGACTGAAGAAGCAGAGAGCACCATGCCGACTGGTTTCGTTGGGTCACCTCGTTATATGTCTCCTGAGCAGGTACAGGAAGATATGATTACAAATCAAACGGACTTGTTCTCATTAGGTATCGTCTTGTACGAATTATTAACTGGCAAACATCCTTTCGCTGCGGATGGCTTTTCACGTTTGATTTATAAAATCACGAATGAACAACCACCGCCATTGAGAAGTTACCGTTCTGACATCCCGGAAATTTTCGAGAAAATTATTCATCATGTGCTACAAAAGAACCCTGAGAGGCGTTACAAGATGGGTTTGAATATGGCAGCAGACTTGAGCCTGGTATTTGATTATCTCGATGAGCCAGAGGAAGATCTTGATGAGAAGGAAAGATTTACGCAGGTTCAGCAACTGGAATTTTTTCAGGGTTTTTCAGAAGCAGAAATCTGGGAGATCATTCGGTCATGTGTATGGCAGGAATATGAAGCAGGCCAGGAAGTTTTGGTTCAGGGAGATGTCGACGAGGCATTCTATGTAATTGTTGCGGGTGATGTTGATGTTTATCGAAAAACTACCCGCATTGGAACTATTAAGGCAGGGGATTGTTTCGGAGAAATGGGTTATTTGTCTAATACTGAAAGGACAGCGACGATTCAGGCAAAAGATGCAGTACGCCTTTTGAAAATTAACAGTACCGTGATCGATCAGTTATCCGTCGGCTGCCAGTTACACTTTAACAAGGTGTTTTTAAGGACGCTGGTGAAAAGGCTTTCTTTAACAACTGCAAAAGTCCTGAACGAGGATTAAACTTTCTAGCAAGACTCGTTCTTTTTGCGGTAATAAGATATTAGTCTTTCTGTTGATGAGTCATGAGTAACGTTATTGTCAGTGGCCTCATTAAGTTCCTCTGAGATTTGTTTTGCAATATTTTTTCCCAATTCGACTCCCCACTGATCAAATGGATTAATGTTCCATATATGAGCTTGTACAAAACATCGATGTTCATACAGACATAATAGTGAACCTAATGTGGCTGGAGATAATTCGTCCAGCAGAATAGTAGTGCTAGGCCGATTCCCGGGAATATTTTTGTAGGCTGCCCATTCAGTCTCTGCCCGATCAACCTCTGTATGGCCATGCATAAGTGCTTCGCCTTGAGCCAGACAATTTGCCAGCAGCTCCTGATGTTGGCTTTTATTTTCACTATTACTTATAAGACTGACAATAAAATCAACAGGAACCAGATGTGTTCCCTGGTGCAGGCATTGGAAATAGGCATGTTGGGCATTGTTTCCAGTTCCGCCCCATATAACTGGAGAGGTGTTGTATTTTATCTGATTACCTTCCTTATCAATCTGTTTGCCATTACTTTCCATAATTAACTGGCCAATATATGCGGGCAACATGTTCAGTGAATGGTCATAAGGAAATATTGCCATCGTCTCTGCATGAAAAAAATTGATATACCAGATGTCAATCAAGGCGAGGATTACAGGTAGATTATTTTCCATGGTTTGTTCACAAAAATGTTGATCCATTGCGGACGCACCTGAGAGAAAATCCCGGAAATGATCCATGCCAATCCTGATGGCAATGGGCAAACCAATGGCGGACCAGAGTGAATATCGCCCACCCACCCATTCCCAGATGTGAAATATATTTTCATCTTTCACGCCCAAGGCCTTTGCTGCATCGTGATTTGCAGTTACTGCCAGCAAATGTTTATCGGGGGACTTGCAGCCATGTTCCCTGAGCCATTTAATCGCAGTTTCTGCGTTAAACAGCGTTTCTTTTGTAGTAAAAGATTTTGATGAAATAATGAATAATGTCGTTTCTGCATCCGATTTTTCCAATGCTGAATTCATGTCGTTAATGTCAACATTCGAGACGAAATGAATGTCGATATCTGATACGGCAAAATTTGAGAGTGCTGCGGTAACTAATTTAGCACCAAGATCGGATCCGTCAATACCGAGATTAAAGACTGTTTCTATGGGTTTGTCAGTATGGCCCCTGAACTCACCACTGTGCAAAGCCGTAACAAAGTCCTGCATATGCTGTAGTTCATCGTGTACCTGTTTGCTGACATCCTCACCTTCGACTGAATAGGTTTTATCTGCTGGTGCACGCAGCGCCATGTGCATAGCAGCCTTGTTTTCTGTCCAATTTATTGTTGCACCACTGAACAATTTTTGAATTGCACCATTTAAATCAGTGCTTTGTGCCATGGAGATCAGGAGCTGAATAGTTTCTTCAGTAATATAGTGCTTCGAATAATCGACATAGAGCTTGTTATTTTCAGCAGAAAAACTTTTAGCGCGCCCCGGGTTCTGAATGAACATTTCCTGCAGACTTGTTCTGGAAATATCTTTCTTGTGATCTATGAGTGCTTGCCAGCAGCTTACAGATACATGTCTAGGTATTTTGTGCGTACTCATAGAGATAATAGTGGAGGTACAGGGACTTTAGTTAATCCATCATTGAAAGAAACTAAAAACGCCATGCGTAATCTTGATTGATAATCCCTGAATGTGGGCGGTTGCAAAGACAGAAAATATTTTATTAGCCTGAGATGTAATGTTCCAGCTGGTCAATGACGGATTCTTTTTCTGAAATAATACTTGTTACGACATCCATCGTGGATATTACACCTGATACCTCTCCATTTTCTGCGACCGGGAGATGTCGAATATGATGTGCAGACATCAGCTTCATGCAGTCTTCAACGGATTGATCAGGTGTGACGGTTATAACATCCGGGGTCATGATGTCTTTGACTGGTGTATCGTGTGATGCCCTGTCTTCAAGTATAACTCTACGAGCGTAATCTCGTTCGGAGATTATACCCACCAGTTTGTTGTTTTCCATGACCAGTAGTGCACCGACTTTTGCTTCATTCATGAGTTTAATTGCGTCATAGACCATGGTCTCTGGTGAAACCGAATGCGTTTTGCGTCCTTTGTTATTTAAAAGCTGGCTTGCAGGTGTTTTCATGAAATTGTCCTCACTAAATCGGTTTCCCTGTAACAATAAATAATCACTGTAATGAGATGTAAATAACACACTGGACTCAGTATAATCAGCAATGATTTAGATTTTAAGTCAAGTTTGGCATCTATTATGTGTAAACTCAAACTACGCACAAATAATTTGGGTATGTCTGTCCAAAAAGCTATGTTTGCAGTACTATTTCAAAGGGTACACACATGACTTCATCAAACAAATGAATTGTTGCGATTGAGGCCAATTTTAATGCTTAAAATAGCTACTTAAATAAAAAAATAGATACCTGAATAAGATGAGTTTCCCCGAAAAACTGGGCAAATACGATGTGTTAGGTGAAATAGACCGGGGCAGTATGGGAACGGTCTACCTGGGACATGATCCATATACTGATCGTGGTGTAGCAATCAAGGTCGCACATACCGAGTCCCTGGAAAATGAAGAATCCGGTGATCAATACAAGAAAATGTTCTTCAACGAAGCACACACAGCGGGCAGCCTGAATCATCCCAATATCGTTGGTATTGTTGATGCCGGCACGGATCAGGATGTTTGTTACATCGTCATGGAGCTGGTCAAGGGTGGCGGGACACTTAAACCTTACTGCACACCTGAAAATCTTTTGCCGATAGAAAAAGTTGTAGAAATTATCTTCAAGTGTGCCAAGGCACTGGATTATGCGCATAAGCAGGGTGTCGTTCATCGAGATATAAAACCATCAAATATCCTGGCTGAAGTTAATCTGGAAGTAAAAATCGCTGATTTCAGTATTGCTCATATGAACAGGGCTGACGATACCGCTACACAACAAATAGGCCTGATGGGTTCT
>Ga0164315_10000178_pt1 | contig 39202 bp, 20 predicted proteins | sample GuaBasSedimGuay6_FD_113737 | JGI IMG/M metagenome (GOLD analysis project Ga0164315, IMG submission 113737) | Subseafloor sediment microbial communities from Guaymas Basin, Gulf of California, Mexico - Guay6, Core 4569-2, 0-3 cm | ecosystem: Environmental > Aquatic > Marine > Hydrothermal vents... | reverse complement strand
ACTTGTTGAGGTAACCATTGTTTTGCTAATCCGGGTAGTGGCACGGCGGTATCAGTTTGGCTATGTATTGCCATACGGCCACTGAGTTGCTTCGCTTCTAATTCCAGAAAAAGACGTGGGCTACTGGCACAGTAAGGTAAACAATCGGGCTGTGCTAACAGGCGTGTTTTCAACTCTTCCAATAATGATTGAGGTGGAAATTCATTAACGGTGACTTGAGTCTGGCCTGTTGCGAAAGGTATAGCCTGCTTAAAAATAAATTGACTAATCTCTTGCTTGGTTAAAGGGATTTCTACGATTGAGTCTTTGATCAGATCGGAGACGTTTTTCATTGAGTCTTTGATGCGTTCAAAGACAGGCTCTGTTTGCTCAGGCTGTTGACTTACAGGCGTTTCAGCATGATTGATAACCGGCCAACAGAGTAATAAGCCTATTAACAGTAAGGTTGTTGTGGCCGCTGGGGTAATGGGTTTCTTGAACAATTGAAAATAGGCCTTTTTAAACAAGCGTCGTGCCCCGCTTCCCCAAGAAGCCCATAAAAAGAAGACTATCAGAATAGCCAGCAGTATCACGCGCATAAACCCTAAGACACTGTTCATGATGGGCGAGAATAACCATAAGTCAATTGTCTGATTGTGTTGAACTGGGCCACTCCAATGCATGGTTATAGCACGCCATTCCCATTGGGGTAATCCGGGGCCAGTTTGCACTTGGGCATTGGGATCAATTTGTAGCAACTTTTTTTGGCTTTTTTTAACCGAAAACGAATCAGCGTCTTTATAAGCTTGTTGTTGAGGTAAACTATCCATTATTCTAGATTCTTGTGGCATTTTGAAAGATGGCATCGACTTTTGGACAGCTTGACGATCCATTTCACCATACGCCTCTGCTGAAGAAGGGGCTGTGTACGTTGTCTGAACAGGCCGATCTAATTTTTTCCACGGATATTCAAGTTGTGGATAGAGACTTTGCCGCGCTTGTTGCATCATAAAGGGTAAGGCGATGATTAATAAAACAAGCAAGCTTAAATTCCGATACGAACGCACTATGCGGCTAAACCAGCCTATTTCCGGTAAAACGCGCAATAAGCCAATGGCGGCAATAATATTTAACCATACCCAGTAAGGTGCGTTGGTTTCATGGGAAATCAATACCATGGTGATCAGTGTCAAAGCGCCCCACGCCCAATGCCAAAGTTTGCCGATTGCGGCGGCCATGATCAGGACTATAAATAAATCCAAGAGTGTCCATCGTTTTAGCCAGGTTCTCGGTACATCGTCTACGCCTGTGGCATTTAATAAACCCCAGCCTGGTGGTAAATGTAATGTGGCCTTCACGTTTTGGAAATCATGCGCCCAGCCGACGGCGGGTAATTCACTGACAGCCGTTTCTAAACGGCTATCGGCGACTAAATCAATTTGTCCGCGTCGCATTTCAACGCCCGTATTGCCCCCCTCTTCTAAACGGGTGATAAATTGATCTTGTCCATTGACTGCCACGCGCCCTAATAATCCCGGTTCTGCCATTTCTAAACGCCACCCTCGCGTCATACTGCCCGTGATGTGATCTTGTACACTGTAACCTTGGCCATCAAAATCTAACCAAAAATGCCGTTCAAGTTGTAGTCTATCTGGCGCTGGTTCAGGATCACCACGGCGCTTTTCGATCAATTCTAAGGTGTCGCCAGCACGCACTTGATAGGCGGGGTATTGCCGCCACGTTGATGGCAGTGCGGTTTGTTGGGGATCAATGGCCGTGACACCGCCTATTTCTACAATGCGTAAATCATGATGGGCCTTAAAAACCCAGATTTCTTCATCTACCCATTGCCCTTCTGACGGTGTGAGCGTTAATTGATAAGTCGCCCCCTCTTGGCGAGTGCGTAACGTTAAAACCCATGAACCGGGCCGCACTTGCAGTCGCAAACTACCATCGCTTTCTAACCGCGCGGGTAAAGGGCTGTCTAAAGACATCGCGATATGCCGATTAAGCATCACGGGGCCTAATACGATTTCACGGTGACGGCCGGCTACATCTAGCTCAATACGGGTGATGACTTGTAAGGGAATGTCATCGTTTATGCGACGATAAACGTGTATATCTAACCGATTTTCCTCGGCCGCTTGATCATCAGTTTGCCTTGTGAGCCATAATCTGCCTTGATTATCAATTTGTGGCATAGCAACCGCTATGTCGTCAATCGTCAAATCAAGTAAACCCGTTTGTTGTGGCATTTGCACAAATTCTGGCCGGCGCGAGAATTGAAAGGTGCCCTGTATCGTCAATAAGCCTTGAGGCGCAAAGATACTGGGTACACCGCGACGATCGGTCACAATTGCGGGTTTGTCGTTGAGTTGTACTGCTTGAGGCCAATGTTTTGCATTACCAGGTAGCGCCAACCAACCCTCGCTATAGATTTGCCATTGTTGGCTAAATTTAGCCTGTGTTGCGCTGACATTCAGCGTTAAACGCGAGGGCCAACGACAGTGTTGTGTCGTTTTGTTATACTCGAAGGGGCAAGTATAATCCTGAGATTCAGGTAATACCCAGTTAATCCAAGGTTGTAAGGGCAATGGGATATCTTGAGGGGGATCTGTGCTTGCCCATGCAGATAGACTGAATAAATACAGCATCAGTCCGATTAATCCCATCACAATGTTGCGTGAGAGTAGAGAGTGTGGATGTTTTGTCATTTTATATAGACTCTTATGGATGAAAGTTGGACATTATAAAACTAACGACAAGGATTGTATAGATATAACTACAAGGAGATATAACGACAAGGAGATATAACTACAAGGAGATATAACGACAAGGAGATATAACGACAAGGAGATATAACTACAAGGATTGTTTATAATAAAGGATATTAGACTTGTCCATAAATCAAACTATAACTACAAGGATTGTTTATAAGAAAGGATATTATATGTATGATAACTTAACCTACCAAATCAATGGTTGTCTATTCAAAGTCTACAACCAATTGCGAAATTTCTGGCAAGAAAAAGTTTATGAAAAAGCTCTTAAGTTGGAATTACAGAGCCAAGGTTTACAAGTAGAAACTCAAAAATGGTTTGATGTGTTCTATTTTGATGAACAAGTGGGACTTTATTGTCTTGATGTTCTGGTTGAAAATACCGTCATTGTCGAGTTAAAAGCGGTACCTGAAGTACTGCCACTTCATAAGGCGCAATTGATTTCCTATTTAAAAGGTTATAACAAACCCGTTGGCATATTGGCGAACTTTGGTGGTAAATTACTGTATCATCAAACCTTTCCCAACCACTTAGCTCAAAAAACACCGCTCACCAATACTTTTGACTTTAACAAAGTGCAACTTGCCGAAAAAGAAGATATCAAAGAATTGCTCTTTATTGCCAATCGTATTTTAATAACGCTAGGTGCTGGGTATTTACCACAAATTTATCGAAGAGCTTTTTATTACGAATTAAAAATGTCTTGAATTTCTTTTGAAGTGATCAAAGAAGTGAAGGCTAAGTACTGAAGCACAAATAAACAGGTATTTAACAACAAAGGGCAACCACAAGGGATTGCCCCTACACAATGATGTCATGTAGGGGCAATCCCTTGTGGTTGCCCCCTTTCTGTTTTTTTTAAATACCTGAAAATTTATGGTTCAGTACTTATGTATCATCATCAGAGTCTCAGTTCCAAAGAAGTGTATTTTTTTCGGATAGGTACTCTCCTTTTATCGGTAGTGACTGTTCAGGAATTCAAGCCATTGACTTTGTCAAGATTTTCTCACTATATGAAATATTTTAAGTGTCAAAAAGGATTAATCATTAATTTTAATGCTGTACGTTTGGATTATAGATATTTCTAACAACAAGGATTACTTATATAAATAATAAAGGATAAAAACTGTGCTTTCCCACGAACTTATCCTTTCTTATAAACAATCCTTGTAGTTATATATATGAAATAATAAAGGATAAAAACTGTGCATCACCACGCACTTATCCGCATCGAATAAACAATCCTTGTAGTTATATATTTGTAGTTATATAATTCTTGCAATTATAATATCCATTCAAGACAAGGGAAATTCTGGAATGGTTTTATCAATTTTCGCCATTAAATCAATGGTTTGTTCCAAAGCGGCTAGGATATAGAGATAATGATTGCAATCATCATAGCTGAGTTTTCTACCCTTTCTGTCTTTGAGCCATTTTTGGCAAACTTGATAGCCGCCAATATGGAATTGCCAGACGGCTTCGCTGACGTTATCGAAGTATTGGGTTTTGTTGATATAGACGTTTTCGTTTTTATAAGTGATTTTATCAACCACGTTGTCGCCTTCGATTGGATAACCGTTATCGCTCTCAATATCGGCTACCATTAGGTGAATGGCTACCAGTTGCGCTCCAAAATTGGCGAGTTGTTGAAATAGCGTTTTGTCGCGGGTTAGGGGTAAACGCGGAAAGTCTATTTTGAGAAATTCGGCATAACGTTGGCGGTAAGTTGGACTGTGAAAAACGGCGTACATATAGTGAAAGATATCTTCTGGGCCGATAGTGGTGGTTAAATCGCCAGTGCCGTCGTCGATAAATTGTAGTTTGAGACGGGTTTCTACGTCTTTGATGAAGTTTGGGGCGAAATTGGGTTTTCTCTTTGGTTTAGGTTTACCATTACCGTTAAGAAATTCGTCCTTTTCTGTGGGGTAAAGATAAAGAGGAAAACTGTACGAACCATTAACATCCATACAAATCGCTGTTGATGGTATCGATGCGACGAGTGTATGTCGCCATTCACTTAATTTAACGATACGAGCTAAATTAATTATCAGGTTTTCTTTTCCAACAACATGATTTTGCAATTCACGTCTGGGGCAATCCATTGCGATTTTGCTAAAATAACAATAACGTGAATCGAAAGGACGATAGAGACAAGAAACAATTTTACTTTGCCAATTATCGTTTTCTTGTAAAATTTGGCGATTTTTAGCCAATTTCCAATCACGATTATCTTTTAAACCATACTTGTTGGCAAATTGATAATCAGAAATTTCAGGCTCACGCATTTCTAAAAGACGTTTTTTAATGGTTTTTTTTTCATAAGCAATCGCAAAATCGTCACGGTGCGTTTGAAAACCTAATACATTAATGGGCATCATATCAGTGACTTTCCAATAGTGTTCATATTCAGAACGCTTCGTTACATCTTGCGGAATAAACAAATAAAATGGTGAAGAAGGTTTTAACGCTTCCCAATCTGTCGTTTTCACTTCCTGCTTTTCTAACCAGGCATATTTTTCCTCACGCCCTCCCCATAGCCCCGCATGAAATACCTTCGCGGGTTTTTGAGACGCTTTATGAGACTTGACAAAAAGACTAATCGCTACGCCCTGCTGAATATCAAACACATTTTTATCAGCACTACCATCTGGCGCTTGTTCTTTTTTCAGACTATTTCCATGTAAATCAAGCACATAAATCTCATCAAAATCTTGCATTAATGCTTGACGCATTCCACGGAAAGTCGGGTTATCTAAATAACCATGATTCGTGATAAAGCCTAAAATACCATAACCCGTGGTATCAATTCGCCATTGGGCAAAACGGATGAATTTGACATAATCATCTTGCAACCATTTGGGATTCCTTTCATTCAAAGGTTTACCATCAACTTCAAAATAATTGGCTATTTTGGCATCAAGGTTATTGTCGTTCATCCCCCTTAACAAATGGGTAATCCAGTCACCCTTATTCAATGAATGCCCAGAATAAGGCGGATTGCCTATAATCACCATGACTGGCGAATCTTGTTTGACTTCACTCGCTGCCCGCCCTTCATTAACTAACCATTCGGCAAAAGGCAAAGTCGGTGTACTGCCTGTTTCATGAGCATTTTCCAAACTGTTGGTTAAAAATATCTGCAACCGTTCATCCGAATCAAACTCATACCCCATTTCCTGTAATTGCAAACCCAGTTTCATGTGCGCGACGGTATAAGGGGCCATTAATAATTCAAATCCATGTACACGCGGTAACAAATGCTCGGCAACATAAGCTGACCACATTCCCTTAGTTTTCATAAACTTGGCAAAAATCTGATTAAATACTGTGTACAAAAAGGTTCCGGTTCCCACGGCAGGATCCAAGATTTGCACCTTATGCAGCCCCGATTCTAAGCGACTGCTATCTGCCAAGCCATCACGCAATTTAAAACGCTGTTTCAATAACCCATCCACTGAGCGTACAATATACGATACCACGGGTTCCGGCGTATAATACACCCCGCGCATTTCGCGCAGTTTGGGATCATAATGCTTTAAAAACGTCTCATAAAAATGCACGACAGGATCGGTTTGGCGAGTACGCTTGCCAAAATCTTTTAAAATGGCGGCAATATCAGTATGATTTAATATCGCCACTAAGTGTTCAACCGCCCAGACTAAGCGATCATCGATATCTATTCCGACGATTTGATTAAATAAACGCCGTAAAAACGGATTCGTCTTGGGCACATAATGCCCGGCATGAATGCGCGAAAACGGTTTTTCTAATGCGCTGCATTTTGCTGCAAATAAACCATAACAAGCGGTTTGCGCGTACATATCGGCAAATTGTTCTTGAGTCAAACTGTCGACTAAAATGGTGCGGAAACTGTCAAATTGATCGTGTAAAGGGCCTGATTTTTCTAATTGATAAGCTGTCAAAACGGCAGAACGCATTGGAATCGCACAGTTCGCCATTCTGGCAGCTAAATCATCAGGGCGTTGTATCGTTGTAGCTTGGGTATGTACAAAAAGATCAATCAGATTTTCAAACTCCAAAAATGAGGCTGGTTTTGGTTGCAAATGCCCAGACTGATCGATTGTTGCCAATCGCACAATGATTTTGGGTTGGCGTTCATGTTTCACAAACCAACGAAATTCTAAATAATCTGTCAGAATCAAGTTATCCGAAAACGCTAAATAACGTTCTAGTTGCTCCGTTTTTAAGGCATTATCTAATGATAGCCCGATATCCTTCGCTTCGATATAGCCTAATGGCACATTATCGGCTTTTGGATCAAGTATGACTAAATCCGGCGAACCACATTCAATACGTTTTGGCTCATTAACGACATGAATGATAGGCTGTAGCGTTTCCAACAACTTCTCTAACGCCGAACGGTGAGTCAGTTCTTTAGCAACGCCAGTTTGCAAATTCTTGTTAATTTGGTTTAGATATTGACTAATTGGATTGTCCATAGCTTTAAAACTTGTTATAGCGTTTTCCGATTGAATGAAGTACAAAATGAGACTTTAATTATCATTTATTTTTGTTAACCTGCTTAGCACCTATCAGTTTGGCCCGACACTTTTTTTCAACACAGAGGACACAGAGTACCACAGAGTACCACAGAGAATAAGTCTCTGATTCTTAATTAATATCCTGATATTAAATACACTGTAAATGTGTTTTTTTTTGACCGAATTTGCAAACTGATAGGTGGTAAGGTTAACCTGTTTGAGTATAGTTGACTCAATAGGGAAATGCTATAATTAATTTGCTTTCATACAATATGAATATCGTACAATGTATACTGCACACGGGCACAACTTGTAGGGTGGGCAAAGTCTTTGCCCACCCTCCTCATTAGAAAAGTTTTTCAGGCAAAAGTACAGCGTAGCGAAACTTTTGCAGATAAGTTTATTCCCGTGCTGAGTATAGTCTATTAACAAATTCTAACTTGATCATCGAATATCATGATTTGTACTGATTGGATAGCACGCAGTGTCAATCTGTTTGATTTCAGTCTCTACATTCTAAAAAAATCAATGTCAAAATTAAATGGAATCAAAGTGTTAGTTACAAGGCCTGCCCATCAAGCAGAACCGTTATGTCAATTGATAGCAGCTGAAGGTTACGAGCCGGTGCGTTTACCGGTCATAGAGATTGTCGAAATCGACGATAAAACTGCTTTACTTGATTGTAGCACTCATTTGGATGAGTTGGATATCGCTATTTTTATCAGTGCTAACGCCGTGGAAAAATCATTGCCGACTTTGTTAGCACAAGGGCCTTTGCCGCCACAACTCCAATTGATTGCTGTTGGCAAACGCACGGCTAACACGTTGAAAACTTGGGGATTAAGCGCACTGTGTCCCAAACCGCCTTTTAATAGCGAAGCAATGCTGGATATGCCAGAAATGCAGACGGTACAGGGTAAAAACATCGTGATTTTTCGGGGCGAAGGTGGACGTGAATTATTATTAGAAACATTACGAAAACGTAATGCTATTGTGAATTATATTACTGTTTATCGGCGCGTACAACCGCCTACGCCAACAGGGATTAACGATGTACATATTGATATCATCACCGTTACCAGTGTGGAAGGATTACACAATTTATTGGCCATGTTGGCAGAACACGCTTGGTTGCGCTATACGCCATTCGTTGTGATGAGTACACGTATTCGTGCAGAGGCACAACAAGAGGGGGTGCAAGCTCCTATTTTTGTTGCCCCTACTGCCAGCGATGAGGGGTTGTTAGAGGCTGTGCGACAAGCGTTTATGGTTAATGGTTAATCGGGCTGTTGCAAAATAAGAATGCGCTTAAAAATTATAGATGAGATAGAACGCTGATTTGACTGATTGTCATGATAAATGGTGGGCAACAAAAACACGTTACCCACCCTACGTTTTAAATTAATGGGGCCGGCAACAAAAACACGTTACCGGCCCCCTACGTTTTAAATTAATGGGGCCGGCAACAAAAACACGTTACCGGCCCCCTACGTTTTAAATTAATGGGGCCGGCAACAAAAACACGTTACCCACCCTACAGAAAAGTTTAAATTATGATCGCGTGCAGTATAAGTATAATACAGATGTAAACTAAAGTTTGTTACCTACTCTCTAAATGAGAATTGATCAATGCACACAACCGATTTTTCCCCTCTCACGATTTATCAAAAAATTGCGGCTAACCTTGAAACCGTTATTACGGGGCAAGCGATCGCTATCAGAAAATTATTAGCGGCTTTTGCTTGCGGTGGGCATGTGTTGTTAGAAGATTTACCGGGTACGGGTAAAACCACTTTAGCGAAAGCGTTGGCACAGTCTCTACAACTGGCCTTCCAGCGTATTCAATTTACCCCCGATTTATTACCTTCAGATATTTTAGGTGTGTCGATTTTTGATCCAAGTGAACACTCTTTTCGTTTTCATAAAGGCCCTGTTTTTACCGAAATTTTGTTAGCTGATGAAATTAACCGGGCCTCTCCGAGAGTACAATCGGCCTTGTTAGAAGCGATGGGCGAAAAACAAGTCAGTATAGATGGTAAGCAATATCCGTTAAGTGCATTATTTTTTGTCATCGCGACACAAAATCCTATAGAATTTCATGGGACTTATCCGCTACCTGAAGCACAAATGGATCGTTTTGCGATGTGTTTTAGCTTAGGTTATGTGAGTGCTGAAGAGGAAGTCGCGATTCTGACAGCGCAGCAGCAAGCCTGTGAAACGATAAAACCTTGTGCCACTCAACAAGAGGTTCAAATCTTAAGAAAGGCGGTAGAAGCAGTGCGTATAAGCGACGAGCTTAAACGCTATATTGTTGATTTGGTAGGGGCTACTCGTTATACAGTAGGCGTTCAAATGGGGGCCAGTCCACGGGCATCGTTGACTTTAATGAAAGCGGCACAGGCATTAGCCTTATTTGATGATATGGCTTATGTTACGCCTGATCATATTCAAGAAATCGCCGTGCCAGTCATTGCTCATCGTTTAAAAGTGGATTCACAGGCACGGTTTAGTGGGGTGAGTAATGAAAGCGTTGTAAAAGATATATTACGTCAAATTGATGTACCCATTTGAACAGTTATCAGCTTTTTCTGGCCGATCTAAAATCGCATTGTCGTTAAGGCGATGTATTTCTTCAGAGACTTCGAGGGTTTACACCCAATTATCGAAATGCGAACCAAATTCTTGTTGTTCTTTATGGTGTGGTACAGGATGGGGGCGATTAGCGTTTTGAATTGGGGGAGTTTGGGCGGTAATTTGCCTTGCTTGGCTAATGCGAGTATCACATTTTGGACGGCAATGAACTGTGCTGTGCTGATGTTATAACCTGTACAACGTAATTCATTGATAAATAGGGGTAATTTTTCGGTTAGGATGTTAGTGAGGTTCATTGTGTTTAAATATCAAGCCACAGTACAGCGGATTAACGGTATAAACGGATTGATTTTTGGGTTGGATTGAGTCAATCTTTCGCAAAATAAATTTGGAACGAAAATAACGCCGCTGCTAAAATGTCCGCTTTCATGTCCGCTTTATTATCGTATTTTCTTTATAGATATCAATAGGATATTAAATATAAAATAAAAAGAGTACCGCTAAAATGTCCGGGTTGATGACTGCATTTCGTAAATTGGGCTAAGGATATCCCAAAAAAATAATTATTTGAACAGGCCAATTCAAGCAGGATGGGTAGGGGAATGGTGGGTAACAAAAACACGTTTCGCGCCAAAAGTTTTGCGCGCAAAACTTTTGGCGCGAACCCACCCTACAAGATTGGGAATGGTGGGCAACATAAAGACGTTACCCACCCTACAAAAAACTTAATGTTCATCATGCCACTGTTCTAAAATGAGTTTTGCCGTTTTTCTGTCTTCTGCCATTTTGACTAAGGGGCTGAGTGTTCGTGAAATTTGTTCGGGATGTGTCACGAATGGATTGTCTATGCCTTTAAATATTTCGCGTAATGCTAATAACCAATTTAATAATTCGGCGGTGGAGGGTTTTTTACGCAAATGACTGTCTTGTAATTTATAAAATAAGGTGAGCGCGTCATTCAAAAATTGGTTGATATCGTTAATTTGTGCTGATAAACGCTTTTCGACAATTTGCCGTAAACGCGATTCATCTGGAAACGGGATATCATAGTAAATACAACGACGTAAAAAGGCTTCGGGTAAGGGCTTTTCTGAATTGCTGGTGAGTATCAGTATGGGTTGCTTATGCTCTGCTGCTTGGATTTCTACATTGTCTAATTCTGAAATACGAAAACACCAATTTTCGATTTCATCCAAGATATCATTGGGAAAATCACGCGGGGCTTTGTCGATTTCGTCAATGAGTACCACTGAGCGGCGAGGTTGGCGGTATTTTTCAAAAGTTGAGGGTAAGTAATTTTTAACGGTTTCCGGTGGTTTGGTTAGCACAATGGCTTTACCCAAGGCATTATATGTGATGTAATCGACACTTTTCCGGTTATCAGTGTTTTTTCTAATTGCGCGGCTTGTGCGGCATGAAAGCGGCCTAGCGCGTCGTAGGTATAAAATAAATCACGGGAGGTACTGGTAGATTTTGTGGCAAATTTAAGCGGTTCCTGCAATCCGAGTTGATAGGCGAGATGGTAGGCTAATTGGGTTTTACCAGTTCCCGGTTGCCCGGTTAATAATAACGGTTGCCCAAGTAAGAGGGCGATGTTCACGGCATCTACCAAACCTTTATCGGGCAAATAATCTTCTGGGCGTGTTTGATCGTGCCGGTATGATGGGGGTAATTCAACCGGTTGCTTGGGAAACGCTAGGGTTCATCGGTGTAAAATGGGTAAGTCATGTTTAATGCCTCTGGGGAATGGTGGGCTACATTTAATTGGTGGGCAACATTTAATTGGTGGGCAACATAAAGACGTTACCCACCCTACATTTAATTGGTGGGCAACATAAAGACGTTACCCACCCTACATTATTTAAGTGTAATTCTGTTCACATTTCTTAAGCGTAGCTGTTCCTTATTAGACAGTTAACACAATACGATAGCGAGCTTTGTTAGCGTTGAAATAAACTAGAGACGCGAAGCATCAGAGACGCGAAGCATCAGAGACGCGAAGCATCAGAGACGCGAAGCATCAGAGACGCGAAGCATCGCGTCTCTACATACAATGAGTAGATAAAACTGATTTTCAAGCAAAAGTTGAGGCAAACAAAAACTTTTGCTTGAAAAGGTGGATCGGGGCAACCACAAGGGATTGCCCTTTGCTGTAAAATACCTGTTTATTTGTGCTTCAGTACTTAGATTTTCCCTAAGTTATATAACATCAATTGTTGGCGATCAGACAAAGGTACGGCTATCCAACACCCTTGTGGTGTGCAGCGAAAATCAAAATCCCAAACGACATTTTTACCTTTAGTCGGTAATGCGAGGGTGAAGAGTTCACTTTTTTGGAGTAAATCCCAAACACGGACGGTATTATCGCCTCCGACAGTCGCTAATTGCTCGCTGTCTGGACTAAAAATAGCACGGATTACCGTATCTTTATGTCCTTGTAAGTAGTATGGTTTTGCACCTTCGGCCCTTGGATAAACGTTGATGAGAAAATAACGGCCCACAATTGCGACTTGTTGTGCATTGGGACTTAATGCGGCCCACCAAGTGGTTTCTTGGGTTGGTGGATAGTTTTTTATGGCTTTGGGTTTGGACATCAGTTGTAAATCATGCCAATTCCAAAGATTAGTTTGGTTATCGTTTGCTGTCAGCACCTCATTGCCGCTGGCATCCCATACCACTGAATTCAGATCGGTTTGATAGAGTGGATAAAATTGCGTTTCTTGCGTATCCAATTTAAACCAGCCTATTTGTCCATCATAACTCGCTGTCAATAAGATTTTGTTATCCGGTGAAAACGCAACGGCATTGACACCTGCGGTGTGCTGAGTAATTGTAGTCACAGGTATCAATTTATCAGTTTGGACTTGCCACACGGTTGCGGTATTATCTAAACTTGCTGCTGCTAACCATTGACTATTTGGACTAAATGCGAGGCGTTGGATGTCTCGCTTATGAATTTTGTCTTGTTCCCAGAGTCGTTGCTTACCGGGTAAAGAATAACCTTGCACGGAACCATTTTCAAAGCCAATCGCGACACTATTGCCATCGGGGGCAATAGCCGTTGCAGTAGGTGATGTGGATAAATCTAAAGCAGATTGATAAGGTAATTCAGTCTGCCAGCGTTTGAGGGTACCATCAGTACTACTACTGAAAATATTTTGGCCCGCCGTGGTTAAGCCGGTAACCGTTGCCGTATGTTCTTGGAAAACGCGTAAAGTGATTCCACTTTCAACATCCCATAACCGGATAGTCGCATCAGCACTGCTTGACGCTAAATAATGCCCGTCTTCTGTAAATGTGATGCCAAATACTTTATCTTGATGGCCTTTGAGAGAAGCCAGACTTTTTCCCGTCTTAACCTCCCAAATACGCACCGTTTCATCATCACTGCTCGTCGCTAATAATTGGCCATTGGGACTAAAAATGATTTCTTGGAGGTTATCGGTATGGCCCTTGAGTTGATAGCGCATTTGTCCAGAGTTCACTTGCCATAAGCGAACGGTATCATCATAAGAGGCACTGGCCAGTAATTCACCGTTAGGGCTAAAAGCCAGTCCTGCAATAATGTCATCATGTCCAGATAAGGTTTGTTGTTTTTCGCCGGTGTCTATATTCCATAGTGTCACAATGTTATCCGAACCGGCACTGGCTAATAATTGACCAGTTGAATCAACCGCTAAGGCCCAGACTTCTGCATCAACTGGCCAAGTTTTGATAGGCTGTTCTTCAGAGATTGACCAGAAGATAATTTGTTTATCCTCTCCTGCGGTAGCAAACCATTTACCTTGCGGATCAAATGCCACTACTTTGACATGTGCATCATGTCCAATAAAACGTCGTAATAATGTTCCCGTTTTGACATCAAATAATACGACAGTGCCTCTTTCTCCAACCGCGACTAATTTTTGTTGATCTGGACTTAAAGCAACGGCATATAAAATGGCTTTGGCACCATGATAGTTTTGCTGGGATTGGCCACTTTTTATGCTAATAAAACGAGCCAGTAAATCACGGGCATGACGCGGTGGCGCAGAGATTTTTGAATCTAATTCGTAAGTTTGCTTCAATGTCTGTTGGGCAACGGCATAATTTTCTTCTTGCACCAATAAGACTGCATGTCTACGATAAGATTCAAAAAGACTTTCAGTACGAATTTGTTCTGCATGTTGCGCTTGTTTGCGTTCCCAAAGGCCCCAACCTGCAATGATTGCTACCACTAAAACACTTGCAACAGCCATTCTTGTTAGCCATTGTGATAGTCGTAATTCTCTTTGTCGTTGTTCTAATTCAACTTGCTGTTCTAATTCATGTTTTTTAGCTTCCTCAGCTAAGCGTTGTCTTTCTTCTCTGGCTTTTTTGCTTTCTTCTAAAAATTGCCACGCAAGATTAAAATCTTGTCCATAGCGACTTGCCCATAACTTTAATTGCTTATGTTTAGGATACAGACGCTTAAATTTTTCAAGCCAATCTAAAGCATTATCCAAATCCAAATTATGCCACAACGCCCCTTGATGTTTTTTCCAACGTTGAGCCGCATTTTCCCAATGTTCATAAAATTCTGCCCATTGAGCTTCCTCATCAGCCCACTGTTTTAAACCTTTCCATTGACGGATGATACTTTCATGGGTAATATCGATTTCATCATTGGCTTGCAAATATCCGTCTTCAGATGACGGTTTATTTATTGAAAACAAAAATTGCCGTCCATATTGCCTAAAATGTTCTGCTACATCCGAAACAGATTGCCATGAAATACAAGCTAAATTGGCCACTTCTTTCAATTTGACTGGATGGCGTGTGTAATTTCCTTTCTCATCACGTTGACTAATACGACGAAATAAAATTTCTACTGTTTTTTGATCAGCATCTGAAAATGCACTGTATGCATTTTCAGCATTTTGGGTTAATGCAACAGCTAAATTATTTCCTATCTCTTGATAATGTTGTAAAGTCAATTCTTTTTGAGGGCTGTCATTCACTTTTAACCAGATTGCCAATAAGGCATGTTGTAAGAGAAGTAAATGATCAAAATGATTAACTTTACCCATGTTTTCAAAATCATGAAGCAAACGTTTAACTAAATCATGGGCCACGCTTCCTTCATAGATTTTGGCTGGCAATTCAATGGTTTCTTGTAAATCATCTCTTGTGAGATGAGGAACTTGAAAGAAGCCATGATTAATGGCTCTAATTAAGTCTTCATATTGCGTACAATTATCTAAAAACTCTGAGCGCATAGTGATAACAACATAAATTGTTGAATTTTTGCGCCCACAACTTGCCAGTAACCATTGGATGAAATCTTCAACCTTCTCTTTCTCTTTTTCACCTTTGTCGGAAAGGTGAAAGAGTTCTTCAAATTGATCAACGACAATTAATAGGTTGTGGTTATCAGGTAAGAGTTTTTCTAATATAGAGGAACTTGCTCTATCTCCAATTAGCTCTCTTACTAAATGAGACACAGCATCTTCAGGTTTTATTTTGCGATTAGGACGAGATAGATATTCTTCTCGCAAAGCGAGTATTTCTGGGTTATCAGTCTCTTTTAGTAAGGCATCTGCTAGGCTGAAAAAAGGTTGACTGCCTGGACGCATATTCGCTATTCGCCAATGTTCATTATTTCCAATCTGAACTGTTCTTAAACGAGACAGTAGTCCAGCACGTACTAATGAAGACTTACCACATCCTGAATCACCCATAACGGCAATAAAGTGATGAGAAGATAGTCTTTCGGTAAGAGCATCTAGACAATCATCGCGTCCAAAGAAAATATCACTTTCTTCTTGTTTAAAAGGACGCAGCCCTGGGTAAGGAAAATCAGCCATTTGTTAAACCTTCAATTTGTGTTGTTATTTTATCCAAACAAGTTTCAGGGGAAAATTCTGGAAGATAAATCCACTCCATATTTTGAGGTAAACGAGTAAAAGGTTTATTTGAACTACAAACTAAAAGACGAAGTTGTTTTTTATTATTAAGCCTTAAACTGGCATGCTTATAATCAATAAGGCGTTCTTTTACTGTCGGTTCAATAGTTCTGTTATAGTACAATAGTATGACAGCTGTATCTCTATCTAAAAGTTGCGAAAGTTTTGATAGATTATTATTAAATTGAGTACAGTGGATTCTATTTTCTTCAAGATATTCTTGTATCGCATGAGCTATGCTTGCATCTTCTTTACAAAAATCTATAACAACTCTAAAATTCTGCTCTGCTAATCCCTGTGAAAAATGATCTAAATCCATTCTTAACCTATTAATTTCTGTACTATATAATTGCCTACAATTTCTTGCACAACTTTTACAATTTTCAATTGCAGTTTCTACTTCTGAAATATTTAAAAAATAGGCATTTTCTCTTCTTAAGTAAGGAGCAAGGACATTATCTCCTTCTTGATTGAGGATATGACATTCCGATACAAAAAAACATACTTTACTTTTAAGGGTATTATATTCTTCCTTTAAATTCTTATATTCGTTAAATTTGTTCTCCAATTGATTAAATTTGTCCTTCAATTGATTAAATTCGTTATTATATTTTCTGAATATGAAAAAAACGAGAACAAGAGTAAGCAAAACAATAATCTGGATACGAAAAACAAGAGAATCAACAATAAATAGTGATATTAAAAATGGTGTAATAACTGATAAAAATGTACCTATACTTTCTAGGCCTAAAATGCTAGAGATAGAACCTATAAAATGAATCAATTCACGAAGTAATTTCATAACTAATATACCATCACTATAATTATTAGCAGTTAAAAATATATCATTTTTTCTTTTCTTGTGGCGTTTCAGTGCTTGTGGTTCCAGAATCAGTTTGTGTTGTTTCAGCCATTGTTGTCACCATACCCGTCCATAAAAGCATCTGGGTCAAGAAAACCACTATAAAAATATTTGGTTTCTTAATTTCTTTCATAGCGTTGAACCAATTTTTTAATTTATTTTCTTTATCAGGGGATATTTGTGACCACTCAAATTGCCAACGCCAATTACGGCTATTTGATGTTCCTGGGTTATTCATTCGGTGTTCAGAATCTAAACCAAGTATATCTTGCATGGGAATAATTGCCAATTTAGCGACTGAACGCAATGTAGCTTGAATAAGAGCCCAAGGAAAATCTTCTGGTTTAGCATCAAGGTACTCGCATACATATTCTTGTTTTGTTTTAGTTTTTGTTATCCACTTAAACCATCCTAAAGTCGTATTACTATCATGAGTACCCGTGTATACCACATCCGTTGGTTTATGGTGATGTGGAAGATGTTGATTTCTGAGCGGCACTTTTGACTCATCGTTAAAAGCCAATTGCATTATTTTTATACCTGAAAAGTTATGACTACGCCACTTAATTGTTTTACGTGATGCCCCCACATCTTCTGCTATCCATTTTTTAAAATTATCCTTCATTATTTCTTCTTCTGTAACTCTATCAAACAATTTTCGCCAAGGTGTCAATCGCCATCTACCATTCTCAGATGGCTTGTTAAGAGGAATAGCCCAACATTCGTAAAAGCCACGAAAATAAGTTAGCCTAACAAAGTCAAACAATTCATTTGCTATTTTAAATCGGTTTATCCACCATTGAAAATCATCTTTTTGCAGATTGTCCCAATTATAAAGTGGATGTCCCCAACATTGACCTTTACGAATATGAAAATAGTCGTCTTCTGGCGCAATACCTGATAAATATCGCGGATTTCCCTTTTCATCTAACAAAAAGTTATCTCGGTTAGCCCATACTTCAACACTATCACGAGCCACAAAAAATGGCATATCACCAAACAAATAAACACCATTTTGATGGGCATATTCTTGAAGTTCTTGCCATTGTCTAAAAAAGGCGAATTGTATAAAACGGTATTGTTCAATCTTATCCGCAAAACGTTTACGGGCTTTATCTAATGCTTGAGGTTCACGATAACGATAGCCCTTCTCACGCCAATTCCACCAACAGGCCCCTTGATAAACGTCTTTTAAGGCACAGAAAAGTGCATAATCCTCTAACCATTCCTGATTTTCTTCAACAAATTGTTGATAGGCTTGATGATCTGCCTTGTTCGCATGTTCATCAAAATGAGAATAGGCGTTTTTTAAACACTGATAACGATAATCAATAGCCTGTTCTAATTGCTGACGATTATAGGTAGGCAAAACCATTTTAGGCAACCAGCCTTTTTTCATCAATTTGTCTAAATTAATTAATAACGGATTGCCAGCATGAACCGATTGTGGTTGATAAGGCGATAAAAAATCTCGGTGAGGTGTATTTAGGGGAACCCTTTGGGGCGGGTGGATTGGTAAGACTTGCCATAGCGATAAACCGCATTCCTTTAGAAAATCAATAAAACGATAGGCGTGTTTGCCCATTGTTCCATTTCCCAATGTTGAGGGTAAGGAAGTGATATGCAATAAAATACCGGCTCGGCGTTTATCAAGTATACTGGGTGTATTTTTCATGACTTTTTTTCTATTTTTATAAAGGTGGCGATTTGAAATGATTCAATAATCTAATGCAATTATTAATCAATAATTGACAATGAGGCCTTTATTAAAATGGAAGGCATTGTATGACAAAATTATGAATTTATGAACTCCTGAACTTCTAAACTCCTGAACTTCTGACCACTATATTTTCTTGTTTTTAATTGTGCGGATGAGAGCTAAAGTCCCTTTAACATTTAGGCCTAATCGCATGGGTTCTTTTCTGGCAGCCGCATCATCAAGAATAATGTAATCCGTCTGTAATTCTATCCTCTAACACACAAGCTTCTGATTCTCCTTTTCCCAAACGTTGTTTTAGCTGGTTTGCTAGAGAAAGCAAATGAATTTCTTTGACTTCTAACCGATGCCTCTCAATAAGATGCCTAATAGAAATATTGGCTTGATCAGATTTGACGGCTATTTTAAACGCGCTTTGACGCTAAAGACGCTAAAGATGCTTTCGATGCTCGTTACGAAATTTTGCCTCGAAGCGTCTCTTGCGCCTCTTTTTCACGCAAAACTTTTGCGTGAAAAGTTAAAAACAAAAGACATTAAGTGTGAAACAGTTCAAGCTTTTGGCAACCTATTTAATTAATACCTATTTAATGGCCGTCCGCATAAGCAACTTGGCGTGTTGATAAGCCATTAACATCAATCCGTTATAATCAGGGAAATTCCTTTTCCCTGTCTACCTTTCCTTTTTAAGAAATATTTTCAATCATCATAGGAGCGCCACGGTTCATGGGTTTGACTTCCTTATAATGTTGATGATGTCGTTTCCGCCTTTCTTCATGATAGGCTAATCCGGTACCGGCCGGGATAAGTCGCCCTACGATCACATTTTCCTTCAGGCCGCGTAAATCATCACATCGACTATTGACGGAGGATTCTGTCAGTACCCGCGTTGTCTCTTGGAAAGAGGCTGCTGAAATAAAAGAATCCGTTGCGAGTGAAGCCTTGGTAATGCCTAACAACCGAGGTTCATAAGTGGCCGGTATTTTTCCGTCCTGCATTACACGCTCGTTTTCCTCTAATAACCTTGCTCGTTCGACTTGTTCCCCTGGCAATAATAGCGTTTCTCCAGGATCTAAGACGGCTACTTTGCGTAGCATTTGGCGAACGATGACTTCAATGTGTTTATCATTGATTTTGACACCTTGAAGTCGATAAACGTCTTGAACTTCATTAATAATATAATTAGCCAATGCAATTGTACCCAAAAGACGCAATATATCATGAGGATTAGGAGCGCCATCGACGATTTCTTCGCCTCTCTCTACATGTTGTCCCTCAAATACATTGATATGTCGCCACTTGGGTATCGAGATTTCGTCTTCTTCCCCATCTTTGCCCGTAATTACCACTCTCTGCTTCGTTTTCGTATCTTTTCCAAAACTGATTGTGCCACTGCGTTCTGCCAAAATAGAGGGTTCCTTAGGGGTACGCGCTTCAAATAAATCAGCGACACGAGGTAAACCACCTGTAATGTCGCGGGTTTTAGACGTTTCTTGTGGTAATCGAGCCATGATATCGCCCACTTTAACCAGAATACCGTCTTCCACATTAATAATCGCTCGTGGTGGCAAAAAATAACTCGCTGGGATTTCCGTGCCAGGAATATTTAAATCCTGACCATTTTCATCCACCAACTTCACCATCGGACGCATATCCTTAGCATGATTGGGTCGCAATTTAGGGTCGGTGATCACCATATTGCTCAGTCCGGTCATTTCATCCTGTTCACGATTAACGGTAATGCCTTCTACAATCTCAGCATAGTTGACAATACCAGCGACTTCTGTAATCACTGGATAGGTATGCGGATCCCAGTTCGCAATGAATTGTCCGGCTTCAACATGCTCGCCTTCGTTGATACTTAATACTGCGCCATAAGGCACCTTATAGCGTTCGCGTTCCAAACCAAATTCATCTAAAATACTGAATTCTCCAGAACGCGATACTGCAATCAGCTTAATACGATTTTCTTCATTTTGCTGTGGTATCAACTTAAGATTGTCAAATTTAATCGTCCCTTTGGACTTGGCCTCAATATGGCTAATAGCCGCCGCTCTGGAAGCGGCTCCACCAATATGAAAAGTTCGCATGGTTAATTGCGTTCCAGGTTCACCGATAGACTGAGCAGCCACAACGCCCACGGCCTCTCCCATATTGACCAAGTGTCCACGTCCTAAATCACGTCCATAGCACTTAGCACAAATGCCGTAGCGAGATTCACAATTGATAGCCGAACGTACTTTAATCCGGTCAACATTTTCCTGTTCAAGGTGTTCTACCCATTGTTCATCCAATAATGTGCCTGCTTTAAGCACGGGTTCTGGTATTCCTGGCTTAAAAACATCTTCTGCAACGACCCTACCTAATACTCGGTCTCGTAAAGCTTCTATTACATCACCGCCTTCAATCAAGGGAATCATTTCCAAGCCTTGATGTGTACCACAGTCTGGTTCTAAAACAACCATATCCTGAGCCACATCCACCAACCGGCGTGTTAAATACCCAGAATTAGCTGTTTTTAAAGCGGTATCCGCTAAACCTTTACGCGCACCATGTGTAGAAATAAAATACTGTAAGACATCTAAGCCTTCACGAAAATTAGCCGTGATAGGTGTTTCAATAATAGAACCATCCGGTTTAGCCATCAGTCCACGCATACCGGCTAATTGGCGTATTTGAGCCGCTGAACCACGCGCACCTGAATCGGCCATCATGTAGATAGAATTAAAAGAAGGCTGCTGTGTTTGATTACCCTCATGATCAGTGACAGTTTCGACACCTAACTGAGTCATCATCGCTTTAGCCAACTTATCATTCGTATGTGACCAAATATCAATTACCTTATTGTAACGCTCGCCATTGGTAATCAGTCCGGAGGCATATTGTTCTTCTATCTCTTTAACTTCGGTTTTAGCCTCATCAATGATTTGAAATTTGTTGTCAGGGATAACCATATCCTCAATACCAATGGAAATACCAGCGCGTGTTGCAAAAGAAAAGCCCATATACATCAATTTATCGGCAAAAATCACGGTTTCTTTCAAACCTAAGCGCCGATAACAAGCATTGATCAATTTAGAAATCGTCTTTTTGGTCATATCTTGATTGACCAACTCAAAAGGCATTCGAGGTGGCAAAATTTCAAATAGCAAAGCTCGCCCGACTGTCGTATTCACCTTTAAATAGGTTTCTGTCTGACTCCCTTTTTCAACTTCCTCTTTCAAGCGTACTGTGATAGACGCATTGAGTTCCACAATACGGTTTTCATAAGCACGATGTACTTCATTCAGGTTGGCTAACACCATTCCCTCACCCCGTGCGCCCATGCGTGTGCGAGTCATAAAATAGAGGCCTAATACCACATCTTGTGAAGGCACGATAATAGGCTCACCATTGGCGGGTGAAAGAATGTTATTTGTAGACATCATCAGAGCGCGTGCTTCCAATTGTGCCTCAATTGACAAAGGCACATGCACGGCCATTTGATCGCCATCAAAGTCAGCATTAAAAGCGGTACAGACTAAAGGATGCAATTGAATTGCTTTCCCTTCAACTAAAATCGGTTCAAAAGCTTGAATGCCCAAGCGGTGCAAAGTTGGGGCACGATTCAATAACACCGGGTGCTCCCGAATGACTTCTTCTAATACATCCCAAACCACCCCTTCCTGACGCTCAACTAACTTCTTGGCTGCCTTGATAGTTGTCGCGATTCCCTTAATTTCTATCATGCCAAAAATAAAAGGCTTAAATAACTCCAAAGCCATTTTTTTCGGCAATCCACACTGATGTAACCTTAATGTTGGGCCTACGACAATCACCGAACGTCCGGAATAATCCACTCGTTTACCTAACAAATTCTGGCGAAAACGCCCCTGCTTACCCTTAATCATATCAGCAAGTGATTTTAAAGGTAGTTTATTAGAGCCAGTAATCGCTCGTCCTCTGCGCCCATTATCTAATAAAGCATCAACCGCTTCCTGCAACATTCGCTTTTCATTACGCACAATGATTTCAGGGGCATTGAGATCAAGTAACCGCTTAAGACGGTTATTGCGATTAATGACACGTCGATAAAGATCATTTAAATCGGAAGTGGCAAAGCGTCCCCCATCCAAAGGCACTAATGGACGTAACTCAGGCGGTAAGACAGGCAAAACCTTCAATACCATCCATTCAGGTCGATTGCCAGAATGCATAAAAGATTCTAACAATTTCAAACGCTTGCTTAACTTTTTAATTTTGGCATCTGAACTGCTGGCATTGATCTCCTCACGAAGATTATTCACAATAGCCGCCAAATCCATAGTTCGCAACAAATCAAATACCGCCTCTGCCCCCATCTGTACATCAAACTCATCACCATATTCTTCCAACGCATCCAGATAGGTTTCTTCATTTAACAACTGGCCTCGATCTAAGGCAGTCAAACCAGGATCAATGACTACATAAGCTTCAAAGTAAAGAATGCGTTCAATATCCCGCAAAGACATATCTAGCATAAGGCCCATGCGAGAGGGTAGAGATTTGAGATACCAAATATGAGCCACTGGGGAAGCTAATTCAATGTGTCCCATTCGCTCCCGGCGCACCTTAGCTTGAGTCACCTCAACGCCACATTTTTCACAGACAACTCCTCGATGTTTAAGACGCTTGTATTTGCCACATAAACACTCGTAGTCCTTAGTGGGCCCAAAAATCTTGGCACAAAAAAGACCATCACGTTCTGGTTTAAAGGTACGATAATTAATGGTTTCAGGCTTTTTGACCTCACCGTAAGACCAAGAACGAATTTTCTCAGGAGAAGCTAAGCCAATACAAATCCTATCAAAGTCTTCTATTTGTCCTTGGCTATTTAACAGATTCAGTAAATCTTTCATAAGTTGATAATTGGAAACGGGGAATGGGGAATGGTAAACCAAAACAATGAATTAATTCTAATGACATTATTCCGGCACAGGGCGTGCTGAATAGGAGCGTTCGTAACAACGGCGTTTAGGAACAAAATAATATATATTGTTTGTTTTTTGGGAGGATAGTGGCTCCTGACACCCTGGCGGGCTAATCCGCCCTAGCTCGACTTTGTTAATTTTTTAGGCCTAACGGAAAGCGATTGTATCTAATAAAGGATTGAACTGAGACATGACTACGATCTTATCCTTTAAATTGTTACATAAGATAGAACGCTGAGAAAACTGATTGTCATGATTGATGCTGAGAAATTGAAAAGGTTTTATCATGAGAATCTGCGTTCTATCAGTGAAAGGCGTGAAAACAATTATGTGATAAAAACAGTGAACGTTGATAGAACTGATTGTCATGATTGACGTTTTAAAATTGAAAAGGTTTTATCATGACAATCTGCGTTCTACCAGTGAAAGGCGTGAAAAAATAATGGCAAAAATGGTTCAACAGACACACCCTAGCCTATAGGACCAACCGATTATCGAACACACTATAGAATAGGTAGGGTATTTTACAAAAAGGATAGGAAACTTAGGTATGTGATCTCAAACTGATTTCAATGATTTTTAGGATTAGCTTCGTTGATCTTAGCTGAGCTTTTATCGTTAGATACTGTCCACCGAACGATGCAAAGTTTTTGCACGCAAAAACTTTTGCATCAAACACACAAGCACTTTTGCCTTTTGGAAAAATCCATTCCACGCAAAAGTTTTTTTAGCATAAACTTTTGCGTGGAATCGATATTCCACATTAAGGGGATAAAATGCTAGAGATATATTTAGATTAGTCACCACCACCTGACTTTCTTTCGCGGTCTGTCAAATTTTATAATAGCGACCTTATGACGATGCTAAGTATACACAAGCTTATGGCTAAAACCCATAAGCGTCAATCCCAAAACCCTTGCGGGTTTAAACCTTATCAAAGTTACGGGTTTATCTCAAATAGGGTTATGGTGGGGAACATAAGCTTTAATCCCAAAAGCATTGCGGGTTTAAACCTTATCAAAGTTACGGGTTTATCTCAAAGAGGCTTACCACCCGTTAGGGTTTTGCGATTGACACATCTGGGTGGCAAGCCATAAGCTTTAGCTTAAACTTGTTCAAGCTCAATATCAATGCCCAAAGAGCGAATTTCTTTCACCAACACGTTGAACGATTCGGGCATTCCTGCTTCCATACGATGATCACCATCGACAATGTTTTTATACATCTTAGTTCTACCATTCACGTCATCCGATTTGACTGTCAGCATTTCCTGTAAAGTGTACGATGCCCCATAAGCTTCCAAGGCCCACACTTCCATTTCACCGAAACGCTGTCCACCAAATTGCGCTTTACCCCCTAGCGGCTGCTGAGTGACCAAACTATAAGGCCCTGTAGAACGAGCATGCATCTTATCATCAACTAAGTGATTCAATTTGAGCATATACATGTAGCCTACCGTTACTGGACGTTCAAAGGCTTCTCCTGTTCGACCATCATATAAAGTCACCTGACCGCTGCTATTCTGTAAACCGGCTAACTCTAGCATAGATTTAATTTCTCGTTCACTCGCACCATCAAAAACGGGGGTAGCCATCGGTACGCCATCACTTAGATTCTTTGCTAATTCCAGTATTTCTGAGTCAGTAAAAGAAGTTAAATCTTCTTGCTTTCCACTAGAGTTGTAAATTTTGTCTAGAAAGGCCCGCAAATTGCCAAGATAGTTATGCCCATCAATGCGGTACCGTTTTTTGATAAGCTGTAATTGCAAAGCAATCTGTTCACCCAGTTTTTTGGCGGCCCAACCTAAGTGCGTTTCTAATACTTGTCCAATGTTCATCCGAGATGGCACACCAAGTGGGTTTAACACGATGTCTACTGGCACACCTTCTTCGGTATAGGGCATGTCTTCAACAGGCACAATCATAGAGACTACGCCTTTGTTACCGTGTCGGCCTGCCATTTTATCTCCAGGTTGTATTCTCCTTTTTACCGCTAGGTAAACTTTAACCATTTTGAGTACGCCAGGTGCCAAATCATCACCTGTCGTCAATTTCAGCCGTTTTTCTTCATAAAGTTCATCTGAACGCTGCCGCTGTTCTTTTAATTGCAGCGCAAAGTTTTCTAATTGAGCTTGAATTTCAGGATTGTCTAACTGAATTTCAAACCACTGGTGGCGCGTTAAATTAGAGAGGTAGCTTTCATCTATCGTTGTTTCACCTACCAATCCGTTAGGGCCACTTTTAGCCGTTTGCCATAAGAGTAATTTTTCTAAACGATCGTAGGTATCGTCTTCTAAAATACGGAGTGTATCTCGTAGATCTTTTTTGACTTTATTGAGTTCAGTCTGTTCAATGTGTAAAGCACGCGCATCTTTTTCAATGCCATCACGAGTAAACACTTGGACATCAATGACAGTCCCCATCGTACCACTGGGTACTCGTAAAGAGGTGTCTTTCACTTCTGAGGCTTTTTCACCAAAAATTGCTCGTAGTAGTTTTTCTTCAGGTGTGAGTTGGGTTTCCCCCTTGGGCGTGACTTTGCCTACTAAGATGTCTCCCGGTTTGACTTGGGCACCAATAGAAACAATGCCAGATTCATCTAAATTTAAAAGCGCAGCTTCACTGAGATTAGGAATATCAGCCGTAATTTCTTCTGGGCCGAGTTTTGTATCTCGCGCCATACAGCTTAGTTCAACAATATGAATGGAAGTAAAGCGGTCATCTTCAACAACCCGTTCTGAAATCAGTATAGAATCTTCAAAATTGTAACCATTCCAAGGCATAAATGCGACAAACATATTTTGTCCAAGCGCAAGTTCACCTAAGTCAGTGGAAGGCCCATCCGCCAGAACATCACCCAGACGAATTATATCCCCTGGCCTAACCAAGGGTTTCTGGTTGATACAAGTATTTTGATTAGACCTGACATATTTAGTCAGATTGTAGATATCGACACCCGAAGAAAGTGAGCTATAAAGTGTGAGCGTCTCTTTCTCCGATTTGTCCTGAGAGTCTTCATTTTTAAAGACTTCATCATCATTGACACGCACGACAATACGAGCGGCATCTACAGAATCGACGAGACCACCTCGTTCTGCAACGACAGTGACACCGGAATCGACGGCGACTGTGCGTTCCATCCCAGTACCAACAAGCGGTTTTTCAACTCGCAAAGTCGGCACGGCTTGTCGTTGCATATTAGAACCCATTAAAGCGCGATTCGCATCATCATGTTCCAAAAAAGGAATCATCGACGCGGCCACTGAAACGATTTGTTTAGGTGAAACATCCATGTAATTTATTTTATCTGATGGGGCTAGAGTAAATTCATTTTCATGTCTAGCCGTAATCAGCTTATCTTTAAAAAAGTTGTTTTCGTCTAAGTTAGCATTGGCTTGGGCAATCACATAGCTACCCTCCTCAATAGCTGACAAATAATCGACTTGATCAGTGACTCGTCCTCCATCTACCCGACGATAAGGCGTTTCCAAAAAACCATACTGATTGGTTTTAGCGTAAACGGCCAAAGAATTAATCAACCCAATATTAGGGCCTTCAGGTGTTTCAATAGGACACACGCGACCATAATGGGTAGGATGCACATCTCGCACTTCAAACCCTGCCCGTTCTCGCGTCAATCCTCCCGGCCCCAATGCAGAAATGCGGCGTTTATGAGTCACTTCCGATAAAGGATTATTCTGATCCATAAACTGAGACAATTGACTAGAACCAAAAAACTCCCGAATTGCCGCTGTCACAGGTTTAGCATTAATCAACTCTTGCGGCATCATATTTTCCGATTCTGCCAAAGTTAAACGCTCTTTCACCGCTCGCTCAACCCGCACCAAACCAATACGAAACTGATTTTCCGTCATTTCCCCCACACTGCGAATTCGCCGATTCCCTAAATGATCAATATCATCAACGGTACCTGAGCCATTTCGAATACTTATAAGAGTGCGTAACACATCAAGAATATCTTCAGTCGATAAAACGCTAGGCCCTTCAATATCAGAACGATCCACACGGCGATTAAATTTCATCCTACCCACAGTGGATAAATCATATCGATCTTCAGAGAAGAATAAGCTCTGAAATAAGCTTTCAGCGGCTTCCGGAGTAGGTGGTTCCCCAGGACGCATCATACGATAGATTTCCACACAGGCTTCCAAAGGTGTTGTCGTCTGATCAAGACGTAAAGTATCAGAAATATAAGGGCCACGGTCTAAATCATTTGTATAAAGCGTTTCAAAGGATTCAACATGATGTTCCAACAAAGCATTGAGCAGTTCTTCATTCGCAATATCATTAGCTTTAGCAATCGTTTCACCCGTGTCATTCGAAATGACTTCATGAGCAAACACCGATCCTAACAAAAAAGATTCTAAGTGCCCATTTTCATATTCCAATGGCACTTTGACTGTTGTTATACCCGCATTTTCCAATTCTCGAATATGTTTAGAAGTCAAACGCCGGCCAGCCTCAACAATAACTTTACCCTGAGCATCTTTAATATCAAAGCTTGCTAATTCACCGCGTAAATGTTCAAAATTAAGAACAAGATGAAAATCATTCTCAAGACGGTGAAAGCGATGCGTATCGAAAAAAAGTTCTAACATCTGCTCATTACTATAACCCAACGCTCGCAACAAAATAGTCGCTGGCAACTTACGCCTGCGGTCAATCCGTATAAAAAGACAATCCTTATGATCAAATTCAAAGTCTAGCCAAGAACCGCGATAAGGAATAATTCTGGCTGAGAATAAAAACTTACCAGAAGTATGCGTCTTCCCCTTATCATGGTCAAAGAAAACACCAGGAGATCGATGGAGTTGGGAAACAAGAACACGCTCTGTGCCATTAATAACGAAAGTACCATTTCGAGTCATAAGCGGGATTTCACCCATATAGACTTCCTGCTCTTTAATATCCTTGAGCAACTTATTTTTAGAATCCTTATCATAAAGAATTAAACGCACTGATACCCGTAGCGAAGCGCAATAAGTCATACCCCGTAGCTGACACTCTTTAACATCAAAAGTCGGTTTACCAAGACGGTAGCTAACATATTCAAGGGCAGCATTACCAGAAAAACTGAGTATCGGAAATACCGATTTAAAGGCAGCGTGTAAACCCACATTTAAACGTTGTTCGGGTGGCGTATCTTTTTGCAGAAAGGTTCGGTAGGAGTCAAGTTGAATAGCCAATAAATAAGGTACTTCAAGAATGCTCGGACGTTTACCAAAGTTTTTGCGTAAGCGTTTTTTTTCGGTGAAAGAATAGGGCATATTTTTGTTGTAGGGGAGTTGAGGTATTAAAGAGGTTTTAATAGTTAAACTTTTATCGTAGTTGTTAAAAAAGTCGTGATAAAAAATGGTGAAAAGGTGCCGTTCTAAAAATGATTTTGATTTCTCACGACTTGTTGGCCACTACGACATTTTTGAGTCTATTGATATGAAGAGAAATTTTGAAATCAAGTTTGTAGCTACGAAGATGAAAATATTAATATCATCTAAATTGCCTAGATGACTTTTTGCCTGAAAAGCCATTGATTTTGTAATAATACTTGAAATGATGGGCACATTTACATTTTTCAGGGTGCTTATTTTTAGCTTTTTGATTTGACAAAGAATTTATTTAATTAGGGCAGTTAGTTCAACTGAATCAAAGTTGTATTTCAATTTAATTTTTAATCCAAACAAACTCAAAGTTGGAAGAGAGAAAAGGCTTATGTCATATCAAGTTCCAAAAATGATTGATGTCGTGCTCTTTCGTCCAACACTTGATTGATTTTATGAAAGATTTGAAACAGACATGACTAAAATTTTGATTAAAAATTATTAGAGTTGTTTTGGAGGTTAAATTATTGAGTGATGAAAGTGTATTGCACGCCAATTAGTTTTCAAGGCTCAAGTTTTGATGAAAAACTTGAAGTTCGAAGGAAACCGTTTCTATTAATTAATCTAATTGCAATAAATTAAATTAATTACCTATTAATCAATAAATTATACATTTACCCGTGGTCAAGCATGCGCCCTGATGAGGGTTAAAAGATTGAAGAGTCGTTTTTTAAATGGCTCATGATGAAATAAATGTTTGAAATAGTTTGAAACATTGTGTGTCATGAGCCGCGACGACAATCGTTTTTTGCGGTTTTGAGTTTTGGGTTTAGTTATTGATTGTTATAGAGGCTATCTAGTGGTGGAACAATAAGTTGTGTATAATGCATCCTGTGCCCTTTTGCCATTCGCTATTAAGCCGAAAAATGTTATGAGAGCAGGGCTGAAACAATGAGGCGAGTACCACACGTCGTTAATATATCGGATAATAATTGGGCCTATGAAAATTGTTAATTTTTAATTGTTAATTATTAATTGTTAACGAAAAATAGTTAGATAACTTTTCACGCAAAAGTTTTGCGCGCAAAACTTTTGCGTGAAAAATTGTTTTTTATAAACATAATAAAAAATATCATCTTGATACAGATTAGGGTTTAGTTATAAACATTATAGATAAATAGTTGCAACTATTATATTACTATGTAACAACATGACTAATCGGACTCCTATGTGTGCGGATTAATAATAAAGGCAATCATAATTTAATTAATTAACAATTAACAATTAATAATTAACAATTTCACTTAACCAGTTTTTGCGCGCAAAAACTGGTTAAGTGAAAAACAATTTATATGAATAATCGGATTCATTTACGGCGCGTGGTACTAGTAAATGCAACAAATGGAATTGGAATAAAGCGTGAACAGCTACTCTGGTTAGGTTAAATTAAAAACTGTTTGTGCTTATTAACTAGGAATGTTGAAATCAGTTTATTGTTAGAACTGATATAAATGATGAATTCAATCCTTAAACTGGTTGGTGGTTAGGATAAGAGTTACAATCCAGAAATCCAGAAATAACAATTAAATTAAATTGATTTCTGAACTCCTGAATGCCTGACTAAATGCCTTATTTAACTTCGGCACTACCACCTGCTTCTTCTAGGTCTTTTTTGATTTTCTCTGCCTCATCCTTTTCAATAGCTTCCTTGACCGTAGAAGGCACCCCTTCTACTAGCTCCTTAGCCTCTTTTAAACCTAAACCAGTGATACTCCGAATAGTCTTAATCACCTGAACTTTCTTTTCACCAAAACTAGCCAGTGTAACAGTAAATTCTGTTTGTTCAGGTTCGGCCGAACCAGCTTGTGCAGCAGGTACTGCCATGGGAGCGGCAACAGCCGCCGCGGAAACCCCAAACTTGTCCTCCATCGCCTTAATGAGTTCAACCACTTCCATCACAGTCATAGTAGCAATGGATTCTAAAATATCTTCTTTGGTGACCGCCATAAATAAACTCCTCTGACCTATTACCCAAAATAAAAAATTATGTTGATTGTTTTTCTTGCTTGCTATCACGCACAGCAGCAAAAGTGCGTACCAGTTTCGCAGAAGGCTCTTTGAGAGTACGTACCAGTTGAGTGAGTGGGGCTTGTATAACTGACATCAATTGACTTATTGCTTCTGTTTTTGTTGGCAATGTCGCAACAAAATCAATCTCATTTGCGGACATTCGTTGTCCGCCAAGAGCAATGGCTTTGACAATTAACTTATCATTGCTTTTGGCAAACTGACCAATGACACGCGCAGCAGCACTGGGTTCCTCAACCGAAAAAGCCAACACAACTGGCCCAACTAAAATCTCTTGCAAACACTCAAAATCAGTATTTAAAATCGCACGCCGTGCCAGCGTATTTCTAACTACCCGTAAATACACTCCGGCCCCACGCGCATTTTGACGTAGTTGGGTCATTTCAGCACACGTCATGCCGCGGTATTCAGCAACAACAGCAGAGTGTGCTGTATTTGCCACATCATTCACGCTAGCAACAATAGCTCGCTTATCTTCAAGCTTGTGCGGCATGATAAATTCTCCTTCATAAATACCATATTAAAGCAAAACCGGATAATAGGTCTTGCCATCTGCGTAGGCTGATAACAAAATCAATTAAATCCTCTAACACATACATAAATGAGTCAAGTTCACGTTTGTGTGGGCATTATCAATTGACATAAGATATTGATTGGCAAGTCAATAACCAGAAAAAAACCGGCACAAGTTGATTGACTTGACAACAACATCTTTGCTAAAAAATCAGCTTCTTCCAATGATTTAATCTGCTTAGAGATAAAATCTAAGTAATCTAAGTAAATTAAATCAAAGAGTGATGTTATAAAAAATGATTTGTCAAGATAAATCACTTCCGGTTAGGTTAAATAAACAAGATTATTAAAACTACAAAAACTACAAATCCGAAGTCTAGTCAATATCTGCCCTAAAATGTGAAAGAAAAATGAAAACGCTTTAAAGAAATCAGATACCTACGGTCTTTGACGACTATCTTCAAGTTTCAAAATAGCACAAAGTCACATTATCATAATTAAATTTGATTGATGTTAGTTTATTAATACTGTTTGTTTTTTTGCTTAATGATTTTCAATGTTTAGTGAAAGCATCTATTAAGTCAAAAAAACAAAATAACTAAAAACTGGCAGGTTCCACCGCAAGCCCTGCTCCCATAGTGCTTGAAACAGTCACTTTCTTCATGTAAATGCCTTTCGAGGTACTTGGTTTTGCTTTTTGTAAATCCGCAATCAAGGCTTGCAAATTTTGTCGTAAAGCTTGGGTGCTAAACGCAACATTGCCTAAGGGACAATGAATAATACCCGCTTTATCAGTCCGATAACGTACTTGGCCTGCCTTAGCATTTTTGACAGCCGTAGCAATATGGGGGGTTACAGTACCCACTTTAGGATTAGGCATCAAACCACGCGGCCCCAGAATTTTGCCCAAAGGCCCCACTATTCGCATGGCATCAGGAGAAGCAATCACAACATCAAAATCCAAAAAGCCCCCCTTGATTTTATCAGCCAAATCCTCCAAACCCACAACATCAGCTCCCGCTTCAACTGCTGCCAAAGCATTAGCACCTTGAGTAAAAACAGCAACTCGCACTGTTTTACCCGTGCCATGAGGCAACACAGTAGAACCACGTACAATCTGGTCAGATTTACGCACATCAACACCTAAATTAATACTGACATCGACAGATTCTGTGAATTTAGCTGGCGGAAAAGATTTCAATAATTCAAACGCTTCATCAACAGGATAATATTTCCCAGGTTGCAACTGTTCTTTAATTGCTCTTATGCGTTTTGATCGTTTTGCCATTTAAACCCCCTCCACCTCAAGTCCCATACTCCGCGCACTGCCTGCGATTGTACGCACTGCTGATTCTTGATTTGATGCCGTTAAATCAGGCATTTTTATGGTCGCAATTTCCTCTAACTGCGCTCGTGTTACCCTGCCAACTTTATGAGTATTTGGTGTTTTACTACCACTTTCAATCCCGGCTGCCTTTTTCAATAGAATTGAAGCCGGTGGTGTTTTGAGAACAAAAGTAAAACTACGATCTTGATAAGCCGTGATAACGACAGGTGTAGGCATACCCGCCTCAAGGTGTTGAGTTTGTGCATTAAAAGCCTTACAAAACGCCATAATATTGAGACCATGTTGACCTAATGCAGGTCCCACAGGAGGGCTCGGATTGGCTTGTCCCGCTTTAACTTGCAACTTAATGTAGGCAGCTACTTTTTTTGCCATGATAAAAAATCCTTAAATATAAACGCCCTAAGCTTTCTTTGATGAAAGAAAAGCATCAAACGGAAAATTCTTTCCTTTTTTATTAATTCCAATTCAAGTGATGGAGAATTTGCACAGAGAATGGATAGCCCTCCCGAGTAGAAGTCATTAATCAGCCATTATTCTTTTTCAACCTGTCCAAATTCTAACTCTACAGGTGTAGAACGCCCAAAAATCAAAACAGCAACACGCAAGCGGTTTTTTTCATAATTAACTTCTTCAACCACCCCATTAAAGTCGGCAAAAGGGCCCTCAGTGACACGGACAACCTCTCCCACTTCAAACAGGACTTTAGGACGAGGTTTAGTAGCCCCCTCTTGAACACGTTGTAAAATGGCTTGAGCTTCCTTATCGGAAAGAGGTGTAGGTGGAACAAACTGACCCGTTTTACCCTTTTGTTCTTGGGTAGTGGTACCGAGGAAGCACGAAACTTTAGGCACATCTTTAACAACATGCCACATTTCATCATTCATTTCCATTTGTACCAACAAATACCCCGGATAAAGTTTACGGTCACTTTTACGCTTAACACCATCACGCATTTCAACCACCTCTTCCGTAGGGACTAAAATCTGGCCAAAACGGTCTTCAAAGCCACCGGTCCTGATTCTATCTTCAAGATATGACTTGACCTTTTTTTCAAAATTTGAATATGTCTGTACGACATACCACCGCAAGGCCACATTAACCCCCTTGCCCAGTGAATAAGCGTACAAGCCACAGTAAAATGCTGTCCACTGTCCAAATAATTAAGGCCAACAGCACAACCATAAGTAAAACAACACCAGTCATTTGCACGGTTTCTTGCCGTGTTGGCCAGACGACTCGAAGAACCTCAAGATGCGATTCTTTGAGAAAATATAATGTAGAGCGGCCTTTTTCGGTGGTCGAAGCAACCCAGGCTGCAATGCCAATAACTAGCAATAAACTGATAACACGTAATAGTAGCGAATGTTCTTCAAAATAATGGAAACTGACAATGCTGCCTCCAAGTAACAGAATAACAAGCAGCCATTTCAAAGTGTCCAGTTTGTTTGAGGCATGAGCGTCTGTTTTAGTACTCATTAGAGAAAGGTGTTTGATTACTTCTAATAGAAAAAATGGCAGGGCAGGAGAGACTCGAACTCCCAATTTTGCGTTTGGAGCGCAACGTTTTGCCAATTAAAACTACTGCCCTATGGGATGAAAAATTTTCATTATTAATAAATCCTGCCCTATGGGGTTTGGATTTAAATTATTAATAATCCTACTTTTATTACTAAATACTTTATTAACTATATTTAATGAGGTGATAAACTTAACTTTTTTTTAAATGAATGCACGGAAATTGTAGGGTGGGTTTTGTATTTTTAAAGCCCACCAAATCAATATAAAAAATTTCAGTTATGCCCATGTGCAGTATAACTACTAAATTCTTAAAAAATTGGGATCTTGTTTTATGCTTTTTGTTGCTGTTGTTTCATCTACTCAATTGAATAACTAACCCTTAATAACTCAAAAACCTCATTTTTTATTGAGATCCTAAATAAATAACTAATTCTTGTCAAACTTTCATTTCTTCTCAAATGCTTTGATTAATTACCTTGACAATGTCACATTAAAATTCTATGTAGGGTGGGTAGGAGCTTCTCTGCAACCCACCGAACCGCATGACTTGGGTTATGTGACATTGTCAAGTTACAAGAACGAATGAAATTTGTATAGAAGAATAATTGTTCGTCAGGATTAAAGAAAATGAAAATGTAAACTCGCCGGTATAATCCCCCATTCTCCGCCATTCACCAAATCAAATTCCCTTTATACATTGAAAATGAACAAGTAGATACGCGAAAGTTGAAAGCGCGAATGACAGTTCTATAGCAATCAATTTCTTTTTCTTAGAAAGTCTCGCTAAGGCAGCTTGGCTCGTATTATTATGGTCATAAACAGATTGATTTGCCATTGCGAATAGTTAATTCCTTATGCATACCGAATTTTATTCTCTAATTTTACTTACTAAAAACGCCGGAAAACTTATTGGTATCCAATCTTTTCAATAACTGACAAATATCAATCTCACGCAAAAATAAATGACTTTCAATGACTTACAGACTTTTCCGAAGGTTTCAGAATTTTAGAGACAAAACCAGCACCAACAGTACGTCCACCCTCACGAATAGCAAAACGCAAGCCCTTTTCCATTGCAATCGGTACGATCAGTTCGACTATCATTTTGACATTATCACCCGGCATAACCATTTCTACTCCTTCGGGCAGTTCACACGCACCTGTCACATCTGTGGTACGGAAATAAAATTGTGGACGATAGCCGTTGAAGAAAGGGGTATGCCGTCCTCCTTCATCTTTACCTAACACATACACTTCGCATTCAAAGTTTCTATGGGGTGTAATCGTTTTGGGCTTAGCTAACACCTGACCACGTTCAACTTCATCGCGTTTTGTACCTCGCAATAAAACACCCACATTATCACCCGCAATCCCTTCATCAAGTAGTTTGCGGAACATTTCAACCCCAGTACAGGTAGTTTTGCTTGTCTCACGAATGCCGACGATTTCAACTTCCTCACCAACTTTAATTTTTCCGCGTTCAACACGTCCTGTTACCACTGTACCCCGTCCTGAGATACTGAACACATCTTCAATCGGCATCAGGAAGCTTTGATCTACATCGCGCTGTGGCTCTGAAATATAATCATCCATAGCCTCAATCAATTTAGTAATTGATGGAATGCCAATATCACTGGTGTCACCCTCTAAGGCTTTCAAGGCAGAACCGACTATTATGGGTGTGTCATCCCCTGGAAATTCATAGCTATCTAATAGTTCACGAACTTCCATTTCCACCAATTCTAGCAATTCCTCATCATCTACCATATCGGCCTTATTTAAATACACGACAATATAAGGCACACCAACTTGACGGGCCAATAAAATATGCTCACGAGTTTGGGGCATTGGCCCATCTGCAGCCGATACGACAAGTATGGCACCATCCATTTGCGCCGCACCAGTAATCATATTCTTAATGTAGTCAGCATGTCCCGGACAATCCACATGAGCGTAATGACGTTTCTCCGATTGATACTCAACATGCGCCGTGGCAATCGTTATACCGCGTGCTTTTTCTTCAGGCGCATTGTCAATTTGGTCATAAGCTTTGAACTCGCCTCCATATTTTTCTGCCAAGCTTTTTGTCATTGCCGCTGTTAAAGTCGTTTTGCCATGGTCCACATGGCCTATTGTACCCACATTGACATGCGGCTTGCTGCGATCAAATTTTGCCTTAGACATATTTATTAAGCCTTTATAAACTAAAGTATAGTTTTTTATGTTGTTATTAATGGAGCCCATAACCGGACTTGAACCGGTGACCTCACCCTTACCAAGGGTGTGCTCTACCAACTGAGCTATATGGGCATAAAATCACTCAACGATTTGAAAAGAATTGTTTAATGCTGATTATTGGAGCGGGTGATGGGAATCGAACCCACGCTATCAGCTTGGAAGGCTGAAGTTCTACCATTGAACTACACCCGCTTAAGTTAGGATTGACGCATTGACAAATTCAACTGATTTCAAACCCTTTTTCACGCTAAAGTTTAGCTTCGCTTCACCGCGCGCGTGAAATTTTAAATGACTCATTTCTTAACTGGACGCAAAAGAGATTTATTTAGAATAAATAGACTAATTAAACAAATCAAATCTAATAAAGATCGGAACACTTTTTGCTAAGGCGAAATTCCCTCCAACTGTGTACCCCATTTTTTGGTGGCCCCGCTCTAAAATTTTGATCCGCTATGGCACGCGAACCGAAATCGGAGGCGGGCACTTTTTGAAAAAAACTTTAAATAACAAAATCTTCCATATTTAAACAATATCTATTCCGATCTCTATTAGACTTGTCCCTAAATAATTATATTTTGTATTTCATAGACTTATATAAACTTCAAAATTGAAAGTCATTAAAAATCAATTTGTTATGACAATAACACTGATATTTGATAATTACTAATTGATCAGATATAATTATAAAGATATTAGCTTCATTTTTAACCCAATCTGTAAAAAATTCTTTTTTCGATGTTATTTATGTTGTTACAGTCTTATGGTAAGTTGCCCACACAGAAAAGTTATTTTGAGACAGTGATACACAGAATCAATTACTTTTATCTACTAAAATTTAAAAATCATAGCGTTATGAAATGTATTTAATATTTGAATCTTTGTTGTTGTCAAAATAGATATTAATATCAATATAATAATTCTGTAATAATTGAGTTGTTACCCGTTTCATAAAAAAATTGCTTTGTCAAAATGTTATTAATTTACGTTACAGATAGTATCTACAAATTTATTGGTCTCTTTTATTTGATATATGTATCGTTTATGTGTATAAAAAGTCTTAATATGTTATAAGCCCTTATTAAGGGACAAGTCTATTGAAATAAAATAGTGATTATGGGGTGCGTCAATTCTAAAAGTTTGAATGATGGGTTTTGAGTTTTAGTGGAGGGGGATGATTTGAAGCTTTGTAGGCCGTTAAGCCTACAGATTTACAGTCAACCCCTTGCAAACAAACCACTTGGGCACCCTCCCAAAATCTTTGTCAAAAAATAGGGGTTAAAATTAATAGAGATCGGAATAGATATTGCGTCAAATATTGAACCTCTTGTTATTTAAAGTTTTTTTCAAAAAGTGCCGCCTCCGATTTCGGAGCCCGTGCCATAGCGGGCGGATCAAAATTTTAGAGCGAAGCGGGGGCCACAAAAAAATGGGTACCCAGTTGGAGGGGAACTCGCCTCAGCAAAAAGTGTTCTGATTTTTATTGGGTTAAAATCATTACTTTAATCAAAAAAATTGCTTTATAGCACTACAATTTATTCACCTATTAGATTTTATAAACTCAATTTTTGTACCCTGTTTTTTAGGATTAGACTTGTTGCGAAATTAATTAAATAATTCATTTTTTGAAATGAAACCCGTTTTTATGGATTGGCATTAATTTGATATTATCTGTCTTGTGACTTTCACTGCTGTCTTATTTCACAACACTTCTATTGGTTAGAGATGGTTGGCTACAAAAAAATTCACTTTTGATCAAAATAAATATATCTTAGTGTAGTGAGGAGATTATTGATGATGCAACCAAGTTGAATTCTCATCAAATTAAATCAATAAGTGATTAAGAATGTGATCTGATAAGTCATTTGTTATTCTGTTAGAATGGTGGAGGGGGGAGGATTCGAACCTCCGAAGGCATGGCCAGCAAATTTACAGTCTACCCCCTTTGACCGCTCGGGAACCCCTCCAAATTTAGAGCCGCGCATTATGAAGACTTTTTTTAAAAATGTCAACTCTTTTAGATATATTTATTTTTCTCTCCATTTATGTCGGCTCTTTAAAAGAGACAATAAAATTATAACTGATTGATTTTATTATCATTAATAAAATAATACTAATTATTCGATTGTCTTTTTGCTGACTTAAATTGGGTAATTGGAGATTAATGATTAAATAATGAATAAGTTAGTTGGATAGAAAATGATTGATAAAGCGAAGACACCAATAGGTAAATTAATGTATTTTCTTGGGGTAATCGCTGTTGTCACATCAACAATGGGTTATCAAATGGGTAATCGCTGTTGTCGCTTCAACAAGTGCTATAGATTTTAACATCAGTAAAACAAAAAACTGGCGTGAACATTGACTGTTCAGTTTTGTTCATAACTTCAATAGTTCAAAAAAATATTTTGAGGACAAAAGTTTGTATTTTTGTTGACTAGCAGCCTGTCGGAGAATACCACTTAAGTCATTGTTTTGTATAACATTTATGATTATTGTAAAAACGATAATAATCAATGAGTTAGTTGGTTAATCCGACAGGCTGCTAGACAAAAAAATGAGTATTATATATTCACTTTTGAAGTCTGTCTGTTTCAGACTTAGAAAACCTAAGTAAAACATGGATTTCACGCAAAAGTTTTTGCGCGCAAAAACTGTATTTCACGCAAAAGTTTCGCGAAGCGAAACTTTTGCGTGAAATTTCACGCAAAAGTTTCGCGAAGCAAAAGTTGGGCATCCTTCAAAGTAGTTGACAGTTTATTTGTTAAAGTTGAGTTTGAGAATAGCCTAAATTTAATAGACGCAATGAAAATGTTTGCTGAAAACCAATTTGAAAGTCCTTCAAACTGTCAACTACCTT
>Ga0164315_10000177_pt1 | contig 39261 bp, 25 predicted proteins | sample GuaBasSedimGuay6_FD_113737 | JGI IMG/M metagenome (GOLD analysis project Ga0164315, IMG submission 113737) | Subseafloor sediment microbial communities from Guaymas Basin, Gulf of California, Mexico - Guay6, Core 4569-2, 0-3 cm | ecosystem: Environmental > Aquatic > Marine > Hydrothermal vents... | reverse complement strand
TTTCACTGTTCATTTAAAAAAATGTGACATAATATCAAAATGCCATCATAATTGTGAATTATGAATTGTGAAGTAATGAAAATAAAATCTAAAATCATTGTGAATTGTGTTCACGGCTAATTATTTTTGTACACCAAAAATATCTGCTAATTGTGAATTGTGAAATAATGAAAACCAAATCTAAAATTATTCTACTAAGTACTGTCATTTTATCCATATAATTAGTATTTGTATTAAAGTCTTATCAACAGCCAACATCGAAATAATCAATAATGCCAACGAATTTTCTGTGCAAGGGTGTTGACTTTAGTATCCTCCTTTTACACGAAAGCGGATTGACTAGATTTCTGCTACAGCCGGAATCTAGGGATAGTATGGGAACTTCAGTTCATCGAATGCACTATTCGTGTATTTCTGGGATTCGTTGTACTTACTAAGGATAGCCCTACTTATTACCCAATCTCAAAATAAAGAAGAGCAATTATGCCTGAAAAAAGCACCATTTTAGTTGTAGATGACGACAACCATGTTCGGGAGACGATTAAATTCTTGTTGTCAGCAGAAGGTTATAGTTTAGCATTTGCCGCAAGTGGGCAAGAAGCACTGGAAAAAGCCGCAGAATTAACACCCGATTTAATGTTACTTGATGTGCTGATGCCGGGTATAGATGGGTTTGAAGTCTGTCGGCGTTTGCGTGCTGATCCTCATTTAGCGGAGTTACCCATCGTAATGGTAACCGCCCTTACAGATCGTGGTTCACGCTTACGCGGTATTAAAGCAGGTGCTGATGATGTCATAAGCAAACCCGTCGATTATGTTGAATTAAAAGCTCGTATCCACGCGATTACTCGCGTTAACCGTTATCGCCATTTAGTAGAATTAAAAAAGCAAGTGAATCAACAAAAAGCGATGATGTTGCACTATCAACATAAGGCAACGATAGGTATGATGGCATCAGAATTGGCCGATGAAATCAGACAGCCAATGCATAATCTTCTCAGCACAATCGAAAATTGCCAAGAAGATATGCACGGTGAGTCTATTGATTCGCAAAAGATTGCCACCGGCTTGAACGAAATTGCCACCACTGCTCGGCAATTGGAAAAAATTATCCACCATATACACCGACTCTCTAATGAGCCTAAACCCAAGACAGAAACGGAGCTGGTGGATGTCAATAGTGCGATAGAAGATGCACTGATAGGATTTCAGCAAAATATCACACTAACCAAAAACTTGGCCGATGATCTGCTACCCATTCAAGCTGATAAAGTACAAATCGAGCAAATGATCATCAATTTAGTCACCAACGCACGTGAGGCACTAGACAAGCGAGATGATAAACAAATGCTTATTGCCACGCACAGGCAAAATGGCTTTGTTACAATTCGTGTTGAAGACAACGGTGACGGGATTGCCCCTGAAGAGGTAGAACACATTTTTGAGGCCTTTTTCACCGGCAAAAAGAGAGCCGGTTTAGGATTGTACATTGTGCAAGACATTGTTAAAACGTACAACGGCACAATTGAGGTTGAAAGTACCGTCAGTGAAGGAACAACATTTGTGATTACATTTCCTGTCGTAGAGGAAGAAACAACATGAGTCACTCATGTTACGCACAACGCTCGATCGAGAGTCAATCGGGGCAACCATATTCGAGGCTAAAGTTTTTGCGAGCAAAAACTTTAGCCTCGAAAGGATTGCCCCTATATTTATTGATATATTGTAGGGGCAATCCGTAGCGAAAGCCCAACTTTGTTCGCCCTTTCATAAAATTATGGTATGGAACTTTCCGCTTTATTGCACAAACTGTGATTAGTCGAAGCAATGTGCGTAACATCAGTGAGTCATTCGTACAAGGCAACCTTGTACTCCATATGCCGTTTTAGTTTCGTTACAGGCGAACCTTGCACGAATCGTTATTCTACATCAACTACAAAATCTGGTGTACTCAGCCATGAAAGGCATTCATGCTGTGGTTTTAGCAATGGGTTCTGCAAAAATTCTCGCACAAGTTGCGGCGCACAAGTATCGCTATCCACCGCGCCATGCCCAATCCCTGGAAAAACGAAAACATGCCCACGACTGAAATGAGCCGCCGCTTTTTTTGCCCAAACTGGCGGTGTTACGGGATCATATTTCCCAGCTAAAAAGAGTGCTGGTATATCTGAACTCACCGGCTCACGGAAGGCATCGTTTGCACGTCCAACTTGCCAAATCCGACAAAATTTATAATCCCATTGTTTTTCGACAAATTCTCTGACGCGGGGAAATCGTGCTACCTGCGCCATAAATTCGTTCCGCGTTGTTTCTGGAAAACCATCATAACATTCGACTGACATATACACGGCATCGCTAAAATTCGTATCAAGTAACCAAGTCACGAAATCTTCAACTATCGGCATAAGCGGCTCATAGTTACCGCGCTGCGCCGATTCAATGGCAACTGGTAAACTGGCAATAAAATCCCATCTATAAAGGGCTTGAAAAATCATGTTGATAAAGCGGTGATCATTGATAACCACTTTGAGTTTTTTTTCAGAATCAGGTGCCGACACCATGAGTTCAATGGGTGCTTTACGAAGTTGCGCCAGTAATGTGAAAAAGGATGCTTCGAGATTGGGAAAGGCCGAGTTGCAGTCTTCATCAGCCGCGCAGCCCTTAAATAATGTTGCTAACGCATTATCATAAACAAAGGGAGTTTCTAATAACTCATTAATTTCTGGCGGATAAACCGAATCAAGAATAACACTTCTCACACGCTCTGGATATTCTCGGACTACCGACAGTGCCAACCGAGTTCCATAAGACACGCCATATAGGTTCCAATCGGTGCCACCAAGTGCTTCCATCAAATTACCTACATCGCGACTACTATTTAGGGTGTTGTAGGACGATAAATCGATACCGTTTTCGCGTAAACGTTTGTAACATTGCTCAATAGCCGTTTTTCCTAAGGAAAATTCTTTCTCTAATGTCAAAGACTGGCCTAAAACTTCTGGAACTTGCGACATCACTTCGGGACAGTTAGGTTGCGGTTGACTCAATCCGGTTCCTCGTTGATCAAACAGTACCAAATCATGAGGCCACTTATTCATATCAAGCCATGTCAACCAGAATTCGATATCTTCTTGAGCCAGCCCAGTCGCATAGCCAGGGCCACCGCTTAAATAAAGAATGGGACTTGGCTGACGATTCCAAAATGATTGTTTGATGATGACAACCGGCAATCGAATCGACCGAGACGGAAATAAATAAGCACAACTGATGTGCTTGGTTGTTTGAGATGGGGTTTTAAACCAACAAGGTGTCCATTCAAGACGGGCACCATTACTGAGTACAATATTTTCAGAGGCTTTATACCACTGAAAAGAGCCATATAAGATAAGTAAGACGACAATAATAAATGTCGTCCGCAGTTTCAACAATTTCATTTGGAATTTCTCGTTTTTTGGTACGGTAACGCAGACTTCGCTGTAAATAGGGGAAAAGCGACTGGTAGGCAAAAAAAACACACCTTATGGTGTTAGATAAAATTTGTCTATTGAATCAGGGATGTAGCGGAAAATAAAGCAGTGTATCAACAAATACTATTTTTTGAAGAAATAGTATTTGTAGCACTGTGGTCATTAAGTGGGAACGCTTCTAGGTAAAAAAAGGGCAACCACAAGGGATTGCATAGAGTGTGGCCTCCAATTGATGTAGATAATGCTGACGTAACCACAACGTGTTTTTGTTGCCCACCAAAGATGGTGATGGTGGACAATAAAAAGACATTGCCGGCCCCCTACCAAAAAATATTTACATCAAATCAAGCTCACACACGATTGCCCCTACAATATCGATTGACCCATTAGGGGCAATCCTTTATGGTTGTCCCTAATTTGAATTAATCCCATTCAACAGCCCCAGTGTATTTGTAGCCATATTTTAACAGTGTATGCGGAACACACAGGAAAAACGTGAAAATAAAAATCGGTGACTTAACAAACGTCTTTGTTTCAAGAAACGCACAACCCTTGAGTTACGCCTATAAAAATCCGTTTATACCCCAAATCCGTTGTACTATCAGTATATCTTATTTGCTGCATTGTCTCTATAAGGTGGGTTTCGCTACGCTCTATTTACCCTACCAAAAATCCCTAATCTCCGCTGTTTTTCTGCCAGGATAGCTGGATTCCCGCTGTAGCAAACATGACTGCCCTGTCAGGTTTTGTCATTCCCGCGAAAGCAGGAATCCAGAGGTATGGATCCTTCCGCGATCCTACACTAATAGCGATAATAATTATCCGGGTTATACAAAAAGTACACGTCCAATGGTCTAAGGCGGGGCACTTTCACATAGCGTCGCCCTTGCGGATCGATTTTTTCATGGCGTGCGCGTGCCATAAACTGGAAAGTCCCATCGTCCCCTTCTTTATCCGCTGGTTGCTTGGTGTAAGAAGTGTCTCTAATGTCTTCGACGATGTAATCCACCCACTTGAATTGGGTAGCAGCATCGGCAAATTCAAACCAGTCACCAAGGGAGTTATGTTGATACATTTTCTCAACCAACTCTTGTATGGTGATGCCCATTTTATCCGCCACCGGTTGCATGAGACGCTTTGACCATTCATCAAGAATTTTCAAATTCTCACGCTGTTCGACCGCGTTACCCACAGAAAAAGTCCAAGGTTGATGGTGGATCATAACGGCATTGGGCAGTGCATAAGAACGCTCAGCTAGGGTGGTAATGACAGCTGCCATACTCGCTGCGAATGATTTTACCACCACATACACCGGGGCACGGCTCTTTTCCATGGCTTTGAGAATTCTGGTGCCTTCCATGACTGAGCCGCCAGGGCAAGAACCGATGATGATAAAAATGGGGTATTCAGTATCTTTATTGTTGAAATACTGAATTCGTTCAACAATGTAATCAGCGGTTCCCTGCAAAATAGGGTCATCTAAGACAATCCTTCTGTCGCTGATAATCAAGTGTCCATCAACAAAGGGTTCTTTTAAATACTCTTTTGGTTTGTTGACTTGCTGATCCCATTCTTCAGTTTGGGACCGTTTGACAATTTTTCCCTCCAACAGTTCTCTCTCGAAGTGGAACTTGAGTATTTTAAATTCAAATTCGGTCCGCTCCGATTGAAATTGCAATTCCCGTTGCCTATTCCGTTCTTCCTGAAGGGCGTTTTGCATTGCCAGCTTGTTTCGCTCAGCATCAATATAGGCCTGCTGTTGCGCTTGCTTTTGCTCTTGGAGCGCATTTTCCAGTTCAAGACGCGCTTTGGTCGCGTTTAACTCCGCTGATAAATGGGTTTCCTTAGCAGAACGCAATTCATTCTCCAACACAAGTTTTTCCTTTTCTTGCTGGAGTTTCAACAATTCTCTCTCATGTTCCAGGCTCAATTTGGCCTGCTCCAATTGAAGTATTTTCACTTCTTGAGAGAGCCTTCTGATTTCATCATCAACACTTGTTTGTGATTGAGATGAGACTTGTGATTTCACCGGTTTTTGTTGAGCTACCGGTTTAGCCGTGGTTTGCTCTTGGGCTGCAACCGGCACCGGCTTCTTGTTTGTGACCGTGGCTTGTGTTTCTTGGGCAGCCGCTGGCACCGGTTTATTGGCGTTTTCCGCCTCGGCGGCACCCACAAAGAGCGGGAAGCAATAAAACCCGCTCAGAAAAAGCCAAATAATGGCATTCACACGTTTGAACATATTTTCTCCTTAGAGTCAATTGAGAATGTGGCCTCAATTTGTAGTTAGTAATTGACGAATAGCGTTGCCGTAGGGTGAGTAGAGCGTAGCGAAACATTTTCAATAGCATTGCGTCAAGTAGGTAGAGCGTAACGAAACTCACCTTGTAGCACACACAAGTGGTGGGCGTTTTGATGTTCTACCCGCCCTACTTGAAAATGCTGTGACGGGCGGATAATACCATATTATTGAAATTGAGAAAAGAGTTAAATTCAGTACAGCTTAACACCTATCCGTTTGTAAAAAAGGCTATTTTTCAACACAGAGAACACAGAGAACACAGAGTAGCACAGAGTACCACTTCGTCAGTATAGGATTTTTATATATTATTAGACAAAACACGGTGTAACGTTGTGTGTTTTAGACCCTCGAATTTGAAAATTGATAGGTGGTAAGTTCAGTACAGTTTTAAGGAAGCCGCGAAAGTTTTTGCATGGCTCCAACTGGAACCAAGAAATCAGGAATCAAGACTTCGGACAGTTTTTGAAAAATCAGCGACATAAAATTTGTAAGTCATTGAAATAAAAAAAAGGTTTTTCAAACGTAGGTGAAGAAAGTCTAAAATAACAATGAGTTACAAAAAGTGTCCGAAGATTGAGGAATAAAACTTCGGAGGAAATATGAAACCAAAAGTAAATTGGATTAAAGTTGACCTAAATGACAAAAAAAATGCCCAAAGCCGCTATCTTATCAAAGTGGTGGTTATTTTTGGATAGTTTGTGATATTGTACCCGATGGGAAACGAATGGGGGGTAGCAAATTTATTTTGCATTTTGCCGCACTTGAGTTTCCTGATTTTCCTTAAAATTTTAATACATTTGCAAATAGAGAATATCGAATGGATCAGATTAAGAGGGTTACACGCGATGCTCAACTTTTTTTAAGTTTTTGAACTTTAAGGATTAAATTTTTGGTGGAGACGCGCTGCGATATCCACATACCATAAAAATCAATAACTTAGCAATTAAAGCTGAGCATCGCGTGGATTACGTTATATTTCAGTCAGTTATAAGCGAAGTGCTGAATTTATTGTAGTTGTAGTTTAACGTCAAAAAAAGTTTTATCAGAGCATAAGACATAATTGTAGGAGTCAATATGATGTTGAACATAATCTTCAGGCAGAAATCCATAAGCTTCAGGCAAAAAAATGACGAATGTTCGTAACTACTCAGCCCTTTCTGGGCGCTGCGCCCTTTTCGCCCATTTTAATGCGCAAAGACAAGGGCTTTAAATCAGAAACACCTGCACCTTTTCAAAGCACAGGCTATAATAATAAGCACACTTCGGTGCTGAGTAGTTACGAATGTTCATATATACACACTTCAGGGCACTTCGTTCCCCTTCGTTAAATTTTTGGAAAATCAAAAAAAAAAGCTCAATTTATGACGGTGGTAAGTATATCTTATTAACCACTACAAAATATGACATAATTGATTGATAATTTTACATAATGTTTATTCGCTATTCGCTATTCGCTAAAATTGTAACGTATTGTTGATATTATTGAGCGTGACAAGTACAGCTTTTTGTCTTCCGGGGACGGATTTTTTGATAATTGATAATTGACGCGATGCGAAACGTATACTTATTGCTAACTCATTGATTTTTTGAGTCAGGTGGATTGAGAACCCGTATCCGCAAAAAATTTAATGCTGAAAATTCAATAACTTAAAAAAATTGAGCATTGCGTTAATTGCTAACTGATAATGCCCTGTTAATATTGAATATCTCTGAATTGTTCAGAATAAAGCAACTGATGACGCATTTGCGCTTCATGCCAAGAATTAGGAAATTTATATTTTTTTTCAATCACTTCTTCAAAAGCTATTTTCATTTGCCTAGCACAAATCGTTGGTGGCACTTTGCCCACGCCCGTTCCCATGCCGGGAATAGCAACCGTTTCAACAACGCTATTGACTTTTGTACTGTCTTCAAGTACCCCATATTTCACCAGCAACAGAATGGCTCGCGTTGCCAAATAAATATTCACAGTGGTTTGACCTAAAATCATGGGGACGCGCATCGTCGGTGCGGAAATAACATAAGGGATTTGAGCATGATCCGTTTTAACAATTTCCGCCTGTCCAACAATAAGCTCGCCATGATGTTTAGAACGAATGAGTTCTTGAAGCCGTTCTTGAACATGCCAACCAAAGAATTGGGAAATTCTTAAATCTAAACCGCCATCCATGTAACCAAAACTTATTAGCCGGGCTGACAATGGCATCACATTGTACCTCAAATATTGAATGACGCTTTGCAATAACATTATTGGTGGCTTCAAAAATATTTTGCCATGCTTCAATCAATGGTTCTTGGAAATCGACTAAAATAATTTTCATTGAATTTTGAGTATAATATTTTATCAAGTCAAAAAATAATTTCATACAATCACTTGCCGTTCTGTGGTAGTCCAGACGTAGTTTATCAACATATTTTTGGGCATCAATTTCTTTCCAAGTCCTAGTAAATTAATTTTTTTATGTGGTTATAGACTCACAATGAATTGCCAATCGTTGACTCATCAGAGCAATGGGCATTGGTTTTAGGTTTTGTTGAGATAATTGTTCAACGTTGATGGCAGGCATAATGGTTTCATCGATACTTTCAATCACACTCTTAATTTAATAATGTCACATTACCCATATCACACGCTTTGGCTACATGAGTTAGCCCACGCTATGACTCAATGCCATTAAGTTAAAGAATAACTGATTGATTTTATTAAGCTAAACTCTACTCTTTCACGCCCGGAAAAAAGAGAGGGGAAACGCAAGTCCTGGTTTTTACAAAGACGGAAACTGCAGTTTTGGAGACATTGTTGTCAAAAAAACTCATAACATCAAAACGTTACCGCTAATTTAATGGCATTGACGCTATGACTTGAGTGTGACATTGTCGAGTTAAAAGACACATTTTATTAAATTGACAAATAACCATGCCTTTTTTCGTGCAAGGTTCGCCTGAAACGAATGATAATCTCACATTGTCAAATTAATTGCTATAGAATTAATCAATCCGTTAATTCCTTCAATGCGTTGTCTTCCAGTATAAACCGGTGTGCCATGTTTAACTCATTGATTGGTAAGTGATGTTTAAAAAAATGGCCACAGTCAATAATGAAATTGAGAAACATTCTCAATTTCTGTTATCACCAGTATTATACGTTTGTTCCCTTGAAAAGGGTGATAATGTGAGAGATTGTGGTTGACAAAGTTCACATTTCTATTGACGTTGAGCCACGTCCTAAAAAAAATCAATCCGTTAAATCCGTCAATCTGTTGTACTTTCAGTATTAAGTAATTAGAAATTATTAAAACTTTTTTTGAGTAAGAATGCAACCCTTATGATGATTAATACTATTTCCACAACCCCGTTTGAAGGGCAAAAACCGGGTACCTCTGGCTTGCGTAAAAAAGTCAGCGTCTTTCAACAGTCCCATTATCTGGAAAATTTTGTCCAGTCTATCTTTGATTCATTAGAGGGTTTTCAAGGTAAAACGCTCGTTGTCGGGGGCGATGGGCGCTATTATAATAAAACCGCTACCCAAATCATTTTGAAAATTGCAGCTGCTAACCGCTTTGGGCGGGTGTTGGTAGGGCAAAATGGTCTCCTTTCCACCCCGGCCGCGTCGGCGGTTATCCGCAAACATCAGGCCTTTGGTGGTATTATACTTTCGGCCAGCCACAATCCCGGCGGGCCTGATGGTGATTTTGGTATTAAATATAATATTAGTAATGGTGGCCCTGCACCTGAAAAAGTGACTGAGGCGATTTATGAACATAGCCTGAAAATCATGGAATATCGCATCACTGACACGGCCGCTATTGATTTAGCGCAACTAGGCGAAACGCAGGTGGGGGATATGACCGTCGAAATCATCGATCCGGTAGCCGATTATGACGCGCTGATGGCACAACTCTTTGATTTTGAACGTATCAAGGCTCTATTCCAATCAGGCTTTACCATGCGTTTTGACGCGATGCACGCCGTGACGGGCCCTTATGCACAGACTATTTTGGAACAACAACTCGGAGCCCCCCCAGGCACGGTGATGAATGGGGTACCTTTGGAAGACTTTGGTGGCGGGCATCCTGACCCCAATTTGACTTATGCCCACGATTTAGTTGATATTATGTATGGGGACAATGCGCCGCAATTTGGGGCAGCCTCTGATGGTGATGGGGATCGCAATATGATCTTGGGGCAGCGTTTTTTTGTAACACCGTCTGATAGCCTCGCCGTGTTGGCTGCTAATGCACATCTCACTCCGGGCTATAAAGACGGTTTAGCGGGCATCGCTCGCTCTATGCCTACCAGCGAAGCTGCCGATCATGTCGCCGACGCGCTTGGCATTGACTGTTTTGAAACACCCACAGGTTGGAAATTTTTTGGTAATTTATTGGATGCGGGTAAAGCGACACTGTGTGGCGAAGAAAGTTTTGGTACCGGCTCTAACCATGTGCGAGAAAAAGACGGGTTATGGGCGGTTTTATTTTGGTTAAATATTTTAGCAGTGCGCCAACAATCGGTGGAAACCATAGTGCGTGAACATTGGGCGACTTATGGGCGCAATTTCTATTCCCGCCATGATTACGAGGGGGTGGACTCAAAAGCTGCCCACGAGTTAATGGAAAATTTATATACCACATTTAGTCAGTTAAATGGTCAACCATTTGGTTCGCACATTGTTGAATATTGCGATGATTTTAGCTATATTGATCCCGTTGATCACAGTATCAGTGACAATCAGGGAATGCGGATCGGTTTTCAAGATGGCTCGCGGCTGGTTTTTCGTCTCTCTGGCACCGGTACTGAGGGTGCCACTTTGCGCGTTTACTTGGAATCGTTTGAGAAAGATACCACTCAACATCATTTAGACGCGCAAGAAGCGTTGGCGGAGTTGATTAAACTGGCTGATGAAATTGCTGGGATTAAAAAATCTCTTGGGCGTGATAAGCCGTCAGTCATTACTTAACCAATTATCAATTCGCCGCGAAAGTTTTTGCGCGCAAAAACTTTCGCTACGAAATAAGTTATCATCTGTCTAAAACTGATTGTAACGGATATTGGGGGGCAATAATAATTTCAAAGGGTTATGTGAATTTTGACACCGTATTTTGAGTGGTTTTTTCTGGCTGACTCAACCTAAAAACGCCTCAAACAGTTCCCTCCCCCCAAATCCGTGATAACTAGGGGAATTCTATTCATTCACAATTGACCATTTACCATTCACAATTATAAAAAGTATTCACACTTACCATTCGCTTAATAATCAGCTAAAAATTTTAATTTAATTTCTTTTTAAATCATTTCAGTGATATTTTGGAGGCGGGGCTGCACACTTCGATTGGAGGTTCTTAAGAAAATCGTGTTCTCTATAATAGCCTGATTATTTTTATTTATTGATTGTATAAAAATGGCTTTTACTTAAAAATGGTTTATTTATCAACAATATAAAAAATAAAATTGTGCTGATTTTATTGAGCGAATGAAGAGTTCACAATAGAGTTTATACCTATTTAACGTAACCCATTGATTTAATTGAAATTAGCATTGACACAACTGTCATAAAATCAAGCACTTAAGATTAAATCGGTATAATGTCTAATTCACAATTATATATAACATGTCCATTTTCAAAGCCTATGACATTCGCGGCATTGTTGGCGAATCTTTGACACCAGAAATTGTTACCCAAATCGGGCAAGCGATAGGCAGTGAAGCCGCAGCGCAAAATCAACCCAAAATCGTGGTAGCCCGCGATGGGCGTTTATCAGGCCCCGAATTAATCGAAGCCTTGATTGAAGGCTTACAAGCGGCGGGGCGCGAGGTGATAGATATTGGTATGGTACCCACGCCGGTGCTGTATTTTGCCACCTATTACTTAAAAACTGGCAGCGGCGTGATGTTGACCGGTAGCCATAATCCCGCTAATTACAATGGCTTAAAAATTATGATTGGCGGTGAAACCTTGTCAGGCGAGGCCATTTCGGCCCTAAAAACCCGTATAGATACTGGTAATTTAATCAGTGGCCCCGGCTCCCGACACACAAGCGATATTCACCACGCTTATGTATCGCATATCCGCTCCGATGTAAAATTAGCGCGTCCATTTAAAGTGGTGGTGGATTGTGGTAATGGGGTGGCTGGCGCTGTCGCACCTCATCTAATACAGGCCTTGGGTTGTGAAGTCATCAAATTATTTTGTGACGTAGATGGTCATTTCCCCAATCATCATCCTGATCCCAGCGTGCCTAAAAATATGGAGGATATGATAAAATCAGTACAAGCTGAAGGCGCGGATTTAGGTTTAGCGTTTGATGGTGATGGTGATCGTTTAGGTGTGGTTGATGCAAAAGGCAAAATCATTTGGCCAGATCGGCAAATGATTTTATACGCCACCGATTTGTTAAAACGCCATCCGGGCGCACAAATTATCTATGATGTCAAATGCACTCGCCATTTACGCAACGCCATTAAACAGCACGGTGGCGAGCCGCTGATGTGGAAAACCGGGCACTCCTTGATAAAATCAGAGATGAAAAAAACCGGCGCGTTGCTGGGTGGCGAAATGAGTGGGCATATTTTCTTTAAAGAACGCTGGTATGGATTTGATGATGCCCTATACACCGCGGCTCGTTTATTAGAAATTTTATCTCAAGATAGCCGCGCCCCCGAGGTAGTCTTTGCAGCCCTGCCCGACTCAGCGAATACGCCAGAATTAAAGCTAGAAATGGCCGAATTCGGCCAACATTATGAGTTGATGCGAGAAATCCGCGGCACCTTTCAGTTTGAAGATGCAGATGTGGCTACGATTGATGGAGTGCGGGCGGATTTTAAAGACGGGTGGGGATTAGTGCGTGCGTCCAACACCACGCCTTGTTTAGTCATTCGTTTTGAAGCGGATAATCAAGCGGCACTAGAGCGGATTCAAGAGGAATTTCGGCGGCAGTTTTTGGCGATGGATAGTACGCTGAAATTGCCGTTCTAAGGGGAGCCTTCCCATTTATTGTAATCTTTTGAATTAACACTCACGGCTACCCACTTAAGTAGGGACACCGTAGCAAATCAAACCTTTTAGTTCTTCAGGAACTAAAAGGTTTTGTCCCACTTTCAGTAAAAAACCACACTCGCCATTCGTTTAATAGCAAGCTAAAAATTTCATTTCATCTCAAAGTCTTCAATCAAGCGATATTTTGGAGGTGGAACTGCATACTGAATGGAAAGTTCAGCCGAGAAAATCGTGTTCTATCGTATATTCCATATAAAAAGTATTTTAATAACAAGACAAATAAATAATAGACTTGTCCGTAAATAAAATTTTAGCTAATAAAAACAAATAGTTAAATTCATAAAACCCTTATTTTCGGACAACTCTAATTAACTTGGTTGGCTTGACAAGGTTTTAGGAAAAAGTTTTTGAGCGCAAAAAAAACAACGTTTTTTTGTACCAGGTTCGCTTAAAACAAACAATCATAACACGACTTTGAAGGTTACAAAAAATATACTATATATTCAGAACGTTACGATAGAAACCATTTTTCGTAAATCTTTGTTTTTTATGACTATGCCATGCTAACCTTCAAAGTCGTATCATAAGACATTGTCGAGTAAAATGACAAAAATTAAAAATCCCATCAAATGTTGACTTGAGTTTGATGATCAAGCATGGCGCGTCACCTGAGTTTTTGGTGGTTTTGCCAGAGGCTCTTCTTTTTAGTCTTATATCAAAGTAAGCATTTCGCTTTTAGCTTGGGTTTGATAAAAGAAGCTGGTATTATGAATCGACTTGTATTGGCTTTTGGGAACGATAAAATGGAGAGCAAAATTATTGAACATAGTGATCATTACAACGAAAACAGAGCTTTATCATCGTTACTTGTGTGCAGAGATCGCTAAGCGACACAATGTGGTGGGCGTACTGCATCCAATATCGCCTCCAATTCCAAGTTTCCAGCAAAGGCTTAAACACCATTGGAAAAATGCTCGACGGTACGGCATGTTATGGTACCTCCTACAAAAGTTGGCAAAGAACCGGATCAAGCACTTTGGCTGGAACATGGTGAAAGATGTCGAGCAGGCTGAAACCCGGTATTTTCCTAATGCACAGGCAGACTATCAAACGTATGTGGCAGACTGTGCATTTGATGTTAAAGATATCAATGCACCGGAAAGTGTGAAACTATTGGCCCAATTCAAGCCAGATGTCGTCGTCTGTTCTGGTGGGCCTATTTACCGCGCTCCGCTAATTGAGGCCGCTGGCACGATGCTGAATTTCCACACAGGCATCTCACCTATCTACAACGGCGCATGGACCGTATTTTTGACCTACGCCAATCGCCAACCGCATCTGACCGGTGGGACGCTGATGAAAATGAGTACAACCGTTGATGGCGGGAATATTCTGGCGCACTACTTGCCGGCAGTCGAGGCCTTTGATACGCCGGGTTCACTGTTTATGAAGTCAATCATTGGTGGCACGGCACTATATAACCTGTTTCTTGACGACATGGTAGCAGGGCGCAAATATCTAGAACTGCCGCAGGGTAAGCCTTTTCGTCATTACTACGCCTACGAATGGACGTGCTATCAGACGCTGACTATTGAACGGCACATCCGTCATCAAATCTGTCGCCAATTCGTTCGTGACGAAATCATTGCTAAATACTGGGATATTGGTGACGAACAAACTGCCAAGCAACTATTAAAGCAAACGTTACTGGAGTTGGTTTATAATGGTTAGTGAAACAACAAAACAGTTTGTGTTCCATTGGGGTGGGCGTGTTCTGCGTAGCACGGCACTGTCATGGATGGTGCAGGTTTTTTTTCGCCACCGGGCTAACATTATTTTCTATCACGCAGTGTGGCCAAAGAACGATAGGCGTATGGCATTGTTTGGTAATGGAATAGATTTGGATCGATTTGTGGCGGATATGAAAGCACTATCGTGTCGATTCAAATTTGTCAGCTTGGAAGCGTTGCTACAGGATGGTGGCAAGGACCACTCGGGCCGGCCACGCTTGGTAGTAACCTTTGACGATGGATTTGACTTGAACGTTGGCAGCACCACTGATGTGATGGACGAATTTGGCATCCACGCAACGGCATTCGTCAACACCGCTTCGGTCAATTACCAGCAGCTCATGTGGCAGCATCGGTTTGTCACCATTCGTCAGTTGCGGGGTGACGAAATATTCATTAAGCAATTTAATCGATTGCAGGAGCAATTCGGTGAAACGGGTCGTCTGAGCAGTCAAGCAGACGAGCAGATTTACTTGACGCAAAATTGGCCCATGGACAAAAAGGATGAGTACGTTGATGAACTGTGGAGAGCCTGCGACATGCCGCCAATGGATGAACTGCTGAATGAACACCGTCCCTACTTTGACTGGGATGGGTTACGAACGTGGATAGAGCGAGGTCATGCCGTGGGCTTTCACGCACACACGCACCCATTCTGCTCACGGATTGATCGGGACCTAATTGAACGTGAGCTGATTGAGCCAGTCACGGAATTCAAGGATCGTCTAGGATTAACCACGATACCATTTGCGTATCCATTCGGCGAACGGCTGCCTCCAGAGCATGAGCAAGAACTTGTCAAGCGCGGTCTTTTTACTTGTCTACTGGGCACAAGTGATACGTTTAGCATGAGCGACACAGATCCAAAAGCATTGGTTCGTGTTGAAGCCGAAACTGGCATTGACAAGGAAGTATTTGGTCGGGCGGTCATCCGAGCAATCAAACGAAAGTTCATATAATTAACTGATGTTACGCATAAAGCTTGCCTTTCGCCATTTTGAACTTTGCTCGAAATGACATCAAAGTTCTTATGTTTATTTTTTGAAGTATTGTAAATTATTATTGTAGCGTACACCGTGTCGATGATCTATTCTATGCACACAAATGGTTTCAAACATAAGTGCTTTTGCTTTAGCTTTATTTTTAAAAATTGTTTTGATTTCACTGTCAAGCTAAAATGATATAAAAATCTAAATACTTAAATAGGTATGTGCCTAGAATAGAACGATGGATGGGGCTATCCTGAAGGAATATGTATGTTGGAAAAACAGATAGATTTGTCAATTATAGTTGTGGCATACGGTATTAAAGAACTCATAGAGAAATGTTTTACCGCTGTGATAAATTCTACTGATAATTTGAACAAAGAAATTATCTATGTAGATAATGGCTCAACGGATGACTCTGTGGAGATGGTTAGGGAAAAGTTCCCAGAAGTGATTGTTATTGAAAGCCCAGTCAATCTCGGATTTACCAGAGCCAATAATTTGGGTTATACAAAGGTACAAGGCAAATATGTTTTGCTGTTGAATGCCGATGCGTTTGTTGGTCAGCAAACGCTTCAAAAGACTTATGACTTTATGGAACAAAACCCAGACTGTGGCGTTGTGGGCTGTCGCTTAATTGGGAGAGATGGCCAATTGCAACCGTCGGCTAGATATTTTCCGACACCTTGGCGGATTTTTTTAGCAAACATCGGCAAAACCAACCCATCGATTTCGTTTTTAAAGGGCGTTGATGATATGCTGCAAGACCATAATCGCATTTTGGAATGCGATTGGGTGCCCGGTTGTTACTTGTTAACGCGGAAAACAGTCATTGATGAACTGGATTTTTTTCTACGACATGAACTGTTCTTTTATTATGATGATGCCGATTTTTGTTTAAGGGTAAAGAAACAGGGTTGGAAAGTCATCTTCTATCCAGAAGATGTTATCCATCTGGGTGGCGGAAATGCTGAAAAACTAGCCAAACTCACTGAAAAAGGTAAACAAATTGCAACCTATAATTTAGAAGCAGGCTACATTTACTTTAGGCACAACTACAACTGGTTTTATGTATTGTCCAATTACTTGTTTATCGTTTTTTTGGCCAGTATAAGAAGCCTTAAAAACGTGTTGTTGTTCAAAAAACTTGATGATGTCCGAGCGAGTTGGGGGTACGTTGCTATGGCCTCCTCAATTTTAATTAAAACACGTTTTGGAAAAATACCTATACATTAAAGTCGTTTTGGAAAAATACCTTAAAGTATAGCTAGTGTCCATCCAGAAACGCTAGGGCATTCGTTCCAGGTTCACTTGCACGATCTTTCGCAACTCGTGCAAGTGAACCTTGCACTCCTAACAAACCCACAGCTTATTTCAGATGAAACAGAATTTTCCCAAAATCTGGGTATTGGGTGCGTCATTTAAAACCTCAAACATGGGCATCAACGCGCTTGCTGAGTCAAGCCTCAAATGCATATTTACCCATTGGCCTGACGCGAGTGTGATTTTACAAACCAACGAAGAGGGTGGGCCACTTAAATTTACCTTCAGCGGTAGGGAATTTAGCGTCGAGACAAAAAATTTGTGGTTTGGTAGAAATATCTTCAAAAATCAAAACGCTTATGTGTTGCTTTGTTACGCTTTACTTCTGAAAGTGATACCCGCATCACGACTCAAAAAGGCATTGATGGCGCGTAATCCGTATTTCAAGGGCATTATGGAAACGGATATCGTTGTTGATATTACAGCTGGTGATAGCTTCAGCGATCTTTACGACATGCACCGATTAATATTCGGTTCTTTGTTTAAATGGTTGTTTATCTTGTGCGGTAAGAAATTGGTTATGTTGCCGCAAACCTACGGCCCCTTTAACAAGTTCATTTCCAAAGCCATTGCACGATCGGTGTTGGCACGTACCACTGCCATTTATTCCAGAGATCAGGAAGGCGTAGAATATGTCAGAACGCTGCTTGGCAAAGCGGCAGACAAAACGACTATACAGTTTCTCCCCGACGTTGCTTTTGTGCTTGATGCCGAAAACCCTGATAACACGGTCATAAAAGAGTTGGAACGGGTCAAGGCGGGGGGGCACGTTATCGTCGGCCTCAATATTAGCGGCCTGCTTTACAATGATACGGGGGCGACAAGCAAATTTGGTCTCAAAAGCGATTACAGAAAACTTGTGAGCGAAATAATTAAGTTGTTTATGGCACACCAGAATACTGTAGTCGTTTTAGTGCCGCATGTGTTTGCTCAGATGGGCTCTGTTGAGAGTGATCCAGATGCCTGTCGTCAAGTGTATCAATTGTTGGCAGACGAGTATCCCGATAGAATGATCTTGGTAGAAGAGACGCTCGATCACAAACAAGTCAAATATCTCATCAGTTGTTGTGATTTCTTTTTGGGTTCGCGCATGCATTCCTGCATTGCAGCCATTTCACAGTCTGTACCGGCAATAGGTCTCGCATACAGCGGTAAATTTATCGGTGTTTTTGACTCGGTGGGTGTAGGCGATTTAGTCGTAGACTTAAGGACTGAAGATGAACGACAGATTTTGGCGAGTGTGCAGGATATATTCAAAAAACGTCAACAAATGGCGGAACAGTTGCGTGTCACCATTCCCAAGGTACAGGAAAAGGTATTGGGATTGTTTGATGATAATAACTTCAATGCGATGGTTAATCGATACGGATTAAAGACAATAACTAACTACAAGGATTGCTTATAAGAACAGATTAAAAGCAATCACTTTGTAGTTATTGTATTGGTGCCCTATGTACAGGACAAAAAAGTTAAAAAGCCGTGATGCTATCGCTTTTTTTGGCGATAGTATCACTAAAATAGCAGAGTTGCAGCTAAAAAATGCTCACAAAATGTTTATTTGTAGATTATTTTCACGCGCCTCTCTTATTGCATCAATATTTTTTACTCATGAAGGATTTTGGCACGAGAATAGGATGATTGTGAACTGCAAAAGTGATACTATCGCAAAAAAAGCGATAGCATCACGAAACAATTTAAAATCAATCGGTTATAATTTTTTTCCGGTACATAGATTGGTGTCACAGTTTTAAAATCCTTTTTTATAACGAATCCTTGTAGTTCTTGTTTTTTCGAGTTTCCACGCGCCTTTGTTCGAACCCATTGACAGTCCGTGCCTGCGTACAGTCTTCGCGTACCAATTTGCTACAGCAAAGCCAAGGCTTATGAACAAAGGCGCGTGAGAACGATAAAATCAACAAATTCAATGATGACTAAAACCGTTTTTATTATTGGCAATAAACGTAGTGGTTCTACCCAACTGGTGAGATTAATGAATCTTCACCCGAATGTTTTTATGTCCCAAGAATCCGATATTATTTGGATTTTGTATCGGTTTCATCATAATTTGGAGATAGTGCCCTATCAATGGGATACACCGGTGGGTATGAACCATACCTTGAAAAAATACGCCCAGTTACTTTCCAGAGATAAAACACCTCTGGAAAATTTTGTAACCATCCAAACCAATCTGATGAAAGATGGGTTTCAAGACATTAAACCGATGCACAAAGAAAATCTTTTGTGGATAGGTGATAAAAAACCCTTTCAACAGATTGATCCGGAAATCGTGCCGTTCATAAAAGAACATTTTCCTAACAGCAAATTCATCCATCTCATTCGACACCCATTCGCGGCCGTGAAAAGTTCAAAAGTTTTTAAAAGCGGTGAGCTTTGGAAAGGCACGTCAGAAAAGGATATTCTGAAACTTTGGACGCGACATGAAAGCCGGGTACAACTTGAAAAGGATAAAAATGAAGTGCCCATGCTGGATGTGAGATATGAAGATATTATTAGCCAAACTCGTACTTCGATGGCAAGGTTATTTGATTTTCTGGAACTGAAGTATGACAAGCAGATTCTGCTTGAAGCCAGAAAAATCACTCGTAGCACGATTAGAAAACATCCAAGGTTCAATTGTCCGCCTGAAACTGAGGCAATTATGTCTCAATACGGTTATAAAACTAAATCGTTTTGGTTAGAAAACCCGTTATATGTTAATTCTTTTAATGGGTTGAAAAAACTCAAACGAAAAATAACAGGGATTTGGTAATATAATCACGAATAGAAGGATAGGAGTACAACGAATCCCAGAAATCAGCGAATTAAGCAAGCAAATCCGAAATGATTTACCCAATTTGAAGAGAATGGCATGAGATTCATGTTGCTAGTGCAAGATCGCTCCAGTTTTCAGACGACGCCAATCAATATACAACGGATTGGGTTCATCCCCGGATTGATAAACTTAGGGATAAGGCAGAAAATACTCACGTTTCGGGGTTCAATAATTATGCTGTTTTGGATTTTGATAAATAAATGCTTTAGCTTTATCGTATTCGGTTGAGTGTGTAAGTTATTTGTTGCCATGTCCCTTATTCCAAATCATAACAATCCGTTTATTCCCAAAATCCGTTGTATTAGGGGAGTGGTAAGTACTGAACCATAAATTTTCAGGTATTTTAACAGGGGGCAACCATAAAGGATTGCCCTTCCTTCGCACAGCAAAGGGGCAATCCTTTATGGTTGCCTTCTGAGTCAAAATACCTGTTTATTTGTGCTTCAGTACTTATGAGGATTTCCGCTTTTTGGCACTCGTGTACGAAAGCGGAAATTTCCAGACGATAGGAAAACAGGGGTAACCATAAAGGATCGTCCCTACGAATATAATAAATATTGTAGGGGCAATCCCTTGTGGTTGCCCTTTTTTTTTATTTAGGAGTTGCTCATTTTCCAGAAAGAGGCAACGAGCCGGAAGTCGAGTTTGATCTCCAAACGGATGCTATCCCTTCAAGGGATAGCATCCGTCAAATCACTAAAAAAATAAATATTATGGTAACCAAAACAAAAATACCTTTATTAAAGGATCATCACAGCCATCCTTTTTTGTCGGCCCTGTTGAGTGATTGTATTAACTTAAAAGATGCACAAACCAAAGCAGAAGCGTTGTCAATAATGAGAGAGGCTCATAAAGACGAAATTAACATTATTGTTGGCTGGAGTAACAGCTGGTATTCGTTTGAAGAACATGAGTTGGATCAATTACCCCCGGTTATTATTTGTAATACATCGTTTCATTGCTTTTTAATTAACCGTGCTACCAAAGAAAAATTGGGGACTTCTCATCAGGAGATTTTAACGCTTATGAATGATGAGAAGTGGGTAGAAAAGAATTTACCGAAGATACTTAAATTTATCGGTAGTCTCAAACCGTACCACCCTAAACAGGTAAAAACTTTTTACCGTTATCTTTTACAACAGGGCGTATGGTTTGCGGAAGAGATGTTATTGCCTTTTGAGTGGGTGATCCCTTTATTTAAAGAACTGGGCTATTTTGACAGGACACGATTTTGGGCAGATATTGAAATGTTTCATTCTTTGAGTCAGGAAGTCCAGAAGGATGTCTATGGGATTAAAGTCTTTACGGATGGTGCATTAGGGAGTAAAACGGCTGCGCTTAAAGTGCCTTATTCTTCTGGCGAGAAAGGCGTATTGGTGTACTCTGATGAAGAATTACGTGCGCTTATCAATCAAGTAGCCGAGATAAATAAAGCGGTGGCTTTGCATGGCATTGGTGATAGGGCAATCGCACAAATCATCACGGTATTGAATAAGATAAATAATGAACAAGGCAAGATTCCGCCAACACGTATTGAACATGGCACATTAATCTCTCGACATGAGGCTCAACAGGCGAAAGCACTTGGAATTACTTTATCGATGCAGCCTAACTTTAGTATTAACTCTGAACGATATCAAGATAGGTTATCAGAACACTATTGTAGACAAATAAATCCCTTTCGTATGCTGATTGATGATATTGGTTTTGTGCCGGGACAGGATTTGGTTTTTGGCTCAGATGGTATGCCTTTTGGTGTACAAACTGCTTTAGAAAAGGCTTTATTTCCCCCGTTGCCAAGTCAAGTCTTAACGTTGGATGAATTTGTGAAGGGATATTGTATGCCTGATCATAAAAATGGCTTGCTCGAAGTCACGATTGATGAAGAAAAACGACGTGTTTCAACAGAAGTCAAAAAGGTGGGTTACGCCTAGCGGCTAAGGCTCCCTACGTTTTGATACGTTTGGCACCCTTCAATGCACGAACGATTCTTCGTAACTCGTGCAAGTTAACCTCGCACTCCGAACGAAAAATCGCGACGTTTGGTAATGGAACGGTTGATATCATTTTTACCTAAGATGGCATTCATCCGAGCAAAATGGTTTCAAAACCAACAATATAGAAAGCGAACACGCCTAAAATCGTATGAGAAATACTGATCCCAATAATGGTGCCATGACGGGCGTATAACCAACCCCATAACAACCCAATTGGAAATACAAAAGCAGCTATGTTTAAAGAAATGAACACATGCCGATAAAAATGGCCATCCAGACTCGATAGGTGGAAGATCCGGTTAGGAACATCTGCAAAGCCCCTTGAAGTCCACCACGGGTTAAAAACTCTTGAACTGGGGCAAGTAAAGCATAAAAAAGGCAAGCACTTATCAACATGGGTAGGCTTAAGTTAAAAGAGGCTGCTATAGTTTTTCAGATAATTAATTGATGATAACGCCCACTTTCTTGATCCTTCTTGATCGCCTCAGCGTTACCTTGAAACAGGATATACATGGCACTGGCGGGATCCCCTTCGTGCAGGATGAAGTCGCCGGATTTTAAATAAATAGGTTCATCCAAAATATCATCTACCAGTTGTTGTCGTTCTTCATATGACAAGTCATTGAAAAGAATGTTTTTTCCTAACAACTCTATATAATCGAAGCATTAAATTTTTCATTGTGTCACCTCAAAAATGAGCCAAGACTGAAACTGTCAGAATCAGAATTTTCTGAATAAAATTGTAATGGTCAACAATATATTGAACATTGTGAGAAATCAAATCATATTTTTTAGAAAAATCGGAGATCGAAGGTGTTCAAACCCTTTCTTTTTTACAGATAATGTAGGGTGGGCAACGTGTTTTTGTTGCCCACCAAACACCTACAAAAAAACTTTACATCAAATCAAGGTGACACACAGGTGGAGTCAGCTTCGGTGATTTGGATTTGATCCAGCAATAGCTTTGTAAGTTCTACCACGCTGATTCCCGCCATAAGTGTTACCATTGGCACCTCTACTTGTAGTTCCGTTTCTAAACCTTTTTTCAATTGAACAGCCATCATGGAATCAAGGCCTAAATGGTTCAAAGGCATCTGTCTGTCAAGTTGAGAGTCATTCAATTTCATGGTCTGTTCAACTTGTTGAATTAAATAAGATTCTAACCGTGACTGACGCTGTTCGGGTTCAGTCGTCAGGAGACTCTCTCGCGTTAAACTCTCTTGGCGAGTGAAGTTGCTAAAATCCGTCGCCATGCCATGGTCAAATTGAGAAACGTCACCCTCTTCAGACTGGCGTAACAATTGTGAATAAGGCACGAAGGCCGAAAGAAGTTTTTCTTGGTTGACGCGCCTAATCGTATTGAACCGTAAATAATTGTCTTTCTGGACGGTCAATAAACTGTAAATTGCCAACTTTTTTCGCAACAAATCCCCTAAGAAGTGAGTGCCTTTCATAATCGTTCTGGTCACTTCATCAATCTCTTGGGTGAGGTGAGACAAATTCTCGTCAAAATTGGGCACCTCTACTAACAAATTTCCCATTTCATGGCTGGCATCCACACATTCTACTATCCTTAAATGATTGTGAGCCAGCAAGTCGGCCCAGTCCTCTTTCGGAAGGAAGTTGGTAGAGGAATCAGGATGTTCAATAGCTGCCGTTAAATTTGACATGATTTCAACCAAAATCAACAGGCCGCCATTTTTAAGAGACGGTGCTAAATTGGCAACAACGCCCTGCTTGTTCTGAAGATGATGAATCGCCTGAGAGCACAAGACAAAATCATATTGGCTTGGCAATTCCTCTTCTGAACTATTCAGTTGATAAAGCTTGATGCGGTTTTGCAAACCACAAGCACAAATCTGACTATTACCAATCTCTAGTTGCTCTGAAGAAATAGAGCATCCTTCCAAATCCAGATGAGGATACTGCCTTCCTAACGCGATTAAGTCCAAAGCATCGAAGTAAGTGCTATCAAGTCCCTTTGTTAAGACCGAAAAATCTATTCCCTTAAAAAGTACCTCTTTCATTTTCTGTTGCGCCTTCATAACGCGCTCAAAATGTTCTCGATAGGGTTCTGGCACATTTTCAGATTGGAGTTCAAAACTTTCAGATTGGGGTCCAAGATTTATCTGGGGCGTATTATCAGCTTGAACCGTTTTCACCCAATACCGCAGACGTTGCCATGGATAAGTCGGTAACAGGAGACGGTGACGTGGGTAATCTTTATCAAAACCAGACCAATCTATAGGCACACCGCGTACATATAATTCTCCCAAACTCTGGAGTAACGGTTGCCAATCTTCCGATTCTTGGCGCAAACTGACCAGCCAAGTCCCTACACCTTCTGGCAGACACTGACAACCCATGCTCAACAAAGAGGGCTTGGGTCCAATTTCCAAGAAAATTTCAGAGCCTTGCTGATAAAGCGTTTCCATACCCGCTGCAAAACGCACTGGTTCACGCACATGACGACACCAGTATGCTGAAGTTGCTATCTCATCTGTTGCCAGTTGTCCGGTGAGATTAGAACACAAAGGTATTTGAGGCGTGGAATAAGATATTTCGGCCGCAACCCGCTCAAACTCGGCCAACATCGGTTCCATCTTATGAGAATGAAAGGCGTGGGAAACGGGCAAGCGTTTGGTTTTGATGTCTTCTGCGCTCAAAGTTGCGATGATGGTTTCTATGGCTTCGTGTTTCCCAGAAATGACCACATTCTTCGGGCCATTAATGGCTGCGATGGACACGTCTTGCGCGAATGGCTCAATTATCTCGGTAGCCCGCGTTTCATCCACCGACAGCACGAGCATCTCGCCTTTATCACAAAGCGTTTGCATTAAACGCCCCCGCGCGGCAATCAATTTAAAGCCATCTTCTAAGCTGAAAACCCCAGCGACACAAGCAGCAACATATTCGCCGACACTATGCCCCATAACAATATCAGGTGCTATGCCCCAAGATTTCCATAACTCCGCAAGGGCATATTCTACCGCAAAGAGAGCCGGTTGGGTGTAGGCGGTTTCGTTTAGAAGATAATTGATATCTTCACCTTCTGGCTGATCGACTTCGGCAGTTTGAGTCCTCGAAACTTTCGCGGGTAAATACCCGATAATTTCAAGCAGCGACTTTTGACTCACATCGATAGACGGACTGGGGATGTGTTGCAGAATGTCCTGACAACGTTCCAACATCTGACTAAAAATGGGTTGCGTCTGATAAAGTTGCTGTCCCATACCCACATATTGGGCACCTTGGCCAGTGAATAAAAACGCTATTTTCTTGGGTTTTGGGTTTGGCTTTAACACACCCCTAAATCCCCTATCAATATGGAAATTTTCTTCCTTGCCCGCCATTCCACCATTCCCTATTCCCCATTCCCTAAAAGCCCCCAATTGTTTGCTCAAATGCACAGTAGAATCTGTGAGCATAGCAAGGCGATGATTAAAATGTGAACGTCCGGTATTGACGGTGAAACAAATATCGGCTAAGGATTCTTCTGAATGGGACTTGAGATAAGTTTCATAACTTTGTGCCAGTTCTCGTAAGGCCGACTCACTTTTTGCCGAGAGGGTGAACAGATGTTGAGGACGTTCTTCCACAGAAATCTCCGAGGTTTTAAAAACCTCGGAGGTTTTGTCGATTTTGGGCATTTCTTCCAGCACCAGATGCGCGTTAGTGCCACCAAAACCAAATGAACTCACCCCAGCGAATCGTCGCATATCCCCCGTTGAAAAAGTAGGGAAAATTTCCCAGGTTTGTCGCTGGGTGGGTATTTTTAAAGGTGTGTCTGCTATCCCAATAAGTGGATTGAGTTCGCTTAAATGCAAATGGGGGAAAATTTCCTGATGTTGTAAAGAAAGTACCACTTTAATTAAGCTGGCAATGCCGGCGGCTGCTTCTAAATGACCAAGATTGGTTTTCACTGAGCCAATCCAACAAGGCTGCTCTGGTTTTCGGCCTTGCATCAGCACTTCTTTTAACGCATTGACCTCAATGGGATCTCCCAAAGAAGTCCCAGTGCCGTGGGCTTCAACATAGCTAATTTGTGCTGGGGTGACTGAAGCATTTGCTAAAGCTTTGCGAACCACGGCTTGTTGAAACAGTCCATTCGGTGCGGTGAGTCCATTGCTTTGACCATCTTGATTTATCGCAGATCCTTTAATGAGGGCAAGGATATTGTCACCATCCGTTACCGCTTCTTCAAACCGTTTCAGGAGTACCATGCCACAACCTTCGCTACGCACATAACCATCGGCCTTGGCATCAAAGGTTTTACAACGTCCATCAGCGGCCATCATCCCAGCAATGGAAAAAGTGAGGGTCAAATCGGGAGTCAGGATAAGATTCACGCCACCAGCCAATGCCAACTGACATTCCCCTTGCCGTAAGCTCTGACAAGCTTGATGAATGGCAACCAACGAAGAAGAACAGGCCGTATCTACCGCAACGCTTGGCCCATGTAAATCTAAGACATAAGATAAACGGTTGGCTGCAATGCTCAACGCATTGCCCGTCCCCCAATAAGCATCAAACCCAGCGCGATGTTCAGACTGTAAACGAGCAAAATCATTGCCACTAATGCCAATAAAAACGCCGGTTTGACTGCCAGCGAGTTGTTCCGGCGATTGGCCTGCATTTTCCAAGGTTTCCCAACTGACCTCTAGCAATAACCGTTGTTGCGGATCCATACTTTCGGCTTCGCGTGGCGAAATGCCGAAAAATTTGGTATCAAACTCCTCCACCGACGTTATAAAGCCTCCCCAGCGAGTATTCATTTTGCCGGGGATATCAGGATTCGGATCGTAGAAGGCATTGACATCCCAACGTGATGGTGGCACTTCAGTGATGGCATCCTTCCCCTCACGCAACAACTGCCAAAAAGCTTCTATCGTTGGCGCGCCCGGGAAACGACAGCCAATGCCGATGATAGCAATAACCCCGTTAGATTTTGGTTCATCAGATTCTAATTCAAACGTTGAATTTGAAACACCAATATTGAGAGACTCAACCAAAGCCTCAAGAGTGGGGTAATCATACGCTACCGTAGGAGAAATAGGCCGTCCCAGCCATTCGGCCAATTCGCCTGATAAGCTGACTGCCGTCACTGAGTCCATGCCATAGCGAGTCAACGGAACCCTAATATCTATATGATCTGCCGCGACTTTGAGATGCTGAGCAATCCAATTCACCAACCAAGACTGAATAACCGCAGACGTTGGCAATTTCTGTGAGTTGATTATTTCAGAAGTAGGCAACGTTGGTTGAGAAAGAGAGGGCTTATCCGCACACTCAGCCGCTTGTCGCCATTCTCCCACAACAGCGAGATTGCCAGCCAGAAACTCAGTTCTCGACTTTCGACGCTGAACTTTGCCGCTGGATGTTTTTGGGAGATGGCCAGTTTTGAGTAGCAACACGGTATAAACAGGTAACTCGTGTTGTTCTGCCAATGCCTGACGAATAGCACCAACCACTTCCTCCACATCCAAGTTTCGCAGATAATGCCGTTTTACTTCTTGGACAACGACTGCTTGCTCTTCTCCGTTGATTTCTACCGAAAAAGCGGCCCCACCATCGGCACGTAAGGCCGGATGGCTTCGAACAGTGGTCAATTCAATATCTTGGGGATAAAGGTTACGGCCTCGAATGATGATAAGATCCTTAAGACGACCGGTAACAAACAATTCACCGTTTTGCAAAAATCCCAAATCGCCTGTGCGTAGAAATGGCCCTTCGCCGGTATCGCCGAGATAGGCGTGGAAAGTTTTTTCCGTTTCCTCAGGGCGATTCCAATAGCCTTGCGTCACATTTGGGCCTGACACCCAAATTTCGCCCACTTGTTGACTTGAACAGGGGGAAAAAGTGTCTGGATTAACGATAACTATTTTTTGATCTAACCATGTTCGACCACAACCCACGAGGGTTCGCGTACCCTCTTCATCTTGTGCAGCTACCACACGATGTTGTTCAAGGGCGGTTTCCTCAACTTGATAAACCACGGGAGGTTTGGTTTTCAAGCCACCAGAAACAAATAACGTGGTTTCAGCCATGCCGTAACAGGGGTAAAAAGCTTCACGGCGAAAGCCACAGGTTTTGAAAGTATCGGCAAACCTATCGAGTGTTTCGGCACGAACCGGTTCAGCACCACTGAAAGCAATTTCCCAACTGCTTAGGTCAAGTTTGGCTCGTTGTTCGGGCGTAATCTTCTGAACACATAAGTCATAAGCAAAATTTGGCCCGACGCAACTTGTTCCCTTATAGTCTGTAATCGCTTGCAACCAACGATAGGGTCGCTGTAGAAACGCTATTGGAGACATCATCACACAGTAAGCACCAATATACACTGTCTGCAATACATTAGCAATCAGTCCCATATCATGGAATAAGGGTATCCATCCAACAACAACCGTTTTATCAGTATGCTGAGTCCCTTGCTTTATTATTTCTTCGTCGTATAGCACATTACCATGGCTCACCATTACTCCTTTAGGGGTACCCGTACTCCCTGAGGTGTATTGGAGAAAGGCTAAGGTATCGCTATTTATGACGGGTTCTTGCCACAGTTTAGCTTGATCATTGGTGAGCGTGTCGGTAGCGAACCAGCGCGGCTTTTTCAACTCTGGTACATGGATAAGTCTTTGCGTCATGCCTGAAAGAATATCAGAAGTGGTCAATACGACAGTGATTTGTGCGTCGGCCGCGATCGCTTGAAGTCGTTGATCAGGTCTGTTACGATGTGGTGGATACGTGGGCACTGCCACAACACCAGCATAGAGGCATCCAAAAAAAGCCGCGATATACTCTAATCCCGGTGGATAAAGTAACAATGCACGTTCCTCAACAGCCCCCATGTTTTGAAGTGCTGCGGCGATAGATCGCGCACGTTGGTCTAATTGGGCATAAGTCAGGCTGACTTCCTCCGTCTCACCATCTTTGAGAAAGGTATAAACCCGCTTATCAGGTTGGTTTTGCGCTTGGTGGCACAGGAGTTCAACTAGCGTCCTTGCATGAAGATTTTTAGTCATATTTGTATTCATATTCCATTATCAATAAGTAAAAAACATGTATGGGACTGGCGCGATCAAATTGATAGACAGTGCATTTGATCATTCTCATTTTATAAAGTGTTATGAAAAACTTATCAATCATTTCTATTGCGCCAGTCCCGTATCAGTCTTGATCACTGAAATGCTGAACGGATTTTGTAAGCCAATAATATTTATGTTATTATATTTATATTATTATAACTCGACTCGCAAGTTTTTTTCAAAGATAGCTCTATAACTACCAGCAGTTCCCGCTCATATTTTTAATAAGTGACTGATTCATAAGTACTTTACTATGCAAAGTTTATGAACCGCTATGATTAATTCTTTGATTTTTATAGAGAAAGTGATTTTATCATCCTTTTTTAAAATCAAACACTTACAGAGCCTTTCGTAAATTTTGTGATGTAAAACGTTTATTTATCAATAACTTAACTAAAATAAGAGCGGCAATTGCTGTATAACTACAAGGATTATTTATAATAAAGGATTAGATCGTCACCTCGAATTGATTATGTGATTATCGTTCACCTTAAACGTTTAAAATTTTATCCTTTTTTATAAGCAATCCTTGTGGTTATATAGCAGAGGTGTAAAAACTTGAACATCGAGTATAAAAAAAATAACTTGTATCCGACATTCATCACACCCCTTTTAAGTTTTTGATAATTAAATATAAAATAAAATTTATCGGCCTCTAATTTTATATCTAATTCATAATTCACGCGATGCGAAACGTATATTGCTAAGTCATTGAGTTTTATGGTAGGGGGATATCGCTGTGCGTATCCACAAAAAATTTAATCCTTAAAGTTCAATCATTTAAAAAAAGTTGAGCATCGCGTTAATTCAATAAATTATAAGAATTGTGTGCTGAATGTGGGTTGTATAACGTCAATTTTGGAATAAACCAGATGAACTTGAGTGAAAATGTCTCAGAGAAATTTCAACTCTGGACTAAGGAATTTAATACAGCACCACCGCCTCGGTTAGATAAAAAGTTAGTCCACAAGTATTTAGCGGAAAATGTATTCGTCTCACGAGTCGAGTCATTAGGTACTGAACAGCCAGACAGTTTCATAAGCCAATTAGCTTTTGAGTCAAATCATACTTTTTTTTTCGAGCATCCTCTTGATCATGTGCCCGGTTTAATGTTGATTGAAGCCGGGCGGCAGGCGACAATTGCCATTTCTCACTTGTTTTTGGATGTGCCTTATGAATGCGTTTTTATTGTAAACAAATTAAACACCGAGTTCAACATTTTTGCTGAACTTGAACTGCCAGTTTTTTTAATCGGTACGGTACGCAATAAAAGATACCAGCATGGTAACCTCTACGAGTTTCAGTCGGAGGGAAATTTTATTCAGGGCGAACAATCGATAGGTTTTATGAACGGGATCGCTACTCTCTATCATAAGTCAGAATACCAGCATTTGCGGGCTGTCTGAATCAGAATTTTCAGAATTTATTGACAGGTTTACCCTTGCCCAACGATGGTTTTCACCTCGCAATAAATGCTTTGCGAAGCTTGGCGCACCGCTTAGCCGTTGTATTTAACTGAATTTATTGTCAAATAGGAGCTAATAATATGGGCGTTAAGTTTGCTGCTCAATTTGATAGATTGCACCAAAAAATGCTCAAAAAATCCGCCTGTATAATCAGAAAAATGCCACCTGTTGTGGTAAGGGGACTAATAACTTTTGATATAGTGATGGGGCTTAACCCTTTGTGGTTTTGGTGGTTTTTGTATCGCCATAAGGGAGAATTTTATTCGGTTAGAAAGCTTATTTCTGTGTACATTTATTCTGTACGCTTTGGTTTTGAGTACATGATTATGGGTTATAAACACAAAACCTCGATTGGTTTGCCGCCCCGCAAAGTAAGCCAATCCTTGTCGGAGGAATTCGGTTATCTCCTGACAGCGCTTGTGGAACCGGTAAGAAATGTTGTTCAACCCCTTGGCATCCCGATAAAAAGCAGCTCAGTTGTCCTTTGTTATCCGAAAATGGATGCGGGGCCTACAAAGGAATTGTATGGGATTACACAAACTGCGGGCGTTATCCGTCCAATCGGGAGTCAGTTGAAATCTATCAATGTCCCCGTTTTCTATAGCATATTTGGGCAGGACGGGGTTTGCAACCCCGTCCGTAACGTTTTAGGGCGAATATTTAACTACGCCCGCTTACATCAGATGGAACTCACACTCCCAGAATTGTGTAGAAACCGACGACATAAAAGGCGAACAATCCTAAAATCAGATGGGAAATACTGATCCCGATAATGGTGCCATGACGGGAATATAACCAACCCCATAACAACCCAACTGGAAAGACAAAAATAGCGATAATTATCGAAATATATACATGTAAGGCACTAAACATCAAGTTAGCGATAAAAATAGCTATCCAGGTTCGGTAGGTGGAAGAGCCGGTTAGGAACATCTGTAAAGCCCCTTGAACTCCGCCACGGACTAAAAACTCTTGAACTGGTGTCAGTGAAGCATAAAAAATGCAAGCAATAGCTAACATGATTGGACTTAAGTTCTGAGAGGCAGCTAAATCAAAAATTGGCTCATTAGCCATTACATTGGTCATCGTCACCAAGTACCACTTGAGTAAAATAGTACCCAAGGCCACCAAAAGCGTGGCCAAAAATGATTCCTTTAACGCCAAACGCCAATTTTTAGTCGTAAGACCATAAGCACGAAGTGGATACCCGCTTTTACGGATAAGCATTACGATGGTCAATGTAAACAATAGGAGAATGGGGAAGCTTAGTATGGTAGTGATAGAGAGTTCTTTCACCAGTTGACTGACGGTACCAAGCAGCAGTATAAAAAGACCACTGGCAATCAACATGTAAGTGGTGAGATAACCTAAGGATGCACGTGCGTTGGCCTCGACCAAATGTGCTTCCAAGCTTTTGACCACGTTTTCGTTGGTAGAACGAAGCCGTTCTGCAAGCACTTTTCCCAACTTTAACTTAAGTTGGGTTGCTAGGTTGGGTATTTTCTCCAGATGTGTCAATGGTAAAACGAGGAGTACTACATCGTTGATCGCACGAACATTGGCAGAACGAGGCCCGGCATCGATAAGGGCCATTTCCCCAATACAAGCACCGGCACTTAAGACTTCTAATTGATGATAATGCCCACTTTTTGGGTCCTTCTTGATCACCTCAGCGTTACCTTGAAACAGGATATACATAGCACTGGCTGGTTCTCCTTCGCGCAGGATGATGTCCCCGGCTTTTAAATAAATCGGTTCATCCAACACATCATCAGCCAGTTGTTGTATTTGTTCTGATGACAAGTCATTGAAAAGAAAATTCTTCCCTAACAACTCATATAACTTAAGCATTAAATTTTTCATTGTGTCACCTCAAAAATAAGCCAACCTTCGGAAAATTTAGGCGTTTTAAACAATAGTGATCGGAACACTTTTTGCCTATTTCATTATATACACTTTTTATGCTGTTATAATGCCTCAATAATTGGTGGGTTTCCGTCAAGGGTTTGCCCCCGCGAGCGGTACGTTTACCCCGTGAATGTGGGATGATGACTTTATAAAAAATAGATTTATTAAATAAATGATGTTACGCACATTGCTTCTTGAAGTCATGAGTTGTGCAATAAAGGCTAAGTTCCATACCATGATGATATTTGGCGAAAGGGCTTACGCTACGATTGCTCCTACATTGATAGATTGTAGGGGCAATCCTTTATGGTTGCCTCTCTGGACTCATTTTGAAGCTGTGTGCGTAACATGAGTAAATAACAATAAATTAAAAATCTATGCAAGAGATGTTCCGATCACTATTGCGTTTTAAACATCATTTTTACCCTCAATGTGACGTTTTTCCGCCGAACTGATAACGGCGTAAAGAGGGGGGGCTGACGGTGGCAACTTTCTTGCGAAGTTTTTGGCTTTTCCTTTCGCGTTGATATGCTCGGACAGGCCGTAGCTTGCAAGTCCTGCGGTTTCAAAACCAAAACCAAGTCTTGCGTAAAGCTGTCGCAGCCTTTTAAGGAAAAATTTAGATGTTGATATCCTTTTGTGATAGGATACTAAGCCGTTTTGGAAATCTTCAACGCTCATGTTCAAAGGACGAAAAACAACATGGCGATAGTCGTAATGAGACCAGTTTTGATCGATGATGCGACCCTGTTTCAGCAGATTGTTGTAAAGCACGGTCTGGGGATACGGCACTAAATTGTCCGCAATAACGTAATCCAGTTCGGTATTTAGATAAAAATTGTAGACGTTGTCGAAAACCTCAGGGCCATCGCAATCCAGACCAAAAATGAAATTGCCTTGCACCAATATTCCGAGGTCGTGACAGCGGCGAATCAATTCTTCCACTTTTTCAGGCGTGGAAACGGCACCGTGTTTCCCCAGTTTTTGCGTGAGCGTTTCGATACCAATGGCAATGACCTTGACGCCCCCTTGGGCCATACTTTTGAGAAGTTCTTTGTCACCAACTCTAGCGAGGGACGTTTGCACGGCCAAGTGCTTTTTGAGGGGGGCGATAGCTTCCATAACTTCCATAAGGTGTTTCTTGTGGAGACCGAAGCTGGCATCAGGTATAAACAAGGTTTTCCGTTTTGTATGCAGCATATTCTCATAGATGACTTCTGGATCCCTTTTTAGATAAGTGCCTGCCATAAGCGCACTGCAATACTCGCAGTCATAAGGACAGCCGATCGTGGTGGGAATAGCAGGTATTTGATACCAACTATACGAAGAAAAGGCCTTGTGAAGATCATCAGGGTAACGGAAGTGGTTTTTTGTGTCTGCTATGTGTTTTGTGATGGAGTTGCCGGGCTCGACCTTCCCAGCCTCTATATCTTCTAGCAGGGATAGCCATTGTTCCTCACAAACGGAGCTGGCGACAACCTCACATTTTCCCATCGCTTCTTGGTAGTGCAGCCCGCGAAAATGTGGCCCGCCTAATATGACGATTTTCCCTTTTGCCTGTAGTTTCTCGGCCAAACGATAAGCTGAATACGCAGCCACCGTGTAAACGCTGAAAGCGACGACTTCAGCGTTGGTGTTTAAATCAACACCGTTTTCTTTTGCGCTTTTCGTGCGAACCTGCCAACCTTTTCTTTCTGACCAGAGCCTAAGAACATCGAGTATGACAGGGCGAACGAAATTGACACCCTCGAAATAATTATACAGATGATATATGTCTATCTTCATGTTTTCTCCTTTTAGGTAATACTGAAAATGCCGAAAATTCTGTAAGTCATTGATTTTATATGACGTATATCCACGTAAGTCATTGAATTTATTAGAACTAAAAAAAATTATGGCGTTTTCAGGTAATAGGTAATAGGTATTTACCTTTCCAATACGTTTTAGATCAGCTTAGAAAACGTTTCGGACGGGGTTGCAAACTTTTGAGTTATTTTGGCTGATCACAACGGATTTTGTGGCTTGCTTGCCTATCAATGGTCGACGAATTCGGTAGACAAATGATGTCATTAAAATAATTTTTAAAAACAATCAATTTGTTATATTAACAAACTCGCATTGATTGAATAAATTATCAATTAACATTCATAATTCATAATTCATAATTTATACTCGACTATCAAGTTTTTTGTAACTTATTGATTTAAAATTAAATAAGATTAAATTTTTAGTGTCTAAAAACTCATTTCATTAAAAATCAGTGAGTTGCATGTCTGAACACTTGCCGGAAGTGATTGCTGCAAAGCTAAATAGCGTCAAAAACTTGATAGTCGAGTTATAGGACAGAGTCATCAACGGACCATAAATTATGGTCCTTCCCAAAATATGTTACAATCATAAAAATGAACAAACCGTGAGTTTAATCGGTATATCTAATAACTCGATGTTCTAATGTTCAAAGTTTTAGATCGTTTTGGTTTTTTGTTGGACGGTTCGTTCATTTTTTATGAGTTTGGAAAATTTGAGAAAAAGGGGCGAACGATTTATTACCCATTATTTCTTAAAATAACAACTAAGTATATATTAATATATAAACATCTATAAAAGCAAGGCTAATATCCATTAAAATGATTATTGTAAAGAGATTTAACCATTTTATTATAGGTGTTTACGTTCAAAGCAAACTGCATTAATGTAGTTAACTGATTGTTATTTATATAAAATTTTTCTATATTATCTTTTTTTTAACGGCTTAAAAAATGAACTAACCATGAGCTATAAGGTTGGTAGCATGAAATATATCGCTATTACAGGTGTTTCCACTGGAATCGGTTATGCCACAGCTGCTCGTTTGATCGCATACGGCTATCATGTATTTGGCAGTGTGCGCCGGCCGGCAGATGCTGATCGCTTAAAGGATGAATGGGGAGAAAATTTTACCCCACTCTTGTTTGATGTGACTGATGATAACGCAATAAAAATGGCGGTGTCTCAAGTTGAAAGTAGAATTGGTGAAGTGGGGTTGTCCGCTTTAATCAATAATGCCGGTATTTTTAAGCTAGGCCCATTGGCATCTATTTCATTGCCAGATTTTCGCACACTGTTTGAAGTGAATCTCTTTGGCGTGCTCAATGTCACCCAAGCATTTTTGCCTCTATTAGGTGCTCAAAAAAATGTGCACTATCCACCGGGCCGTATTATCAATATCAGTTCTACTGGTGGACGCATTGCCTATCCCTTTATGGGTGCTTACACCGCATCCAAACACGCGCTTGAAGCCCTATCAGATACCTTACGCCGTGAATTAGTCATTTATGGAATTGATGTCATTGTGATTGAACCTGGGTTAGTTGATACTCCCATCATCAATAAAGCTGAAGAACAAACAGCACACTTTTTGACAAATACCGATTACGAGATTTTTTCCGAGACGCTTCAAGCACAAATTGCCAAAGATAAACGCATTGCGTTACCAGTTGCTCTCATTAGCCGAACCATTCATAAAGCACTTGAAACACCGCGGCCAAAATCACGTTATCCCGTTATAAGCAGAAGATTTGTTGGCTGGTTGTTGCCACGTCTACTTCCAGCCCGTTGGGTAGATCGTCTCATTGCTCGTCAACTTGGCTTCAAAAAAATAACCACTATTTAAACCAGCTCGATAAGGCACTTGGTATCGAGCAACTAAATGGGGCACGACTTTCTTCTTTTCAATAGGTAATGGCAGGTAAGGGACAAAGCTGTAAATAAAATACGTTGTTTGAAATGTAGGCTCCTACAAATACTATTTCTTCAATAAATAATATTTGTTGGTTGTGCGTAAGTTATTTGGGGCGTGGTCCCTAATGGAGCGGCACTGGGATCATTGAATGGGAAAGCTCAATTATCGTGCTTTTTAACGGTTTTACTTGATAAAAAAAGAGGGATTTATTGAGGTTTGAGGAATTAATTTATAAAGCTAATAAAATCAAAGCCGGTGATGCCTCATTAATTGGCTCGAACCCCTCATAAATTCTTTTTTAAACCATGGTAAGTTCGCGGTATTTATCAAAGTAACTCATTGATTTGAATCAATCCCATTTAACGACCCCAGTGCAGTCAGGTGATTTTATTTTTTTTTCAGCACGATGAAGTCATAACTGAGGAGACGAGTCAGTAGCCCAATTGCAACCATTTGTGAAGTAATGGCCAGCGATGCCCAAGTACGCCATTCACCAAAAGTGTGCGTTTTGATTTTGAATAGATTTAACGCAATATAATAGGCAGCCTGTTGAGCTCCCCGCCAAGTTTGTTTGTTAATATTGATAAGTTCAACGGTCTGAAAATATTCTTCCCAAGCCATGCGGTTTGTTGTCATCGTACCCACATACTGCAAATCCCGCTTGCGCTTCGTTAAAAATCGTAAACGATCAATAAAGCAGACATCTGCGAGCACAAGGAGTCCTTCTTTTCGTAATAACCGTGCGGCTTCTTGATAAAATAGAGGTCGGTCAAAATGAAAAGCACATTCAATCGCGATGATCTTATCAACAGAATCGTCTGTTAGCATAGACATGTCTTCGGCTGGGGCCTGATGGAATACCATACGGTCGTTTAGATTTTCCAACACCGCACGATGATTGGCGTATTCCACCTGTTTTTCAGCGATGTTAAAACCATGCAACTTGCTGAATGGATATAGACTCGCCAGCAGAAAATCCTGTTCCCCGCTGCCAAAACCGACATCCACAATAATGTCTTGCGGTTGTAAACGAGCAAGCCGAAACACTTCCCGACATAATTGTTCCTGTCTTTTTTCATAAGACTCTTTTTTGGCGAAAGAATAACCGTAATTAAGGTACTTCTGTGGTTTTTGGAATTTTTCCAGTGTTGATTGAAAATAGTTGTATTGTTCAGCAACTTGCATCATTAACTTATCTTGCATAGAGCAATCATTCCTTTTTGTGATTGATTTGTGTAGGGTGGGCAAGTCTTTTATTGCCCACTTTAAGTACTCACTTTAAATCGTTGACAGTTTGTGTACAGCATATGTTAGAAGTTGTTAATGGTATTGCTGATTATCGTGGTCATGTCGCAGAAAGCGATAGCATCACGATGGGGGAACGGGTTTAGGTAGGATTACCGTAACTTATACCGGCTTTTACAGTGCTACATCAATGGGCAGTTCTAAAACCAATACCCGTGAATGAAAAATTTTATGCGTTAAATCCTGATGTTACGCACTGAACTTCCCTTCCAAAAGATGCCTTGGGATAAATCCCAAGGCTAACAGAACCGCCAGGTAGTTACACTGGCTTTAATAATACGCCCCGTTGGGGCTTTAAAACTTAGCCCCTTTGGTGCGAAATTAATATAGCCAGTGTAACTACCTGGAACTTAATTCCTATCGTGCGTGCCATTAGGCTAAAGCCTCCTTAAGTGAAATTGTAAGTCACCTTTAGGTTTTTTCGCTTTTAGCCTTGGGATTTATCCCAAGGCTTGTGGAAGCTGAGTGCGTAACATGCGTTAAATCTAAAGAAAATAAATAAGTTCGTATAGAAAAACGTCAGTCCTACCCTTGTAACATATTGGTTTAAGCCAAACCTTCAAGCCCCTAATAATGTTGCTACAAATAAACGTTAATTGAAAATAGCCGCACCCATCGGAGCTAACAATTATAACAGTTTGATTTTAAATATTTTTATTTTCATTCACGGGTATTGAGTTCTAAAACCACTCTATAGGCGGTTGTGTAGTCGGAAGGATGGTTCAGAAAATTGGCGGTACTTTACGCCACAACTGCTCGCTTGCTTGTTTAATCACTTCCTCCTTTTTTTGTTCCCAGCGTTCTGTCACGCCTTTTTACCAAAGATAATAATTGCGACGATCATTAAGAATATTAATGATTTCAAACAGTGATTCCCGAACAGCATCTATGAATTGAGGCATAAACACCAGCCGAAATGTCCCAGGCCAAACATATTGCGTAATAAAGCTACGGGTGCCAAAAGGTTTTTTCTCAGAGGCAAAATCCAGATAAACTCGACCCCCGGGCATCACCCATTTTGAAATACGCTTCATTACCCGCTGATAGTCAGACAAATCCTCAATCACACCCATCATGGAGAGGCAGTCATAATTATAAGGAGGTTGGAAAGAAAAAAAGTTTTGATACAAAACTTTTTGATTAAGTCCTCCGTATATTGTTTTTGATGGCGAGATAAAGTGATACCGGTGGCATGAACATCTCGGCGTGCTGCATAACGCAAGAATCCGCCCCAACCACAACCAATATCAAGTACCGAGTCGTTGGGTTTGAACTGCAACGATTGGAACGCAGAGGCCAATTTACGTTCCGCACCGAACTCTAAGCTATCATCGTCATTCTCATAGATACCAGGTGTCTAGGTATTATAGTCAGAATCTGCGGCCAACAATTGTATATTTTTGGAATCGTAATGTTTAGCAATCCATTCGGGATGACATCTTTCTCTACCAAACTGTAATGGTTTGACACGCCACCATGTTTTTATCCGCCTATTATTATCGGTGACAATCCCACTGGATAAGTACTCAATTTCAGCGTTCCTCATAAGCGTCTACTCTATACACACAAATAACATTACATAAAGTACGATTAAAAATAGCCTCGCAATTTCATTGAGTTTTAAACGGTTGGGGATCGTTCATCACCCCAACCGAGCAAATAAAAACTGACTAATAAATCAATAAGTTAAAAGTTATGTGCCTAGAGTAGCATAAGCGTAAGAAGGAAGAAATGGTTGAAAATCTTTAACACATCATTATGGTAGAGGATTGACTAACCTGCAACTCAAAGCATTTACTGTTATTCATAATTTTGACACAAGACGGTCTGATGGAACAACCCCAGCTTCACTATTGTTTAGTTCTCAATTTTCAAGCTTTTTGAATGGTTTTTATAGGAGATCAAAGAGATACCTTTGCCACGAAAGGCCCGTACCAACACTCCATCGTTCCAACCATAGAATTTAAAAACTGTCACAGTTTAACTCTACTAACACTCCATCATTCCAACCGTTGAATTTAAAGACTGTCGCGGCTTAAGTTGGTAGCCAAATATTCGTTTCAAAATATAAGGCTTAAGTCATTATT